>Ga0302325_10001608_pt1 | contig 57188 bp, 51 predicted proteins | sample Palsa_T0_2_FD_201948 | JGI IMG/M metagenome (GOLD analysis project Ga0302325, IMG submission 201948) | Peat permafrost microbial communities from Stordalen Mire near Abisko, Sweden - Palsa_T0_2 | ecosystem: Environmental > Terrestrial > Soil > Palsa > Peat permafrost | place: Sweden: Abisko... | reverse complement strand
GGCGATTTGGATCTCAAAGCGGGGGGTCCGCCATTTTTCCCGGCCATCCCGCGGTCGGTCCGCGCCGACCAGCCTCGCGGCGAGTGGGAGCTTACTAAAGAAGGTCCGGACACCTGGCGACGCAGCATCTACGCCTATGTCAAACGCGGGCTGAAGTATCCGATGTTCGAGGTTTACGACTTGCCCGATCTGAACACGACCTGCGAGCGGCGCGCCGTCAGCACCGTTCCAACACAGGCGCTGACGATGTTGAACAACGAGTTCATGCTGATTCAGGCGGACCACTTCGCTCAGCGAGTCTTGAAGCAGGCGGGCAGCGATCCGGCCGAGCAGGTGAAAACCATGTATCGTATCGCGTTCAGCCGCGAACCAACCCGAGGGGAACTGGAGAGCAATGTCGCGTTCCTGAAGAAGATGACCGCGAATACGGGCGCCGGAGATGACAAGGCGGCTCAAGCAGCTCTCACCGACCTGGCTCATGTGACACTCAACCTGAACGAGTTCGCGTACATACAGTAGTAGGAGGAATTTCCGTGAGCGACTACATCGACAGCAGCAGCGATCACAAGTGCAAGCGAGAATTCATCTCGCGGCGGAAATTCTGGATGGAAGCCGGCATGGGGATCGGCGGGCTAGCGCTACTCGATCTGCTGAGCCAGGACCGCCTGTTGGCGGGAGAGACGCAGGCCGGTCCCGCAGCGTGCGTGGAATCCGCGGGCGTTACCGATTCGCTTCTTTTGCCCAAGCCTCCGCACTTCAAGCCGCGCGCGAAAGCAGTGATCTCGCTATTCATGAGCGGCGGCGTGAGTCATCTCGACACCTTTCAATACAAGCCGGCTCTGCAAAAGTACAATCGCATGCCGATGGACGGAAAAGGCGAAATCAAGGTTCGGCAAGGTTATCCCGGACCTCTCATGCAGAGCCCGTTCAGCTTCAAACAGTACGGGCAGTCGGGCGCCTGGGTCTCGGAAATCTTCCCTAACATAGCGACCATGGTGGACGACTTGGCTTTCGTTCATTCCTGCCAGGGACTTTCCAACGACCACGTGATCTCGCACTACGAGTGGAACACCGGTTCCATCCAGATGGGATATCCGAGCGTCGGTTCGTGGGTCACTTACGGTCTTGGCACGGCGAACCAGAACCTGCCCGGTTTCGTGGTGCTGCTGGATCAGAGAGGCGGTCCTTATGCCGGCCCGCCTAACTGGCAGTCGGGTTTCTTGCCAGCGGCGTTTCAGGGGACGGTGTTTCGCTCCAAAGGCGATCCGATCCTCGACTTGTCGGCGCCGAGCGGCTACATGACACCGGACCGCGAGCGCGCCCGGCTGGATCAGATGGCGAAACTGAACGCGAATTTCGATGAGAAGTACCCGGGGATATCGGAGCTTTCCGCGCGGATCGCATCGTACGAGCTCGCCTATCGGATGCAGGCTTGTGCGCCAGAGGCCGTGGATATTTCCAAGGAAAGCGACGAGACCAAGAAGCTGTACGGCCTGGACGACCCCATCACCGCCGCATACGGACGGCAGTGCTTGCTGGCGCGCCGATTGATTGAGCGCGGTGTTCGTTTTGTCCAGGTTATCAGCGGCGCTTACGTCAGCATCGAAGACACTTGGGATGCGCATGCCAATATCGTCGCTAATCATCGATTGCACGCCAAAGAAGTGGACAAGCCGATCACCGGACTGATCACCGATCTGAAGGCTCGCGGATTATTGGACGAAACCGCCGTGCTTTGGCACAGCGAGTTCGGGCGCATGCCGATTTCGCAGCGAGGTCTCGGCCGCGATCACAATCCCGGCGCGATGACGGTTTTCATGACCGGAGCGGGCATTAAAGGCGGGCAGCAAATCGGCACGAGCGACGATGTGGGCTTCAAGACGGAGGAGCAGCCGATCACCAACCACGATCTGCACGCTACGTTGCTCTACTTGCTCGGCATGGACCACAAGCGCCTGACCTATTACTTCAACGGCCGCAATATGCGCCTCACTGACGTGGCCGGCGAGTTGATCCCGCAGATCGTCAACGCTTAGCCGAGTTGCTCGAACGCATAGCCGGCGCGCAGCACCATCGCGTCATCACCCATTCGGCCCACGATCATCATTCCAATCGGCAGACCGTCCAGCTTTCCGCAAGGCACGCTCAACGCTGGATGGCCCGTCAAATCGAATTGCGACGTGTTCAGCGCGGCGCCGTCGGAGAGCTTCATGCTGGTTCGGAAATCCACGTCGGCGGGCGGCAGCTTGGGCGGTCGAGCGGCCACAGTCGGCATGACGAGCACATCCACTTGCTCGAGCGCAAGGTCGTACGCCGCGCGAACGTTCAACGCCACGTTCTGGGCGCGCTCGTAATACAGGCCATCGCTGGCGCGGTCGAGCACCCGCTCGAGCACCAGCCATAACTTCACCTCAGGCGGAAACAAAGCGGCGCGTTCCTGGCGATGCTTCACGTAGAACTCAGCCAGATCGAGCTGATAGTGGCCCTTCCAGTTCAAGCCCATCCCATTGCGCGCCACGGGGGACATTGCGGCCGATACCAGGTTCAGGCAATCCATTGCCAGTGTCGTGTGCTCCGGCACCGAGACCGTGGTCACCGTTGCGCCGGCGCGTTCGAAATGATGCGCGGCATCGAGCACCAGCGCATCCACGTCCTTCTCGCCGTCCGGAAGCCCGAAACCTTCTTTCAGGATGCCGATTCGAAGCCCCTTGCCGCCGGATTTCAGCAAAGTGGTGTAAGGCTGTCGCTGCAACGACGCATGTTGCCGGGGATCGAGGCCGTCGGGACCGGCCAATGTCTCGAGCATGAGAGCGCAATCGTGCACCGTGTGCGCCATCGGGCCGACGTGATCGATGGTCATTTCGAGCGGAAAGATGCCGGTGAACGGGACTAGTCCCCAGGTGGGTTTCAGCCCGACGATGCCGCAAAAAGCGGAAGGCACCCGGATGGAACCGCCTTCATCGCATCCCACCGCCATATCGACAACGTTCGACGAAACCAAGGCCGCGCTGCCGCTGGAAGATCCACCGGTGGTCCGCGTGTGGTCGTGCGGGTTGAGCACGAAGCCGGTATCGCCGGTGTGGCTGCCGAAGCTCATGCAGAAGCTCTCGCACACCGACTTGCCGGTGATTTCGGCGCCCGCGTCCAATAGCCGCGTGACGACGGTGGCGTCGGACGAGGGAACGAATCCCTCCAGCACCTTCGAACCGTTCATCATCGGCAGGCCGGCCACGCAGACGTTGTCCTTAATCGCGATTTTCTTGCCGGCTAACGGTCCAGTGGGAGCGCCTTTGATGGACGTCGTGACATACCAGGCGTTTAGCGGATTCTCGGACGCCGGTGGTCGGACGCCGTTTCGAGGCCCGTACTTCGGCGAGGGAGCGGGCGGGACGGCTTTCGCAACCCTGTCCGCCGCTTTCAAGAAATCGGGGACATACGACTGGATGGCCTTGAGTTCGGCGTCGGAGAGATTGAACCCGACCGCCAGTGCATCGGCGCGCAATTCATCCAGCGTCGGTTGACCCTCGATCGAGCCGCTGTTTCCGCCCGACCTCGCCTCGCGACATCCGACGGCGCCGCCTCCCGCCGCGGCCAGCATTCCCGCAATCATTTCACGACGACGCATCGTCCCTCCTGTTCAAGCTTCGGATAAATAAGTATGCGCCTCGGGATAAGCTCGTGCAACCGCTCATTGACAGGCATCGGAAGTGGGCGTATTCTCGACTGCGGAGAGGCCACGATGCTTGTGAAGTTTCCGAAGTTACTGCTTTCGGTAGGGATGGGCGCGGCAACGCTGTGCGTCGCTCAGAGCCAGTCCAAGAACCCTTCGCCGCTGCTGGATTCGTCGGGGCACGTTCGCCAGGACGCCTACGTGTCGTTGCCGGTGCCGGCGGCGGATCGGGCTTACGAAAAGATCGACGGGCGCCGGATCAAGGAGAAGGATCTGGAGGTAGTCGCCATCTCGCATCAGAGCCGCGACGCCGGAGACCGCTACTGGGGACGCATCGCCGGCACTAAATACGAAAAGATGACGGCCGAATGGGCGGAGGCCAAGTGGCGACAGTATGGCCTGACGGACATTCACGAGCAGGAATACCCGCTCGATCCGCAATGGTTCGGTATCGACTGGAACGTGACCGCGACGGGCAGCGGAAAGACGCTGACGTTCAAGTCGCTGAATCCCGCGGTGGGTTCGGCGTCGACGCGACCGGGCGGTTTGGAGGCTGAGGCGGTGTGGGTGGGAACCGGCAGCGCGGCCGATTTCATGGGGCGCGATGTGCGCGGGAAAGCCGCGCTCATTCTGTCGATTCTGGAGCCGGGGAATATGGGGGAATCGGCGGGCTGGGAAGGCGCGTGGAAGCGGGCCGCCGACCATGGCGCCGCCGCGATCATCACGATCTGGGGATACAACGACAATCTCGCGGTCTGGCAAGGCATCAGCGGCGGGCGCGGCAATCCGATCAACGTGCCTGGCTTCTTCCTCGGATGGGAAGACGGCAAGGCGCTGCGCGACCTGATTGCGTTGGGCGATCCCGTGAAGGTGAAGATGAATCTGAAGACCGAAATGCGGAAAGACCTGAAAGCCGTGGCGGCCTATGGCACCTTGCCGGGAACGACGGACGAGAGCATCTATGTATTGGCCCACACCGATGGATATTACGAAGCGGCGCTCGATAACGCGTCGGGACTAGCGGTGATGGCGACGCTGGCGGAGTATTTCGCCCAAATCCCCAAGGCGCAGAGGCGGCGGAGCATCACCTTCGTCGCCAGTTCGGGCCACCACGCCGGATCGCCGACCACACAATACATGCACGACCATCGGGATACGATGCTCGGGAAGACAGCGTTGATTCTCAATTGCGAGCACATCTCCCACAACGACCTGCTGCAGTGGAGCACGCACCTGCGAGCGTCGAACACCATTCAAGAGCGCCGATGGTGGGTATATGGGAGCAACCGGCTAATGGACATCGCGCAGAGGGCGTTTCTGGAGTTTGGCGTCAATCTGGTGGCCGAAATGGATCCGAATGCGTCCGGAGATATGGGGCACATCGAGCGCGACGCGCCATCCATTCAAGTGATCGATTCGCCCGAAATCAAGCACACCGACGGGGACATCCCCGAACGTGTGCCGGACGCAGGCCTGGCGGCGGTGGCGCGCGCTTACGCGAAAATCATCGACGAAGTAAATCAACTGGATCGTAAGGATCTGCAGCCGAGTTCCCTGACTTCGCGCAAATGACTATTCTCCTCAGCGAGCGCGGAGCAGACCGATCCCGAGCACCAACACACAAACTCCCAGCAAAATCGCGCCTGCATAAGCCAGCGCGATGAAGGGCCCGACGCTGATCGCTTCAGACGGGGTGACGGACAAGAAGAAGCCGGCCGAAAGAAGAACGGCCGACGCGGGCATGCCTACGCGCACTAACCAGATAAGCCCCGGCGGGAGTCGCGCGACATCGGCAAAGAGCTGGCAGATCAGCGAGAGAATTATGATAACTCCCGCGTGCGCGTGCCCGGCGCGCATCAGGCTCTGGCGAAGGACGTTTTGCATGTACGTTGCATCGCCGTGCCGGAGCAGGCTGAGCAAAAATACTCCACCGTATTCAATAGTGGGAACGATAATAAGAACAATCCCGGACACGATCTTCGCTTCACGTGAAATCTCCATTTGAGATGCCTCCATAGAATCTCTCGCAACTCCTTACCGCATGATACCTCCGGATGCCGTGACTGGCTGCTGTGGCGCGGTCAGACCATACGGGGCCATTGCGCTGGAATCCCGGTCCGGATATGATGCAGATACGGAATATCGGTGCGTCTAAGGAGGCCAAGCATGGGTACATTACGGGTATTGCTTGCGTGTTTCGTGATGGGGATTGTGGCAACGGCGGCTTCGAATGCCGCTACCGCGACATTTAATAAGGACGTTCTTCCGATCCTGCAGAAGAACTGTCAAAGTTGCCACCGCACGGGCGAGATGGCGCCGATGTCACTGCTGACTTACTCCGAAGCGCGGCCGTGGGCCAAGGCGATTAAGGCTGCGGTAGTTACTCGGAAGATGCCGCCCTGGTTCGCCGAAACCGGCCACGCTCGTCTGGCGAACGACCGCTCGCTGAGCGAGGCGCAGATCAACACTCTGGTCTCATGGGCGGACAATGGAGCGCCGGAGGGCGACGAGAAGGATAAGCCGCAGGCGATGGCATTCCAAGACGGGTGGAACATCCAGCCCGACATGATTGTCGAGATGCCGAAAGAGTTCCATGTGGCGGCGACAGGCACCATCAACTACCAAGACATCCTTGTCAAAGCGAATTTTCCGGAGGACACCTGGGTGGTGGCTGCGGAGATGCGCGCGGGAAATCCGAAAGTGGTGCATCACATGCGGGCTCTCGTTCGGCCTCCCGGATCGAAGTTCATGGCGAACGCCGTGCCTGGAGAGGCGTACGAAACCGTAAGCGGCGACATGAAGGACGGAACCGATCTATTGGGCAAATACAACCCGGGATTGGGCGCGCAGAGCTTCGACGTCGATGGTTCGGCGAAGTTTGTGCCCAAAGGCTCCGATATCGTGTTCAACATCCACTACACGGCGATAGGGACGGCCGCCACCGACAGGTCTAAAGTCGGACTTGTGTTTGCGAAAAACCCTCCGAAGAAGCGCTATTACACATCCCCCGGCACTCCAGTCGCTTTCAACCTCGCCATTCCGGCCGGTGACAGCAACGCAGAAGTGGTGAGCGAAGTCACCGTGGGAGTGGACGATGTGAAGCTGGTATACATCCAGCCGCACCTTCACCTCAGAGGCAAGGATTACGAGCTTCGTTTGATTTATCCAACGGGCGAATCGGAAGTTGTCTTCAAGGGCAAATGGAACTTCGACTGGCAACTTGGTTATCAACTGGAAAAGCCGATCGTGATGCCCAAAGGCACTCGCATTCTAACCATCGCGCACTACGACAACTCGGCGAACAACCCGTTCAACCCCGATCCGACTAAAACAATCTGGTGGGGCGATCAGAACTGGGACGAAATGCAGTCCGGCTTTCTGGGAATGGTTTTGGACGTCCACACCGACGTGGCGAAGCTGTTCCGGGCATCCGGGCCGAGCCTACTGCCCCGCGGCACGTCAGGTCCCAAGCTGGCTTCCGTCGCGTCGCTTAGCGCAAAGTAAACAGCGTTACTGCACTTCAAAATCGGCCCAGCGCTGGGATTTTTTTCCGGCGCTGTCCGTGGCGCTCATCACCAGACGGTAGGAGCCCGGCGTCAATTGCGACACAGGGACTTGCGAGCCGGTGGGAATCATGGGGTTGCCGCCTTTCTCTGGCACGGGAATACGGAAGAGCCCGGTGTCGACCTTTTGTTCGCCCGTCTTGTTGTCAAGCACCTTGAGCTGAACGGCTACTGCAAGACCCTTGGGTGGTTCCGCGGCGGCCAGAAGCGGCTCATACACCTCCATATAGATCGCGGGCTTGTCCGTGGTTTTGAATCGCGCGGAGCCGGACGGGGTCATTTGAACGCCCTGTGTGATGAGCGGCGTCCGATCTTCGATCAGCGCCGCATCCAGATCCGTGCCCAAGCTCGCCGCCGCGCGGTAGTTGGTGCTGAAAGCGATGCCGCTCAGATGGAACGTCTTACCGTCGTAGGGGTCGACGGCTAGCGGCTTCTCCAACTTGCCGAAACTCTCTCCGCCGGAGCTGAAGACCACCTTGAATTTGTATTGGCCGGGCGCGACATCGAACTGATTCTCATAATGGAAGGGCTTCTCGCTGAAGGCCTCTACTTCTTTCTTGTTCTCGAATTCGAATTTCACGGCGTCGCTGAAACGAGCGCCCACCGAGCCGTCCGGCCGGTACGCGATACCCAGAACGTTCATCTCCGAATGCAGCTTGCCCTTTTCCTTCTCGAACTTCATGGCCTTCGGTTCGATTTCCATGGCGACGTTGACCCGCGCCACGTCCGCCGAGGTGTAGAAGAAAGGAAGCTGCAGGGAAGCGGTAACATTGCCGGCCGCTTCGGCGGCGGCGCGGTTCTCCAAATCCTTGACCACGGGCTTTTGAGCCAGCATGTCGCGCGACCGGACATTGCAGTATCCAGTGCGAGCGCGGACAACGGTCCCGGAACGCTCCGATTTCACCTTCAGCGTGTGACAGCTTCCCTCGCCCGATTCGGGCGGCGTGTAGCCCAGCAGATAGTACTCATTCAGCTCCTTGCCGATCTTTTCCAGCCCAGCCACCAGATCGTTGGTGTTCTGAATAACGAAGCCGCCGGTACCGTCAGCCAGCATGTGCATCACTTCTTGATTCGTGCTGGCGCTGTCGGGAAATCTAGGGAGCAAGTTGCGAGGCGTGCCGCCTAGCGTGGGCATCATCCCAACTGGGATATTCAAGCTCGGGCTGCTGCCGGTCGAAGGAGTCGACCCGCCGCGCCCGCCGCTCCCGCCGCCGCTGGAAGGCGGGGAACCTCCCCGTCCGCCTGGCGCTCCGCCACCTGGTGAGCCGCCGCCATGTCCCCCCGCCTGAGGCGCAAAGAAAGCCATCGATCCTGCCGTAAACGATGCGGGTCTCAGGAATGCAGCGATCCCAGAGGGAGGCGCGTACAGAGCGGCGCCATTCGGACCGGCCGCAGGCAGGTCAGATACGAGGCCTCGCACGTCGATCGGGTATATCGCGACGTTGGCCTTATTGCACGCATCGATGGTCGCGGTGACTTCGGATAGCTCCTCGGACGGAACACGGAAGCCCGCGGTTAGCATGATCAGAGTCTTGCGGCCCTCGACGCCGGCCAGGTTTCGGGCCAGGCTCCGGAGAGCCAGAATGGTATCGCGAACACCGTAGTCCATTGCCGCTCTGGTGAGCCGCGCGCCTTGCGATGAATTGCTGGGCGCGTATGCGATTTGATTACCCGAAACGATGGCCTTCAGGCGTTCGGCATCGGGGGTGAAGTTCTGCGCAATCTGGATCGAGCCTCCGTAGTTCACAATCGCCATCAGCCGATTTGGCCCGGCATTCTTGTCGATGAACTCGGTTGCTGCTTTCCGGGCCTGGGCCTGATCGGAGAAATTCATGCTCGCGTTGTCGAAAAACAGCACCAGATAATGCGGTTGCGCGTTGGTTGGGGAAGCCGGATCCGCTTCAAAGGAAAAATTCTTGATGACTTGTTCCTTGTTGTCTTCCCATACTCGGAAATCCTTGACAGTGAGGTCGTGGACGTAGTTGCCCTTCTTGTCGGTGACCACGGTGTCCACCAGCACGAGCCTGGTCTCGGTTCGAATGATGCCGGCGTCACCAGAAGTCTGAGCGGCTTGTTGCCCGCGCGATATGCCTCCGGCAAGACAGAAGGTTGCCGCCAGCGCCTGAATGCGGTGAAGTCTCACGATCGTTCCTCCATCATGGAATATCGATGACGCCGTTGCGCGCCGCCATCAACTGCCCTTCTTGCTCCCGGACCACCACCCGAATCACATAGCTGCCCGGTGTCACGTCGAAGTTCGTCCTGACGGTGATCCCCGAGCCGAGCCGTTTTTCCAAAGTTTCGTCTTTCAAATGCATGTCGATGGTCTTTTGAATCGAGCCGACCAGGTTGCCGTTGCGGTCAAACAATCCCGCGACCATCACAATCGAGTCGTTGTTTCGGCCTTCTGCCTTCCGGTAATGCAGATTCTTGATATCCACTTTCGCCACGACGGTCAGTTTCGCGGCGATGTCGCTCGACCTGAAGAACTGGGTCTGCAAGTCCAGGGGGATGTCCAGCATTTCCTCACGCGAAAAGACGGCCTCGCGGAGTTCCTGTTTGGCTTGCTCCGCCGGATCGACCTCGTGCCGCGGCGCGAAGTAACCCCGGCGCGCCTGCCAGTTGACGTCCTTGGTGTTCTTCAGCGTTACCTTCAAGGCGTGATAACTGCCGTCCAGCTTCAAGTTTTGCGGCGAGAACCCCAGCAGATAGATGAACTGGGGCGCCGCCGCCACGCGCGCGAATCCTTGCACTAGGTCGTTGCTGTTTTGAAAGAACGTGCCGCCGGTGCCGTCCGCGAGTTCGGCCAGCGTGCCTGTGCCAGCCAAGTCGCTGTCGCGTTGGTAAGAATCCTTTTGCGTCTGGGTCGCCGAATTGAGCTGGCGTTCGCTGATGTCGCTTCCGGGCCCGATAACGTATAGCCCGCGCGCATCCAGCGAGCTGATGATGACGTTGGCTCGGATGGCGCGATCCAGAACTTCGATTTCGTCCGGCCGGTAATCCAACGGCAGAAAGAATCCCGGCGACACCAGCACGATGGTGCGCTGGCCGGGAGAAGTCGACATCCGGCGGACGACGTCCCTTAAGACGCTGAGCGCAGTCTTGGTGTCGATCTCTCCGTAACTAAGCGCTCGGTTTGCCGCGGCGCGCGCCATGGGTTCGGCCATTGGTAGCGGCGAAGCTCCACCCGGTCCCGGCGGGGCGATCATATTGGCGCAAATGATGGCATCCTGTTCGGCGATGTTCAGGGCTCCAGGATCGCTTCTGTTCACGATCAGATCGGCCATGTAGTACGTGACGGGCGGACAATCGGCGCCCGCCGGCAACGCTCTCCCACGCGGCCGTAACTGCGCCAACGCTTCGCGGATCTTTGCCAGGTCGTCGGTAAAATCCAGCATGCCCTGGCCGGAGGTGGTGTAGATCGCGGCGCGGTCGGTGGGTTCGAGCGTCTGCGTCAAATGGAGTTCGGCTGCGGAGCGCGCTCGGGACAAATCGCCAAACTCAAGATGCAAATCGTCGAAGAGATAGGCGACAAAGCGAGTGGGCGCGGCCAATTTCGGAGCTCCGGCCGTGCTTTTCGCGTCGCCATCTTCTGTTGTCGCGTGCAGTTCCATAACGGACCTGCCGGCTGGCTTTTCGCCGGATTTCTCAACGGAGAACTTCGAGATAACCTGCGGTTTACCTTTGTCGAAAAGCTGAAAATCGGTTTGCTGCAGAGATCCGATGGCATGGCCTTCGCGATCGCGGACCACCACCGGCACAATGACCAGATTCACTCGCGAGGTGAATGTCGCCGAAGCGTCGTGCGAGCTGATCTCAGATTGATTGGCGGCGGTTTGAGCCTGGCTGGATCGGCCGCCAGCCAACAGGCACAGAACGACAAGCGAGGAGACGCGGATATTCGAGCGGGAAAGAGACCCGTCTGGCATGTGAGCGGCGCCGCACCTCTTGGAACATTCTACTCCTTCCCATCGTGGCGCTTTGCCGCCCCTAGGAATCCGTTATCAGCTCGGATGTTCGTGCCAGCCGGGCCGGCGATTGCCAATACTACGGAGCTGGTGTTTGAGGCCGGCGGCTGTTGAAGCTCTCATTCGACATCGTGGCCCGAAAACAGGCGGATAATAGATGAGGTGCCCCAATGTGCCTAGCCATACCGGCCAAGATCATTGAGCTTTACCCGGGAGAAGAGAACCGCGCGCTGGTTGAGGTGGCCGGTGTGCGCCGCCACATTGATACAGGCCTTCTCGAAGACGATCCGCCCAAGACAGGAGAATGGGTTCTGATTCACGTCGGATTCGCCCTGAGCAAGATCAGCGAAGAAGAGGCTCTCGATCAGATTCGCGTTCTCACCATGCTGGGTGAACAGCAGGCTGCGGTGGAAGAGGTTCAAGGCTACGGCCTGAACGACTCATGAGATTCGTCGATGAATTCCGCGCCGCCGATGTAATTGGCAAGGCTACCGAGGAGATCCGCCGGCTCGCCGATCCCCAACGTCACTATCGGTTCATGGAAGTGTGCGGCGGCCACACCCACGCCATCTATCGGTTCGGCCTCAAGGACCTGCTGCCGCCGAATATCGAACTCGTGCACGGGCCGGGGTGCCCGGTGTGCGTTCTGCCGATGGGAAGAATCGACGACGGCCTGTCGATGGCCGAAGATCCCAACGTCATCTTCACAGCGTTCGGCGACATGATGCGAGTCCCAGGCGCGCACGGCAGTCCGCTCGAACACAAGGCCCGCGGCATGGATGTCCGCATCGTCTACTCGCCGGCCGACGCGCTCAAGCTGGCGCAGAAGAACCCGAGCAAGCACGTGATGTTCTTCGCCATCGGATTCGAAACCACCGCGCCTTCCACCGCCCTCACATTGATGCGCGCTAAAAAAGAGGGCGTCGCCAATTTTTCCATCTTCTGCAACCACGTTACGATTATTCCCGCCATCCGTGCGATTCTCGATTCCCCGGATATGCGCATCGACGCCTTCATCGGACCCGGCCATGTGTCCACCGTGATCGGATGCCGCCCCTATGCATGGATCGCGGCGAACGAAGGCAAGCCGATCGTGGTGTCGGGATTCGAGCCGGTGGATGTTCTGCAATCCATCGTGATGCTGCTCGCTCAACTCGGCAATGCCGAAGCCAAGGTCGAGAATCAATACAAGCGCGTGGTTCCTTGGGAAGGCAATCGCGCGGCTCTCAAGGCCATCGGCGAGGTGTTCGAGTTGCGCCCCTATTTCGAATGGCGCGGCATGGGCTTCATCTCCCAATCCGCTCTGCGCATCCGCGATAGCTACGGCCAATGGGACGCCGAGCAGCGTTTCCACGTCCCCGGCGTGCGCATCACCGATCCCAAATCCGCGCAATGCGGCGAGGTGTTGAAGGGAGTGCTCAAGCCGGCGCAATGCAAGCTGTTCGGAAAAGAGTGCACGCCCGAACGCCCCGTGGGAGCGCTTATGGTTTCTTCCGAAGGGTCCTGCGCGGCTTATTATAACTACGAGCATCGCAAGGCAGCCGCGTTCACCACCATAGGCGCCAAGGCTTAGTCGCGGCATAGCATGGCAACCGCGCTCCCTAAGATCCGGTTTCGCGATCCGCAAATCGAGATGGCCCATGGAGCCGGCGGAAAAGCGAGCCGCCGGTTGGTGGAAGGTCTCTTCGCGCCGCTTCTTTTCGGTCCCTCCATCGAACCCCTCGCCGATGCCGCGCACCTGGATATCAATGGAACGCGTCTGGCCATAACCGCCGACAGCTTCGTAGTAAAGCCGCTCCGCTTTCCCGGCGGATCCATCGGCGAACTCGCGGTTAACGGCACCGTGAACGACCTGGCCGTATCGGGCGCTCGCGCTCAGGCGCTGGTGGTGACGTACGTTCTCGAAGCCGGCTTGCCCACCGAGATCCTGGAAGCCGAGGTTCGCGCCATGGCGGCGGCGGCCTTACGCGCCGGTGTGGTGATCGCCGGCGGCGACACAAAGGTGGTCGAGAACGGCAAGGCCGACCGCATGTACATCACGACGGCCGGTATAGGTCCACCCATCCCCGGCATATCGCTTTCGCCCGCATCCGTCCGGCCCGGCGATCAGGTGCTGCTCAGCGGACCGATCGGGGATCACGGCATCACCATCCTGCTGGCGCGCGGCGACCTTGAATTGGAAGCCGAACTTTGTTCGGATACGCGCTCCGTTCTTCCCTTGGTCGAAGCGCTGGCGCGGGTCGCCGCCCCTGGAATTCGCTGGATGCGCGATCCCACTCGCGGCGGCGTCGCGACGTCACTCAACGAGCTGGCGCGCGATTGCGGCCTCGGCGTTTTGCTCTCCGAAAACGCCATCCCGATCCGCGACATGGTGCGCGGGGCTTGTGAGCTGTTGGGCCTCGATCCGCTGCACATCGCTAACGAGGGCCAGTTCCTGGCCGTGGTCGCCCCCGAGTACGCCGACGCCGCGCTCCAGGCGCTACGCGCGACGCCCGGCGGTCAGGAAGCGGTGTTGATCGGCAGTATCGAGGAACAGCCTGCCGCCACTGTGCTGGGCGCCAACGGATATGGCGGCACGCGCGTGATCGACATGCTGGTAGGCGACCCCTTGCCGCGCATTTGCTAGCGCATCGCTCTCGAAGCTAGGCCCGCCGACTCGTTGCGAGAAGGACGACGCCGCCGATCAGCACAAGACCGCCAGCTACAGGAGTCAGCGGCAACGTGTGCGTTTTGTCGCGCGTTGCGTGGATCGGGCCAACGTCAAGAACTTTTTGTTTGGTCGTGTAAGTAATACCGCCCCACGTTAGGCCCGCGAGGCCAACCAGGATCAACACGATTCCGAGTATTTGTTTCATAAGCCCTTTTGATCGAGCACGTGTGCTTCCAAAGCGCCGCTTAGCGTTGCACGGACCCGGATCCCTGCCTCGGTTCTTGCGAACTAGGTTGCGAAGGATTCTCAGTTCAACTTGAACCAAGAAATATTTCCGGCCCGCATTCGAAGAATGAAGATTCTTCCCAAGTGCCCGTCGGCCGGAATTGGTCCTAAGGTATTGATTATCTACAAGCCGTCGAGGCGCTCCAATACTTGGATCGCGAATTGCATGGGGGACTCGCGATGAGAAAACATTTCATGAACGCCACTGCCACTCGGCAAGAAGATTTCGACACAGTCGTACTCTTCGAATTGGAGACTCTACGGAAATCTGAGAAACGTTTGGAGCGCCTGTTTCGGAAGTTGCAAAGGAAACCACATTTGCGGGAGTCCTTTCTGGCCGAACTCTCCGAGGTCCGGCAGCGCACCGACCGTCTACACGCCGTTCTGAATCCGCTTGAAGTTTTTGAAAAGCTCACGGCGCCGTTCGCCGACCCGAGCTTGAGTCCGGCTGCCTAGGAGGCCTTTTGTGAATCGCACTCTGCTACTGATTGTCTTGATCGTCCTGCTGCTTGCCGCATTGCCCGCATGGCCTTACAGCGCTGGCTGGGGCTACTATCCGAGCGGCGGCCTGGGTCTCGTGCTGATCGTTCTTCTGGTGCTCGCATTGATCGGCAGGTTGTGAGGCTCAACTGCCCGAGTAACCGTTAGAGAATGTGTCCTCCGGCAACTTTGCGAGCCAGTGCGACATCTGGTTTGGTGGAGGTCTCATTCCCTAGATGTTATTCTCAGTATCCCGAGGCAGCGGACTACTTCTAAATCGCCATAGCCGCGCCGTTACTCGCCGATTCAGCTCAGGGGATCGAGAATTTTTTCCAGGTTGATACGAACGTATCGAGGCGCACAGCCGACCAAGGGCGGTTTCAGATACCTCGCAAGCCTCGGCGTCAAAACGGTCATTAACCTCCGTGACAGCGATAGGCGCTCGAGAGAAGAAGAAAGTTAGTCACCGCCGCGGGAATGAAATACATCGGCGTTCCGATGACCGGCCTGGCCGCGCCCACGGAAGCTGAGATCGGCAAGCTGCTGGGAATCCTGGAAGGCGGCACTGGCGGCGTCTTTTTACATTGCAAGCGAGGGGCCGACCGCACGGGCGTCGTCATCGCGTCGTATCGCATCGATCACGACGGGTGGGATAATACTCGCGCTTTAAGCGAAGCCATGGCCCGGGGCATGAGTCTGTTTCAGGTCCCCGTCAGAAAGATATCTTGGCCTTCAAACCCAGAATGCTGGAGTCGAAAACAACGCCGTTGGCGGGGCGCTAGTTCGCGGCCGTCCAGCCGAAAGTGCTCTCGGAGGGAACCAGCATCGGGACCGGCACGATTGGAAAAGGAAGATATTACTTTTCCGGTGGAGGCTCTCGCTTCGATCCATGCAGGTCGAGACCGAACTGAGGATGGTGCGAGCTGCCATCCACTTTGATGTGTAGAAAAGTTCCGGCGCCGTGCTTGGCAAAGAACGGATCCACGGGCATTAGAACCCAGCGCTTCCATCCAGTCACCATCTCTGACAGCCTGGCGTTCAGCGCCAGAGTGCCGTGAAAATCCACCAGGTCGTTTTCCAGATCGTAGGTGCCCGCCACGGCCACCGCAGCGCCGGGAACTTCAAAGGATAGAATGCCGAAGGTCATCACCTGATCTTCGAGACGGAACGATCCCTTCATGTTGGACGCCACCTGGTCGATCTCCTCGTTCTTCGGCTGACCTTGCCCATGGCGGCTGAGCGAGTCGATTTGGGATTGAATGGTGGAGCGCAGAAACTTCGCGTCCTGAAGCTCGAAGTTGCCCTCCAGAAACAGCTTCTCTTTTATCGGGCCGGTCAAAGGCGGGATGTCGATGTTCGCCTTCAGATCGATCAGGCCTTCCAGGAATGGCGTTCCCTTGACAGCAAGCCGAAGCAGGTCTCGCAAGTCGCCCTTCGGCATCGAAACCTTGAGAGAGATGGTGCGTTGCGTTTGATTCTCATGCTTGATCACCGCGCCCTCGGTGGTGAAGTTCGTGTTTCCAAGCTTGGCTCGAACCGGTTCGAGGACCGTGTTCCCGTTGGTTCCATCCACTAGAGCTTCAAAACGGGTGGAGAGCGGAAGGGAATAACCTACGGACTTCAGGCGGAAGTTCGGAACGGATGCCTGGCCGCGCGCTCGGACTGCGTTCAATGTCCCGTCGAAGGTACCTGTCGACGAGAGAGTTCCGGCGATCGCGTGGAACACGCCGAGATCCGCGTGGTCGAAAGTATAATCGCCCCGCAAAGGCGTGTCGCCGGGTTCGGAAGCCACCCACGGTCCGAAACTTCCCTGGCTCGCGACAGTGCCGGGCGGTTTTGGAATGTCGAGCGCCGCATCATAGTGCATCGGGGAATCCATTCCCACCGACTTCAAATGCAGCCGCGCGATCTTGAACTCGAGCGCCTTCTTGCGCGAATCCTTGGGAATCAGCACCAGCAGCGCGTCGCGAATCTGAACGTCCTCCAGGCGCACGTCCATCGGCGGGGAGCTCTTCCCGCCCGACGTATCCGGCGTCTTCGACTGAGGCGCGGAGCCTTTGGGCGGTATGTTGATGCGCATTCCCTCGATGGAAACCCACTGAACGTTCTTGTGTAGAGCGGTGATCGTCCCTAAGTCGACGGCGAAATTCAGTTTCTGGATAGTAAATAGCGGCGGCAGTTCGCGCGCGCCGGCGAAATGCAATGTAAGCTCGAGACACTCCACTCCGACCATGGCCCCGCGTCCGTGCCGCAGAAGTATGTCGAGCGTCGACATCTTGGGCGGAGTGATGTGCAACGCCCGAAGCTCGACATCGCTATGAAAACGCTCGCTGAGGTAGCGGACGGCTTGCTCGCGCAGCATCGGCTCGAAGCGTCGGGCTAGAATCGCGGCCGCGATGAATGCAACCAGAGTGGCAAGCAGCAGGACCGCGAGGCCGGTCAACCAATACTTTGTGCGTCTTCTCATATCCTTTAAGATGGACGCTCTGAGATCGCGAACGCTCCGGCGAAAGTGGAATAACGCTGGAACAGGCTCCGCTTACCGAAGGATACATCGTTAGAGCTTCGTCTGCCGTAAGTCGATAGCAGGAGTGCGAAGCTCGCGCCAACCCCGACAATGTCTCCACGCGTTTCCTGGCCCAGAATGACCGGCGGACCGTGCGGAGCAATGGCCGTTCTGCTCGGGGCCATCATATTGGCGGGAGATCTGCCCTATGTGGGACGCGGGGACGCGGCATGTTTGTCCTAAGCGGGCTTGCTCTCCGGGGGGATCGTCATAGACAAACGGTGGCTTACATTCGCAGGCGCGGGCATCCCGGCAACGTTGGCAACCGTTTCGCCTTTGGGTTTTGCGCCTATCGCAGCCGGCATCACGCATGGCGCCGGTGACCGCGCTCTGTTTCTTTGCGATTTCCACCACGTTCCCATTGATCCCAACCAATCTGCTCAGGGGATAAATCTACAATACTGGGCGTGTTGGTCGCGGCGGTTTGCTTAGCATGTTGCGTCACCGCGGTCGCGGGCAGAGGGGATGCTTTTGCCATCGCCAATAATCGGGTCGCATTTGACCCGGCGGTAGGCTTCGTGCTGCCCGGAATTGGCATCCTTGCCGTGGCATGGGATATGACTCAACCCGGCCTGAGCGAGCCTACATGGGTGCCGATCGGCGCAGGAATCTTTGCCACAGCGATCAGAGTCGGATTGTGGCAGACATTCTCGGTAGCGATCAGGCTGGAACTCCGGCCAAGATAGTCGTCGTGGGCAGGCTGTCCGCGACGAATCGTTCGACTTGGTCCTGATGGACGTCCAGATGCCGACCATAGACGGTTTGAAAGCGACAGCGGCCATTTGAGCCACCGAGCAAGGTACCGGAAGGCGCATGCCGATCGTTGTCGTGACGGCCAACGCCATGCGAGGTGACGAGGAGAAGTGTCCTGACGTCGGGATGGACGGCTATCTCACCAGGCCCATCGACCTCGCGAATCTGCGAGAGACGCTCGCCAGATTTGCTTAAAGCGGCGAGTAAGAATCCCCGGGATTGGTGACGCTAGCGCTTCCGCTCGACAGGGATACTCCTCGACCGATCAGCACCTTAATCCCTACTATCGGATCGCCTCGCGCCGATAGGTCAGGTAGGAAGGCGATGAGCAGCGGTTCATCGATCATGTCTACGGATGAAGATAAGCGATCCTAGCAGTCGAACGGTTCCTTCATTGAGTAAAAGAACGACATCCAACAGTAGCGGAGCGCGCCAGCCGAGTTCGACCGAACGGTCGTCGGTAGGCGATCAACTCCAACTTTCCAGGCTCAGCGCGGCTTTGTCGGACGGTGGTTCTCCGTTGCGCGTCGCTAAACTATCCCAACTGAATTCGGCGGTTTCGAGCGGACAGTACAATGTGGACGCGACCGTGGTGAGCGCCGGCATCATCCGGGATAGCCTCGCGGCGGCCTGCGGTCTGGGTTTGGGCTGAAGACATAGGGTCGGCAGAAGACAAGGAGACTAGGCCGGGGATGATAGCGCAGTTCGAACAGGCACGGGAGGCCCGGCGACGCCTTCAAAAGGTGTGCGATCGGTTGCTCCACCCGGGCGTGAAAGCTTTTGACGCCAGCGCGGAGGATCTCAACGGCGCAATCGCATGCCTGGAGCGTCTCGAGACCGCGCTCGCGTCAAATTCTGGAGGGCGAACGGGACGGCAGGCGATTGCCGCTGAAATCGTCGGTCTCAGCCGCGAAGTAAGCAAGGCACGAGCGCTGCTCGAAACGGCTGGCAAGTTCTATGCCGGCTGGGCGCGTCTGATTGACGCTTCGTCCGAAGAAACGGTGATCGGCTACACATCCAGCGGAAGGTCGCGGGCCGCGATCTCCATTGACCGGGGAAGGGTGGCGATGGATGGGTAATCTAATGGCGTCATTGCTGAACAGCGCCAATGCCATGAGTGTGTATGAGCAGGCGCTCACGGTGACGGAAAACAACGTCGTGAATGCCAACACACCCGGCTACGCCAAACAGACCATGACTTTCGAAGCGCAGCCCTTCGATCTCACGGTTGGCTTGGCGGGCGGTGTCCAGGCCGGTCCTGTACAAAGCTCCCGCGACGCGTTCGCCGAGCAGTCTGTGCGGAACCAGCAGACAGCCGTCAATTTCTACCAGCAAAAAGTCGCGGATCTGACCCCGGTGGAAAGCTATTTCCCTACGTCCAGCACTTCCGGCATCGCGCCGGACATGAGCCAGTTCTTTGACGACTTCTCGGCGCTCAGCGTGAACCCGAATGATACCGTCGCGCGCCAGACGGTGCTTAACGATGCATCCACGGTGGCGCAAGACTTCAATTACGCCGCGAACGGAGTGCTGAATCAACAGGCCAATATCAATCAGCAGGCCGGCAGCACCGTCGCCAGCATCAATCAATTGGCCGGCACCATCGCCAGCATCAACGCGGATAACCGCGTAGACCCCTCGGGAACCATCGACGCGGGTGTGGACGCGCAGCTCAACTCCACACTCGAACAACTATCGCAACTGGTGAACTTTACCGCGCTCCAGCAGCCGGACGGAACGGTGACGGTCTACGTCGGCGGCCAGACTCCGCTCGTGGTGGGCGATCAGACCTTCGACATTCAGAGCACTCTTTCAAATTCCCAGACCACCATTCAGAGCAGCACGGGGACCGACATCACCAGTCAGATCACTGGCGGGCAACTGGGGGCGTTAATCGACGACAACAACAACGTCCTGCCATCCTATCTCGCCAATCTGAACACCCTGGCCCAGAGCTTTGCGGATCAGGTGAACGGCACCTTGGACGCAGGCATCGACGAGAACGGCGCGGCTCCCTCGACAGATTTGTACACCTATAATGCGAGCCAGGGAGCGGCGCTGACGCTGGCCACCAATTCGCTGACGCCCGACCAGATAGCCGCGGCTCTTCCTGGCGCGGCGGGGGGAAACGGCAACGCCCTCAACATGGCCAATCTCGCCAACGCCCAGACGGTGAATGGATACACATTCGCGCAGTTCTATGGCAACATGGGCGGACAGGTTGGAAACGATGTGTCATCGGCGACCAGCTCGCAGTCCACGCAGGAATCCCTGCTCAACCAGGCCCAGTCACTGCGTCAGCAGGTGTCCGGGGTCGATCTTGACGATGAAGCCGAAAATCTGATGGAGTATCAGAAATCCTACGAGGCCATCTCCAAGATGATTAGCACCGTGAATGATCTGACGGACACCTTAATGAATATGGTGGGAGTAGTAACCACATGATAAGCTCTCTAGATCCCGCGGCACAAAGTTTCCTGGCCGGCCTCGGCCAGATCCAGCAGAAGATGGACACCGCCCAGGCGCAACTTACCACGGGCCTCGCGATCAACAATGATTCCGACGCGCCCGACCAGATCGCGGATCTCTGGCAAACGCGCTCCAATCTGGACCAGGCTGACCAAATCACCTCCAATCTCAACCAGGTTCAGACGGAGGTCAACACTGGGGAGAGCGTGCTCCAATCCGCGGTGACGCTGGTGGAACAGGCTGAGACGCTAGGCGCCCAGGGCGCCAGCGACACGGTGGATGCCAATACCCGTCAAGACCTGGCGGAATCGCTCGGTTCCGTGCTCCAACAACTGGTGGCGGTAGCCAACACGCAAGTAGCAGGCCGCTACATCTTCTCCGGCGACGATGATCAGCAAGCGCCGTATAGCATCGACCTGACGCAAGCCAACCCGATTAGCTCCTACCAGGGCACCGCTTCCACCCGCCAAATCCAAGGCGCGGATGGCTCCACTTTTTCGGTCGGCTTGACCGCCCAGCAGATCTTCGATAGTTCCGACGCGACCCAAAGCGTGTTCACGTCAATCACCAGCCTCATGCAAGGCCTGCAGAACAATGACGACACGAGCATCAATTCAGCATTGGCCGATGTCCAGAGCTCCGATACGTACCTCAATCAGCAGTTGGCCTTCTATGGAACCACGCAAGATCGGGTGCAGAGCGGGGTCACTTTCGCGCAGAACTATACGACGCAGCTTCAAACTCAACTCAGTGGAATTCAGGATGCCAATGCGGCCGAGGCTGCCACCAACCTCACCGAGGCCCAAACCCAGTACCAGGCCGCGCTCCAATCCCGCGCCCAAATACCGAATACCTCGCTGTTCAATTATCTAGGATGACGAACGCCCCGGCGCTTGCGGCTCCACGACTTCGGCCGCGATTCCGCCCTTGGCCAGCTGCACTCGAACAGATGAACCGACCGGAGCCTGCGCGGGTTCCTTGACGATGTGGCCGTCGCGGTTGGTCACGATCGCGTAACCGCGTTCCAGGATTTTGAGCGGGCTCAACTGCGTCAAGTGAGCCAGTGCCGGATCCAGCAGCCCGCGAGCGCGCGTAAGGCGAAGCCGGATCAGTTGCGCGAGGGCCGTTTCCGACGCCTCCCTGCGGCGCCGAGCTTCGGCGAAACGCAAGCGCAGATCCAGGTTGCGGAGCCGCGCGGCCAGTGCTTCGTGCCGCTTCCGATCGATAGACAGCCGGGCGCTCATACGGCTCCGCAAGCGATACTCCAGTTCGTCGATACGTTGGGCGGCTCGTCCGATGCCGCGGTGCAAGATCGCCGCGGCGCGCTCGATGCCCTGCTGATGCAGCCGGCGAGCAGCCATGGCTAAACAATACCGCGCCAATTGCGCCAGCCGGTGCTCGGTGGCAGCGAGTTGATCGAAGAGCTGGTCGCGCGTGCAGATCACCAACTCGGCCGCGGCGGAGGGCGTCGGGGCGCGCAGGTCCGCCACAAAATCGGCGATCGTATAATCGGTTTCATGCCCGATGGCCGAGATCACCGGGATCGGGCTGGCCGCGATGGCTCTGGCCACCGCCTCTTCGTTGAAAGTCCACAGATCCTCAAGCGAGCCTCCGCCTCGCGCCAGGATCACAACGTCGGCCCACCTCGACTGGCCAAAGTATTCGAGCGCCCTTACCACCGCGTCCACCGATCCGTCGCCCTGCACCAAGGCCGGATACACGCGCAGATGCAGACCTGGAAAGCGCCGCGAGAGGATCTCGGTGATATCGCGGATCACGGCGCCGGTGGGCGAGGTGACGATCCCGATCCTGCTCGGGTATGGCGGCAAGGGCCGTTTGCGCGCGGCTTCGAACAGCCCGTCGGCGGCCAGCTTCTTCTTCAGCTGTTCGAACGCGAACTGCAGCGCACCGTGACCTTGCGGCTCTAGCGCTTCCACCTGAAGCTGATACTCGCCGCGCGCTTCATACAGGTCGATGTGCCCGCGCGCCAGAACGGCGATGCCATCCTGGGGCTTGAACTTGAGGTAGCGGAGCGAGGTCCGGAAGCACACGCAACGCAACTGCGCGTCGTGATCCTTGAGCGTGAAGTAGCAATGGCCGCTCGCCGCCGTCTTCGATCCGGAAATCTCGCCCGCCACCCAGATATCGTGAAACTGCGACTCCAGCAGCCCGCGAATGGATGCATTCAACTCGGCGACGGTGTAGGTTTTGCGGACCGGACCCCAAGCAAGCGCCAACTGTTCCATCTGAAACGATGGTAAGCGATATACCACGAGTATTGCGGGGTTATTCCATGCCGGCGGCCCCGAGAGTACAACCATCGAAGACCTCGGAGTAAGAAACTATTTTCTTAAAGGATCTCCTCCCAGCACCGATGGAAGACTGACGGAGTTGAAGGCAATGCTGACGCCAAAAGTTCTATGGATCGCCGATCGGGCCAGTGATGTGATCGATCGGTTTCGAGTCTCGCTGACGCAGGTGGACAGTCCACTGGATGGGTTGAGGATCCTGCGCGATGAGGACTACGATGTGGTACTGGTCAGCTTCCCGCTGCCGGAGTGGACCTCGGTAGCGAACTTGCTCGAGGAATTGCAGCAGGCGCAGCCGGGCACTCCCATAGTGATCCACGCGCCTCAGGCGTCGGCGACGGAAGTGGTGCGCTGGACGCGGCTCGGCGCGTTCCATGTTCTGACGCATCCGGACGCCACCAGCCTGCTCTACTTCGCCGCTAATTCGAAATGGGCGGTGGAATCCGAGGCGCGTGCGGACGATTCCGAACAAGAGCCCTGGCGTCGGCTGCTCATCGGACAAAGCCACGCCGTCGAGCAGATCGCTGAAAGGATCCGGCTGGTCGCTCCCCGCCGCACCACGGTGCTCATCACGGGCGAAACCGGGACTGGAAAGGAAGTGGTGGCGCGGTCCATTCATGCCGCCAGTGACCGGGCGCATCTGCCGATGGTCTCGGTGAATTGCAGCGCACTGCCGGAAACGCTGCTCGAAGCCGAGCTGTTCGGTCACGTTAAGGGAGCGTTCACGGGCGCCACAAATCATCGGATCGGGCGCTTCGAGCAAGCTCATCGCGGAACCATTTTTCTGGATGAAATCGGAGACATGCCGCTGAGTTTGCAAGCGAAATTTCTTCGGGTACTTCAGGAGCGCGAATTCCAAAGGCTAGGGAGTTCCGAAACGATTCACGTGGACGTGCGGGTTATCGCGGCCACTCACACCGATCTCCCCGGGATGATCGAAGAAGGCAAATTCCGCGACGATCTGTACTATCGCCTGAACGTCGTCCCGATTGCCATCCCGCCGCTGAGGGAACGCGGCTCGGACGTCCGATTCCTGGCTGTGCATTTCATCGCGAAGACCTGCCGGGAAGAGCGCATTCCGGTTAAGCAGATCTCCCGCGAGACCTTGGATCGGTTGGCGGAGCACGATTGGCCGGGTAACGTGCGGCAACTGGAGAATACTGTCGAACAGGCGATTGTCCTGAGCGGGGATCGGTCCTGCCTGTATCCCGCCGACTTCGCGCTTCCACCGCGCAAGCACCTTATGCCGTTGCCCGCGGGCGCCCAGCCGTTCATCGCGGTGCCGGATCAGGGATTGGATTTCGAACGCACGGTGGGCACCATCGAACTGAACATCCTGGAGCAGGCGCTCAGGAAAACCGGCGGGAACAAGAAACTAGCCGCCGAAATGCTGGGGCTGAAGCGCACCACTCTTGCGGCGAAGCTCAAGAGCCTGGTTGCGGTAGGCGCCGCGGGTTAGACGCCGCCGTTCGCACGGCGGTGGCGTGGACGATAAAGCGCTTGGGCGCCGATCCCACGTAGTAGAACGGGTAACAGGTAACCAGCGTCAGCGTTTCTCCACCCGTTGCCTTCAACACGCCGACATCTCTCGGCCCGACGATCTGCGTCGACTCAACCCTGTAGGTAAAGGTCCCTTGATCGGTTTCGATGTGGATCAGGTCGTCTTTCTGGATGTTGCTGAGCGGTCGGAAGAATGTGTCCCGATGCCCCGCCAGCGCGACGTTGCCCACGGCGCCGGGCAGTGCGGTGCCGGGGATGTGCCCCACCGCCCGGCTCAACGTGCGTTCATTAGCGCCTTCGCGCACCATCACGCTCAGCTGAAGCCGCGGAATTTGCAAACGCCCAAGAATTTCGGTCGCGCGCGGTTGCCGATTGGTTGGCAGGGGTTCGAGCTTCGAAGCGGGCTCGGGAGCTGCGTCGTTTTTGGCCGGGCGGTTCCCCATCAGCCAACGCGTTTCGTCGACGAGAAATCCAGGAATGGTGGGCGAGAGTCCCCGCAGCGTTTGATCGAACGACCAGTCCGCATAAGACTGGTAGAGCAGTGAGCTGGTGTTTACCCAGACGAAGCAGTCCAGCGCTACCAGACCGAAGAACAGGAAAAACCACTCCAGCCTTCTAAGGAGCGCCTTCATTGCTTCACCGTGCCCGCCGTTGGAGCGGCAGCGGGAAACAAGTATTGCGTGCGCGTTCGCACGACGAGTTTCGCGTTATGGGGCGAGAACGCCTGAACCTTGATGCGACGTTCCGGCTTCCCCTCCGGCGAAGGAATGTATCCGATTGTGTAGCGGGTCCGAATGTCCTTCGCGATCTGCCGGCAGATCGGAACGATCTTGTCGAGTTCCTTGGGAAAATACGCTTCCCCTCCGCTCACGTGAGCGAGCTTTTCAAGAACGGCCGGATTTCTCTCCGGATCGTCTTCGTCGAAGATTCCGATAGCGTAAATGGTCGTGAGCGACTGAAGCACGTCGTGCATCACATCCTGCAAGTTGTGCCGGCTCACGTTGTCGCCGCCGTCGCTGATAACCACCAGCGTCTTCTTTTCGCGCCGTCCCAACTCGAGCTGTCGCAACGCCAATTCGACGGCGTCGTACAGGGCCGTCCTACCTTCCGGCGTTCCACGCCACAGCGCCTCGCGCAACTGCCCGATGTTATCCGAGAACGGCATGTCGTCCGGAAGGCCGCGTCGCGCCTTCTCGTTGAAATTGACCACGAACATTTCGTCAAGCGGATTGCTGGCTTGAATAAACACCAACGCCGCCGTAAGCACCTCGGGACGCTTGGGCCGCATACTTCCGCTTTCATCCACAACCAATCCCACCGCAACCGGGATATCGGCGCTGGCGAATTGCGAGATCGATTGCAGCTTTCCGTCTTCGAAGATTTTGAAATTATCCTTCGACAGGTCCGTAACAAAACCGCCTTGCGGATCTTTGACGCTCACATCCAGGAGCACCAAACGCGAAGTGGTCCGAATGACGTAATCCTCGCCGCTGTCGCTTTTGGCTGGATCTTTTTGTTGCTGCCAACCAAAAGCGACGGCACATACGATCACGCTGGTGATCGCTAGCCGGAATTCGCGGCCTCGCGTCATGGCTACTTAAATTAGACCATGCGGAGGGCGCGGACCAAGGCAAACAGGCCGAGCGAGAACACGCCGGCGAGTCCAATCAGAGGATAGGGGCTACCGGTTTTGGGCAGTTCCTGAGGAGCAGCCTGCGGGGCCGGGGGCTCGGGAGCCGGAGCGGCCTCGGGCGCCGGAGGCGGCGTATTTTGCGCTACCTGGGTCGGCTCCGGTTCCGTGGTCTGCTGCGGTTCGGGCGCGGGCGTTGTCGTCACAGGCGCGGTGGCCAGCTCTTCCCTGGTCTGGGCTTCCGTGGTCGGAACCGGCGCATTCGCCGTGGCGGCAATCTGCGTCGCGGCCGACTTCGGATACGCGAATTCCTGCCCGAAATTGTCGCCCGGATAGAACCAAGCTCTCAGAGCTTTGGGTTGTCCGGGAGGGGTCTCCCAAAACGCGAACACGGTTTTGCCGGTCGGCTGAAGCCGAAGATTCGGGATGGCGAGAATAGTGGTTTCCAGATGCGTCTCGTCCGCGTTGAAAATTTGGACGATGTGCCGATCCGATGGGGAATCGAGCAGCTTAATGACATATTTGCCGGGAGGGAGGACTTTATTGGGGACTGCAATCGGTTCGTTCACCGTCATCACCGTCCTTTTATCCCATTCATCCGCTCGCGCCGTCGCCGAGAGCGCAATGCCCAAGAGGCCGAGGGAGGCTACTGTAAGACCTAAACGGTTCATATCAACTCCTTGTATTGAAATTCACTGTGCATGGTCGCAACCATGCATTGCGAAACGCAGCTTCCGTACCAAAGCGGAACTCCTTGGGATTTCAGTCAGTTGAGCTTCCGGCGGGGGTGTAACGTAGCAACTTTTACAGCGGCTTGGGTAGGTCTATCGACACTTTTACCTCTGCAGCGGATCTTCTATCCATGGCGGAGTGGCTTCCATCAGAGCGCCCAGCTGGGGCTCCAATTCCGTCATTTTTTCTTTCATTTGCCACGCAATTCGGCGATAACTAAAATGCCCCTTCACGCCGGACCGCACTCGACAGATGTATTCGGCTTCGGCGAAATCCATCTTGAACAGAAATCTGGATTTCGTCGCGAACGGAAGCAGATACTGCGCGGCAGGCTTCGCCAGCTTTCTCACAACGTTACTCGCTTCGCGGAGTAGCCGGCTGTACAGCTCGCCTAAATTCGCGCCGCCGATGGTTTCGGGAGTTTCAAAGCCAAGGCTGGTCGAATACGGCTGGCGGAATTGTTGGCAACGGCGATGCCGGTGTAGATCGCGGTAAGCGCCGATGTCCATGACAATGTCGTAAACATATGGGGCGCCGCGAAACGCTCGCAGCAGCTCGTCTCGGCCGGTCCGCGAACCGAGCGCGACCCCAAGCACTTCGTTCTTCTGGCGCTCGCTCCAGGTATCGGCCAACATATAGAGATTGCGATACGGCCGATCAGTAACCGGATAAAGCAGCGTCGCGACGATGTCGGTTAGGGTATCGGCGGGTTTCAAAAGATCCACGGCTTCCGAAGCTTGGTGTTCCGACGCAGTCAGGTTCGCGCTGGCCCATTGCCTCAAATCGTCGCGGCTTCGCGCCTGATGTTCATCTGGATCGACGTGCCGGGCCAGAGTGGGCGCAACGGCTTCAGCTGCGTCGTCCTGGCTCCAGCGACAGGAAGCCTCCGACGCGCACGCCGCCGCGATTTCTCCGGCCAGCTCGCGCACTTCTTGGAACTCGGACGCTTTCATGCGACGTATCTGGCGTTCCAGTGTGCGGATGCTGGTCACTTGTCCCACCCCGGTCGGAACGCCCAACCATAACAGATAGCGCGCGACGTCGAAGGCTCGCGCTTTGATGTTCCTCTGGTAGACGTCCGGCTTCATCGTCTCCGGCCGCGGCAGCCTTTCCGCCAGATACTCGCAAACCTGGGCGTGAACCTGGTTGTAACCAGCCAGCAGTTTTTGAGCGGTCTCCCGATACAGAGTCGCCTGCGCCGCATCCAATTCCGCCGGAGTAACGAAGCCCGATTTCGAGAAATCCTGATAGCGCGAGGAGCGGGCCTGGCCATCCCACAATTGCTCATCCTCGGCTTCGATGGCCGCCAGCTCCGAAATGCCTTCCAGGCAAATCACCACGTGTCCCAGATCCGCGATGGAGGCGTGCCCGTACTGAAAATAGAAACTCTCGAGAAACTTCGCCGAGTCGTGCGTGCGCACCCATTCGATCGAATCGCGAATGGAATCGGGCGAACGGCTGTAGCGCGCCAGCGCGTATGCGCATTTCTCGGGCGGCATGGGCGAAAGAGTGTACACGCGCGAGGGCTTCGCGGCGGGAACACTGGTGGATGCCTCAACGCTCGCCGAAGTGGTGTTGGACATATGGACTACCCCTTGAACTCGCCTGCCAGCCGGCTCGCAACCGGCCGCGTTTGGCCGGCGTACTTGTTGCCGGCCTTGTTCCGATATGGCATCGACGATGGCGAAGTCAATTGCTCGAAAGTGAACGAGCAGATCCGCATGCCCGGATATAGCGCTACCGGCATTCGGCCCAGGTTGCTCAGCTCGAGTGTCGCTTTACCCGACCAACCCGGGTCGAACAACCCCGCGGTCCCGTGAACGATGATGCCGATGCGGCCGAGACTGGATCTGCCTTCCAGCCGGCCCAGCACGTCATCGTCGAGCTCCAGAGTCTCCTCGGTGATCGCGAGCACGAACTCGCGCGGCTGCAGGATGAACGAATCGCCCGCGGCCACTTCGACGCTCTGCATGATGCCTTCGATCCCTTTGTGGTCCCTTAGATCGATGTAGGCGTGCCGGCTGTGTTCGAAAACATTGAACTCGTTCCCTAGCCGGAAATCCACCGAGCAACTGCCGAATTGCTCGGGCGGCAGCGTGGGTGAGATTTTGATTTTGCCGCGCTCGAGGTAGCGCTTGATGTCCACGTCGGACAGCACCATAGGCTTCAAAGTACCATGCCGTCGCAGCCCGGCGGTACGCTAATAGAACCATGGAACCTAACGCCGCATCTCGCAGAGATTTCCTGGTCTTGAGCTTGGGCGCGGCCGCCGCGATCAGGCCTGCTCTGGCGCAATCGCACGACCCGGCTGGATGGACTTTGAAACAGGCATCGGATCAACTGCGGCGCAAGGTTGTGTCGCCGGTGGAGCTCACCGAAGCTTGCTTGAAGCGCATCGAGCGATACAACCCTGCGCTGAATGCATTCATCACCGTTACTCGCGAGCAAGCGTTAGCCGCGGCGCGCGAAATGGCAAGCGAGCAACAACACGGAAAGTGGCGAGGGCCGCTACACGGCGTCCCGATCGCGTTAAAGGACAACATCGACACCGCCGGGGTTCCGACCAGCGCCGCCAGCGAATTGTTCAAGGACCGCGTCCCCGCCAAAGACGCTGAAGTGGTGCGACGCCTGAAAAACAGCGGCGCCATCATTCTGGGTAAACTGAACATGCACGAATTCGCCTACGGCACTACGTCGGCGGTCTCCCATTTCGGCGCGGTCCATAACCCATGGGCGCTGGATCGCATTCCTGGCGGCTCCTCGGGTGGTTCGGCAGCCGCCACCGCCGCCGATCTTTGTCTGGGTTCGTTAGGCACCGACACGGGCGGGTCCGTTCGCATCCCCGCGTCGTATTGCGGCGTGGTCGGATTCAAACCGACCTATGGCCGCGTAAGTTGCCGCGGAGTGATCCCGCTCTCCTGGTCGCTGGACCATGTGGGGCCGATATGCAAAACCGTCGAGGATGCAGCGCTCATGCTGGACGCCATCGCTGGCTACGACGACTCCGACCCCGCCAGCCTAGACGCGCCCCTCTCCAACTACGCGCGTGCCATCCATCAGCCTGTGTCGAAACTGCGGGTGGCCATCGTGCGGGCGCCTTTCTTCGAAGGTCTCGATCCAGAGGTCCAAAAGGCGACAGAAGCCGCGGTCGACGTGCTTCGACAACATGTGACCAGCGTCGCCGATGTGACGCTTCCCCCATCGGCGGGTCTGGCGCTGATCGGCCCGGAAGCCTACGCGTATCACTCGAAATGGATCACCGATTCTCCGGCTCTTTATCAAGCGGCCACGCGCGCGATCCTCGAACGATCGGCGGATCTCAAAGCGCCGGCCTATGCCGCCGCGCTGCATCAGCTTTATCAGCTCCGCCGGGACGTCAAGAAAGTATTCTTGAACGTGGACTTGCTGATCACTCCTACCATGCCGGGGCCGCCGGTCACGATCGAACAGAGCAAAACGCAGAGCGCGCCTACCCGCAACACAGCGCCGTTCGACGTTTTCGGGTTGCCGACGATCTCGTTGCCCTGCGGCTTTACGAGTTCCGGCCTGCCCGTCGGCCTTCAAATCAGCGGGGCGCCGTTCGCGGAAACCACCGTGCTGGCGTTATCTCATGCTTACGAACAGGCCACCGACTGGCATACTCGCCGGCCCATCCCTAATCCGGTCTGAGGCCCCGGCTGGACCCGATAAAACGCCTTAGCGACACTTTCTTTCACAATCTGGACGATAATGGGAACAGCACCTCGGTGCTTCGCATCAGTATTAGCAAGGAAGGTTTCATGCAGAAGTTTGCCATATTCGTCGTGGCGCTGGCGTGCTCGTCAGTCCTTTCGGCCCAAGAGCAGGCGCCCATTCGTCCTAAGGCCGGCAAGGTCGAGATTTTTAAGGAGTCCGACCTGAAGCCTGGAATGAAGGGTGTTGCTTGGACGGTTCTGGCGGGCGCCGTGCCCGAGGCCATTCCGGTGGAGATCCTCGGCGTCCTCAAGAATCAGTGGGGGCCAAAACAGGACATCATCCTTGGCAAGATGGGCGGCAAAGCTACGCGCACCAATGTGGCGGGTGGAATGAGCGGCAGTCCCGTATACATCGACGGCAAACTGTTGGGCGCGGTCGCGCTGAGGTTCAGCGTCTTCTCACCGGATGCGATCTGCGGAATCACGCCCATCGAGCTGATGCTCGAGGTCAACGACTTTGACAATTCCCGGCCGATTGACGCGCGCACGCCCGAAAAGGCCGTAGCTCAGGAGTCCGTTCCGATTCCCCCGGGAATGCTAGCGAATGTATTCTCCGCCGGCGCCTCCGGCTTCGCTCCGAGTTCCACCATGGTACCCATCGAAACCCCTCTGACGTTTGCGGGATTCCATGAAAACGTTTTGCGCGAGTTCACGCCTTTCTTCCAGCAACTGGGCATGACGCTGGCCGCCGGCGGCGCCACGAGCTCTATCTCCGATTCCAAACCTGCTCCCGGCTGGCAGCACTCTTTGCAACCGGGTGACGCCGTGACCGGAGTTCTGGTGACGGGCGATATGAGTGTCAGCGGTATGTGCACGGTTACCTACAACGATGGCAAGCACGTGCTTGCATGCGGCCATTCGTTCTTCAACCTCGGACCGGTGAATATGCCGATGGCCAAAGCCGAGGTGCTCACCACTTTGGCGTCCCAGTTCCAGCCCAATAAATTCGGAAATGCCACCGAAATCGTGGGCGCGTTGAAGCAGGATCGCCATAGCGCCATCATGGGCGAACTGGGAGTCACGGCGGAGATGGTTCCGGTGAATGTGAAGGTGCGCTCGTTCGGCGACAAGGACGCCGTCCGCACCGAGAAGGATCTGCATTTCAGCGTTTTCGTCCAGCAAAAGTGGACGCCGTACCTCATGATGCTGACGCTGTTCAATTCTCTCTCGGGCCTCAACGATTTCGCGGATGAAACCACCTACCGCCTGAGCGGAAAAGTGGAGTTCGACGGCGAACCGGGCATGTCCATTTCCACCATGCTGGCTTCGAGCGAAAACCCCGCTCCCGCGCCCATGCAACTGGCGGGTTGGTGGGGCGACAAGTTTAACCGCCTGTTCCTGAACCCCGTGCACACGCCCAAGCTCCGCAACGTCGACGCCACCATCGACATTTTTCCCGAGCGCCGCGTAGCCACCATCGAGAATGCCTGGATCTCGTCGAGCGAAGTGGAAGCCGGTTCGCAAGTGCCGCTCAAGGTTTTCCTGCGGCCCTATCGCGGCGACCGCATCGAGCGCGAGTTCACGCTCAAGATTCCCGCCGGACTCGCCAAGGGCGAGCACCGCATCCTGCTCAGCGACGCCGATACGCTCAACCGCATGCAGACCGTGGCCGGCCTTTCGGAACGCTTCATGGACATTCCTCAAACGGTCTCGCTCATCAACCAGGAACGCAGTAATAACCAGCTTTATATTTCGCTGGTCGAACCGCGTCCCACCGTGTTCTACGAGGACAAAACACTCCCCAGCCTGCCTGCCTCGGTTATGAATGTGATGCAGACCGGCCGCACTGCCAGCCGTCATTTCGTGAGTTCGCCCGAGAGCGCGGTGGAGCAGGGCAGCATTCCCTTCGACCTCCTGATCGACGGGAGCTTTTCGTTGAGAATCACAGTTAAGTAACAACTAAGAAGTAGTCATAAATGAAAATCTTCAGATTTCTCGCGGCCGCCGCCGCCGTTGCCACCTGCTTTGCCGTCGAGACCCGATTTTGGCAAGAGGGTGATCGTACCGATTTTGAGAAGGGAAGCCTGACCCATCTTTCCCTGCGCAGCGACGGGCGGATCTTTCTCGCGCCCGAATTTCCGGAACTGTTCGATTCCTCCAGCCCTTATCTGTGGACCGTCGCCGCCGACTCGAAGGGCAATCTCTACACCGCCGGCGGCGGCTCCGGCAGCGGGCTAACTAAACTCTTTCGCATCGATTCCTCGGGCAAGAGCCGTGCTTTCGCCGAACTCGAAGGGCTGGAAATCCATGCCGTGGTGTTGGATTCGAAGGACCAGGTCTATGCGGCCACGGATCCCGACGGCAAGATCTATAAGATTTCCTCGGATGGAAAAGCGCGTGTTTTCTATGATCCTCACCAGAAATACATTTGGGCGTTGGCGTTCAACAGCAAAGGCGATCTGTTCGCCGCCACGGGCGAGCAAGGCGAGATCTACCGCGTCACGCCTTCCGGCGCCGGCTCGGTGTTCTTTAAGACCGAAGAGGCGCACGCGCGATCGCTGGTTGTCGACGCTCAAGACAATCTGATCGTCGGAACCGAGCCGAGCGGCCTGATTCTGCGCGTTTCGCCGGCTGGCCAGGGTTTCATCTTGTATCAGGCGCCCAAACGCGAGATCACGGCGGTGGCGCTGGCCCGGGATGGCGCCATCTACGCGGCTGGCGTCGGCAATAAAACCGGCGCGATTTCCGTCACTCCCCTTCCCGCGCCCTCTCCTTTGCCCGCACCCGCCACTACTCTGCAAATCAGCTCATCGGGGACCATGACACGCGGCGGACCGCCATCCACGCTTGGCGCTCCAATCCCTTCCATCTCCGGCGGCTCCGAGGTATACCGCATTAACGCGGACGGCTCTCCGCGGAAGGTTTGGTCGAATGCACAGGACATTGTCTACGCGATCGCCTTCGATCGCGACGGCCAGACGATTGTGGGCACTGGAAATCGCGGCAAAATCTACCGGCTCGATTCGGACTCGATCAGCACGCAGCTCCTGGACGCCTCTCCAACCCAGGTCACCGGCTTCGGAAAAGGCCCCCATGATGAGCTCTATGTCGTTACCGGCAACATTGGGAAGGTTTACCGCATCGGACCAGGATTCGAAAAGCAGGGTTCGTTCGAAAGCGAAGTTCTGGATGCCGGAACGTTCGCGTCCTGGGGTCGTGTCAGTTATCGCGGCTCGGGTGCTATCTCCGTTCTCACGCGCGCCGGCAACGTCAATCATGCGGAAAGCAATTGGAGCGCTTGGGCCGCGCTCCAGCCGGACGCTAATCGAAGCTCCGGCTGCGATTCATGCGGAGGCGGCCGAACTACTTCGCCCGCCGCGCGATTCTTTCAATACAAAGTTGAACTCGCCTCTTCCACAAGCCACTCGGCCCCCGAGGTCTCCTACGTTGAAATCGCTTATTTGCCGAAGAACGTGGCGCCCGTTGTGGAAGAGATCGAAGTGACCCCGCCCAATTATCGCTTCCCGGCTCCCACTTCATCGCTATCGACCTCCAGCAGCATCACCCTCCCGCCCATAGGTCAATCCGGGAAAAACCTGATTTCCAGCTCCCTTGACATCACCAGTTCCCTCTCGTTGAATTATGCGAAAGGTTTCGCGGGCGCCCGCTGGGCCGCGTCGGATGAGAACAGCGACAGCCTGGTTTATAAAGTCGAGATCCGCGGCGTCAAGGAATCGGCCTGGAAGCTTCTTAAGGATGGCGTGAAGGAGAAGAACGTCAGTTGGGATTCCGTCGCCTTCCCGGATGGAGAGTACGTCATCCGTGTCACCGCGTCCGATTCGTTGAGCAATCCGCGCGACCAGGCGCTTGAAGCTTCTCTCGTCGGCGATCCGTTTCTGATCGACAACACTCCGCCCCAGATACTCAACCTGGCCGCGAGCTCCTCGAACTCCAAGGTCGAGATCCGCTGGAAAGCACGCGACGCTTTGAGCGACATCCATCGCGCCGAGTACTCGGTCAACGGCGGAGACTGGCTGCTCATCGAGCCGGTTACCAAGCTGTCCGACTCACCGGAGGAAGACTACGATTTAGTCATCGATCGTGCCGCGGGCGAACAAGTCATCGCGGTCCGTGTTACGGATGAGTTCGACAACCAGGCCGTCGATAAAGTGGTCGTTAAGTAGCCGTTCGCGACCGCTGCCTGGAGCCAATCCAAATGGCTGGCGGGTATAGAATCAGCAGCGCGATTGCGAACCAGTGCGGTACAGTTTGCCAAAAGGCAATTTGCGAAGCTGCGCCCACGATTTCGCCGCCGATCATGAGTCCCAGTGTCGCCCCCCGAAATCGTTCTCGCGCGATCAGAGCGCACAAATATCCGCCGCCAATGGAATAGAAAGTGTCCGTCGCCAGGCTTATGCCGAAATAGTAGAGCGGCGGCATTGGCGCGGACCGGAAACAAGGAATCAGAGCGGCGAAAACCTGGTCCGTCGCAACCACTAAAATTCCGATCACGGCGTATCCGCCCAGAATCGCGAGGACCGTTCGTATCATCAGAACAGTGGTACCGCAAATGTATCATCGGGTCAAGCGCGGAAACTGCCATCCTAGAGGAAGACGCCATGAATCAGCCAATCAACTCCGAAGCACTGGATCAACTCTTCCGCCAAGCCCGAACGCACAATGTCTGGCTCGACAAGCCGGTCACCGACGACCTGTTGCGTGAGCTCTACGACTTAACGAAGTGGGGGCCGACCAGCGCCAACTGTTGTCCGGCGCGGGTTCTCTTTCTGCGAACTCCGGAGGCCAAGCAGCGCTTGCGGCCGGCTCTACTTCCGGCTAACGTCGACAAGACGATGCAAGCGCCGGTGACCGCGATCGTGGCGCACGATCTCAAGTTTTACGATCAGATGCCGAAATTGTTCCCCAACAACCCGGCGCTGGGCGAGCGGTTCGCCAGTTCGCCCGAGTTGGCGCAAATCATCGCTTTTCGCAATGGAAGCTTGCAAGGCGGGTATTTCATTCTGGCCGCCCGTTCGCTGGGCCTCGATTGCGGCCCTATGTCCGGCTTCGACAACGCCAAGATAGACCAGGAGTTTTTTCCTCCTAGCGTGAAATCGAACTTTCTGTGCAATCTGGGGTATGGCGATGCATCCAAGCTCCTTCCGCGCAACCCGCGCCTGGACTTCGACGAAGCCTGTCAGCTTCTTTGACTGCCGACCAAGAGTCCGTACATGCCGGGATAGGCTTGGCGCATCTCGGTGGCGCGCTCGCGCGCGGTTTCGATTTGCACCAACTCGCCCTGGCCGATTCCCGGACACCAGGCGGCCGTTTTGCGCCACTCGCGCTTGTCGTTCACCAGCTCCGGCCAGAACGGAAAGATCCGGCACTGCACCGGTTTTACCGGGTGAATGGAGCAGCCGCCTTCCAGCAGGAAGTGGCACTGGGTGTGGCGCGGCATGCGCAGCCGGAGCAAGTGGCGAGTCCGGTAAACATAGCGGCGCTCGAATTCGGCCTCCGTCAGATCGAGGAATTTCGCGATTCTTCCGAGATCGGCTTGGCTCAGATAGACGAAGCCCTGCTGGCGGCAGCAGTTGGTGCAACCGGGCTGGCACTCGAATCGCAAACCGGTCACTTCAGCTCTCCGGTTCGCTTTCTTCCGCTTCGATTCCATCCAGCGCCTCCGCTTGATTGGCATACTGTTTCAGTACCTTGATGGATGCGCCGGACGAAAACCCTGCATAGCGCAGCCGCCGGTACGCCGCCGCTAGGTTCTTTTCGTCGGCGAAAAAAATTCGGAGCTGCTTACCGCGGTACTTTCGTTTTAGGAATGCCTGGATCAACTCCGGCTCGTTGGTGTCCTGGTAAGCGCGCTCGGTGACTTGTTCAGCGAGTTTCCCCGCGACGCGGCGCTGGCGCAAATCGCGCAGCACTCGCATTTTCCCGAGCCCCTGATTTTCCAGCCGCGCGGCCGCGTAGTGCTCGGCGAACCGCTGGTCGTCCAAATAGCCGGCCTGCTTGAGTTTGGCGAGCACTGCATCCACGTCTTCCGGAGCGGCGGCCCGCTTCCGCAGCTTATCCCGCAGTTCGCCGGTGGAGTGCGCCCGGCCACCGAGAGCCCGGAGCGCCAGGTTCAATAGTTGATCGGGATGAAGCGTTTTTGGCTTGCGCTGCGTCACTAACATGGACACTAGCAGATTGCACACTGCTATTGTAGAGAGAGTGGGAAACATTATCTCGGAAAGGAAACTCGATGGAGGAAGACAGCAAGTTTTCGTATTTTTTCTTGGGGTTGGGACTGGGAGTAGCCGCAGGACTCCTATTTGCTCCGAAGAGCGGCTCTGAAACGCGCGACTTGATCCTGACGAAAGCCGATGAAGGGAAAGAGTACCTCAAAAAGCGTGGCACGGAGTTGCGCGATTCCGCCAGCGACGTCATCGACAAGGGCCGCGACGCTGTTTCGCGGCAGCGCGATAATCTTTCCGCGGCGGTCGAGGCCGGTAAACAGGCGTATCGCGAGGCCGTTACGGGAACCACCGGTAACTTGACCGAAGGTATCTGACAGAAGCTTGGTTTCTACCATGGACCAGACCATCCTGCTCTATGTCATGACGGCGTTCGTGATTATCTCGGCCATCGCGCTCTGTATACAGGCCGGGATGCTCGCGGGCATCCGAAAACAAGCTAAGGCATTGCACGACACCATCCAGCCGCTGGTTCCGAAAGTGGAATCGCTGGTGGAGAGCACCAAAGGTACCGTGGAGCAGAGCAAGAAGCAGATCACCGAGATCACGACGCTTGCCAACGAGATCCTTGCTTCGACCAGGAATCAGCTTGCGATGGTGGAAGAGGTGGTTGTCGACGCCACCGCGCGCGCCCGAGTACAGATGGACCGGGTAGAACTTGTGCTGGACGATACCATCAATCGCGCCCACGAAACCGTGGCCACCGTCCACAGCGGCATTATGCGGCCGCTGCGGGAGCTCAATGGAATCGCGGCGGGCGTTCGAACGGCGTTGTCCGTTTTGGGGCGGAGCAATCGAGCCAGCGTGGATCAAGCCACCAGCGACGAGGAGATGTTCATCTAACTTCAGTTAGAGGTCGGCGGCGGCGCGGGAGAGGAAGACGTCGGCGAGGCTGGAGCGGGCGTTGAGGTAGTGGCGGGATTGGACTGGAGTCCCGCCGGATTCGGGTTGGTCTGCATTTGCTGCTGCTGCGCCGCGGCGGCGGCCCCTGCGGCCCCCACCACCGTCTTATCGTTCTTGATGTCGTAGATAAACTCCCACTCCTTATACTTGCTGTGGTCCTTGATAACGTGGATTCCTTTACCCGGCAGGTTACCGCCGACGCCCGCGATGCCTACGCCTCCGGTGGTCACGCTGCCCGTGGTGGATGACGGAGGCTGCCTGGGCGTCGTAAGCATTTGCTGAATCATATTCACGGCCGAATTTGGCTGACCGGCGGGCGCGGCGCCGCTTGGTTGCGTCCCGGGTGACAGCGGGTTGAAGGGCTGGCCACCGATTCCCGGCGCGCCGGTTGGCGGGGTAGGGTATCCAGGTTGCGTCGGAATCTGCCCTGGAGTCGGATACTGTGATTGAACCGGCTGGCCGGGATACTGCGGCTGCGATGGATCTATGGGCTGCGGTTGACCGGGTTGTCCAGGAAACTGCGGTTGGCCGGGCTGTCCGGGCGTCTGAGCTTGCGATGGATCTTGCGGCGGCTGGCCCGGTTGTCCCGGATACTGAGGTTGTCCCGGATACTGAGGTTGGCCCGGCTGCGGATACTGAGGTTGTTGGTTAGGATCGTCCGCGGGCGGCTGTTCCGCCCCTCCTCCAATGACGCGATCGCTCGGCCGTCGGGCAGCCATGTTCAACGCCGCATTGACGGGCTGGCCGTTCGCGTCCAGAGTGGGTTGCCCGTTAGCGTCGCCGCTCGCTTGAGAAGCGGCGGTTTGAGAGCTGGCGGTTTGAGAGCCGGCGGTTTGAGAACTCCCGAACCGCGAACCGCCGGGCTGGGAACCTCCGACGGAGGTCTGATTCTGCCCGGGCTGCGCCTGAGGAGTGGCCTGCTTGACATTGGAATCCGTCAGGATGCCGCCCGGCCCGACATGCACCAGTCGCCATGCCTTGCCGGTCATCGGATCGAGATAGCGCCGCCGGAGGAAACGCATGTTGCGCGTGGTTTCCAAGTCATCCAGCGTTGTCGGGTAGGTGCGAAACTTGCGATAGAAAAGCTGGATGGCGCGCTGGTATTGCAAGCCGCGGTCGATAGCCATCTGCTCGCGCAATCGCTGCGATTCGAACGCGACCCGCGGCATTTCGAAGTAGAGCGAAATGGCGATCACAGCGGCGAGCAGGAAGACCAGCAGCAACGCGAAACCGGATTCGTCGTGCCGCTTCACCCGGGGCCTCATCCGGCCATCTCCGCTTCGAGCGGCAGCGTCTGCTGCGTGTTGGCGCCTTTGAACTGCATGTCTTCCACGACGGCGGAGTTCACTCCGATGCGAACGATCTTGTAGCGTTTCTTGACCAAGTCGCCTTCGTTGGCGATGATGATGTCGTCGCCATCCAGGAAAAAGGCGCGCTTGTCGCCGGCTTTGGATTGATTGACGAAGCCGTAAAACTTGAGCGGAATAGGCGGCGCCTTCGGGTCGGGTGGCGGGGGCGCCGGGGGCGCGGGCGGCTGTGGGCCCACCGGGCGCGGCTTGATCTTCTCGGGTTCCTTCAGCTTCGCGAGCTCAGCCGGCGGCGCGGCGCCGATTTCAAACAACGATCGGCCGTCGCTTTCGACCTTGACATCCTGTAGCTTGGCGAGCAGTTCCAGATGCAAGGTCGGATCGACGCCCGACGGATCCAGATCCTTGGCTTTGAACGATGGACGAAATTCCCTGGGGCCGCTGTTCAGGCCGCGCTCGCCGGGTCTCAGCCGATTTCCTGAACGCAGGCCGGCACGCGGCCCCGCAGCGGGCGAAACGGCACCGGCCGGCCGAACGACCGCGGACGAAACGCCGGAGTCGGGCGAAAAGTAAAAGTAGGCCGCCACCGCCAAGATCAGCAGTCCACCCAGAAACGCCAACTTTTTGGGTTCGGCTCCGAATTGGGGCAGGCGCACTTTCACGGCGTGACGGCGTCCTCTTTCACAAAAGTATCAAGCTTTACGAGCACGTTGAGTTTCTTGCCGCTCTGTTGGGGAGTGGCATTAAGGCTTTCGAGCACGAGCAAACGGTCGGCCTTGTCCAGCAGGTTTATGAAGCGAATCAAATCCTGGTAGGTAGCTTCGTAGTTGGCGGAGATCTGCATCATGTCCAGAGTGTCGCTGCCTTCCACCGGCTCGATGGCATAAGCGCTCTCCTTGGGCGTGATCTTGGCTTGGCCGGCGAGATCGTTCAGCTCGGCCATCAGGATGGAATTGGCGGCGCGGCGGGGCAGAAAATATTTGCCCATGAAAGTGTCGCCTTCTCCGCGACCGGTCTCGATCTTACTCGCGAGAATACGAGTCCGTTCCAGAATGCCCTGTTTCTGGCGGATTTCGGTGTGTAGATCGGCGGCCTGCTGGCGAAGTTGTTGCGGCGATCCGCCGATCGGACGGATGACAAAATAGGCGACCACGAGATTGGCGGCCAGCAAGACGCCCAGCACTAATCGCAGGATGGCGAGCGGATTGTTGGGAGGCCAGATATTAAAGTTTCTGGGCATAGATCACGCTCAAGTGGTAGCGGAACAACGGATCGGTTTGAGACGGCGGCAGCGAGTTTTGCAGATTCACCGGCCCGAACTGCGGGGAACCTTCCAGGCGTTTCAATAGATCCAGAACCGGCCCCACCTCTCTGGCCCCCACCACCATGTCGAGCAGCACTTGATTCTGCGAGTCCACTTCCGGCAACCGAACCTGCACTAGTTGGACGTTGTAGGGCATCACTTTTTCGAGATCGGCGAAGATCCTAGTCCAGCTGATTGCCTTGCGCTCGATCAAGGTATTCAAAAACAGGCTGCGTTCCATCACTTCGGAGTTTTCGACCCTGCGCAGCGTGGAATTGAGCCGAGCTTGCGCCGCGTCGAGGGTGCGCACCTGCGCGTTCAGCCGGTCGATGGTCACGTGAATGTCGGCCGCCTCGCGACGCTGAGAAAAAATGGTGCTGACCAGAACTCCCAGCAGCAGGCAACCGAGAACGGCGACGGCGCCCAAAGCGACCAGTATGGGCCGGTCCCGGCGAAAGGGCTCGCTCGCTAGATTGATAGGTACGCGGATCGGCATCTTCGTTCACCCAGCCACGGATTCGAGATAGCCCAGCAGTCCGGCATTGTTCGGACCGGGCGCGCCGAAGCGGGAGCGAAGCGCCTCGACCGTTACGCTCCATTCCAACTGCCAGCGTTGCGCGAGCATCGCTCCTTGCGCGCCAAAGCCCGAAAACCAAATGCGCCGGGGCGTCGCTTTCAGCTCATCCTCGATATACGCCAAGGTAGGATGCAAAATCGATTCGATGTCCTCCGGCCGATTGTCGTCCAACTCGACGCAGCGCGCCAGTCTTACGCTACTCTCATCCAACACCAGGATGGAAAGGATACGCCCGCTCAATTTCACCAGCATGGAAATGTCATCCGGCTGCATGAGATTCAGGGCCGCGAGCGAAGACGTGGTGACGAGTCCGGGCTGAAACCCGGCGGCTCGGAACGGCGCTTCATAGCGCCCGACGATTTCCGCGGCCATTATGGCCGCCAGCACTTCCACTTTGTCATGGCCGGGGCCGCGCCGCCGAGGTTGCAGAGCGAAACTGACGATTGCGGAATCGACGTCGAACGGCACGCTTTTCTTCATGCGAAAGCGCAGCAACGCCAGTTGCTCCTCGCGCTCGTCCGGAAAGGCGTCAAAATCCAGCACCGCAACGCGCGCGCAGTAGTCCGGCAAAATCAAAGCGGCGCCGCGCTTCCGATGTCCGTTGGGCGGCGCGATGGAGCGGATCTGCTCTTGAACCACGAAGGGCTGTTGGACATTATCGTGGGCCGGAGAAATCAAGATAGCGCCGGGTTCTAGGCCGGCGAAGTGCTGTTCCTCGGGCGCGGCGACGCGCGCACACGCGATGCCTTCCTCCGACAGCTCGAAGACGTGCGTCGGCGGAGGGTCTTTCAAGAGATTTGCCAGGAAACTCATAGACCAGCGCCGTTATCCCTCGATGAACGTCACCTTGTTGATTTCCTTGAGCGTGGTTACTCCGGTGCGCGCCTTTTCGAGCGCCGATTCGCGCAAGAACGTCATGCCTTCCTCGCGCGCCAGGCGCTTGATTTCCGAAGCCGCGCGTTTGTCAAGAATCATTTCGCGGATGTGCTCGCTCAAGTCCAGCAATTCATGGATGGCGGTTCGTCCGCGGAAGCCGGTGCCGCCGCACTCAAAACAGCCCGGGCCTTCGTAGAAGGTGATGCCACGCCATTCTTCCGGATTCAGGCCGCTCTCGATGAGATACGAGTCGGGATATTTCACCGGGGCCTTGCAGTAGTTACAGATTACGCGCACCAGGCGCTGCGCCAGGATGCAATTGAGCGCGGAGACGAAGTTGTAGGGCTCGACGCCCATATTCAGGAATCGTCCCAGCACGTCCAGCACGTTGTTGGCGTGGACGGTGGTGAACACCAGGTGTCCGGTGAGCGCGGCGTTGATGGCGATCTGGGCGGTTTCCTGGTCGCGGATTTCGCCGACCATGATCTTGTCGGGATCGTGACGAAGGATGGAACGCAGGCCACGGGCGAAGCTGAGCCCTTTTTTCTCGTTCACCGGGATCTGGGTGATGCCTTTGATCTGATATTCCACCGGATCTTCGATGGTGATGATCTTGTCTTCGTCGTTCTTGATTTCGCTCACGGCGGCGTAGAGCGTGGTGGTCTTGCCGGAACCGGTGGGGCCGGTGACCAGCACCATGCCGTACGGCTCCTTGATGTAGCGGCGGAATTTCATCAAGTCCATGTCGGAGAAGCCCACCACTTCAAGAGAAAGCTTGGCGAACTTCTCGCTCATCGATTCTTTATCCAACACGCGCAGCACGGCGTCCTCGCCGTGAATGGTGGGCATGATGGAGACGCGGAAATCGATCAACCTGGTCTTATAGCGGACGCGGAAACGCCCGTCCTGGGGGATGCGGCGCTCGGCGATATCGAGCTCGCTCATCACCTTGATGCGCGAAATGATCGCCGAATGCCAGTCCTTGGAAATCGGCGGCATAGCGTAGTGGAGCACACCGTCAATACGATACTTGATGGCGACTTCCTGATCGCGCGTCTCTATATGGATGTCGCTGGCGCGGCGCTCCAGAGCGTTGAAGATGGTGGTGTCCACCAGCTTGATCACCGGCGCGATGTCGCTGTCGGCGGTCAGCTTGTCGATGGAGAGCGTTTCGTCCTGGTTCTCTTCTTCGCCAATCACATCCAGCGTGAAGCCTTCGGTCACCTCTTCCAAAACGCGCTGCGATTGCTCCGTTTTCTTTAGCAGGTCGGAGATCTGCGACAGCGTGGCCACCTTCACGTGCAGCTTCTTCTGCAGCAGCACCGAAAGTTCGTCGATCAGGGTCAGATTGCGCGGATCGGCCAGCGCGATGTCCAGGTGCCCGTTCTGGGATTGGATAGGCACGAAGTTGTAACGGAACATCAGATCGACCGGGACCGAATGGAACAGGTCGTGATCGATGCGGACTTCGCGCAGGTCGACGAACTCGCAGCGGTACCGGTTGGCGAGCGCCTTGGATAGCGTGACTTCGTCGCTGGGTTCGACAAGCTGTGTGCGGTCAATAGTAGCCATGGTCAGGATTCCTTATCGCAGAGTGTCCGCCAAAGAGAAGATCGGCAGATAGAGCGCCACCAGCACAAAACTGACGAAACAACCCATGAAAATCATAATCGCCGGCTCGATCAGCGATAGCGACGCGGTCATGCGCGTATTCACGTCGTCTTCATAGAACTCGGCCACGCTCGCCAGCATCTGGGGCAGCGCACCGGTGGATTCGCCGACCTCGATCATGTCGATCGAAAGAGGCGGAAAGATTTTGGTTTTGGCCAGCGCGGTGGAGAGCGACTGGCCTTCCTTCACCATTTTGCTGGCATTCAACAGCGTTTTCTTCAAGAGCCGCGTACCGAGGGAACTGCCGGCGGTTTCGAGCGCCTGCAACAGCGGAATGCCGCCCACCAGCAACGTGCCGAGCACGCGGGAGAACTGCGCGACTTGGTATTTGATCCAGATGTCGCCCACCACGGGAGTGCGCAATCGTACGCGATCCACCCGCTCTTCGCCCTTTTCGGTCTTGGACCAAAAGCGAAACGCGACGACGGCCAGGATCAGTCCCACGAATCCGATCAGAATATAATTACGCGACGTGGTGCCGATCGCGATCAGGATTTGCGTGGCGGCCGGCAACTGCGCCGACATGCTGTGATACAGCTCGGCGAATTTCGGCACCACGAAAGTGATCAGAAACACCATCAGGCACATCACCAGCACGATCAGCAGGGACGGATACATCAGCGACAACAGGATCTTCTTGCGGACAGCCAGGGCGAGCTTCTGATAGGTGATGTAGCGGTCCAGCACTTCGCCCAGCGCGCCGCTCTTTTCCCCGGCCAGAACGGAGGTCACGTAGATGGGCGGAAAGACGCCTTGACGGCCGAACGCGTCCGAGAGCAGCGAGCCATTTTTCACTTCTTCGCGGACGGCTTTGATGTGCGGAGCGAGTTTCGGGTCGGTGAGGCGTTCGGAGAGAAGATCCAGCGCCTTGAGAATGGGCAGTCCGGCGCGGACCAGCGTGTTGAACTGCTGGTTGAAGATCAGAAACTTTTCGAGGTTGATCTTCTTCTTGCGGCCTGCGCCCAGGGAGACTCCGGCGATCTCGCGGCGCGGCCGGATGGAATAGATCAGGAAGCCTTGCGAAGAGTAGCGGTCGCGCAACTCCTTTTCGGACGGCGCTTCGGCTACCTGCTGGTGTACTTCGCCGCGCGGGTCGGCGTATTTGAGGACGAATTCCGCCATTAGTCGTCCCCTTCGGAAACCAGCGTCGCCCCCGTGGGCATCTGGAACTTGAAGAGCGCGTCATCCACCGGCGGATTCAGCTTTTCCTGCGCGAACTGGAAGGTGAGAATGGACTGATCCTGCCCGTTCACCACCAGCCGCTGAATCTCGTAATCCGGCGCGATCAGCATTTCGATCTTTTCGTAAGGCAGGCGGTCGGTTTTCGCTTTGGCCACCACGACGAAGTTGGCGCCGTCTGGCTTGACGTCGAAATCGCGAAATTCCTTGGAGAAATCGAGCTTGCCGAGCAGAAAGGCGAGCGGCGCCCGCATGTCTTCGCTGGCCTTGAGCTTGGTCTTCTCAACGCGGTGCGCGTCGGGGGTGTAGAGATAAACGTCTTTGCCGTCGGAAAGAAACAGCTTACCGGAGGGGGCGGAGTAATCCCAGCGCATGCGACCTGGCTTGCGGAGCGTGAGCTGGCCCGATTCGCTCTTTCGCGGGCGGCCTTGGACGGTGTAGGACTCGTTGAATTGAACCTGGAGGGTCTTGGCGCGGTTATAGCGTTGCTCGACGCCCTTGAGCAGTCCGTCAAGATCGGCAGCCTGGAGCGGCAGGCAGGCGAGGGACACCCATAGCACGAGACGGGTCACATAGGGATTGACGTGGCGGGACGGGGAGGTGTGCAGGCTAAGTTCTTGGATTCGCTAGTTATTTGGTGGCTTGGGGTGCCGGTTTGCGCGGCCTTTGCACTAGACGGCCTAACCCATTGATTCGGTAGCGTCGCTGAGACACTACCATTGATTCTGCGGCGCCCTTCGATGCGTTAAACTAGTAAACAGGAATGGACCTGACCATTCAAATTCCAGACGAGGTTGCCAGCGAGTTGGCCGCGGCTGGTGGCGATCTATCCCGGCGGGCGCTGGAAGGACTCGCGCTCGAAGAGTATAAGACCGGTCGGCTTACTAAGGCCGGCCTGCGTCGTCTGCTGGGTTTTGCGACTCGCGGCCAACTCGACGGATTCCTTAACGCGCACGCTTTTGTTGACGATTTGCCGACACTTGCCGATCTCGAACGCGAGGTTGAAGATGCGCGTAGCCTCGGACTCTGAGTCCGGTGCGAGTCGTTGTTGCCGATACGGGACCCATCCATTACTTGGTCCTGATCGAGCATATTGAGATCCTTCCGGTCCTGTTCGAGAACGTGATAATTCCTTCCGCCGTGTATGGCGAGTTAGCTCGGGTTGAAGCGCCGGAAGCGGTTCGTCGCTGGATACAAGCACCGCCCGCGTGGCTTGAAGTGGTTGTACCTCCAATCGGCCCTAGAGATGACGCGATGCTAGAGATACTCGACGATGGCGAAAAAGGCGCGCTGGCCTTAGCAGCCTCGCTTGCCGCCGATTTAGTGCTGATGGATGACCGCGAGGCGGTGAGGGTAGCGCGCAACAGGGGGTATCGCGTGATCGGCACGCTTGGAATACTTGGTTTGGGCGCCGACCGTGGACTGCTCGATCTCAGTGATGCGTTCGAGCGGATCAAGCGCACAAACTTTCGCTACCGTCAGGAGCTAATGGACAAACTGATCAGGCAGCAGAGGGCTATGAGCGGTAACGGTCACTCCAGCCGCTGGTCGCACGCCGTGCGTTCTCGGCGGTCACGCGACATGGATCTACAAGCCTCATGTTAAGTTAGTTTTTGACAAAAACTAGAGTCGCCGTGGTCGGGGCTGGGGTCTTTGGCCGGCATCATTTGCGGATTCTCAGCCGGTCCGAGGCGGTCGAACTCGCCGGAGTGGTGGACATCGATGCCGATCGCGCCTCGGCCGCTTCTTCCGCTTACGGGTGCCCGGCCTTCGCCTCGGTCGATCAACTTCCCGGCGGAATCGACGCCGCCATCGTTGCCGTCCCCACCTCCGCGCATGCCGATGTTGGATGCGCGCTGCTCGACGCCGGTGTCGACGTGCTGGTGGAAAAGCCGATCGCGGCCGACGTTGCGTCGGGCCGGCGTCTGGTGGATGCCGCGGCGCGGCGCGGACGCATCTTGCAAGTCGGGCATCTGGAGCGCTTCAATCCGGCCGTCACGGCGCTCAAGAAGATCGTGAACATTCCCCTGTTCTTCGAGATCCATCGCCTGAGCTTGCCCGGTCCTCGCAGCCTGGACGTGGATGTCGTGCTCGATCTGATGATCCACGATTTGGACATCGTGCTCGATCTGGTGGGCGAGATGCCGGATGAAATTCGCGCTGCCGGGCTGTCCGTTCTTTCCGATAAAATCGACATCGCGAGCGTTCGACTGGCCTTTCCCGGCGGATGCGTCGCTAATCTGACCGCGAGCCGCGTGTCCACCGATCGAGTCCGCAAACTGCGTCTCTTCCAGCCGCACCAATACATCTCGCTCGACTACCAAAAGCAGGACGTAGCCGCGTTTACCGTTTCGGGCAACCAGCAAATCGGATTTCAACCGCTTCCGGTGGCTAAGGACGAGCCGCTGCGATTGGAGATCGAAGCCTTCCTGGAAGCGGTTCGCACCCGCAACCGGCCGCTTGTTCCGGGCGAAGAGGGACTGCGAGCGCTCGGTGCCGCGCGCGATATTATTGCTAAAATCGAAGTGCATTCGAAGTTAGTCGCGCAACGGATTCAATCGCTTACCTAGCAACTTCCGGCCAGCGTTGAGCGTCACTTAGCAAAGTCATCATGGGTTCTGAAGCCGATCCCGGCCCCTCGCTTTTATTGGACTGGCACGCGGCGATGACGCCGCCGCGCTGGATTCGGGCGGGCGTTGCGTCGCTCGCCGTGCACGCGGTCCTAATCGCCTTCGCGCTGATGCTCTTTAATCTGGACACGAGTCCGGTTCGTACCACCGAGATCGTCAGCGACTTTCGCCAGGTGACCCCGCTGTACCTGCCCCTCGAATTGACGCAAAAGGCGCCCAATCGCGGCAAGGTTGCGAAGGAAGTGAACGCGGAGGATCTGTTGCCGCGTCCGGCGTCCCAGGCGCGCCTGCCTCCCGCGCCCGCCGTGCGAAGCTTCCGGCCGCCGATTCCACAGAACCCAGAGCTTCCACAGCCGTCGACCCCCACTGTGACCGAGCCTCCGAAACTTGACGCGGCTCTTAACCCGCCCGCCTTGCCCGCGCCCGCCGGCATTCCGAAAGCTCCTCCGCCTCCGCAAATTCAACCCGTGGAGAAACCGAAGCTGGCGTTCGAGACGCCTGGCCAAAATGGGCCGGCGCCGGACACCAGCCCTGGTCATTCCAGGCTGACGCCGCCGAAGGCCACGGTGGACGAAGCAGTTCGTAGCCTCACCCGCTCGGGAGGCGCCGAAATCGAGCAACCACCGAACCTTGCCCCGTCGCCGCAACTGCCTCCCGCGCCCGGACAGCTCGGGAGTCCGCTGGAACTGCTCAGCGATCCGCAGGGCGCTGACTTCAAGCCTTACCTCGCGCGCATCCTAGCCATGGTTCGGCAAAATTGGCTCGCGATAATCCCGCAGAGTGCGCGGATGGGAGCGCGGGGAACGGTGGTACTGGAGTTCGCCATCGATCGAAATGGGCAGGTTCTGAAAGTGGTAATCGCCACGACGTCCGGATCTCAAGTGCTCGACAAAGCCGCGGTAGCCGCCATCAGCGCGTCGGTGCCTTTCCCGCCGCTGCCGCCCGACTACAGAGGGTTGTCGGCCCGGTTGCAGTTCGCGTTCAAATATAACTTTAGATGAGCTACTGCATCACCACCAGCGGCGAACGCGCGTAGCCGAACTTCCGCGCATGTTCGTCGATGACGCTCACCTGGCAAGTGTACTGGCCGGGCGGGATGTTGGCGAGAGGCATCTGGAATTCGAACGCGAGAGTGTTGGGGCGGCCCGACCGGGGCTTGGTCACGCGCAGCGGGGCGGATTCGAACGCCTTGGACTTGCCCCGGAACATCATCAGCTCGGCCGTCACGCTGGGTGAGGCTTCCAATCCCGGATCGTAAACCTCGAAGTAGACGTAGAGCTTCTGATCTTTCCGAAACACACGCGTGATGTCGGGCACCAGCTTTTGCCCGTTCTCGACCAACGGATGGGCGTCCAGCAGCCTTTTGCTGGTCCCCGCCGTGCCGACGCTGGCAGACAGAGCTTCGCGCTGATTGCTCCAAACCACCGAACTCATGCGCACGGCCGACTGCTTGCTCAAATCCGGAATCGTGAACTTCATCTCGAAAGTTCCCATTTTGCCGTTCTGATTCTCGCGCGCCAGAAATTTCAACGTGTAATCGCCCGGCGGCAACGTCACGCCCGTGTCGTATTCGATTTGCCGGCGGCCGAGCTCGGACGCGTTCGCTTCGCTGAACTTGAGCTTGATTCCATCGCGAACGCCGCCGATCAGCTTTCCATGCGGGTCGCGAATCTGGCCGATGAAATCGAGATCGGTGGTGTCTTTTCGCGAAAGGTCGATGGCGGAGCCGGAGATTCTGGCGGTGATGGGAACGAAATATTTGTCGCGATCCACGCGAAAGTAATCCACCTCCAGCGCCAGCGGAAGGTCGGTGAAAGGATCTCCCAGCGTGAGCGCATCCTCGAGCAGCCGCTCCCGGTCGGTTGAGTTCATCTTGCCCCAGACCTTCGAAGCGTAATAACCGGAGCGGTAATCGAGCTTCGCGGATTCGGGGAGCGACGCGACGCGCACGCTGATGCGCCGATATTTGCCGTCTTGAGCGGGATTTTGGCTGTAGTAGCCGAGGATGTAGTAGCTGTTGATGTCCTTCTGGACGGCCTGAATGCCGAGCGTCAAATCGTTGCTATCGAGAAGAGCTTTGCCGCCGGTGTCCGCGGCCAGCGTATAGATGGTGTCCTGCGAATCGTGGAAGGACGATCGATTGGTGGCCTGGGTATTGCCGGTGAACACCCCCGTGCCTTTAGGCGAAGCCTGGGTCGCGTCGCCGGCCGGCGCCATGGCCAGCAGGCCTCGCGCGTCGATTGGATAGAAGGCCACGTTGGATCGCACCGCCGCGTTCACGGTGGCGCGCAACTGCGATTGATTGTCGACGCCTGTCTTGCCGACTCCGCTCGAAAAGTAAACCAGCGCCTTTTTCTCTGGATAGGCGGCGAGCTTCCGCGCGGCTTGTTCGAGAGCGCTCAGCTTGCGATCCGTGTTGAAGATGTTGAACTCGGTATCGTCGGCGGTGAACTCGCCGCTGGTATCGGTGGCGTCGGCTCCGGTGGCCGCCAAGGCAGCCAGCTCGGCCGAGTCTCCGACGCGAAGCGAGCGGATCACGCCCACCAGCGTTTCACGGTCGAGCGTGAAGTCCTGAATCACGCGCAGATCGTTCGTCAGCGTCATGATGGCCACCGCGTCGGAGGCGGTCATCTGGGTATCAATAAATTTGATGGCCGCATCGCGCGCGCGGACCTGTTCGGCCGGCTGCATGGAGGAGAAATCGAAGAACATCGCGATGAGCCGGCGATCTCGTAGCTGCTCGGAGGTTGCTGCGGTTGGGGCCGCGGGCGAAGGGGGTGCTTTAGCTTCCGGCGCGGCTTTGACTTCGATCGGCTTCGCAACTTTGCTCGCGGCGATCGGCGCATCCAGGGCGGGCAACGTCTCGCCATTCAAATGTTCCAATTCAAACACCGAGATGGTCTGCGGTTTCCCGTCTTCGAGCAGCGTGAACTGATCTTTCTTCAAGTCCTCGATCGCTTTTCCGCTTTTATCGCGAACCGTGACATTGATGATCACTAGATTCGTGTTCGCTTTGAAAGTAGCGGGCTGGTCCTGAGCGGTCGCGCAAGCGCCGACCAGCGCCACGCACAGCATCCGGAACGCGGAAGTGGAATTTCGCATGCTCTCCCTAGAAACGGAATCGGATATTGATGTCGACAACACGCATGGCGCCGGCCGTATAAGGAAGTCCGTAGGTGGTGGCGCCGACGACCGTATACAGGTTCGTGATGTTCACGTGATTCAAAGTATTGTTTGTCTCCAAGCGTAGCTCGATGCGCTTGCGGCTGCCTTCGCCGCCGATCGTGAAATAGCGTCCGAATGCGGAGTTGAGCGTCCAAGTCCATGGGCCGGGGATGGTATTGCGCCCGGCGTCGCCTAGCGAACCTTCGGGAGGAAGCGTGAACGCCGCAAGGTTGAAGAATTCGCCGTCCACTCCGCCAACGGGCAAGCCGGTGGCATCCGCGCGTCCGCTGCCAACCACGCCGGTGCCTCCAGCATTGGACTGATTGCCCAGCACGCGCGCGGTCAGCGGCGTTCCGCTTTCGATCAAACCGGAACCGCTCAGCGTCCAATTGCGCCTCCACCAACTCGCTTGTGTGGGCGTGCTGAAGACGTAATTCAAGTTGAGCACATGGCTGCGGTTGAAACTCGACAAACCTCGCTCGGCGCTGAGGTCGAAGGCATTCTGCGCAACGACATTGCCGACGCCGCCGAAAGTGGAGCTGTCGTCAATGGATTTTGAAAACGTGTACAGCGCGTTGAAGGAAATGTTGCGCGCGAACCGGCGAAACAGCCGAACTTGGGCTGCGTGATAGATTGAGTTTCCCCACGAGCTGTCGTAAATAAACTGCTGCGCGTCGCCAATCTGCAATCGCTCCTGGGAAGTGAGCGGCGAACCAGGCAGTGCGCGGTTGGGAACCGTGTCCGTATCCAAATCGGTGCCCTTGGTCCCCAGGTACCCCAGTTCCACGAATAGCGACCGCGTGAGGTTTTGCTGCACGGTGACGTTCCAGCTCTGGGCGTATCCGATCTGATAATCCTTTTCGACCGCGTACGTGTTCTTGATTGTGGCGCTGGTCGGCGCGGTGGCCAAGCCGTTGTTAATCGTGAGGATATTGGCGGCGCTGGTGGTCAGCGTCTGGGTGGCGGCGAAAGGCGGCTGCTCGGAAAGTTCCGTCGCCAGTTGATTCAACGCGGTGGGGTTGTAGTAAATTCCGTAGCCGATGCGGACAACGGTAGAGTGTTTCGTGAACGGCTTCCAGGCGATGCCTCCGCGCGGCGCCCAATCGTGGCGGTCGGGATCGATCAGGCCGCTCGGGAACGATCCTGAATACGGCCCGATCTGGGCTGGCAGAACGGACGCGACAGCGGTAAAGTCCGGCGCGATGTCCAGGTTGGCGATATGGCCATATTTCTCGGAGAGCGGCGAATAATACTCGTAGCGCAGGCCATACATGATGGTCAGTTTGGGATTGACGCGCCAATCGTCGTTGGCGAACCCGTCCCAAACATTTTGACGGAAATATGTGCTGGCACCCCCAAACTGAACCGTACTGGACTGCGGAAGTCCCAGTAGAAAGTCGGCGAAGTCGAAACCGGTGCCCGCAACCGGCTGGGCGTTCACGATCTGGCTGGTTTCAATACCGCTGAACGCAAACGATCCGCGCGCATTTTGATCGGTGGTGGTGTTGCGGTCCAGGCGCTTGAAGTCGCCGCCGAACGTCATGGTGTGATTATGCTTGGCCAGGCTGAACGCCTCGCTTTCGGTCAGGCTTTGGACCACCGCGAGCGACGGCGCCGAATCGGAGAGGCTGGCGAAGTTGGTGAACGATAAATTGGGCGGGCCATAATTGATCGGCTCTTGAGAGGTCCCAGCGATGTGTAATACCGAGGCCACGTCGGCGCCGTAGGAGAAATACGAATCTTGCGTGGTGCGGTTGCGATTGAACGTTAGGTGGGTTGTATTGATCCCGTTCACGCCCACGTTGTGAACCCAGCTCAGGTCCGTGCTGTCGCCGAAGCCGCTGCCGGGATCGAGGAACCCGAACAGTTGGGCGGTTTCGTTCTTCCGGCGTTGAAAGCTCTCGGTCAACGCCAGCCTGTCGTTCTTGCCGATGTTTTGATTCAACCGGATGCTCGCATTATCCGAGTCGGCCGGAACGGCGGTGACGAATTGGTAATTCTGGGTTGTTCCCGGCAAATTCGGCGACGGGATGTAATCGAGATTGAGCAAACCCATCGCGGCGGTATTAAAACGGCTGGATGGAATCATGTTTCCCGGAAACGGCGCGCCCGTCAGCGGATCGTAGATGGTGGGAACTACGCCGTTCACGTAAGACTGTGAAAAGTTTCCAGCGCGCTCGAGCGGGGTTGGAACCGTGCCGACGTTATAGAAAGGACTCTGGCCGCGCGTGCCATAGTAGCTGACGGTAAAGAATGTCGAATCGCCTTTCAGCAGGTGCGGAATTCGGAGCGGTCCCCCCAGCACGCCGCTCCAACGATAGTTGTTAAACGAGGGCTCCGGAACGGCTTGCCCGCTGAGCGAAAATGCCTTTGCATCGGTTTCGTCTCCGTGCCAGATGAAAGATACATTTCCGTGAATACCTTCTCTCCCGCGATTGGCACGGTTGCCGAGGAATCCACCGTTGCCGCGGCCGCCTCTTCCCGGCCCGCCCCTGCCCCCGAATCCGCCACCGCGACCGCCTCCACCGAATCCACCGGGACCACCGCCCGGGGCGCCACCGCCGAAGACTCCGCCGCCAGGCCCGGTCTGCCCAGGCTGCCCGGGTTGTTGCGCGGTGAGACCAGGACCGCCGAACGCTCCGGGACCTCCGGGGAACGGTCCTCTAATCCCGAAATCATTCTGGGCATTTTGCAAACCGTTGCTGATCGTCCCGTTCACCAGGAAGGCTTCGTTCGCGTTTCCAGTTCCAGCGCCGGATTCGGGCGACGGGGGCGGCGCCTCCAACTGGTCGAGTTCATTCGCGGTGACATTGCGGAAGCCTTGTTGCCTGGGCTGCGCGCGCTCCGCCACGGCTTTTGGCGGCGGCTGGAGTTCGAGAGTCCACTCGACGGGCGGAGAACCGGGACCGATCTGGAGTTGACGCCGCGCGTTCTCAAAGCCGAACATCTGAACTTCCACTGTATAGGCGCCGGGGGCCAGATCCGGAAAATCGTAGCGGCCGGATTCATCGGTAGTGGTGAGTGTCCGATGATCCCCTTGGGTAGCGATCACGGTCGCCCCCGGAATCGGTTGACCCCCAAACTTCACCATGCCCGTCTGCGCGTTCAAGACGGTGACGGAAACTAACACGGAAAGGAAGGGGCGAAGCACTTGACTAAAGGATTGCGCGTGGCGGAGTACGGTTACCAACAGGGCTGTAAAAGACCGTAAAGCTTCTAAATGACACCCCGCAAAACGGAGCACGGCGGCATCCTTACTCGGACGTGTCGAGGCGCCGCCGCGCCCTTTGCGGGCTGGCTTCAATTTCACTGAGCGCGCAGGATTATGGCGGTGACATTGTCGGGTCCGCCGGCTTCCTTGGCGGCCTCGATCAGCCGCCGACACTTGGACTCTAGGCTGCTGTTTCCTTCCAGCGTTGTAGCAATGGCCTGCGCGTCCACTACACCGTGGAGTCCGTCGCTCGACAGTAGAATTTGCGCACCTGGCTCAGGTTTGATCGCATAGGAGTGCACTCGCAACTCGGGGCTGACGCCGATCGCCATCGTCAGCACGTGCCGCATGGGGTGAGTGCGGAGATGGGTCTCGTCGATACCCAAGCGCCGCCCTACTTCCTGGACCCAAGTCTGGTCCTCGGTGACGCTGGTGAGCTCGCCTTTGTCGTAGACGTAAGCGCGACTATCGCCCACACTCGCTATCAAGACTTCCGAGCCATTTTCGAGCGCGGCCACCAGCGTCGTGCCCATGCCCTCTAGGGTCGAGTCGCCGGCGGCGGCGTTCATGACGCGGCTGTTGGCTTCGTGAAACGCGCGGGCCAGGGTTTCGGCGTTCGCTTCGCCCGCATTCGCGATGAACGAAGCCACCGTCTCGACGGCCATTTTGGAGGCATGTTCGCCGGCCTGCGCCCCGCCCATCCCGTCGGCTATTACATACAAGCCGGTGCTGGGCGACAAAAGATAGGAATCTTCGTTGTTTTGGCGGACACAGCCACGATCGGACAATCCGAACACTTCCAGCATGAGCTTTATGGATTATACGGCAATCCTCTGCTCTAAGGTTTGCCCTGCTGAAGCACGGCTTTCAGTTGCCAGTATGCGCTTTCCTCGTAGTTGGTCTTTAGTCGTTCCAGGCCTTCAGTGCGAGTATCTCCTGGGCGCGCGGCCACCTGCTTCTCCGCGCGCGCCAGAAGGAGGCCCGCTTCCGCATCGGCCGGTTCGCGCTCAAGGACAGCGCGAAAATGTTCAATCGCGTCGTGGAAGTTCCCGCTTTTCCAAAGCGCGTATCCCACGTTGAATTGATAAGCGGCATCGCTCGGGTCTCCATCGAGCGCTTTGCGGAAATTCTCGAGTGCGTCGGCGGCGTTGGCGCGGGATTCTGCGGCGCCGAGGTTATTATAAACCTCGTTCAAGGGAACCACCCGCGCCACTACTTGGAAAGCGGTTTGCGCGCCGGCAAAATCGCCGCTGTAGTAGCGGCTCAGCCCCAGGAAGAAATTCGCCTGGTAATAATGCCCGTCCGCCCGAGTCACCCTCTGGAACCACTCGGCGGCGGGTTTGTATTCCTTCCGACTCCAGAGCAACCGGCCCAGTTGGAAGCAAGGTTGCGAAAACTGCGAATCCAGCCGGGCGGCCTGAGTGAAAAGCCGATGCTTCTCATCCGGATTGCTGGCCAGAAGGCCACGAATGTAATTCTCTATTGCGTCCACGCGAACGGTTGGGTGACGCTGCCGAAACTCGGCTTCGGAGGGCGCGCCGCCGGCCAATGCGAATTGCAGAATCTGCCACGCCAGGTGGCTCTGCAAAGCCGCCAGATCTTCCAGGGCGCCGACTTCGCGAAACTCAGGCCCCTGTTTCACGCGCTTGAGGTCGATGAGCCGGCCGGTGATTAGGAGCGAACCGCGGCTCTTCACGGCCGAGTCGGTCATCGGTTTGACATCGAATTCGCCGAAGATAACCTGCTCGGTGTCGAGTTCTTCGGCAATTTTGACTACCGAAGCTCTGGTCAGCAACGAATACGGACGAATGGAGAGGCGGCGGTAAGCTTCCACGCGGTCATCGCGTTCGAGCGTCATCATGCCTTCCGAAGAAAGCGCCTCCTGCACGGCTGCCGCCAGGCTTTCGCCGATCCAGTCCAGGTTCTTGTTCTGAGAGAGATTAAAAAACGGAAGAGCGGCATAAGTGGCGGCGGAGGTTTCCGACACCAGGCAGAGAAAATAAGCCGCCACGATAAAACAACAACGCACGAATTGATCTTACCGCGCCGATTCAGGGATTAGAAGCGGCGGGCATGCGCTCCGCCGCTTGAAAGACGCGTGGTTGGAGGGAAACTAGTTGGTCGCGACGCCGGTCTTCTCGAAGACGAGCTTCGTGCGCGTGCCGCCCAAGCGGATCTCTTGCAACTCGGACCCCTCGATACGGACAACATTGGTGCCGAATTTCTCCGCGGTGCTTTCCACTTTGACGGGCGCTTGGATGACGCTCTTGCCCTGCTTAAGCGTCGCCGTGCTTGCGTTGACTTCCACCTTATAGTTCCCAGGCTGAACTTTGGCGCCGTTGATCATCACAGAGTCGTAGAAAGTCACGTTGTAACTGGTTGCCGCGCTCGCGACAGCAAGCGCAACGGAAGCAAAGCCAAATAGTAATTTATTAACCACCTTTGTAACTCCTCAACTTAGACTTACTAACTTCAGTTACTAATACGTTTGAGGAGAGTTTGTGTTCCTGAGAAAGTCGAAAAATCAGCAACGGGGCTAATTCATTCGAGATTGCCTTCTTTCGTTGAAAAGGATTAGTGACGATAGTGGAATCACAACCTACGGGCCAGGAGTGCGACGGCGCTTGGATTGTCAGGCGACATGGTACTCACTCTTAACCAAGCCGCTCGGATAATGCTGCGTTGCCACGTGACGGAGACGCAGGTCGCGAGGCAGCGCGCCGAAGAGCGGGATTCCCTCTCCAATCAACACAGGCACTCTGGTGATAATGAGACGATGCACAAGACCCGCGCGCAGGAACCTTTGAATGGTGATGCCTCCGTCGACGTAAACGTGGTTGGCGCCACTCTTGGCGAGTTTCGAAACGATGTCAGCGGGAGATCCGGCCATCTGTTCCAGAATTCCCCCGTGCGCCACGGCTGAGTCGAGCGACCCGCCGCTGAGCACCACTACTCGCTTGTCGCCATATGGCCAGGCAGCAAACTTCAGCACCGTCTCGAAGGTCTTACGGCTTATGACCAGCGTATCGACGCTGGCCATGAACTCTTCGTAAAACCGTGCGGTTCGCCGCCGCCCTCCGGCAGAAAGTCGAGATCGCCGTTCGGTCGCGCAATAAAACCGTCGACGCTGGTCCCGATAAAAACAGATATTGTCATCGCGCCGTAATCTCCTTTTGACTTCAAAAATGCCATCCATTCTACAAACTTACCCGCGTTCGACGGTCTGCTGAATAACGGCCAGTGCCTGGTCCTGCACTTGCTCGTCATCGCCGAAGCCTTGCAGCCAATGCACTGAATGTTCTTTTCGAAACCAAGTTAGCTGGCGTTTAGCGTACCGGCGCGTCGCTGCTTGGGTGCATGCCAGCGCTTGTTCGAGCGTCAGTCGTTCTTGAACGACATCGAGCGCCTGTCGATAGCCGAGGGACTCGAACGGCTTGGCATCCACCGGAACGCCCGCGGCCAGCAAGTCGCGCGCCTCGGCGATGAGGCCGCTCTCAAACATGCGTTCGGAGCGCGCGTCCAGCTTGCGATAGAGCAAATCGCGCGGCGGATCGAGCCCGAGCTTGATGGGTTGGAAGCCGGTTAGCGGCTCGCGCCCGAGCTTAAACAGCGCCGACAGCGGCCGGCCTTCGAGCAATCGAACCTCCAGCGCCCGAATCGTCTTATTCTTGTCGCTCGGATGAATGCGCGCGGCGGCGGCGGGATCCAGGCGCGAAAGAATGCGGTGCAGGCTGCCGCTTTTTCGCTGCTCTCGGCGCGCCAGGCGATCGCGAATCCGCGGACTGCGCACGGGGCCGGGGAACAATCCTTCCAGCAGCGCCCGCAAGTAGAAGCCGGTTCCGCCCACCACTATCGGAATGCGATCGCGCCCGGCG
>Ga0302325_10001607_pt1 | contig 57203 bp, 32 predicted proteins | sample Palsa_T0_2_FD_201948 | JGI IMG/M metagenome (GOLD analysis project Ga0302325, IMG submission 201948) | Peat permafrost microbial communities from Stordalen Mire near Abisko, Sweden - Palsa_T0_2 | ecosystem: Environmental > Terrestrial > Soil > Palsa > Peat permafrost | place: Sweden: Abisko... | reverse complement strand
GTCGGCCTGGAACTGGAGCAGGTTGAGTCCGGTCGAGACCGGATCGACAACCAATGCACCCGCCTTCTTCAGGTCGGCGACGGCCTTCTCGAAGAGCGCGTCGCCCTCCTCGTGGCCCGGGCCCTTCCGCACCATGTCCCGGAGCACCCCGATGCGGGCGCCGCGCAGGCCGTGCTTGTCGATGAAGCTTGTGTAGGGGCGATCGGGCATCCGGCCCACGCAGGCCTCGGTCGCCAGGTCCGCCGCATCATAGCCCGCGATCACGTCGAGGATCGCGGCGCAGTCGTACACGCTGCGCCCCATCGGGCCGGCGTTCTCCTGCCGCGGCGAGCTCCACATCTGGCCGGTGCGCGAGACGAGCCCATGCGACATGGCGAAACCGACCAGGTTGTTCTGGACGGAGGGTATCGTGATCGAGCCGCCGGTGTCGGTGCCGAGCGCGACCGTCCCGAACCAGGCAGCCGCCGAAGCGCCGGAACCCGAGCTCGACATGCCTGGGAACTTTCCCGGATTGTAGGGGCTGAGGACTTGGCCCTTGAGCGTGCTCGCCCCGCGCGGGGCGACCCCATACCAGTCGGACTCGTTCATCTTCGCGAGAATGACCGCGCCGGCGCTCCGCAGCCGGTCAACGATGAAGCAGTCTCGGGTGGGCTGCGAGGTCGCCATGGGAAGGAAACCGCCGCTCGTCGGCATGTCCTTCGTGTCGAAGACATCCTTCGGGAGAACGACGATGCCGTGGATCGGGCTGCGCGGGCCCTTCGTCCGGCGCTCCTCGTCCAGCGCGCGCGCATCGTCGAGAGCGTGCGGATTGAGCGTGATGATCGAGTTGAGCGCCGGCCCCTTGTGGTCGTACGCCTCTATGCGGGCGAGGTACAGGCGGACCAGCGCCTCAGAGGTGAGGGCCCCCTTGTCCATGGCGGCCTCGATGTCGGCGATGGTCGCCGTCGAAAGATCGAGATCCGCGGCGCGGATGGCCGGGACAGCGGGCATCACGCCGATAGCGAGCGCGGCGAAGGCAAACATACGCGCGGCGTACGGAACTGCGGCCAACCGATATGGAAAGGAGGGATTCATAGGTGGAGAGAAGAGATCGAAAGGGCGGTGGGAAACGGTGAGGGGAGCAGCGGAGAGGCAATGATCGGGGTTTAGTATCCTATCATTTCGCCCGGCAATGCGGGCGTGAGCGCGGGGGCCTTGCGGTGAGGGATCTCCGCCTCGAAGCCGCTCGCGAGCTTGATGAGGGTCGGCTCTGTGAAGGGACGGCCGAGGAACTGCACGCCAAAGGGCATGCCATCGCTGCCAAAGAATCCGCCCGGCAGAACGATGGTCGGAAGGCCGGTGTACGAGGAAAGCACGTTGCGCGTATCACGGCTCTGCCCACCACCGCCGCCTCCTGTATTGGTGCCGACGTCCTCGGAAAGGAAGGTCCGGAACGGAAGGAAGAGTGCGTCGAGCTGGTACTTCTCCATGATTCCAACGAGCACAGCCCGCATCACGTCCTGCTGCCGGTACGCTGCGATGAGGGCGGCGTTGTGCTCCAGAGGAGTCTTCACCTTGGACGCCGCGATGATCCCCGGTTTCACGAGCTTGCCGCCCTTTTCCACCATCTCGTCGACCGTCCGGATCGGCGCGGTCGGCGGGAGGGCCGAGAGATACTTGTTGATCGCGTACTTGAGCTCGAACGACGAGGCCCCGGCGTCCGCCTGGAACTGGAGCAGGTCAAGACCGGTCGTGACCGGATCGACGACCAAAGCGCCAGCCTTCTTCACATCGGCGACGGCCTTCTCGAAGAGCGCGTCGCCCTCCTCGTGGCCGGGGCCGGTCCGCACCATGTCCCGGAGCACCCCGATGCGGGCGCCGCGCAGGCCGTGTTTGTCGATGAAGCTCGTGTACGGACGGTCGGGCATCCGGCCGACACAGGCCTCGGTCGCCAGGTCCGCCGCGTCATAGCCGGCGATCACGTCAAGAACCGCTGCGCAGTCATACACGCTGCGCCCCATCGGGCCGGCATTCTCCTGGCGAGGCGAGCTCCACATCTGGCCGGTGCGCGAGACCAGCCCATGCGACATGGCGAAACCGACCAGGTTGTTCTGGACGGAAGGTATCGTGATGGAACCGCCGGTGTCGGTGCCGAGCGCAATCGTTCCAAACCACGCGGCCATCGAAACACCCGGACCTGAGCTCGACGCGCCGGGGAACTTACCCGGATTGTAGGGACTGAGGACCTGTCCCTTGAGCGTGCTCGCGCCGCGCGGGGCGACGCCGTACCAGTCGGACTCGTTCATCTTCGCGAGGATCACCGCGCCAGCGCTCCGCAGCCGATCGACAATGAAGCAGTCGCGCGTCGGCTGCGAGGTCGCCATGGGAAGGAAGCCGCCGCTCGTGGGCATGTCCTTCGTGTCGAAGACGTCCTTCGGGAGGACGACGATGCCGTGGATGGGGCTGCGCGGGCCCTTCGTCCGGCGCTCCTCGTCCAGCGCGCGCGCGTCGTCGAGCGCGTGCGGATTGAGCGTGATGATGGAGTTGAGCGCCGGCCCCTTGTGGTCGTACGCCTCAATCCGGGCGAGGTACAAGCGGACCAGCGCCTCGGAGGTCAGCGCTCCCTTGTCCATGGCGGCCTCGATGTCGGCGATCGTCGCCGTAGAAAGATCGAGATCCGCGGCCTTGGTAGCAGGGAGGGCGGCCATGAGGCCTACGGAGAGCGCGCCAAAGGCCAACCTGAAGGCAGCGTTCGAATGCGCGGCCGGTCGATATCGAATGGGGAAGTTCATAATGGACCGAAGTCAGGCGGCGGATGGCGGTGGTGGGTGGCGTCTTGGAAGGCCCCGGCAATCCGGAGCAAGATCGGCTCGGTGAAGGGCCGGCCAACGATATCCATGCCGATCGGCAGCACGGCCGGGGTCGGCCCCACCACGACGGTCGGTTCAACGGGCCCAGCTGCCGCGGCACCTCCGCCGCCGCCCCGCGCCCATCCGGGCGGAGGAGGCGGCGCGCTCGGGTCGCGGATGCGGTCATACACATGCGTGGTGTATCCGGCCTGGACCGTGATCGCGGGAAATCCCTGCGAACCGAGAAACGACCACACACCCGTTCGCCCGTTGACGGGAGGCTCGCTCGGCGCTCCGAGCTTGGCGGGCGGAATGTTGCTGGTTGGATAGACCACCGCATCGAGTCCCATGGCGGCAAAGGCGGACAGGATGATTTCCTGCGTCGCAAAGCGGCGCTGCATGCGCGTCGCCGTATCGAGGACCATCACTTTATCTTCGTTTTCAAGAGTGGTCTTCTGATTGGCAAAATTCTGGTCGTTGTAAAAATTGGCTTTCGTGTAGAGATCCGCGAGGGTCTTGATGTTCGCGTCGCCGCGCTTGCGGAGATAAAGGTCAAACTCGTACTTGGCCTCGCCGACCGCGGCGCCCCAGGCCGGCGGCATGCCAGCGACGTCGCCGCCTGCAGCTGCCCCTCGGCGGCGTCCACCCGCGGCGCCTGCGTTTCCACCAAAGTCGCGGAGCGTGAATTTGCCCGGCGCCTTGCTGGGGTCGACCGCCAGATCGACCAGGGTCGCAATATAATCGCCGACGGGCTTCCCGGCCGCATCGACGGGGAACAGGTCAGGATGCTGCTTAACGTAGCCCACATTCGTGAGCATCGGAGCGAGCGCCTGGATGTATTTTGTGAAGAGTTCGCCGCCCTCACCCGGATCGATCACGGTCGCTCCGAGCTTCTTGAGCTCCTCCACAGCCTGGCTGACGACGTCGATGTTCTCCTCGTCGGCCTTCGAGAAGAGCTTTTTGTCCATGTACTCGCGGACAACGCCGATGCGGAGGCCCTTTAGGCTCTTCTCGTGCGTGAAGGTTTCGTAAGGCTTGTCGGGCAGCCGACCCACGCTAAAAGCGGTCAGGGGGTCCGAGGGATCATATCCGGCAATCACGGTGAGAATGCGCGCGGCGTCCTCCACTGTGCGGGCGATGGGACCCACGCGGGTCTGGATGCCCATTTGGATCATGCCGAAGCGGGGCACGAGTTCCTCCGTTCCGGCGATGCCTACGCAGCTGTTCATGTGGGCAGGACCGCGAATCGACGAGCCGGTCTCTTCAGCGATGGCGCAGGTCACGAGGTTGGCTCCGACTGACGAGCCTGAACCAGAGCTGGAGACGCCGGGATTGCGCTCCGTGTCGTACGCATTGGCAAAAGTGCCTCCGAAGGAGCTGCGGGGCTGGCCGTCCGCGTACTCGCTGAGATTGGCCTTCGCCAGGATGATCGCGCCGGCGGCGCGCAGACGCGCGACAAAGGTCGAATCAAACGGCGGACGATCGTTGGCGTAAAACGCATCGGCACCCGAAGTGGAGCGCATGTCAAAAGTGCAGTACTGGTCCTTGAACGCCATGAACACGCCGTGGAGGGGCCCAATCAGCTTGCCGGTCCTCGCGAAATAGGCGTCTTCCTTTGCGGCGACCTCAAACGCATCGGGCATATTGGGATCGTTGTCCACGAGATCGGTCATGCTGCGAGCGTGGCGGTCGTCGAAGCCCCATTCCTTGCGACGCTCAGGCCGTAGATTGAGCGTCGAAATCGCGTTGATGCCCTTGGCGTGCGGGATCGTCTTGATCGGACCGAGGATGCCCTCGGGCTGCTCGACCGCCGGGCCATTGTAAGCCTTGATGCGGGCAAGGTAGAGCTTCAGGACTTCCGTAACGGTGGTTTGCTTGGCGAGAATCGCGTGTTGGATATCGCCGATGGTCGCCTCTTCGACATGGAAGGCCGGCGCCGCGGCCAGGCGGGCGCCCGCGGTCATCATACCCAGCGCCACCGCCAGGATCAGGGCTTGCCGGATCTGCCGCCGGCCAACGGAATCGGTTCGACGGGCGTGCGGCGAAGGACGGGCTTGCAGCGAAAAAAGGATGCGCGGAAGGGATCGAGACAGGGTGGACCTCATTTTTTTTGGGGGGGGCAGGATCGAAAGGTACAGAGCGAGTCGGTCCGGCCAGCTCTTCAGCTGAAGAGCGGCGGGTGCTTCAAATTGAAGCCCGTCGCGTCCTGATAGGCCTTGGCCAGCGTCATGAGCTCCGGTTCTCCGAACGGCCGGCCCATGAAGGTGATGCTTGTCGGCGCTCCCGTGGACGCGAAGCCATTGGGCAATCCGACGCCGGGGTAGCAGGCGAGGTTGGCCATTTGAAAATGAATTTGAGCCGGCCCCCGCGGCGGCTGCCCGCCGCCCCCCCCGCCCGCTTCTCCAGGGGGAGTCGGCCGCCCATTGGTCGACGGAGCGAGGTAAACGTCCATGCCCGCCGTGGCCTCCGCAAGCTTCTGCATCATCATTGTGCGGACTCGCTGGGTTTGAAGGTATTCGACGGCCGGAATCAGCCGGCTGGTCCGCAGCCCATTTCCGCGGTTCTTGTTGGTGAGCAGACCGACCCGGCCTGAACGCACCAATTCGTCAAAGAAGACTCCGGACTCCACGCTGAAACTGGACGAGTCGACGGGGAAATCCGGCACCTTCAACGGGATCAATTGGACCCCCATCTCGCCGAGCTTGGCCAGGGTTGCCTGGTCATTTTGGACCCAATCCGGGAGGCGATCGGGGTCTTCGAAGGCATCCTTGAAATACCCGACCTTGAGGCTCCGATAGTCCCGCTGGGCGTCCCAATTGAACGGTATTTCTGAAACGCTGAGGTCCTTCCCGTCCTGGCGGGCGATCACCCTCATGATCAACGCGCAATCTTCGACGCATCGGGCGAACGGTCCGAGCCGGTCCTGAGTCCAGGACAGCGCCATGACTCCATGGCGGCTGACGCGGCCGAAGGTCGGACGCAAACCAGTAGCCCCGCAACGCGCCGATGGGCTGAGGATCGAGCCTCCTGTTTCCGAACCGATGGCGAAAGCGACCAGCCCCGCCGCAGTCGCGGAAGCCGGACCGGCCGAAGAACCGCTGGAACCTTGATCGAGTTTCCAAGGATTGTTGGTCCGCCCTCCAAACCAGACGTCTCCACCGGCCAATTCCCCCGTGGTCAATTTGGCAAGCAGCACGGCACCTGCTTCGCGAAGCATCTCCACCAAACTTGCGTCCTCGTCGATCATCTGGTCCTTGTAGGCATCCGACCCCCACGTCGTCTTGTAGCCTTTGACAGCGATGATGTCCTTGGCTCCCCAGGGAATGCCGTGGAGCGGACCCCGGTACTTGCCAGCGGCAATCTCCGCGTCGGCCTGACGCGCCTGCGCACGCGCCACGTCATCGAGGAACGTGACGACACAGTTGATCTTCTCGTTGTGCTTCTTGAGCCGCGCCAAATACATTTCGGTCAGCTCGGTCGATGTAACGGACCGGGATTTGATCAGTTGCGCGAGCTGGACCACCGGCCAGAACGCCACCGATTCGAGGTCGGCAGGCCGCTTGACAGCGCGCGGTTTGCTCGTCCGGAAAGGCAGCGCGGTCCGGTTTACAGACATCCCCTCGACGATCGGGCTAAAGTAGAATGGCGGCGACACGTCGTTGGGAATGTGGAATGCGTGCAGGGCCTTGAATTTCGTCAGGTTCTGATTGACCGTCTGGAGCATCTTGCCGATCTCCTCATCGGTGAATTCCAGCCCGGCTAGAGCCGCGGCGCTCTTGACCATCTCCGGAGTGGCGCTTTCGGTCCCGGAGTCGGCCATCTTGGCCCAGAGGACCCCGGGGAGGAGGGTCGAACCCAATCCGAGTCCGGCAAATTTGGTGACAAAGGCCCGGCGGGAATGCGAAGTGATCATAAGATAATCGTTTGCGCCGACAGATCAGCGCGGTCCGGGGTACGTCGGTTCGGAATTTTAGCACGAAGCATACCACCCAAACGGCCAAACCCACTTTCAGGCCGAAGTCCCCGTCCGCGTTTGAATAAGCATGTCATAACCCGAAAACCCGGACTGCTGGGGAGATTGGTGCTAAAACTGCTTAAGAGGCCTCCCTAGGGAGTTCCTATGTCCCGCCTCTAACGGTCGCGGGAAGGAGACCGGACTATAGCCATGAATGCACCGATATCACCCGCACCCGCCCACGGCTCGAAACCTTCGAGAGTTCGCTGGATACAGATTGGAGCCGCCCTTGGATTCGCCGCGATCGTCGCTGGCGTTGTCTTCGGCCTTCGGGGACGGGGGGAAGGCGCGTCGAGGCGCGCCGGCAGGGGCGCCGCCCGCGTTCCCGTCGTGGCCGCGTCCGCCGTGCGAGGCGACATCGGAGTCTTCCTGACAGGACTCGGTTCGGTGACGCCCCTCTATACGGTCACCGTCAAGACTCGGGTGGACGGGCAGCTGATGAAGGTTTGGTTCACGGAAGGACAATTCGTTCGCGAAGGAGACCCCCTCTTGGAGATCGATCCGCGTCCGTTTGAGGTTCAGGTCGCACAAGCAGAGGGCCAGATGATGCGCGACGCCGCCCAGCTCAAGAACGCCCGTCTCGATCTGGAGCGGTACAAGGGACTTTGGGCACGAGATGCCATTCCCCAACAAACTCTGTCGACCCAGGATGCCGCCGTCTCCCAATTCGAAGGAGCCGTCAAAAGCGACGAAGCGCAGGTGAACAACGCCAAGCTTAACCTGGACTATTGCCATGTCGTTGCGCCTATCAGCGGGCGGGTGGGGCTGCGTCAGGTGGATGCGGGCAACATGGTGCACGCGAGTGATCCTGGCGCCCTCGTCACGATCACCCAGGTCCGACCGATCACAGCGACTTTCACCATTCCGGAAGATCACCTGGTTCCCGTCCTCAAGAAACTTGGCGCCGGAGACAAGCTGTCCGTGGAAGCCTACGACCGCGAGCAGCGGCTCAAGCTCGCCTCTGGTTCGCTCCTCACGATCGACAACCAGATCGACGCCTCCACCGGCACACTCAAATGCAAGGCGATTTTCGCAAATGAGGACGGTCTCCTTTTCCCAAATCAATTCGTGAACATCCGCCTGCTCCTGGAGACGAAGCGCGCGGTGACGCTTGTGCCCGCGGCCGCCATTCAGCGGGGCGCCCAGCAGGCAACCTTCGTCTATCAAGTCGTCGGAGGTTCTGACGGGGACAAGCCGGCTGCGTCGCCAACGATCGCCATCCGGACCGTGACCCTGGGCGTAGGCGAAGGCGATCAGGTCGAGATTACCTCCGGTATTCGTCCCGGAGATGTGGTGGTGCTGGAGGGCATTGACCGCCTCGAGGAAGGCAGCCCGGTTACGCCCACCCTAAAGGGAGAGAATCCGGCCGCGAAGCCAGCGAAGCGGGCCAAGGCCGTAGCCGCCGCCCCTCCCCACGATACGCCGTGAATCCGTCACGGACTTTCATTCTCAGGCCGGTGGCCACCACCCTGCTCATGGTGGCCATTCTTCTCATTGGCGCCGTCGCGTACACCCTGCTTCCCGTCTCGGCTCTTCCACAAGTCGACTATCCCACCATGCAGGTGGTGACGTTCTATCCCGGAGCGAATCCTGATGTGATAGCGACTTCGGTCACCGCGCCGCTGGAGCGCCAGTTCGGCCAAGTTCCCGGCCTTCAGCAGATGACGTCAACCAGTTCCGACGGGAGTTCCGTGATCACGCTTCAATTCAGCCTCTCGCTCGACATCGACGTCGCCGAACAAGGGGTCCAACAAGCCATCAATCTCGCGCAGTCTTTTCTCCCCAAGGATCTTCCGAATCCACCGATCTACAGCAAAATCAACCCGGCGGACGCCCCCATTCTCACCCTGGCCCTCTCGTCCAAGACGCTCGCGCTGTCGAAGATAGAGGATTTTGCGGATACGCGTCTCGCGCAGAAGATCTCCCAGTTGCGGGGAGTGGGCCTGGTCAGCATCAGCGGCGGGCAGAAGCCGGCTATCCGAATCCAAGCCAATCCCGTGGCTCTCTCATCGTATGGCCTCAATCTGGAAGACCTGCGGACCGCCATCGCGGGCGCTAACGTGAACGAAGCCAAGGGCAATTTCGACGGCGCCCGCCAAGCCTATCAAATCGGGGCCAACGACCAGATGCTCTCGAGTCAGGATTACGCCGGCCTGATCGTCGCCTATCGAAATGGCGCGCCTGTCCGGCTCTCCGCGGTCGCGGAAGCAATCGACGACGCCGAAAACAGCCGCCAGGCCGCCTGGATGAACACCACGCCCGCAGTCATCCTGAACATCCAACGGCAACCGGGTGCGAATATCATCGATGTCGTCGATCGCATCAAGGAGCTGCTCCCGGCCCTCCGCCTCACGCTCCCCGCTTCGATCGACATTCACATCCTCACAGACCGAACGACGACGATCCGGGCCTCGGTCGAAGACGTCCAGTTCGAACTGGTGCTCACGGTCGGCCTCGTCGTGATGGTGATCTTTCTCTTCCTCCGCAACGTCGCGGCCACGATTATTCCGAGCGTCGCGGTCCCGCTGTCGCTGATTGGCACCTTTGCCGTGATGTATGTGCTCGGCTACAGCCTGAACAATCTCTCGCTGATGGCGCTCACGATCTCGACCGGCTTCGTGGTCGACGATGCCATCGTCATGATCGAGAATATCTCCCGCTACGTCGAACAAGGGGAAGACCCGGTCGCGGCGGCGCTCAAGGGGTCGGAGCAGATCGGCTTTACGATCGTTTCGCTGACCATCTCCCTGATCGCGGTGTTGATCCCGCTGCTCTTCATGGGAGACATCGTCGGCCGCCTATTTCGCGAATTCGCGATCGTTCTCAGCGTCACGATCCTGGTCTCGGCGGTCGTTTCGCTCACCCTGACGCCGATGATGTGCGCCCGGCTGCTCAAGCACAACCCCGCGCACGGCCAGAGCCGTCTCTATCGCGCCTCGGAGCGGATGTTCGAGGAAGTCATCGCGTTTTATGGCCGGACGTTGCGCTGGGTGTTGGAGCACCAGCCGCTGACCCTCGTCGTAGCCGTCGCCACACTCGCGCTGACGATCGTGCTCTATGTGGCCGCCCCCAAAGGGTTCTTTCCCATACAGGACACCGGCCTCATCCAGGGCGTTTCCGAGGCGCCGCAATCGATCTCCTTTTCGGCGATGGCCGAGCGGCAAACGAAGCTGGTCTCCACCATCCTCCGCGATCCCGCTGTGGAGAGCGTATCCTCGTTCATCGGCGTCGACGGCTCGAATCTCACTCTGAACAGCGGACGCATCCAAATCAATCTCAAGCCCCTGGACCAGCGCCGCATAGGTGCCCGCGAGATCATCCAACGCCTCCAACCGGAGGTGGCGCAGGTGCCCGGCATCACGCTCTTCATGCAGCCGGTCCAGGATCTAACGATCGAGGACCGGGTGAGTCGGACGCAATTCCAATACACGCTCGAGGACCCCAACCCGGTGGAACTCGCGACCTGGTCGGACCGTCTGCTCTCCCGCCTTAAAACCCTTCCGGAACTGAGCGATGTGGCGAGCGATCAGCAAGACCTCGGCTTGCGCGCGGCGCTGGTCTTCGATCGCAATACGGCCTCACGCCTCGGAATCACCACCCAGATGATCGACCAGACCCTGTACGACGCCTTCGGCCAGCGTCAGGTCTCGACGATGTTCACTCAGCTGAGTCAGTACCATGTCGTCCTCGAAGTGAAACCGGATTTCCGGCAATCGCCGACGGACCTTCGCAACGTCTACATCACTCCGGCGAACGGGCAACCGGTGCCGCTCAGCGCCATCAGCCATTGGGAGCCGACCACGGCCAAACTGGCGGTCAACCACCAGGGGCAGTTTCCTGTCGTAACCCTTTCCTTCAATCTGGCCCCGGGCGTCTCCTTAGGGCAGGCCGTGAGCGCCGTCGATCGCGCTCGCGAGGAGATCGGTCTGCCGGCGAGCATTCAGACTGAGTACCAGGGGACGGCGCAGGCGTTCCAGGCTTCCCTTTCCAACGAACCCATCCTGATTCTCGCCGCCCTGGTCACCGTTTACATCGTGCTCGGCGTGCTCTATGAGAGCTTCATCCATCCGGTCACCATCCTTTCGACGCTCCCTTCTGCGGGCGTCGGAGCGATCCTGGCGCTGAGACTCTTTGGAGAGGATCTTGGAGTGATCGCGCTGATCGGGATCATTCTGCTGATCGGCATCGTCAAAAAGAATGCCATCATGATGGTCGATTTCGCGCTCGAGTCCGAGCGGACCGACGGCAAATCCCCACCGGAGGCCATCTATGAGGCGTGCTTGCTCCGCTTCCGGCCCATCATGATGACAACGATGGCGGCGCTCTTTGGGGCGGTCCCGCTGGCCCTCGGAACGGGCACGGGATCGGAGCTGAGACGACCGCTCGGCATCACCATTATCGGCGGGCTGATCCTCAGCCAGGTGCTGACCCTGTACACGACCCCCGTGATTTACCTGTGGTTCGACCGCATTGCGCGAAAGTTCGCGCGCCGGCAGGCGATGACTCTGGAGGAAGAGGGAATGGAAGCAGGCTCTCAGGGAAGCCCGCTCGCCGCGCTCACTGCGGCGGATTCCACCGTCGAGACCGTGTCCTAATCCCGCCCGTGAATATTTCCGAGCCCTTCATTCGTCGACCGGTGGCGACCACGCTCATCGCGGTCGCCATCGCCCTCGGCGGCATCCTGGCGTTTGAACTCCTCCCGGTGGCGCCGCTGCCCCAGGTGGACTATCCGACGATCTCTGTCACCACGGTTCTTCCCGGGGCCAGTCCGGAGACCATGGCGTCTTCGGTCGCCACGCCGCTCGAGCGCCAGTTCGGCCGCATTGCCGGCATCACGGAGATGACCTCCACGAACTATCTCGGCTCAACGTCGGTCACGCTTCAGTTCGATCTCAACCGCAATGTCGACGCCGCCGCGCGCGACGTTCAGGCGGGTATCAACGCCGCCGGCGGCAACCTGCCGCAAAACCTTCCGAACCGACCGAGCTACAAGAAGGTCAATCCCGCCGACCAGCCGATCATGATCCTGACTCTGACATCGGCGGTGCTCGGCCGGGGCCAGATGTTCGACGTCGCCTCCACGCTGCTCCAGCAAAAAATCTCGCAGGTGGAAGGGGTCGGCCAGGTCAATGTGGGCGGAGCCTCGCTCCCGGCGGTCCGTGTCGAGGTCAACCCCTCCGCCCTCAACAAGTACGGGCTCGGCCTTGAGGACGTGCGGACCCTCCTCACCAACGCCAATGCGAATATGCCGGCGGGGAGTTTCTCCGACTCGGAGCGCACGTGGAGCATTGGCTCGAACGATCAGCTCCTCACCGCCGATCAATACCGCCCGCTGATCTTGGCCTACCGGAACGGAGCCCCGATCCGTCTCAGCGATGTCGCCGAAGTGGTGGACTCGGTCGAGGACGTTCGGAACTCGGCTTATCTGGATGGAACGCCGGGCATCAACCTGGACATTCGGCGGCAGCCGGGTGCGAACATCATCGCCACCATCGACCGGATCAAGGCGCTGCTCCCCGCGCTCCAGGCGCAGGTGCCGCAATCGGTGAAGATACGAATCATGATGGACCAGACCACCACCATTCGCGCGTCCATTGGACAGATCGAAAAGACCCTCCTCATCTCGATCGGGCTGGTCATCCTTGTCATCTTCGCCTTCCTGCGCGATCTGCGCACCACGCTCATTCCCGCCGTGGTGGTTCCGCTCTCCCTCATCGGAACTTTCGGACTCATTTATCTTTTCGGCTTCAGCGTCAACAATCTGTCGCTCATGGCCGTGACGGTCGCCACCTGCTTTGTCGTGGACGATGCGATCGTGGTGATCGAGAACGTGACGCGTCATTTGGAGGCGGGCCTCACTCCCCTTCAAGCGGCCCGAAAGGGCGCGGAGGAGATTGGATTCACGATCCTGACCGTGAGCATTTCCCTCGTTACGGTCTTCATTCCGCTGCTCATGATGGGCGGCATTATCGGACGCCTCTTCCGGGAGTTCGCCGTGACGATGGCGGCGGCCGTGGCCATTTCCATGGCCCTCTCGCTGACGATGACCCCGGTCATGTGCGCCCGGCTGCTGCGTTCCCGTGCGCCCATTCGCGGCGGCACCCTTAGGGTGAGCGCAGCCGGTTGGCTGTCCCGGATGGCGGAAGGCGCGTTTGAGGGTATCCTCCGCCTCTACCGGGCTGGATTGGACGTGGTTTTGCGCCATACGACGGCAACTCTGGTGTTCACGGGGGTGGTGATCGCGCTCAATCTCTGGCTTTTCGTGATCGTTCCGAAGGGCTTCTTTCCTCAGCAGGACACCGGGCGCATCCAGGGGTCGATCTTGGGCGATCAATCGGTGTCCTTCCAGGCCATGGACGCGCATGTGGCGCACGCGGTGGACGTCATCAAGCGCGACCCAGCGATCGCTTCAGTATTCGGCCAGACCGGGCAATGGGCCGGGAGCGGCGGCTCGGGGGGCGCCAGCTCCATGAATACGGCCCGGATGCAGATCGCGCTCAAGCCCGAGAGCCAACGCCACGGCGAGACCGCGGACCAGGTGATCGCCCGTCTGCGCCCGCAAATCACGCGCGATCCGGGAGCGATCACCTACCTCCAGTCCATCCAGGACATCAAGATCGGCGCCCGGCAGGCAAATGCGCAGTACCAATACACCCTGCAGAGCGAGAATCTCACCGAGTTGCTCGAATGGGCTCCCAAGCTGCTCAGCAAGCTCCGCACGCTCCCAACGCTCCTCGATGTCAACAGCGACCAGCAGACCAAGGGGCTGGAGCAGCTGATCGACTACGACCGGAATACCGCCTCGCGCCTCGGGATCTCGACTCAGGTGATCGACGACACGCTCTATGATGCCTTCGGCCAGCGCCCGGCGGCGACGATGTACGCCAACCTGAATCAATACCATGTGATCATGGAAGTGGCTCCGGCCTTCACCCGGAATCCGGAGTCATTGCGCGACATTTATCTGCCAACCACCCAGGGTGCGCCCATCCCGCTCAGCGCGATCGCCCGCAATACCAGTGACACCGCTCCGTTGGCCGTGAACCACCAGGGCCAGTTCCCCGCTGTCACGTTGTCGTTCAATCTGCCGCAGGGCGAGGCTCTGGGCGACGCGGTCCAAATCATTGACAAGGCCAAGCGGGAGATCGGCCTGCCGCCGACCGTCCACGGCAACTTCGCCGGCACCGCAGCCGCTTTCCAGGCCTCCCTGGACAATCAGCCGCTGCTGATCGCCGTGGCTCTCTTCTCGGTCTACATCGTCCTGGGGGTTCTTTACGAAAGCTACATCCATCCGCTCACCATCCTCTCGACCCTCCCTTCCGCCGGACTCGGCGCCCTGCTCGCCCTCCAACTCTGCCGCATGGACCTCAGCGTCATCGCGCTCATCGGAGTCATCATGCTGATCGGCATCGTGCAGAAGAACGCCATCATCATGATCGATTTCGCCCTCGCGGCGGAACGCAAGGAGGGACGATCCCCACAAGAGGCGATCCGCGAAGCGTGCATCCTGCGCTTCAGGCCCATCATGATGACCACGGCAGCGGCGATCCTGGGAGCGCTTCCACTGGCACTCGGCACGGGTACAGGATCCGAGCTTCGCCGGCCGCTCGGCATCACGATCATCGGCGGCTTGGTGGTCAGCCAATTGCTCACTCTGTACACGACCCCCGTCGTGTACTTGGCGCTGGACCGGCTGCGCTTGTGGTTTGCGCGGTGGCGCGGGCTGTCGCCCGCCGCCCCGCTGGTGGCCCGGGGCCCTCTTCATCCATGATCATCCGAATACGCCCCACCGTGCGCGCGCTGCTCGCCGGCACGACGATCGTTTTTGCGGGATGTGCTGTCGGACCCGATTACTCGCGGCCCGCCGCCGCGTCACCCGCGGCGTACAAGGAAATTAGCGCGGCCACCGTCCCGGATACCAGCGGGGGAACCTGGAAACGCGCCCAACCGGACGATGCGACCGAGCGGGGACACTGGTGGGAGATCTACCATGACCCGACGCTCAATGCCCTCGAGGAGCAGGTGGATCTGTCGAACCAGAACCTCGCCGCCTACGAAGCGCAGTACCGCGAGGCTTGCGCCTCCGTCGCGGCCGCGAGGTCGAACTACTTTCCCTTTGTTTCCGCCAGCCCCTCGGTCACCCGGGCGCGCACTTCGGCCAATGCAGGCACAGGCGCTTCCGGCCGCACCGTCGACACCTTCACGCTTCCGGGAAATCTCTCCTACGAATTGGATCTGTGGGGCGGCATCCGCCGCTCAGTCGAGGCGAGCGAGAACGCGGCCCAGGCGTCCTTCGCCGTCCTGGCGAACGCCCGGCTCTCGTATCAGGCATTGCTCGCCCAGGACTACTTCCTCCTCCGCGGTCTCGACGCCGAAAAGAATCTGTTGGAAAGCACGATGCAGTCGTACACGAAGTACCTGGACCTGACGCGCGAGCGCTACAAGGGTGGCGTGGATTCCCAGGCGGATATCTCCCAGGCTGAGACCCAACTCGACGACGCCCGAGTTCAGCTGATCGACGTCGGGGTGCTGCGAAGCCACTATGAACATGCCGTGGCGGTACTCACCGGCAAGCCCCCCGCCGAATTGGCCATTGCGGAAGCGGGAGCGGGACCTCCGGGTGATCCGGCTGAGATTCCGGCCGGGGTTCCCTCGGCTCTGCTGGAGCGCCGCCCGGATATTGCCAATGCCGAGCGGCTGGTGGCCGCCGCAAATGCCCAAATCGGCGTCGCCAAGGCGGCTTATTTTCCCACCATCACCCTGGCAGCCACGGCGGGATGGTTGAGCGATGCCAGCGGCAGCTGGTTTCTTTGGCCCAGCCGATTCTGGTCCCTGGGGCCCACGGCGGCCGAAACCCTCTTCGACGGGGGCAAGCGCAGGGCTCAGTTGACGATCGCCAAGGCCGGCTACGATTCCACCGTCGCGTTGTACCGAGAGACGGTGCTGGAAGCGTTTGCCCAGGTGGAGGATGACCTGGCGAGCCTGCGGATTCTCGGCCAGGAAGCAGGCGCGGAGGACGACGCCGTTCGTTCAGCGCAGAAGTCCCTCGCGATTGCCACCGACCAATACAAGGCCGGCGTCCAAAGCTATCTGCAGGTGATCACGGCCCAGACAACGGCGCTGAATGACGAATTGAACGCAGTCAAACTTCACACCAGCCGGATGACGGCCAGCGTTCTCCTCATCGAGGCCTTGGGAGGAGGGTGGGATGCGTCGCGTATCCCCGACCCGCACAAGATCGCCGCGACGCAGTAAACGGAAGCCCCGAAGCCGGCCGCGAGCGGCCGGCCTTGAGGATCGAGGATCTAATACGTGAACTTTTCTCCAGGAAGCGCCGGCGCGTTGACCGGACGGCGGATCGAATGGGTGGCCTGCTCAAACGCGTAGCCGATCGCCAGGATTTTGGGCTCGGAGAATGCCGTCCCAAAAAAACTGATTCCGATGGGGAGGCCGTTCGTCGTGAAACCCGCCGGCACGATCAGATCGGGAAATCCGGAGAGATTGGCAAAGTTGGTCGGCGAATTCGCCGCCATGGCCGCCGGGGGGAATTCTCCGATCTTGGCCGGCCGGCGAGGGCTGGTCGGATAAACGATCGCATCGAGTTTGTTATTCGCGAATAGGCCGTAGAGGGTCTCGCGAACAAACGGCAGCGCGTAGTTCTTCATGGCCAGATACACCGGATCGTTCATGGCCAGTCCGGTCTTCTGCTCGGCGCGGTAGAGGGCGAGGCGGCCAAGATTGGGGATGACGCCCTCGGGCGTCGGCGACATGACCGTCTCCGAAATCGCGATCATCTCCGCGAGCGTCTTGGGATACCCGGGCTTGAGGGTCGCAAGATAGGTTTCGATCTGCGCCTTGTACTCGCTGGCCATCATGATGGTCATCGTGTCCGCGCGTATCTTGAGAATCGTCTCCGGATATTTGATATCGATCAGAACGGCGCCCGCGCGGCGCATGGCCGAGAGCGCCGATTCGATGGTCGTGTCGACCTCGGGATCCTGGCCTAAGAAATCGCGGGCGACGCCTATGCGCGCTCCCTTGAGCGCGCCCTTGTCGAGGAACTTGGTGTAGTCCGTTTGGGTCTTTCCTTCGCTCTTCTTCGTTGCGTCGTCGCGCGGATCGAGGCCCACCGTGAGGTTGAGCGAGACGGCGATATCGTACACGGACCGGGCCATCGGGCCGCCCGTGTCGAACGAGAGCGCTAGCGGGATGATTCCGGCGCGGCTGATAAGCCCGTGCGTGGGCTTGAGGCCAACGATTCCGTTAGAGGTCGACGGGCTGCGAATCGAACCGCCCGTATCGGTTCCATATCCCAGCGGCGCGTAGCCCGCGGCGATCGAGACACCTGTTCCGCCCGACGAGCCACCCGGAGTCGCCCCGAGGTCGTGCGGGTTGTGGGACTGCCCGCCCAGCGAACTCAGTTGGCCGCCGGAGGCCATTTCAGAAAGATTGACCTTGGCGAGGATGATGGCGCCAGCCGCCCGCAGCTTGCCGACAATCGTCGAATCCTGGGGCGGGATCGATCCCTTCAGTCCGAAGAAGCCTCCCGAGGTCTGAAGATCGCCGGTGTCGTAGTTGTCCTTGAAGACAACCGGAATGCCGTGGAGGGCCGATCGCGGCCCCTTGGCCTTGCGCTCGGCGTCCAAGGCCTTCGCGATCTCGATCGCATTGGGGTTGAGCGTGATGACCGCGTGAAGCTTGGGCTCATACGCGGCGATGCGCGCGAGGCACAGCCGGGTGAGCTGTTCCGAAGTGAGGGCGCCGGCGGCGAAGGCGGCGTCGATATCGCCGATGGTCGCTGTCTGGAGGTCGAAATCCGTGGCCCGAAGCGGCGCAGCGCGGAGAATGAGGAGCACGGCGGCGCACGCGCCGCTGCGAATCAGAGCCGCGCGGGCGCGACCGAATAGCATCGAATGGGGCATAGGAAACGGAGACTGGAGGCTGGAGGTGAAATTCAGGGAGTTGAGACGACGGTCACTTCCTCGCCTTTGTACCAGTAGTCGGACGGATTCACGTCCTTGAAGTATTTCTTGGGGATCATGGCATGCACACCCTTGGAAACGTCGACCACCTCGGTCGCGACAAAGTCGACGCCAATGCTGCACAGGCTGAGAGCGTCGACGAAATTCAGGCCTTCCTTCTCCTTGAGAAAATTGATCGAGTTTTCGATCGCATTGTGCATCGCTTTGCTCAATTCGACATCGTTGCCGAAGATCAGGTAGTGGGTGGGAGACTCCGCTCGGACCAGCTTGATGTGGAGGTCCTTGCGGACAAAGAACTGAAGGACGACACGGTTCGAGGACTCAATCGCGCTGCCGCTGACCTCCCCGTCGCCCTGGCCCGCGTGCGGATCGCCCACATGGAAAAGGGCGCCGGTGACCTGGACGGGAAAATACACGGTGACGCCCTCACAGAGGTCCTTGTTGTCGAAGTTTCCGCCGATGTCCGCGTAGGGCGGCCCGGATGGGAGTTTGCCGCGATCGGCGGTCGGAGCGACCGCCATGACCCCCTGGAACGGATGCATAGGCACTTCAATCTTGTCGGAGAACAGCGCGACCCCGCGGTCGAGATCGAGCGGGATGAACTTGCTGTAGGGACGGGGGACCAAATCCGGGACGCCTCCGCCGCCCGGCCGGCCGCCGTTCATTCCGTAGGGCACCCGCGTCTTGATGCTCAAGATCCGCACTTCGAGCGTGTCCCCCGGCTCCGCTCCATCGATATAGATGGGGCCGGTCATCATATGGCCCCGGATGCCGGTCGGCTTGACCCCGGTTTTGACCGCGATCAGGTCCTTGACTCCCTCCAAGTCGAGCGAGACGTGGTGGTCGATGAAAAACTGCTCGGGGTGTTCCAGGGGAATTCCCGTCAAATCGGTCGTATCGACGGCCACGATCTGCCCACTCTTGATCTTCAGGGCGGGAGGAGTGTCCGCGGAGAAGTAGCCCCAGATCATGTTGCCAGGAGCCGCATGGAGGAGGTAGTCGGCCTGAATGGCTCCCATGGATGAGGCAGCGCTCATGCCTAGAGCGCAGAGTACCGCCTGTGCTCCAGTGGTTCGGACTGCAGGAAGGATTCTCATATTATGCCCCGATCAGCCGTTATCGTGCCAAGCGAGCCACCACCGCTCTCGCTGAATCAGATCGGCGGACGCGCCTAGCCACCGGATTTGCGTTAGAGACAACTGGCGAGCACGGGACAGACATCCTCCGCCAGGGCGGTCCAACCATCTGGACGATTCGAAAGGACCGGCGTGACCAAAAGCAGCAAGCGTGCCGGGGGTGGAGGGAATCTCTCGGTTTCGATAAACGGTTCTATTGCCGCTGGCGCGCCGCCTGCTGCCAAAATCCCGTGCCTTTCTCCCGCATATTCTTCCTGGCGCCGATCATAGCGGCCTGCGCCGCCTCAGAAATCCCAGTCGAGGATTTTTGCCGCGCGCCCGAAATCTCCGAAGCCAAGATGTCAGACGGTGGCGAAGAGGTTGCGTTCGTGATGACCAAGGGCGACGAACGCACCCTGCACTATCAAGACCTTAAGACACATAAGGTTTTTAATATAAAGCATATGCGCGGTGGTCAAAGCGAGGATGTAGCGGAGTTTCGGTGGATCGGGCCCGGCCGATTGGCCTACCTCGGATCGGAGACATTTGATGAGGAAGACGAGAAAATGCATCTGAACAGCCTCGGAAAGCGCTCCGGCGTGATTCGGCGCTACCTCACCGGATGGTCCGCCATGGATGTGGGCGGCGGCCGCTGGATCACGCTGACGGGGATCGACCGTGAAACGGACAATGATCTTCTTGGCATGAACATCCTCAGCATTCTGCCGGATGGTCATTCCCTCCTCGTCACGGAGGTCGCATGGCGGAACCAATCGATGATGGGCCAGTATTTTCCAAATGTGACTCGGATCGATCACCTAACCGGCCAGCACGAAATTGTGGAGAAGAATCCGGGCAATATCACCCAATGGCTGGTCGATCGGGATGGCAACCTACGCTTTGCGTGCGTTCTCAAAGGAACCCACGTGCGCTACCTTTATCGCGAAACCTCCACGGTACCCTGGCGCGAATTCAGCCGCGACGACGAGGTGGGCCGCCAAATGCGCCCGTTGGCCTTTGATTTCGACGGGAAGGGCATTTTCGTGAAAACCGTCAACGCCGCCGGCTTCTGGAGCCTTGCGCGCTTCGATCTGGGTAATGAATCGCTCGAAGAGATCCAGGCGGCGGCTGGATACGATGTCCTTCCGCCCGAGTCGCTTGGCACCGAGTACGACGGCTTGAGCCTGGAGTCATTGCTGAGTTCTCAGGTGAAGCGGCGGGTCGTCGGGGTGCGTTTCATGACCGACCGCCCCCACGTGCGCTGGTTCGATCCCGCGCGCGCGCGCGTCCAGGCCGATGTGGACACGGCACTGCCGGGCGTGGTCAACACGATCGTTTCCGTGGCCGACGATCAGAACCTGTTCTTGGTGCTGTCCTGGTCCGACCGGTCTCCGGGTGCGTATTACCTCTATAACTACAAGAATGCTTCCCTGCAAAAGTTCGGCGAACGGATGCCGTGGATCAAACCGGAAGAGATGGCGGCCATGCGGCCTCTCGCCTTCAAGGCCCGGGATGGACTGCCATTGCACGGCTACGTCACCCTGCCGCCGCGGCGGCCGCCGGGGCCGCATCCGACCGTGATGCTGGTGCATGGCGGCCCGTGGGCGCGCGATGCGTGGGGGTTTGAACCGATGGTGCAATTTCTCGCAAGCCGGGGCTACGCGGTCCTCCAAGTGAATTATCGAGGTTCCACCGGTTTCGGAGTCACCGCCTTCGAGCAGGCAAGGCGGCAGGTGGGTGGGGCTATCCAAGACGACATCACCGATACGGTGCGCTGGGCCGTTCGCGAGAAGATCGCCGAACCAGGACAAATCGCGATCATGGGTGCGAGCTACGGAGGTTATTCCGCGCTCTGGGGAGCAACGAATACTCCCGAACTCTATCGCTGCGCCATCGATATTTCAGGACCGAGCGACTGGTACAGAATGATCGGGGACAGCAAGGAAAGGGAGACGCCCTTCGCCCACGACTACTGGACCGAGAGAATCGGCGACTTCAAATTGGATGCGGGGCGGCTGAAGGAAATCTCGCCGGTCAATCACGTGAGAGAGCTGCAGGCGCCGGTGCTGGTCATTCAGGGAGCGATCGACAAGCAGGTGCCGGAAACTCAGGCCCGCGAATTGATCGACGAGCTCCGGAGCGGCAAAAAGACCTATGACAGTCTTTTCTTCCCCGACGAGGAGCACGGAATCGTGAAAGAGGTGAACCGCGCCAGAGAATACCGCGCCATTGAGGGCTTTTTGAAAAAATACATGCCGTCCGAACCGACGTCTTAATCCCCCCTTGAGAGGGGACGGCGCGGCGAAAACCAGGTCGTGGCACAACGCCTGCTCCCTCCAAAGCGCTAAAGACCACTCGAGAACCCCGAATCATGGCCCGTAGAACCCCCGCTCAGGTCCGCCGCGCTCGGCGCTTCGAACCGAGGACACCCCCGCCCCCAGCGCAAAACTGGATCCTCACTCCTTTCCAGGACTTGCTTGTCATCATAGCCGCTCCGCTGATCGTCCTGGGCTTGGCGCTCTCGACCTTTTTCGTGCTCACCCCGGCCGAAAGCACCTCCTGCATCCTTGTGGCGCATGTCATTTTTACCGTCGCCCACCACATGCCCACGTTCCTTCGCATCTACGGGGACGTCGACCTGTTCCGGCGCTTCAAATGGAGCTTCCTCTTCGGTCCGCTTATCCCCTTCACGTTCGCCTTGGGGGTATTGGCCTACATCAATTTCAAGCACTACCCTCTGGAGAATTTTTTCTATCTGCTGATCATCCTCGCCGTGTGGGACCCGTGGCACTTCCTGATGCAGCACTATGGGTTCATGCGGATTTATGATCGGCCCAATGCAGCCCCCAAACCCCTGGCCGCCCCGATGGACCTCGCGCTCTGCGCCTCGTGGTTCGCGTTCATCATGCTGGCAAGCGGCGGATGGCTGCCCGAAATTCTCCGGGATCTTTACGCGCAGTCCCACCTCCCGATTATTTTCGCCCTCCCGCTGAGGGTGTTGCTTCTGTTCAAGCAGGCGGCCCTCGGCGCAGCCTTGATCATAACCGCCGGCTATTGCGCCTATCTGTTCTGGTGCCGCTCAAGGGGTTATTTCATCAGCTGCGCCAAGCTGGCGATGTTCCTAATCACGTTTGGCGTGATGGGGCTCACCTACACTCCGAATACCTGGATCCTGCGAATCGCCCCAGGATGGACCTTCAAGGTGGGTTTCGCCGTCCTTGGGATCGTCCATGTCACCCAATACATGGCCATTGTCTGGCGCTACAATCGAAGCCTGGCCGTGCGCCCCGATCGCGCCCGTTCGGGACTGTTCAAGAGCCTGCATATTCGGGGCGGCTGGCTGGTCGCCGGTATGTACGTGGTCCTCTGTCTCGCGTACGGGGATATGCTCACGACCGTTCACGACAATCGCTGGCTCATGTCGTTCATATTGGCGGCCGGCTTCACCTCGACGCTGATGCACTATTACTTCGACGGCTTCATATGGAAAGTCCGGCATAAGCAGAATGTGGAGAACCTTGCCCTAGAGGAAGCGGGGGTCGCCCCCGGCGGTCCCATTCCGCAGTCGCTGGTGTCGTGGTGGGCGTCCGTTCGTGAGGTTCCCGCGTACACGATCTTTTTTCGACAGATGCTCTACTTTGGCCTGCCGATGGGCGCTCTCACGCTCGGGGCGTGGATGGTGTGGAGCCGCCCCACTCCGAATTATAGGGTCCACATGGAGAATGCGGATCACTACAAACATCAGGGGCGTCCCGATGAAACCCTCAGTGAGGCCCAATGGGCGCTCGCCGATATGGAAGCCCAATTGCCACTCACCCGAAAGGTCGCCGAATTTGAGCCCACCGCCTCTCACGAGGCCGAGCTGGCCGAACTGATCTACCTGCATTCCGTCGCCCAGGAGTTCTCGATTCCTTCCCTGATGGGCGAGCATCCGACCGCGGCTCGATTTGCCAGGCACCTCGCCCGGGTGGAGGAGGCAATCGCCACGCTTCAGAAGGCCTTGGAAGCCGGCGGACCTCTCGGCTACCCGGGCCGGGAGCGCATGTCCGCCGCCGACGCCCTCAGAAGCCTCTCCACATGGCGCAAGGTGGCGGCCCAGTGCAGGGCTCGAAGCGGGAATTTTGCCGTCGGTCAGTAGACCTAGCGAGAAGACCTGGTGAGGTCGCAGGCGGCCCGACTTGTGCCGTAAAGAAGAAGCAACGCTCCAATCGGCACCAGCACGATCCCCAGGCCCGGATCGCCGTCGTGGGTCCTGACGCCTCCAAGAAAAAAGCCGCCCGGCAGAAGCACCGCGGACCAGAGCAGCGAGAGTGAGGCGGTGCGGACAAGGTCAAAACCAGGCACACTGCGAACCGTCAGGCCCGCCGCGATGTTCACAAGGGCCAGCAGCACGCCGTGCGCGTGGGCCAGTGTGAACATCAGGCGCCGCGTCTCATTGCCCACATCGAGGTACCATCCCACCTTAAAGCCGTGGAGGATCTCCAAGAAGATTCCCAGGGTCAGGTAAGCCAGCAGCGACCACCATCCGAAGCGCAAGTGCACATTTGAGACTTTCGTCTTGTCCGCCTCCGCGGTCGGTGAGGCTTTTCGGCTTTCACCGTCGGCGGCGGTCACTTTTTTCTGCTGGGCAGGCATCAGGGGGCAGGTTGTCGCAAGAATCCCCTATTCGACAAGGTAGATGAAACGGTTGTCCCGCTCCAAGAGCAGCCGACGGTAAATGAATTCCGGGAAGCTCCCATCGGGCTCCAGCAAAATCGCCGGGTCAAAGGGCTGGCGCCGGCGTTTCCTGAAGGCGAGCCATTGCTGGTAGGCCTTCGCCGCCGACACCTTCATTTGCGGGCGATCCGCCATGAAATCAAAAGGAATGTTCTCAAAGCCCGGAAGGGTTCGCAACGACTTCCATGCCACAAAGCGGACGGCGGCGTAGGGATCGACCAGCGTCACCGTCAGATAGGCCGCCATCCATTCACGCCCCGAAGCCTTCTGGGCGGGCGCCCAACCCATGCTCCATGCGATGAGCGCCCTCTGGCCGGCATCCCCCTTGATCAGCCACTTCGCTCCTGCGGCGATTTTCCGATCATCCGCGGAAAGCTCCGGGATCGGTGTTCCATACCAAGCGTGAAGATTCTGCGCGGTCCAAGCGAGCGGCTTGTCCAGATGGCATAAATTGCAGGCATTCGGGCGCCCGAACGCGACGCTCTCCACCACCGTCGGTGTGGACACTTGGTGACTCCGCACGGCGCGCATGAGCCCGAATCCGGAATGGGGCATATGGCACTCGTAGCACCGGCTGCCCACCGATTCCCGGGCATGATGGGTGTGCGCAGTCAGGTCGGCGCCGATCGCCGGATGGCATTGAAGACACGCCTGATCGGACATTCCCGCTGGGTTCAGCTGATTGACCGCCCGGGCGCGCAGCGTCGCTTCGTCGGCGGGCTTCGAATGCATCTCGTGGCAGGAAAGGCAGGAGTAGTCGCCCCCTTTGAAACAGGGAGAAGCCTGCACCCCGTTGTACTCGCGTCCGACGACGCGCACCATGCCGTCGGACCAATAGCTGTCCTGATAGAAATAGGGATTGCTCGCGAGAATGGCCTGCTTCTCGGCCGCGTGCGCCGAATCCGCCGGCTGAACAACGAAGCGCCCCGGGAGGGCCGCCTGCCCCGGACGAAAGGTGGTGCCGTCGCGGTTCCAAGCCGCCCTTGCCTCCGCGGAGGAGAAGCTCCACACGCTGTGGCATTGTCCGCAAACGAGCGCCGAGCGCGGCCCGTCCATGCGCGCTGGATTGGCGATGGTCGGGTCCGGACGCCCCGTGAGGTGAACGACGTAGCGCTCAACCGGATTGCGCTCCTTGTTCACGTGCTCCTGGGCCCCCGCGTGGCACGCCTCGCAGGCGATTCCGAATTCGGAAACCTGGGAATCGAAACGCCCATCCTGCATGAGGCGCGAACGGCCCTGGGTCGTGTGGCAGTCGATGCAACCTCGGTTCCAATCTCCCTCTGTTTGAAGCGGATGAAATTCCGGCGGGCACAGAAAGGTGTCCTCCAAGGGAGCCCACATTTTCTCCGCAACGAGCCATCCGAACGGGAAATGCTCCACCGTCCGGCCGTGGTCGGTGGCCATCCAGAAGAATTGCATATTGTGCGAGCCGGTCAGAAGGACGATCTCTCTGGGCGGTTCGAAGGCGCCGGCCGCCGGCGCAGCGGAGCCCGACGCGGGCACCGAGGCCGCCGCGTTGCCGGCCGGCCCGACGCGGCGGCGCTGCACAAAGTACGCCTCGCCCTTGCGCTGCACCCGGTAGAGCCAGCCATCGCGGGTGAGCTGAAGCTCGTCGAGCGGCGCCAAGATCGCCGCCGGCGTGGCAACCTGGGTCATCGTGCGGTGGAACGAAGCGTGCCAATTGCCATAATTTCCGGGATGGCAGGCCCGGCAGGCATCCGACGTCACATGACCCGCAACGGCGGCTCGGACGGGCCGATTGGGCGCTGAATCCGCCGCGCGGAGGCCGCCGCGCGAAGCAAGGCCCGTCACCGCCGCGCCCCAGGCCCCCATCAGCAAACAGGTGCGTCCGAGCCAGGACGAAGGCCAGAGTGAGCGCACCGCCGCCAATCAATGCGTTTGAAAGAGCGCCTGGTAAAGCGCGATTTTCTTGCGGATGGCGTCCAGCTCGGCGGCCGTGGGATGCTCCGGGTCGGCGGCGTGCGGCAATGCCCCGTACTTCAGGATCCCCGCGGTCAGCAGCAATCGCGCCTTGGTCGTGGTCAGATTATTGCCCTCAATGTAGAGATTTCTGGGGTTCACGGCGACGAAGCCGTGCGCGTTGCCGCGAGCCGTCTTCACCACGGGCAATCCGCACAGGGGCGCCTTCTCCAACACCTTCTCCATCGACGGCGACATCGACGAATACGGGGCCAGGCCCTCACCCACGATTCCCGCCAGCGGGTAGCGTTCGAGAAGCATCTCGATGCTGCCCTGGACTCCCCTCTCATTGGCCGGCGGCGCATCGGCGCCGTCGTCAAACCATAGGTCGCCCTTGACGATGACCACCTTGGGAATCGCCGATCCGATGAGTTTGCCCTCGGCATCCTTGATGGGCACGTCCACCGACTTGAGGACTCCATTGTCCTGGAGCACCCCCGGCGTGTGCGACGGCAGGACCGTTACGCGAACCTCAGAGCGAAACGTGTGCTTCCGCGTCGGCACAAAGGTGATGTAAGGGGCGTTCACCAGGGAGCCGACGACCCCGCCGAAACCTCCGGTCGCCTCGTACCCGCCCGGGCGCGCGTCTCCCTTCTGGACCTCCCGCGAAGTGTAAACAACATCGTCTTCGATCAGGACCGTTCCCATCCGGTTCTTGCCATCCTCTCCGGCCCAGGCTTTTGACAGGATATAGTCGACTGATTTGAGGATGTTGCCGTCGCCGTCCGGACTGATGATGCCGCGATTGCGCTGGGCCGCGTTGCCGGCGATCGGAAGCGGCGTGTCGATCATTAGATTGAGCCAATAAACGGTGTCCTCAACGGTCGGGCTGCCTTCGAGCCAAATCCCACCCGCGTACTTCCCGCTCGCCATCGCCGCCTGGACGACGTTGACGGCCTTGGCCATGAGGTTGCGCGTTTGCGAGGTTGCGTTCGGTCCATAACCGAAGAAGTCGACGCCGGGCCTCTCGGGAGGAATATCGCCCTCGCCAACGTCGGTCCGCAGCGCAGCGGGCAGTCCCTTGGTGTAGCCGCCCGCCGGAACGGCGCGGTAGAAGTCGTAATCCGCCTTCGCATAAATCTCGCCCCCGTTGCGCTCGATCTCCTCGAAGATGCGAGAGGCGTTGGGGACGAAGGTCTGCCGCATCTGGGAAAAGGGCGCCCCGGGATGGGTCGCCGTTCCGTCCCAAGGCGATCCGTCCGCTTGCCGGGCCATGTAGGGAAGCGCGTAGAGCCCATCCTCGGGCTTGAGCGTCACCTCAAACACCGGCTTGTCCGACGGGTTGTGGCGCTCCTTGGAGAAGGTTCCCGCCGCGTCGACGTAGCCGTCGGGCGGCCCATAGAGTTCCTTCACGTCGCTCTCCAGCGGATGACCCGTGAACATTTCAATGTAGACGGTCACGGGCGCGGCCAAGCGTTGGGGCCGCGGCGTATCCACCAGGACCCGTCCCCATTTGTCCTTCAGCAGCGGCAGCCCATACTTTTCGCGCGCCTTGTTGCTCGTGACGAGCGGCTCGTTATTCTGGATGGTCGCCGTGGGTCCGGAGAAGACCGCGATGCGGGGCTTGTCCTCCGCGCGGAGGCAGGCCATGCAAGCCAGCGCGCAGGCCGCCCACAGGCCGAGAGGGGAGAAGGGGAGTATTTTCATGAGAGGGAGATACTGGACTTCCCACCATGCCCGCCTGCTTGTCCGGAACACCGGCAGGGAACTTTAGGGAAGAGACGGCGCATCGGGAGTTACCCAGGATCGCCGTCAGGGAATGCGCTCCCACACAAAGACCGAGCTGACGGACCGGCCGTCGGGGCGTTTTGCCGGCGGCGTGGCCAGAGAGAGGTGGCCTTCGGAGTCGAAGGAATAGAAGCGTTTGGCCGCCGTGCCAACCCCGGCCACGCTCAGGTTGCCGTCCTGGTGGTGAATCATGCAGCCCTCGGCGGGCACCAGCTCCCAGCGGCCGAAATAGCTGCTGAATCCGTCCGCCGAACCGGGGGTCCCCGCTGCGGCGCGCTCCCGGCCCACACGCACGATCTGCACGGAAAGCCGTCCATTGGCGGAGTAGATGAGCTGGCCTCCATCGGCAGCCCGGGCCGCCGGTGTCTCGACACCGGTGGCCGGATCGCGGTCGCGGATGGCGATGAGATTCCACGTGCCAATGAACTTGGTGGCCAGCGACTCCGCCAGCGGCGGTGCGCTCGGCGGCGGAACCCGGTGGTGGGTCGCCTGCTCGTAGGCATAGGCAAACTTGATCAATTGGGGCTCACTCCATGGCCGCCCGAATATTTGGAAACCCATCGGCAGGTTCTCGCCCACGAATCCCATCGGCACCACGGCCACGGGCCACTGCGTCGCGCTGCCGATGAAGGTGAGCGATCCCTGCGCGGTCTGGCCACGATCGCCGTTGATCTTCGGCGGAAAATTCCAAACCGGAAACACGATCGCGTCCACGTGCGCGGCATCCATCGCCGCGCCGAACTTGTCGCGGTACATCTGCTCGTCCTTCAGTCCCTGGATCGTCTGCGGATCCTCTTCCGGCGACAAGGTCACCGCAGCGGTGTCCTCGACGGCCTTCTGATGAAGGGGGTGGACGCGCTTGCCCATCGGCGCGGCGGCCAGTTCGGCAACCGTCTTCACCGGAAAGGTGGGGCCCTCGTAGGCGAAAAATTTCTCCCAGTCGGCCTTCGTCCGGGCCCGGGTCTGGGGAGGACTCGGAAAATTCTCGAACCCGGGCACGGTGAAATCGTCCACGATCTGCGCACCGGCCGCGCGCAGGTCCGCGATCGCCCGCTCAAACAGCGCGACGACCTCCGGATCCGCGCCTTCCCGTCGCTTCAAAGCCTGCCGGAGGACGCCAATGCGCGCGCCCTGGAGGCCATTCTTATCAAGAAACGCGGTGTAAGTCTTCGGGATCTTCCCCGCAGCAGGCGCCGTGCGCGGGTCAGCGGGATCGACGCCGGCCATCACATCGAGCAAGCGCGCGACATCCTCGACGCTGCGACCCATCGGCCCGGGCGTGTCGCGCTGGCTGTCGAGCGGCCCCATGCCGGTCCGGCTGACGAGCCCGACCGTCGGGCGAATGCCGACAAGATTGTTGATCGAAGACGGCGCCCGGACGCTTCCGCCGGTATCGGTTCCGATGCCGACCGTGCCGAAGTTTGCGGCGATCGAGACGCCCGTACCGCCGCTCGAGCCCCCGCTGGCATGCGCGGTGTTGTACGGATTGCGCGTAAAGCCGGGCAGCACGGAATTGATCGAATCGGCGAGTCCCATGGCCAACTCCGAAAGCGATGATTTTGCGAGGATGATGGCGCCCGCGGCGCGCAGCCGGGCGACGATGAAGGCGTCCTTCGGCGGCACAAAATCTTTGAAAAGCGCCACCCCGGAACTCGTCGGCAGATCCGCCGTGTCGAGATTGTCCTTCAAGATCACCGGAATCCCGTGCAGTGGGCCCACGAGCTTGCCCGTCTCCTTCAATTCGGCGTCCAGCTTGTCCGCATCCGCGAGCGCGTGATCGCTCACGGTGATCAGCGCGTTGAGGTACGGGCCGTGTTTGTCGTAAGCGGCGATGCGGTCCAGGTACGCGCGGGTGACTTCGTGCGCCGTCGTCTTGCCACCGAGATAGGCGGCCTGCAATTGGGCGATGGAGGTCTCCTCAACCGGATATATTTCCGCGCCAAGCGCGGCGGCGGAGCCGATGAGAAGCGTCGAAAGGATTGGAACGAGACGTAGCAAGAGGCGGAGCGCGGCGGCAGGCATGGTGAGGCGGAAGTGTTTATCCAGTCGGCGATGCCCAGGATGAGGCCGGTGTCAGCGGCGGCACAGTCGGTGGAGGCCGACGGTAATGCGTGGCCTGTTCGTAAGCATAGGCGTAGCGGATGATCCTCGCCTCGTCCCAGGCCCTGCCCAGGATCTGGAGTCCGGCCGGAAGCCCTTCACCCAGATAACCGCAGGGCACCGAGAGCGCGGGCCACTGCAGCGAACTGGCGGTGTTGGTCAGGCTGGCTCCGAGGCCCGTGACAATGCCGTCGAGCGCGCCGCCACCGGTCCCGCCTACGGCGACCGGCTTGGGCTCGCTGGTCATAAGCTGGGTATTGCGGTCGCCGTTCATGACCGGAAGCTGTGCCCAGACCGGCAGAATCACGGCGTCGATTCTGCCGGCGGCCATTTCGCGCATGAATGCCGCCCGGAGGGCATTCTCGACTTCGAGACCCTTGAGATAAGCGGGATCCGTGTACGGCGATGTGGCATCGGCCTTGGCCTTGGCCTCCAGTCCGGCTTGGTGGAGCGGGTGGGCCAGGTGGGAGTCAGCCATCGCTTCCGGAGTCGGATAGGGAATTCCCGGACGCGCGTTGAGGAACTTGATCATGTCCGCCTTCGCGATCGCCTGCGTCCGGGTATTCGCGCGGGGAAGTGTGCCGATTTCCGGGACCGTGAAGGGGTCGACGATGTCCGCGCCGGCAGCCTTGAGTTCGGCGATGGTCTTCTCGAAATTGGCCAGGATGCGCGGATCGGTGACCTGTGGAGAGAAAACCTGCCGAAGCACGCCCAATCGCGCCCCCTTGAGGGCATCCTTTTTCAGCCCAGCCGTATAGCTCCTGGACACGTGGCCCGCGGCGCGCTCCGTCGTCTTGTCGGCGGGATCTTCACCCGCAATGATGTCGAGTAGGATCGCGAGATCCGTCACTGTGCGCGCCATGGGCCCCACGGTATCGCGGGTGCTGCTGTTCGGCAGGACGCCGGCGACCGAAACGAGGCCGACCGTGGGCCGGAGGCCCACCAAGGCGTTGTGGGCGGAGGGCATCCGCACGGATCCGCCGGTATCGGTGCCGAGCCCGACGGTCGCGAAATTCGAGGCGATGCTCGCGCCGGTCCCTCCGCTGGAGCCCCCGGTTGCGTAGGCCGTGTTATACGGATTGCGGCAGAATCCGGGGAGGACGGAGTTGATGTTGTCGCCTCCGCCGTTGGTGAACTCGGAAAGCGAGGCTTTCCCGAGGATGATGCCGCCAGCGGCCTTGATCCTGGCGATCACCGTGGCATCTGCGGGCGGATAGAAATTTTTCCAGCCTTGAAAGCCAGAGGTCGCCGGCATTCCCGTGGCGTCGATGCAGTCCTTCACGAGCATCGGGATGCCGAAAAGCGCGCCTTCAAATTTGCCGCCGCCGGCCGCCAGAGCGGCATCGAGCTTGTCGGCTTCTTCAAGCGCGTGCGGGTTGAGATTGATGATGGAGTTGATGTGGGGACCCTTCTGGTCGTACGCCGCGATCCGCACGAGATAGGCAGCGACAACCTGATGCACGGTCATCTCGCCGTTGCCGTACGCGGCGTGAATATCCGCAATCGTCGCTTCCTCGATGGTCAGCGCCACGGCGCGGGAAGCCCCTGAGAGGATCGAAAAGGAAAGTGCAAAGAAGAGACGCTGGAAGAGCGCGCGAAGCCGGGGACGAATGTTCATTGGATCGGGGGTGTCAGCGGTGGGACGGTCGGCGGCGGCAGGCGGTAATGAGTCGCCTGCTCATAGGCATAGGCGTAGTCCACGATCTTCGCCTCGTCCCAAGCCCGGCCGAGAATCTGTAGTCCCACCGGGAGACCCTTGATATAGCCGCAAGGAACCGACAAGGCGGGCCATTGAAGCGTGCTTCCGACGTAGGTCAGACTGCTACCGAGTGCAGTCGGGCCCGCTTCTTTGCCCGGTTTTGGGTCGTCCGTGATCTGGGTGTTGCGGTCTCCGTTGATCGCCGGGAGCTGGGCCCACGTCGGGAAGACCGCGGCGTCGATCCGGTGTCCGTCCATCGCTTTCGTGAACGCATCCCGGTAGAGCTGTTCGTCGCGCGCACCTTCAATCGTATCGGGATCCTCCGCAACCGGTCTCGCGGCAACCGCCTGCTCAAAACTCTGTTGGTGGAGCGGATGGACCAAATGTGAATCCGAGATCTCCTTGACCGACGGATAGGGGATTCCGGGATGCTTGGCGATGAATGCGGTCAGGTCCGCCTTGAACCGGGCCGCCGTCTGCGGAGGGCGCGGAATCGTATCGAGTTCGGGGACGATGAAAGGATCAACGACCTCAGCGCCGGCAGCCTTCAGTTCGGCAATCGTCTTTTCAAAATTGGCGAGGATGCGCGGGTCGGTGACCTTTGCTGTGAAGACTTGTCGAAGCACGCCGAGCCGAACACCCTTCAATGCGTCTCTCTTCAGGCCTGCCGTGTAATCCGCGGCAATGTGGCCGTCGCTTCGGGCCGTCGCCGGGTCCTCGGGATCGGGCCCGACAATGACATTGAGGAGAATCGCCATATCCGTGACATTGCGCGCGATTGGACCCGGGGTGTCCCGCACGCTGTCGAGAGGAACGAGCCCCGTCCGGCTCACAAGCCCGACTGTCGGCCTCAGCCCGGCCAAGGCATTGTGGGCGGAAGGCATGCGCACGGAGCCCCCCGTATCCGTCCCGATGCCGACGACCGCGAAGCTCGAGGCGACTGCGGCGGCCGAACCGCCGCTGGATCCGCCGGTCGCATACGCGGTGTTGTACGGATTGCGGGCAAAGCCCGGAAGCACCGAGTTGATGTTGTCGCCGCCACCCTTCGCGAATTCAGAAAGGGAGGCCTTGGCGATAATGATTGCGCCTGCATCGCGAATCTTCTTGGCGAGCGGCGCATCAGCCGTCGGGCGGTAGTTTTTCCAGCCTTGAAATCCAGAGGTCATGGGCATTCCCACAACGTCGATGTTATCCTTGATGATCACCGGGATCCCGTGAAGCGGCCCGATGAATTTTCCAGTCGCCCGGTAGGCGGCGTCGACCCGATCGGCCTCCTCGAGAGCCTTTGGATTTAGGGTGATGATTGAATTGATGTAGGGTCCGTCCTTGTCATAGGCGGCGATCCGCGCGAGATAGGCGGCCACGACCTGATGCGCGGTGACGCGGCCATCCCGATACGCATCCTGGATGTCGGTGATCGATGCCTCCTCGACCGAAAACGCGGCGGCTCGCTGCACCGGGCCGGCCATAGCGGAGAAGGCGAGAATCCCAAGAAATAGAATTTTTCTGCGCATGATTGGACGCCGGCACAGGCCACCGGGGTCCCGGGCCGCCCGGCGCACGGGCCGCCCGCCCGCCGCCCCTTTGGCCGACGACGAAATCTCGCAGCCAGCTGCGAGGAATGTCTTGATACAGTTCAAATCGGAGGCCGCTTCCAGCCGCCCGACTGGCCCTCAAGGAAGCTGGCGACGGCGATGCAGATGTCCTCCCGCCACGGATTCGCCACCACCTGGACACCGATCGGCAGCTTGCCGTCGGCTGAACTCCCCACGCGGACTACCACGACGGGCCAGCCGGTTGTGTTGAAAGCCCCCGTATAGCTCCATCCTCCACCGCCCATGGGGGGAGTGTCGTACCCCATGTCGATCGGCTGGGCGGGCTTGCCCGCGACGGGGCAGAGAAGCACGTCGTACTTCGAGAACCATTCGAGCATCCGTGTCTTGTTCGTGTCCTGGGTCGTCCATGCCTCCACATATTCGGCCGTGGAGATCGGAGTCATCTTGGGCATCCGGTCGTGGACCTGAGGCGAAAACGTCTTCGTGTGATTTCTTTCGGCGAGGCGTTTGTAAAAGGCCCAAGCGTCCCCGTTGGTGAGCTTGGTGCGGGCATCGTAAAGCTCTTCTAGGATATCCTTGGGCAGATCCTCGGTGACACCCGTCACATTTCCGTCGAGCCATTTGGCGGCCTGGGTGATGGCCGACTTGGTATCGTCGTCGGTTTCGGAATGCTCGTTGGTGGGAAAGAAGGCGACCTTGAGCTTCTTGAGGTCCACGGCGGCGGGATCGGCCCACGGAACCGGTGAACAAGAGGCGTCGCGGAAGTCCGGACCCGCGATGATCGGCGTGATGAGCGCCGTGTCCTCGACCCGACGCACCAAGGGCCCGAGCTGCTGCCATAGGTCAAAGACGCCCCCATAGCCCACGATGTGCCCCGTCCGCGGCACACGGACCGACGTCGGCTTGATGCCGGCGATGCCGTTGTTGTGCGCCGGGCCGCGGATCGAACCGCCCCAATCGGAGCCGATATCAAAAGCCGCACCGCCCGCGGCGATATTCGCGCCGGCGCCCCCAGAAGAACCGCTCGTGCTGCGGGAGAGGTCGTAAGGATTTCGGGATGAACCGTAAACGGCGTTGCTCGTTGTGCTCAAACCAGCGAGCCCGCCCAGGGTGAATTCGGGGGTGTTGGTTTTTCCCAAAAGAATCGCCCCCGCCCTGCGGACGCGCCCGACGACGGTCGCATCTTTGGAAGGAACGAATTCCTCCCGACCGATGGTTCCGCCCGTCGAGATGACACCCTCGGTATCGAGCGAATCCTTGATCGTCATGGGGACCCCGTGGAGAGCCCCCTTGATTTCGCCTCGGGCCTGCGCCTCGTCCGCCGCCTTGGCTTCGGCTAGCGCGCGATCGTAGCACATCATGACCACGGCGTTCATGCTGCGGTTCACTTTCTCCTGGCGCTCGATGAAGGCTTTCACGGCTTCGGTCGCGGAAATCTTCTTCTCGCGGATCTGCTGGGCGAGTTTCGTGGCCGACATCCAAATGATTTCCTCCGACGGATCGGAGGAAGCCGCAGGGCCGGGGGCCGCTTTAGCCGACGAAAGGACCGCCAAAGGGACGGCCGAAGCCAAAGCGCCGGCGAACCCGCCGGACAATTTGCCAAGGAAAGCGCGCCGGGAGACATCCGGGGCAACAGGGAGGAGATTCATGATGAAGGAAGTCGAAGTGTGTCTGGGATGGGGCGGATTCAGATCGGAGGTTTCTGCCACCCGCCGCTTCGACTCTCGATATGGCCGAGCGCGGCGAGGACGATATCGTCGCGCCAGGGCTGCCCGATCGCCTGAACGCCGATCGGAAGTCCGTCCTTTTCCGAAGTGGCCACCCTCACGACACCGGCCGGCCATCCATTGGTGTTATAGATGCTCGTATAACTGGCGCCCGCCATCGGCCGATCCTTGGGCCGTTCGTAGTCGAGCGGAATGGGCGCCTGCTCGCTCGCTGGAGCGATGATCAGATCGTACTGCTCCACCCACGCAAGCTGCTCCGAGCGGGTGGCGTCGAGCTCCTCCGACAGTTGGGTGAACTCGGCCGAGGGAAGAACTTCCCCTGTAAGGCTTAGGCCCGGCGAAGCCTCGGTCGTGCCCCATTTTTTCAGTAACGCCCGGACATGCTCACGGCCGTCGGCGCCCTCGAATTTCTGGCGAATCGTCGCCTGTTCCCTCCATTTCGGCGGAACATCCTGGGTAACCTTGCATCCGAGCTCCGTGAAGTACGCGACGGTCTTCTTGACCGCGGCCTGGACTTCGGGAGTCGGGTCCACCCAGCCATTGCTCAGGTAATAGGCGACGCGCAGGCCTTTGAGATCGACGTCGGCGGGCTTGCCCAGAGGTACCGGCGCCATGGCGGCGTCGTGACCATCGGGCCCCGCGATCAAGGAGAGGATGAGGTAAAGATCCTCGACCCTGCGGGCCAGCGGACCGGTCTCCTGGAATGTGTCAAACGGGCCGCCGTAACCGACGATGTGACCCCAGCGCGAATCGCGCCCGAGTGTCGGCTTGATTCCGGCAATTCCGTTCGCATAGGCCGGACCGCGGATCGACCCACCATAATCAGAGCCGATGTCAAAGGGAGATCCTCCGCACGCGACGATCGAACCCGCGCCGCCCGATGAGCCGCTCGGCTGGTAGTTGAGATTGTAGGGATTCTTCGTGAGCCCATAGACGAGATTGATGGTGCCTTTCCCACCGCCTCCGAGCGTGAACTCCGGGGTGTTGGTCTTGCCGAGCAAAATGGCCCCGGCAGCACGGACCCGGGCGACCACCGTAGCATCCTTGCCGGGAACGTACGCCTTCCGACCCAGCGTGCCGCCCGTGGTCACGACCCCTTCGGTGTCGAAGGAATCCTTGATCGTGAAGGGAACGCCATGGAGCGGTCCCAAAATCTTGCCGGCAGCCAAGGCTTCGTCCGCCGCCTGAGCCTCAGCAAGCGCGCGCTCGCGGCAAAAAGCGACGACCGCGTTCACCTTCGAATTCACCTCGGCAATGCGCCGGTAGCATTGTTTGACGGCCTCGACCGACGACAGCTTCTTTTCGCGAATCAACTGCGCCAGTCGGACGGCGGACACTTTCGTCGGATCGACGCCCGAATCGCTCGACGTGGCGAAGGCGCCGGGCGAGGACATCCCCTGCGCGGACGCACGGCGCACAAGGGAAGGAGCGATGAGAGCCGCGGCGGCGCCGGCTCCCACTTGGGTGAGGAAATTGCGGCGGGAAGGAAGGGCGCGCGCGGAGACGGGATGGGCGGGAGAGGGCATAGGGATCTGGGCTTTAGAGCGAAAGAAGAGCGATCAACGGGGTCCGGGGTTCAAATGGGAGGCCTTTGGTAGCCACCCGTCCCCTTTTCCACCAGATAGGCCGCGGCAAGGGAGATGTCCTCCCTCATGGGATGCGCAATCAATTGAACGCCGATCGGAAGCCCCTCCGGAGAGGTGCCTGCCCTGACCACGGCGCCGGGCCAGCCAAGGTTGTTATAGATCGGGGTGTGGCCCACCATCCCTGGCTCCGGCTTCAAAGCCTTGGGATCATCCGGCCACGGCTCCGCGGGTCCCGGCATCACCGGCGCGATGATCAGGTCGTACTTCTCAAACCATTGAAGAAACTTTGAGCGGTTGGCATCCATTTGCTCTGCCATCTCGGTGAACTTGGCCGGTCCCGCCTGGGGCTCATCGTCGAGGGAAATCACGGGCGAGACCTGGGTGGTCCCATATTTCTTCAGCAGGCGCTTGACCCATGCCCGCCCGTCGGCGCTCGACAAGGCCGCTCGCAAGTCGCTCGATTCCTTGATCAAGTCCGCCGGGCAATCCTCGGTGACGGTCGCACCGACTGCCTCAAACAGCCCCGCCGCTTTCTTCACGGCTGCAGCGGTCTCCGGCGTCGGCTCTGTTTTGCTGCCATTGTTAATGTAGTACGCGACGCGGAACCGCTTCAGGTCGACCGCCTTAGGATCGAGCCAGGGCGCCGCGACAATCGCCGCGTCGATATAGTCGGGGCCGCGGATAAGGTCCCCGATCATCTCGAGATCCTCGACCCAGCGAGCGAGCGGCCCGACAACCTGGAACGGATCAAAATAACCCCCGTAATCGACGATATGCCCCGTGCGCGGGACTCGGCCCGTCGATGGCTTCAGCCCCGTGATTCCGCAAAGGTGCGCGGGGCCCCTGACCGATCCGCCAAAGTCGGTCCCGATGTCGAAGGGAGATCCGCCCGCCGCAATGATCGACGCGCCTCCTCCGGTCGAGCCGCCCGGCTGGTAGCCCATCTTGTAGGGATTATACGTTTTCCCATAAATGAGATTGGTGGTCATCCCCGAAAGGGTGAGCTCCGGAGTGTTGGTCTTGCCCATCAGGATGGCGCCCGCCGCCCGCACCCGGCCAACGCACGCAGCGTCCCTGGATGGGACATAATCTTTTCTACCCAAGGTGCCCCCGGTCGATTTGATTCCCAAGGTCTCGTGCGAGTCTTTGATCGTGCACGGCACTCCGTGAAGGGCCCCGAAGAATTTCCCCTTGGCCATCGCCTCATCCGCCGCTTTCGCTTCCTGCATCGCCCGCTCCCGGCAGAAGAAGACCACAGCATTGAGTTTCGGGTTCACCGCATCGATGCGCCGGTAGTAAGCCGTGACGAGTTCGACGGAGGAGATCTTTCCGGTGCGCACCAGCTTGGCCAGGCGCTTGGCGGAGGTATAAAGAATGTCGTCGGGAACGGGAGAGCCTCCGCCCGCTTCGGCGAGCAGGCGCGATGCGGTGGATGCTGCCAACGCAACACCGGCGGCGCCGGCGCCCAGCCGCACCATGAAGGAACGGCGGGAGAGCCTGGATGAGGCAGCGGATCTCATGAGATGAAACAAAGCCGCCGAGGTGCCTAGGCACCTGAGATCAAAATGACACGATCAGGGGTCGGAAAAGGCGCGGAATCGGCAGAGGAATTCTTTATTGCAATCGGGGTATGCGTGGGGAAGCTTTCGGCAACCTGATTGAGTCCATGGTTTACGGATTCTTGTTGAGTGATTAGCGTCAACTGACCTCAGCATTAGCTGTGCCCTGATTCAATCAGGCCCTTAATTTCTCTGCGTTTCTTGGGCTCCGGGCTTCCCTTCCCGGTTCAGAGCCAAGGGGCCTGAAACGGGAGAAACGGGCATAAGCTTCGGCGCGTCCTAAGGGCGGTACCAGTAGGGGTTGCCCTCGTTGACGAACAGCCGCTTGGGGATCATCCCATGGATGCCGTTGGTTTTGTCCACGTCCTGCGTGATGTGAAAATCGACTGCCATGCTCGCTAAGCCATAGGCCTGAAAGAAGTTATAGCCTTCCTTCTCCTGAAGAAAATCGATCGTTTCCATGATCGCCTGATGCATGGCCTTGTTCAAATCCGCATCCATTCCCATGGTCAGGTAGTGCGTCGGCGTTTCTGCCCTCGGCATCTTCAGCGTCTTGCCCTTGTGCACGATGAATTGGAGGGTGCACACATTTGCCGTCTCGATGGCTGTAATCGTCACTTCGCCGTCGCCTTGGGCGGCATGGGAGTCACCGGTATAGAACAGGCCGCCCTTCTGGAATACCGGCAGGTAAAGCGTGCTTCCCGCAGTCAGCCATTTGCAGTCCATATTGCCGCCGAAGGGGCCCGGAGGACCTGAACCCCGAAACGGACCTTCCGAATCGGCAGGGCAGGTAGCCATCACGCCCATGAACGGCGCAAGCGGCACCTCGACATTCCAGGGTGCCTGAGCATCCACGCCTTGCTCCAAGGTCGCGGCGTTGCGCTTCACGTCCAAGTGGACCACAAAACTGAACGGCCGGGGCACCACATCGGGCAGCGCGCCGCGCCCAGGCCCACCGCTTTCGGTTCCGTAGGGGATCCGCGGAGTCACATCCAGAATACGCACCTCCAGCGTGTCGCCCGGTTCCGCCCCTTCAACATAGATAGGCCCGACAAGGAGATGCCCGCCCCTGACCTCCTTGGGCTGCTTGACCTCCCGCATGACCCTCAAGGTCTCCATCAACGTGGGGGAGGTCGCGACCGTCAGGGGAACGTGATTCTCCTTCAGCCACGCGTCGACCGCCTCATCGGAAGGAGGCGGCGGGGGCGCCCCGGCCGGCGCCGCGGGCGTCCCGGCAGCGCCGGGTGCAGCGGGCGCGCGCGTCGCCGAGATGCCGCCACCACCGTCGATGCGGACGGTCGCCCCGGAGGGCACGACGAGCACGGGCTTCTTGGTCGCTGAGAAATAGCCCCGTAGCGCATTCTCGGGGGTCAGCGGCACATGATAGTCCGCCGAGATTTCCATCGCGCCAAGCGACCCGTAGGAACCGGACAAAGCCAGGGAAGCGCAGGCGAGCCAGAGTCGGCCGCAGCGGGAGAACGGAGGGAGAGGAGTCTGCATTGGGGAAAACATACGGAAATGAACGAGAACGCGGCTCCGGCGCTTACGACGTCACCACGGGCGGCTTGACGGTCGAAGGAGTCAGGGCCGGCTTCCGAACATGCCACTGGGTCGCCTTCTCATAGGCGTCGGCAAGCGCCAGCACTCTCGACTCGGAGAATCTGGGCCCGGATATCATGAGCCCGATCGGCAAGCCCGAGGCGCTGAATCCGCAGGGGATGGAAATCGCCGGCGTGCCAAAGACATCGAAGGGTGGGCAGTTCGAGGTGCCGGCGGGATCCGACGGCTTGGAATCATGCGCCTTGCGAATCAGATCGTCCAGCAGCGGGGGCAAAATGCGCTGGGTCGGCATGACCACCAAATCAAAATCCGTGAAGGCATCGTCGATCGTGCGGCGAAGAAGCTGAAGCGCCCAGCTCTGGCGGACGTAATCGGCAGCGTTGCCGCCATTGGTGGCGGCAGCGGCTTCGAGCCGGCGGCGCTCCGGCAGCATGTAGCGCGCAGCCTCATGCTTGTAGAGCTCCTCGTGATAGGCCCACGTCTCCGCGGAAGCGCCACCCCCGCCCAACGCAAAGGTCGGAGGAAGCACAACGTCCTTGACCCCGGCGGTGAGCTTCGCGAGCACGGCCACAGCATCCGCCACGGACTTGGCGACCTCGGGATCCAAGTCGTCGAAGAAGCTCGCCGGGGTTCCCAGCCGCAGGCCGGAGACCGGCTGCTTCATTCCCTGCACATAATCTTCCTTCGGATGCTCGACGCTGGTGATGTCGAGCTTGTCGTATCCGGTTAGCGAGTTCAGCATGAGCGCGGCGTCTTCGACGGTCCGGGTCATGGGGCCGCAATGATCCATCGAAACCCGCAAAGGAACGATTCCGCGGATTGGGACCAGGCCGTAGGTCGGTTTCAAGCCGACAATCCCGCAATAGGAGGCAGGCATCCGGATCGAGCCGCCGGTATCGGTGCCCAGCGCGCCATAGCAGAGATTGGCTGCGATCGCCGCTCCGGAACCGGCGGACGAACCGCCCGTATTGTGATCGAGGGCCCAGGGATTGCGCGCCGGGCCCCAGTAGGAGGTCTCGCCTCCTCCCATGGCGAACTCCTGCAGATTGGTTTTTCCGACGATCACCGCGCCCGCCGCCTCGAGGCGGGCGGTCACGGTGGCGTCCTCGCCGGGAACCCGGTCCTCGAACACGGCGCTGCCGGCGGTGGTGCGCGTTCCGGCTGTGTCGATGTTATCCTTCAGCGCAATGGGAATCCCATGCAGGGGCCCGCGGGGCCGCCCCGCCGTCATCTCGGCATCGCACCGGGCGGCCTGCGCCAGGGCCCGCTCCTTCATCACCGTGATGAAGGCATCCAGTTTGGGATTGTAGATCGCGATCCGCGCAAGGCACGCCTCGGTAAGCTGTGTCGAGGTCACAGCTCCGGAGCGTATTTTCGCCGCGGCCTCGGTAAGCGACAGGCCGGTGAGATCGTCAGCGCCCCCGGCCCCCGCCATTTGCGCAAGGCCGCTCCGCGATAAAGCCCGCAGGGCCAGTGCGCCGGCGGCCATGACGGTAAAGTCGCGACGAGAGATTTTCATGCGCAATCGAACCCCGGGGGAACAGGGGAATTAAGTGAGCTGGGGTCCCCGGGGGCCTACACTCCCCCGGGGATTACACCAGCTCGGGCCTGACTTTCCCGCTAGCTGGTGTAAAAGCAGCCAGACAAAGTCTTCTCAGAAATGGCGCGCCAGAGTCACGTTGAGGGCGCGCTGAAACTTGGGGTCGAACCCGATCGATCCGTTATTATAGATGTTCGCGTTGAAGATGTTCGTGACATTGATCGCGACATCCCACTTCCGGCTGCGGTAGCCAACGACGCCGTCGAAGGTGTGGCCATTGGGGATCCAGAGCGTGTCCAGGCGGTCGAAGGCAAACTTGCTCTGGTAGTAATAGGTCCCACCGACATAGAAGCCTCCGCCCAGATCATAATTGGCGTTCGAGGTGATGATCGTTGCGGGAATGCCCGGCTGGCGGCGGAACCGGGGCTCGCTGTCCGGAATCGTTGTCTGGATGCGGCCGCCATAGGCCCAGGCCTCCGACGGGATGACGATGTTGCCCTGGGGATCGACGACGTTGGGGACGCCGAAGGCGGAGGCCTGCTCCGTGACACTGGCGCCCTGTTCATTGTGCACCAGGCTCCAGTTGCCGGAAACCGAGAGCGTGAGGGGCTTGATTGGCTGATAGGTGAACTTGGCCTCTTCGCCTCGCGAGATCGTGTTGCCGGCGCCGCCGCCGGATGTTGTGATGGGCGAGAACGCGGCGCGGTATTGATTGTAGTAGGCAAAGGTGTACGTCACGGCCTTGCCGATGTTTCCCTTGACCCCCGCCTCAAAGAGGATCGAGCGTCCGAGCAGAGCGTTCTTGACCGACTGAGGGGCCCAATATTCCGAGCCTGTGTTGTTCAAGAGCACCGCATCGTTTCCGTACGTGATGTAGGGATGGATGTCGTACGGAGCGCTGTAGCTGAGGCTGAAGGAGTACGACGGAGCGCTGGCATTTCCCCGGGCCGACTGCGCAAAAGGAATCGTGCTGCCCGTTCCGCCGATATAGGTCGACGGTCCGCTCACCGGAGCGCCGGAAACATTTTGCGGCCCGAGATAGAACACCGACAGCGAGCCGGTGCTGCCCAGGTCCATGACCCCAGGGGGAATGTAGGCGTGGGCGTCGACATAGTCGTAGCGGCCGCCCGCCGTGAGGTCGAACTTGCCGAAGAAGGTCTGGTCGAGTTCGACGCCGGATCCGGAGACCGTGTAGTTGCTCTGGTTGTTGGCGCTGACCGGCAAACCGTTCACGTACGAACTGCTCTCCACCATGCCGTACCAACGGTCGTTGGCGGTGAACGTGTCAGCGATCGAGTTGACCGACGGTCCGTCCCTCTGGAGGTCGCGGCGCATGTCAATGTCGTTGTCTCCGAGATTCTGGACGAGGACCGTCCAGCACTGCCAGAAGTTCGCGGAAGCAAGTGCTTGAATCTTCCACCAGGAGAAGGGTTCGTATTTCTTCGTCGCGGTCATCTTGTCTTCGAAGGTCGTCGGATGCTGGGTCTGGGTGTACGCGTTGCTCCCGCTCTTGGTCTGATCGTTCATGTCGACGAAAACCTGATTCTTGATCGTCCGGTCCGGGTTGGTGTCGTTGATCAGGTTGAAGTAGAACGCTCCGATGTGGGCCAGATAGTAGTCTTCGCCCAGCGACATGCGCTTGTTCCACTTCTCCCGAACCCAGGAGAGCGGGTTCAAATCGAAGCTCGGGGGCAGCCAGTACGGGTACTGGACGCCGGTGTAGGGGACCTGGCCGCTCTTCGTGATGCCGGGAATGTAGTTGGCATAGTTATCCGACGTTGTGGGATAGAACATCATCTGGAACCCCATGCGCTGGACCGGGGCCTGGCCCACCAGGGCAGGGGCCGCGGCATCGGTGTACCCGGCCATGAATTGGGCAAGCGTGATATTGCCGGTGTGCCGGGTCAGGCCGCCGTCCTGGGTCCATGTGCCCTGACCAACCGGGACCGGGCCACCCTGCCACGGAATCGTGCGATATTCCGGATCGTTATTGCCGGCGGCAAAGTAAAGGCTGGGCCGGAAAAGCCCGGGCGCCGTGGCCGAGGGTCCGCCATTCACCAGACTGACCGTGCCGCTGGAGGCCGCCTGGAACGTGGCAAGGCCGGTGGGACTGGTGTAGGTGGGTGTGGTGGGAATCTGGATGTTCAGCTGGGGGATGCCGCGGAAGTACGAATCGCGGAATTCCTTTTCGTCGATCTTGCCGTCGTGATTCTCGTCCAATTGGTAGCTGAAATTGCCCGACCAGTAAGTCTGGGTCGGAATCGTGTCGATGGTGGAGCGGTTGTCACCGCCGGGCAGACCGCCGTTCGAGGTCTGGAAGGAAAATCCTCCTTCCGCGCGCAGGTCCGGCGTCAGATCCACAGAAATCCCGGCTTGGAGCAGCTTCTGGTAGCTGAACCCGTTGGATTTGTAGCCATCGGAACTCTTGTCCTCAAAAAAGATCGTCAGTCCAGCCGGCTTGTCGAAAAGCTTGAACGGCATTTCAAAGTCAATCTTGACGATCGTGGTGTTGAAGCTGCCGTACTGGATGCTGGCCGTTCCCGCGTCGGAGGTCACATATTGGTTGTTGGCGGCCCGCGCGCTCTTGGGGATGAAATTGGTGTAGCCGCCCATGCGGCCCAGTCCGAAGATCTGGGGCTCCGGTCCCTCCACAATCTCCAGGCTATCATAGGCGCCCCAAACGCTCTCAAAGATACCTTGGGGATCGATGCGCCGCATGCCGTTGAAGAAAAAGTCGGAGCTCTGGTTGCGGATCGAGATGTTTCCCTGAAGGCCGAAACGAAAATTCGAAAATGTTCCCGGCACCGCCTTCACGATATCCTCGGCCTTGGTGAGGTTCATCTGCATGAGCTGCAGATCCGGGATAAGCGTGATCGCGCGGGCCGTCTCCTCGGGCGGCTTGTCAAAACCGAATACGGTCTTGTCGGGATTGTCGGCGGGCAAACCGGTGTCGGCCGACGCGACAAACTTGTCCATCGTGACAACGTCTTTTTTGGAGTCGTCCGCCGCCGCGGGCGCGGGCGCGCTTTGGGCCGCGGCTTTCGGAGTGAACGGAACACACGAAAGCAAGGCAGCGGTGAACAGAATCGAAGGCAGGAATTTGGGCATGACTGAGCGTAGTTTGTAGGTTCTCGCCCTTCTGAGGCGGGAGTGATTAGCGTCGCGGAATTTTAGCACGAACCATGCCAGCCCCGTCCTCACCTTCGAACCGGAATGGAGCCAAGGGAAGAGCTCGGGTGACTCTTCAAACAATCGCTTTCAGATTTTCCAGCAGCCAGCACCACGCCAGCTGAGAGCTGGTCGCTGTGGCATAGCCCCTGCTGGCGTCGGGGGGTCCGCTCAGCCCGCGCCGTTCGCGATTCCGCGGCCTAGCTCGCAGACGCGCAGCACCTCCTCCTTCCCGCATCCTCTCACGCCTGACAGCCATGAACTCCAGCGCTCCGCCGATTCTTCCAGCAATCAAGTCCGCATCCAAGTTTCCGCGGACTTCCGGGCTGGCGGCGTTTGCCGCCTCGCTTGGGAGCGCCGCCGCCGCAAACACCGGCGAGGATTCGGGCCGGAATGAACTCACATCGCTCACGCTTTCGGAGGCCTCGGCCCGGATCGAATCCGGATCGGTGACTTCGGTGCAGCTCACCGAAGCCTGCCTCGCGCGGATCGAAATCTACAGTCCGAAGCTCGACGCCCTCATCACCGTGATGAAGCACCAGGCCCTTGCTCAGGCGAAATCCCTGGACGCCGAACTCAAATCCGGAAAATCCCGCGGCCCGTTGCACGGCATTCCGATCATACTGAAGGACAATATTGACACGGCCGGAACCCGAACAACAGCGGCGAGCGCGGTATTCGAAGACCGGGTGCCGTCTGCAGACGCCACCGTCGTCACTCGACTCAAGGGCGCGGGCGCTGTGATCCTCGCCAAGGCGAATCTCCACGAATTCGCCATGGGCATCGGCGACGCATCCTATTGGGGCCCGGCACGAAATCCCTGGGCGCTTGAGCGCAACACCGGCGGCTCTTCTTCCGGGTCCGGAGCCGCCGTTGCCTCGGAACTTTGCTTCGGGGCCCTCGGGACAGACACGGGGGGCTCGATCCGCATTCCCGCCTCATTCTGCGGCATCGTGGGTCTCAAGCCGACGTACGGCCTTGTCCCCATCCGCGGCATCGTCCCCCTGACCGTTTCGCTCGATCATTGCGGACCGATGACGCGCACCGTCGCGGATGCCGCTCTCATCCTCGATGTCCTGGCCGGATTCGACCGTCTCGATATCACGAGCGTCGAGCATCCGAAGGAGTCCTACTCCGGGGCGCTCAGCCAGCCGGTGTCGGGCTTGCGCCTGGGCATTCCCGCCTACTTCTACGACCAGCTGGACGACGAAGTGGACCGCGCCGTGAAGGCGGCGATCGGCGTACTCTCCGGGCTCACCCAGGGCGCAACGGACGCGACCCTGCCTCCGTTCACTTCGGTCGGCGGTCTGGGAGGCGGCGCGGAAACCTACGCGTATCACCGAGAATTTTTCGAGAAGTCGCCGGGGCGTTACACGCTCCCGGTGCGGCGCCGTCTGGAGGCGATGTCGAAACTCGAGGGCAACGGGGCCGCGTACGTGCGTTCCAAGTGGGCTCTCGATCTTCTGCGCCGCACGGTGGACGACGCGTTCACCGATTTTGACGTCCTCATCACACCCACTGAGCGCATACTGCCTCCTCTCTTGATGGACCTGCTGCGCGCGCAGCGCGACCCGGCCGGCACCAGCGCCCTCGCCGAAGCGGTGGCCAACACCTCGCCCTATGATGTGTACGGCCTTCCAGCGATTTCTTTGCCGTGCGGATTCAGCAAATCCGGCCTGCCGATTGGTCTGACGATTGCCGGTCCGCGCTTCTCAGAAGGCAGGATCCTGGCGCTTGCCCGGGCCTACGAGCAGGCCACCGAGTGGCACAAGCGCCGGCCCGCCCTTTCGCCTGACATGCCCGTGCCGTCGGTGAAGCCCGCCTGAGGCAAGCCCCGCTTCTTCCGCTATGAAACGATTCCTCCCCCTGCCCCTGTGTGCCCTCGGCCTTTGCCTTTTGGCAACGGTCTCGTCCGTCCGCGCGAAAACATTCGAATTGGAAACGGCGTCGATCGCCGACATCCAGGCGGCCGTAGACGCCGGCGCCCTCACCTACGAGAAGCTCGTCACCCTCTACTTGGCCCGAATCCAAGCCTACGATCAGACGGGACCGGCGCTCAATGCCGTGATCACGATCAATCCACGGGCGCTCGAAACCGCCCGCGCTTTGGATGTCGAATTCAAAACGGCCGGTAGGCGGTCGCTCCTCCACGGAATTCCGGTCATCGCCAAGGACAACTACGACACTTCGGACCTCCCCACAACGGGAGGCGCCTTCCAACTCGCGGGATCGGTTCCCTACGAGGACAGTTTCATGATTCGCAAACTCCGGGAGGCCGGAGCCATCATCCTCGCGAAGGCAAACCTCGACGAACTGGCGGGCGGAGGCATCGGATTTAGTTCGTATTGGGGTCAGACAAAGAATCCCCACGACCTGAATCGCGTGCCCCTGGGCTCGTCGGGGGGCACCGGTGTGAGCCTGGCGGCATGGTTTGCACCCCTCGGGCTGGGGACCGACACCGGCGGCTCCATTCGGGGCCCCTGCTCGGCCAACGGCGTTCCGGGAATCAAGCCGACCAATGGCCTGCTTTCGCGCGCAGGGATCATCCCGCGCGTCCTGACGATGGACACGGGAGGCCCGATGGCCAGAAATGTCTACGACGTCGCCCTGGCGCTGGGGTTCATGACGGGAATCGATCCCAAGGACCCGCTCACGCAGCGCAGCGCGGGACTCTTCTATGGAGACTACACCCGCTTCCTGGACAAAGGCGCGCTGCGGGGCGCCCGCATCGGAATCCTGCACCTCGGCCTGGGCAAGGACGCGGAGGTCCAGACCGTCTTCGACCACGCCGTGGCTGAGCTCACGGCCCTGGGCGCGGTCGTGATCGATCCCGTCTCCTACCCGACCATCGTCACCGAGGGCAGAGCCGGGATTTCTGAAATCATCCGACAGGCGGACATTCGCGAGGAACTCGGCAAATACCTCTCGTCCCTCAGGCCCGGATTTCCCAAGTCGCTGGACGAATTGATCGCGGCTCACGATCAGCTCAAGGAGCCCAGGGGCCGGATCTCGCCGGACCCGCGGCTCTACAGCGCGCTCAAGGCTTCGAATACGGGGCTCAAGTCCACGGACGCCCTCTATCTTTCCGCGAAGCAGAACGGCATGGCGATGATCCGCGACGCCGTGCTCAGCACCTTCGCCAGGGACCGACTCGACGCGATCGTCTACGCGACCGAGGGCAAGCGCCCGGACCTTATAAGCCCGGCCGCGCCCCTCGATACCACGGCGCGTCCAGGCGGGAGCATCACGAGCATCGCCAACATGACGCAGTTTCCCGACGTCATCGTCCCGGCCGGCGTCACCTCGGACAAGATGCCCGTCACCATTTCTTTCTTCGGGCCGGCCTTCAGCGAGCCCCGCCTTCTCGCCTACGGCTATGCTTATGAGCAGGCGACCCACCACCGCGTGAGGCCGTCCACGACACCGCCTCTTCCCGGCGAAAAATTTGACTACTGATCCGCGCGGGGCCCGTGTGCGTCCTAAAATCCCGGCGACATTCCCTGGTATGTTTCGTGCTCCCCACGCGCCATGATTCAAGCGCCGTCTCATAAAATCCCTCCGAGTTCGCTTCGCGTGCCCGCAAGCTGGCTCATGATCGGCGTGCTCTGCACCCGTCTCTATCTCGCGCCCACAGAGGCCCGCGCGGCGACATTCGACCTCTCCACCGCGACGATAGCCGACATCCAAGCGGCCATGGACAAGGGCGCGCTTAGCTCGGAAAAATTGGTGCAGCTCTATTTGGCGCGCATCGAAGCTTATGACGCGAAAGGTCCCGCCCTCAACGCCGTCATCACGCTCAATCCCAAGGCCCTTGACGAAGCACGCGCCCTGGACGAGGAGCGCAAGGCCAAGGGCCCGCGCTCGCCCCTGCACGGCATCCCGATTTTGGCGAAGGACGTCTACGACACCGCCGAGATGCCGACTTCGGGCGGATTCAAACTCATGGCCACGTCGCAGCCGACACGCGACTCGTTCATCATCGGCCGCCTGCGGAAAGCGGGGGCGATCATTCTGGGCAAGCTCAATCAATCCGATTGGTACGGCGTCGGTCCCGCAAGCGGCAGCACGCTCAAAGGAACTGTGATCAGCCCGTACAACCCAAAAAAATCTCCGGGCGGCAGCAGCTCCGGAACCGGCTCGGCCATGGCGGCTTGGTACGGAGCCGTCGGCCTCGGAAGCGACACCACCGGATCCATCGTCATTCCCAGCACGCTGGCCAATCTCGTCGGTTTTTCAACCACCCACGGCCTGGTTTCCCGAACGGGCCAGATGTGGAGTTCCCCGTCCCAGGAAAGCGGCGGCCCCATGGGTCGCTCGATCTACGATTGCGCGGCCGTACTCTCGGTGATCGCCGGTTACGATCCGGCCGATCTGGTCACCCAGGCCGGGGTGGGAAAGATTCCCAACAAGCCCTACACGAGCTTCATGTCCAAGGACGGGCTCAAGGGGGCGCGCATCGGCGTCCTGCGCGAGATGGTGAGAAAGGGAGCGGCGCATGAGGAAGGGACCGCTCTATTCGAGTCCGCAGTGGCTGACTTCAAGAAAGCGGGCGCCCTCATTGTCGATCCCGTCCTCACCGGCCTCGACCTGACCGACGCCCAAGTCGCGGCGAGCGCCTCCCGCTACGAAGTGGCGACCGCGATCAACAAATACCTGGCCGGCCTTCCTCCCGACGCACCGATTCGCACGGTCGACGAGATGATCGCAAAAGGGGGCGCCCTGGTTAAGCCCAACATCATCGAGTCCTCGAAGCTACCGCCGCTCGACCACAATCCCCAATTTGCCGCCGCGCTCAAGCAACAGGAAGTGCTGCGCAATGCCATCATCGCCGTGATCGACCGCTATGAGCTCGACGCCGTGATTCTGCCCTACCGAACCACGATCGACAACGAAATGCGCACGACGCCCAACCCGCCGGGCGCAGGCGGTGTCGCAAGTGAATCCCTGAATCAACTCGCTTCGGTGACCGGCCTTCCGACCATCGTCGTACCCGGCGGATTCTTCCCTTCGGATGGAATGCCCTTCGCCGTGCAGTTCCTGGGCAAGCCGTTCACCGAGCCCACCCTGATCAAGGTCGCCTCCGGCTACGAATCGTCCTCTCCCCATCGCAAAGCTCCCGCTCTGACCCCGCCGCTTCCCGGCGAAGTCTTCGAGTATTGAGGCTGCTCGTTCCTTCCGACAAGCGCGCACACGCTTTGTCGCCCGCTGAATTTCCCGCATCATGAAACGCCTCCTCTCCGCTTTATTCTTTTCGCTTCTCGTTCTCCGCCTGCCCGTTTCGCCCGCCCGCGCCGCGACCCTCGATCTCACCACCGCCACCATCGCCGATCTGAACGCGGCGCTGAGCTCCGGCGCGTTCACGTCGGAAAAGTTGGTAGAACTCTATCTCGCCCGGATCGCCGCCTACGACAAGCAGGGGCCTGTCATCAACGCCGTCATCACCCTCAATCCGAAAGCCCTCGAGGAGGCGCGCGCGCTGGATGCCGAACGCAAGGCCAAGGGCCCGCGCAGCCCAATCCACGGGATCCCGATGGTGCTCAAGGACAACTACAACACCTTCGATCTCCCAACCACGGGAGGCTCGCAGGTGCTCAAAGGCTCGATCCCGCCCGCGGACGCTTTTGTCGTCAAGAAGCTGCGCGATGCCGGCGTGATCATCCTCGCCAAGGTCAACATGAGCGAGTTTGCCTCCGGCGGAGGCGCGCCCAACGGCTTCAGCTCGATGGGCGGCCAGACGCGCAACCCGCACGATCTCACCAAGGGGCCGGCCGGCTCGAGCGGCGGCACCGGCGCCTCGATGGCGGCAGCCTTCGCGCAATTTGGAATGGGCACGGATACGGGCGGCTCGATCCGCGGCCCCTCCTCGGTCAACGGAATTGTCGGCCTCAAGCCCACGCGCGGCCTCCTCAGCCGCAATGGAATCATTCCACTCTCGCTTTCACTCGACACCGGCGGCCCGATGGCGCGCAGCGTTTCCGATATTGCCGCCGTCTTGGGCATCATGACGGGAGTCGATCCGGCAGATGACGCCACCAGAACCAGCGCCGGAAAGTTTTCCACCGACTACACCCAGTTCCTCAAGATCGGCGCGCTCCGTGGCGCCCGCATAGGCGTCGCCCGCGACTTCTTCGGAAGGAACGCGGAGACCGACCGCATCATGGAAGAATCCATACTTAAGCTCAAGGAGCTCGGCGCCACGGTCGTCGATCCGATCAAGTTTCCGGAATTCTTCATGAATTCCCGCCGGGGGATGTCTTCGTTCAACACGGAATTCAAGGCGCAGATCGCCGTGTATCTAGCGACGCTCAAGCCCGGTTATCCGCGCACCCTCGCCGAAATTATCGCCAAAGCCGAGGACCCGGCCACCGGATACAGCAGCCCGTGGAAGCTCGCCAGCTTGAAGCGGACGCTCGATGCCGCGCAGGATTTCGACGATCCCACCTATCAGGCCATCATCAATGAAGGTTACGCCATGGTCCGCGCGACCGTGCTCGCCGTGATGGCCAAGAACACGCTCGACGCGCTCATCTATCCGACCTCCGCGCAGCCCGCCAGCCCGATCGGCACGGGCACCCTGGATGCCGACACCGAGGGAGGCAGAGCTGGAGGTGGAGCCCCTGGCGGGGGCGTGGCCGGCGTCGCCAACCAGACCGGCTTTCCTGATCTCATTGTGCCCGCGGGCATGACCAGCGACGGCTTGCCCGTGACCCTCTCCTTCTTTGGGCCCGCCTACAGCGAGGGGAAGCTGTTGAGCTACGGGTACGACTTTGAACAGGCCAGCAAAGCCCGCGTGCTGCCCAAGAATACCCCCGAACTCCCCAGCGACACCATTACCTACTGATTTTCCCCCATGAAAGCCCGCCTGCTTTTCCTCGCCTCTGTCCTCGCGCTTGTCTCCGCCCCTCTGCGCGCCCAGCCGGTCAATATCGCCACCGCCACGATCGGTGACCTTCAGGCCGCCATGGCCAAGGGCACGCTCACTTCGGAAAAGCTCACGCAATTGTACCTCGCGCGGATCGCCGCCTACGACCAGCAGGGGCCGAACATCAACACCGTGATCTTCGCCAATCCCAAGGCACTCGACACGGCCCGAGCCCTCGACGCCGAGCGCAAGGCCGGCAGGGTGCGCGGCCCGCTCCACGGCATACCGATTATCCTGAAGGACAATTACGGCACGTTCGATATGCCCACCACGGCAGGGTGTCAGATGCTCGAAGGATCCCTCCCGCCGGCCGACGCCACTATCGTGAAAAAACTCCGCGACGCCGGCGTCGTGATCCTCGCCAAGGTCAATCTCAGCGAATTCGCAGGCGGCGGCAGCATCGGCACGGGTGCCGGCGGCCGTCCCGGCGGCGCAGCCGATTCGTCCGCACCGCCGCCACCCCCTCCGACGCTGACCAGTCCCCGCCATGGCGCCAACATCCCCGGCGCCCAGAGCTCAATGGGCGGACTCACCGTCAATCCTCACGATATCACGAAGAGTCCCGCCGGGTCCAGCGGCGGCACCGGCGCCGGAATCGCGGCGGTCTTTGCGCAGTTCGGCATGGGCTCCGACACCGGCGGCTCCATTCGTGGGCCGTGCTCGGCCAATGGCATCGCCGGCTTGAAGCCCACGCGCGGACTTCTCAGCCGCAACGGCATCGTCCCCCTCGCGCTCTCTTTTGACACGGGCGGCCCGATGGCACGCAGCGTCTACGATGTCGCCGTCGCGCTCGGCGTCATGACGGGCGTGGACCCGGCCGACACGGCTACGTACAGCAGCGCAGCCGAGCTCCAAAAAGACTACACGAAGTTCCTCAAGATCGGTTCGCTCAAGGGTGCGCGCATCGGCGTGGCCCGAGACTTCTTCGGCCAAAATGCCGAGACCGACCGCGTGATGGAAGAATCGATCGCAAAGCTCAAGGAACTGGGCGCGACGATCATCGATCCGATCAAGCTGCCCCCTCCCATGCTGGGAGCGCGGGGCGGCATCTCGACTCTGATGATCGAGTCCGAGTTCAAAGCGCAGATCGCCGATTACCTCGCCACCCTCAAGCCCGGCTACCCGCGCAATCTCGCCGAACTCGCCGCAAAGGCCGCCGACCCCGACACCCATTACCGCAGCGATGCCAAGCGCGACGGCCTGAAGCGCAATGACGAACAAGCCCTTCCGCTCACCGACCCGGTCTACCTCGCGGCAAAGAACGAAGGCATCGCCTTCGTCAAGGCGATCGTGATCGGGATCTTCCAGAAGAACCAACTCGACGCGCTCGTTTATCCGACCTCGCCGCGACCCGCGCCTCCGATCGGAGTCACGGGCGGCGGCGGCGGAATGGGCGCGGCGCCCTCCGGCATCGCCAACCAGACCGGCTTCCCCGACCTCATTGTGCCCGCGGGCATGACCAAGGACGGCCTGCCGGTCACCATCTCCTTCTTCGGGCTGGCCTATAGCGAGCCCAAGATCCTAGGCTACGGCTACGACTTCGAGCAGGCGACCCACGCGCTGAAGCTGCCGAAATTCACGCCCGCTCTGCCCGCCGATACCTTCAATAACTGAGGAGGAGCGGCCGGCCCAGCGGAGGCTTGTGGATTGCTTCCACGGCGATTTTGGTTTTTTCTGGGCGCAGATGCCCGATGAAGATCTCCCTGATCGCCGATTTCTTCGGCTCGATGGGCGGCTCACCTGAGCCCTTCGCCGCTCCTCTTGTTGAGAGCGGCCGGATTTCCCCCGGCGCACGGACACCCATGAACTCAACCATGCTCCGTCCTGTCCCGTCCCGGCTCCAGACCGCCTCAGATCTGGCTCATCACGTCTGGCAACCGATCGTCGTCGTCGCGCTTCTGGCAGCGTTCAGCGGTTACGCAGCCCCCGCGGGCTCCGCCGAGACGAACGTTCAGCACGTCGAACCGAAAATCTACCAAATCGAGGAACTCGACCGCGCTCCCGTCGCCAAGCAGCAGGACGATCCCGTCTTTCCGTCCGCACTTCCGCCGGACAAGCTCGATGCCGAGGTGACCGCCGCGTTTGTGATCGATCCCAACGGACACGTCATCGCACCGAGAGCGCGCGAATGCACGGTGTACACGGTGTCCAGCGCGATCGATTTTGACTCGGAGGGGCGGGGCATGGATGCGGAGACACACGCTTCCGCGGCGCCGGACGCCCATTACGCAGCGCTGCAGAAGGCCGCGGCGATGATAAGCGCCGCCGCCGTTCAAACCGTGAGCAAATGGACCTTCAAGCCCGGGCGGAAAAACGGCCAGCCCGTCTACACGGTCATGGCTGTCAAACTGGATTACTCCAATCGCGGGTCCGGTTTGTCGGGCACCTACATTGGGCACGAGGCCACGATCCGCAAAGTCCGGCCTGGAACCCCCAATCCCCAACTCCTCGATATCCCGTGACAGCCGAGCCTGGCGAACCAGCCATGCTGATTCGAGGCATTTGCTTTTTGGCGGCGCTTTCCGGGATGGCGGCGCTGGGCGCCGATTCGTCGACCTCGATTCGGGCGGCCGCCGCAACCAAGCCGGTGGCGCTGAGTCCGGTGGAGATCAGCGACAAGCCGGTGGGGAGTTTTGGTCTCGGCTTCAAGGCGACCGTGAATTTCTTCGGCCACAAGGTGCTCGATCTCAAAATCGACGCGGTCTATCCGGATTCCGAAGCGGATAGGATCGGCTTGGTTCCGCTGACTCAAATTCTGAGCATCGACGGCAAGGATGTGGGCGAATTCACCGCGACCTTCGTCAAAGGCAGCGAACTCAACAAGGAATTGATGAATCGCAAAGTGGGCGACAAAATCACCCTCGAAGTGCTCCTGCCGGGCGCCCGGGCGTCGAGGTTCGTCACCCTGACGGAGGCGCCTCGGGAAGTGAGCTCCCATCCCCACAGCGTCGCCGCGGTATTCGGCCGCTGATAAAAAGGCCTGGGCAAACACCGGGCGGGCCCGCTCCGGAGTTTAGAGTTCCTCTCGCACGCGGTAGCGTTGCCTCGCCCGAACCACCTGGTATGTCCGGCCGACATACTCACCGATCAGGCCGATGCCCACCATGGCGACGCTGATCAGAAAGAAAAGAATCCCGAAGAGCGTGAACAGTCCGCCCTCCTCCGGTCCGATGATCAGCCGCCTCAGCGCGAGGACGATGACCAAAAGCAGACTTCCGGCCGAACAGGCCATGGCGAACATCGTAAAATACTGCAGCGGCACGAGCGAGAATCCGGTGATGAGGTCAAAATTGAGCCGCACCAGCATGTAGAACGAATAATTCGAAACGCCCGCGTTCCGTTCCTCGTGGCGCACGCCGACCTCCGTGGGACGGGACGCAAAGGTATAGGCCAGCGCCGGAATGAACGTATTGATCGCTCCACTCTGCACGATCGAATCGATGATCGGCCTCCTGTAAGCCCGGAGCATGCAGCCCTGATCGGTCATTTCGATGCTGGTCGTGTGTTTGCGAACCCCATTGATGATGCGCGAAGCAAAGGTGCGGAAGAGCGAGTCGCGCCGATTGAGCCGGTAGCCCCCGACGTAATCGTGGCCCGCGTCGATCAGCACAAGAAGGTGCGCAATCTCCTCGGGTGGATTCTGCAGATCGGCATCGAGGGTCACGATGATCGAGCCGCGCACCCGTTCAAAGGCCGCCATGATCGCCATGTGCTGGCCGTAGTTGGCGTTGAAATCGATCACCCGCGTGACCTCGGGGCGCGCGGCATGTTGGGCGCGGAGGAATTCGAACGAGCGGTCCTCGCTCCCGTCGTTGGTGAAGATCACCTCGTAGCTCCGGCCGAGGGCGTCAAGCGAAGGGTACAGCCTTGAGAAGAGCAGCGGCAGATTGAGCTCTTCGTTGAAGACCGGGATGACGATCGAGAGTTCGGGGCCGCCTGATGTTGGGCGATTTTCGTCTGAAGCTGCGGTCATGGCTGCGCTCCTATTTGAGCCGCGCCCGCAATACCCCGAGGAGCGCATCGGCCACCCGTCCGATATCGTCGTTGTTCATGGCCGGAAAGAGTGGGAGCGTCAGCAGATTGCGGCCTGCGTATTCGGCCAGCGGGCAATCGCCGTCCTTCCATCCCATCCGCCGGTAGAGCTTGAAGAGGTGGCTGACCGGATAATGCACCCCCGTTCCAATCCCCTCGGCGTGAAGGGCCGCCATAATCTCGGACCGCCGAACCGTCAGCCTCGCCTCGGGCAGCATCACCTGGAACATGTGCCAGTTGGCCGTCTCGAAATCGGCGAGCGGCAAGCCCAGTCCGATGGATTCGAATTCCGGTCCACCCAAGCGATCCAGATACGCCCGCGCGAGCTCTGCCCGCCGGCGGGTGAACTCCTCCAGGCGGCGCAGCTGGCCAAGACCGACCCGCGCAGCGACGTCGGTCAGGTTGAATTTTCCGCCAGCCAATTCGACCTCCATGCCGTCGAAGCCGGTTCGGATGACGCCTTGCAGCCGGTACTGTTCAGCGAGGCGCACCTCGGACTCATTGTTCATCACCAGACATCCGCCCTCGATCGACGTGACGTTCTTGTTGGGATGAAAACTGAACGAGGCGAAATCGCCGAATGAGCCGATCGGCCGTCCATGCCAGCGGCTCCCGAACGACTGGGCCGCATCCTCGATCACCCGCAGGCGGTGCTGCGCGGCCAAGGCCTGCAGGCGATCGCGGTCGACGGGCAGGCCCGCGAGGTCCACTGGAATAATCGCCCGCGTAGCTGGAGTGATCGCCGCTTCAGCCCGATCGAGATCGATATTGCGGGTCGCTGGATCGATATCGACGAATACCGGACGGGCGCCTACGGCCAGGACGACATTGCTTGTCGCCACCCAGGTGAGCGGCGTCGTGATCACTTCATGGCCGGGCCCAATGCCGGCGATCCGCAGCGCAATCTCCATGGTGCAGGTGCCCGAATTGAAGACGCGGACAGGGCGGCCGCCGAAATATTCGCCAAGGCGTGCCTCGAAGGCCTTCACCTGCGGACCGGAAGTGATCCAGCCCGAACGAAGGACCTCGGCGACGCAGGCGATGGTTTCCTCATCGATCGACGGCCGGGTGATCGGCAGGAACGGGCGGCTGGGAGCGGCGCCGGCCAGGGAGGCGGGCTGCGCCTGCCCGGCGCCCGGAACAGAGGGAACGGCGCTGGATCCGGCAGGAGTGGGGGGCGAGGAGGCGCGCATCAGAGGAGCATGGACGCTAGAGTCGATTGGCGAGAAGGTAGAAATCGGGATTGGACGCGAGCAAACGATAGTGGAAGGCGGGGTCGGCGAGCAATGCAGCCGTTTCCACTTCCGACCGGCGGGCCACGACCAAGACCCGGTCCGGGCCGGCCCACCTACGGAGGAATTCGGGCTTCTCTATGAAACGCCCGCTCGCCCGCGCCACCGCGTCGTTCTCCAATTCGATCTCATCGCCGTGGTAGCCGACGGTGCCCTCCAATTGACCCGAGTAATACATGAAATCCTGAAAGAATCCGGCATAGGCATAGATATGGTCTGCGGGCCGGCCATTCTCCCGGACCCACGCAGCCAAATTCTTGGTGTCCACATAGAGCAGCGGCTCAGCCAGCGCGACGGTGCCCAGGAAAACGACCGTCGTCGCCCCCAATACTGAAAGCATCTGGCGGGCCCGACCGTTTCGGCCGCTCGCCCATAGCATCACAATGGCGCCCACGTCCAAAACAATGAAAATCGCGCGCGCATAGGGGCGCAACTCCAGCGCCTGAAGGGGATCGATATGAAACTTATCCGGCATCGAAACAGCCGCCAGGACCGCGAGGGCCAAAATTGCGCAGCAAACCGCAAAGATGCGCGAGCCCGTGCGAACGGCCGCCTTCAAATCGCTGCTCCACGCAGGCCCGACGACCGCGCCAATCAACACGGCCAGCGGTGGAAAGACCGGGAGAATGTAGGGCGCGAGCTTCGACTGCGACTTGCTGAAGAAAAGGAATATAAAGAGCGCCCAGACGATGAAGTACCAGCGGTCGGCGTTCTCGGGTTCGAACCTACGCCGCCAGCCGCCGGCGACAGCCGAGCGGATCCCCCCCGCGAGGAATCCCATCCAGGGGAACAGTCCCGCAAGAACGATCGGGAAAAAGTAAAACCAGGGCTGGAAATGCCCGTGCTCGCGCGTGGTGAATCGGTTCCAATGCTGATCAACGAAATAGAAATTCGCCCAAGTGGGGTTCCGCTGCGCCGCGAGCACGTGCCAGGGCGCGGCGATCGCTAGGAAGAGAAGGATGCCCGAAGGGAGGTAAAGAGGCCGGAGCCGCTTCCATTGATTGAAGACCGCAAGCCAGAGCGCCATGACCGCCCCCGTGAGAAGGAAGCCAATCAATCCCTTGGTCAGAGTCGCCAATGCTGCCGTCGCATACAGCC
>Ga0302325_10001604_pt1 | contig 57235 bp, 46 predicted proteins | sample Palsa_T0_2_FD_201948 | JGI IMG/M metagenome (GOLD analysis project Ga0302325, IMG submission 201948) | Peat permafrost microbial communities from Stordalen Mire near Abisko, Sweden - Palsa_T0_2 | ecosystem: Environmental > Terrestrial > Soil > Palsa > Peat permafrost | place: Sweden: Abisko... | reverse complement strand
TCGATCACCCCGGCGCGCGTCAGTCCGGTACGTGCGGCAATATCGTCGAGATCGGGGGCAAGATCGCGATCGTAGCAGACCGGAAGGTGCCACAGGCGGCCCGCCGCCTCGGTCGTCCTGACGCCTTCCATCAACGCCTCGATCCGCGCGACCAGCGCGGCGATCGGGAGCACGATCGGATCGTAATACACCATCAGGGAGCGGAATGTCGGCACCGTCTCGATTACCCCCTCGAGCCGGACCTCGTTCAGGCGCCGCGCCAGCGCCAGGACCCACGCGCTGAGCTGACGGTCCACGCCATCGCCGAATTCGATAGCGAGCGCGGTATCGCCGGCAATCAACACCTTGTATGGAGGCATGGGCTCACTCGGCCAATTTACACTTTGTTAATATTAGTTAATTCTCCGTTTAGGTCAATATTTACCGGGGATTTACAGACGTCAGCAAAGGTTAAGGTTAATAAACCGTTGACGCGAAAAATGATTAGTTTCGTAAGCGGCCGCGGTTCTCGGCGCGGTGCGGACTAGAATTTTCGCATCGCTCCAGGCGCTTGCGCTGAGCGCTCCGTCACGCCTGCAGTCGCGCGAGGTTCGACATGGCGTCGAAGTGCCTCGATATCGCGCATTGCAGCCATGCGGGCGGGTGTGACGCGTAATGCCTTGCCGGCCGCTCGGGGGGAGGGGCAGACTATACGAGGCTCGCTTCGGCAGGGGTCGTGACGGGCGGGCGCCGCTCGCCGAACCGGGTCGCGTCGCAATAGGCCTGCGCGATGCGATAGACCATCGGCTCGGCGAAGTCTCGGCCGGCGATCTGCATCGCCAGCGGCAGGCCGGCGGCGGTGAAACCGGTCGGAACCGAGATGGCCGGAGTGCCCGTCACGTTGAAGGGCACGCGGCACTGGCGCTCGTAGGTGCTGGCGAGGGCCTCGGCGTCGTCGATCCCGCAGGGGATATCGAGGCTCGACAATGTAATCACCGCATCGAACGCCTTCATCACTTCGGCAAATTCCCGGCACAGCACGGCGCGCAATTGTTGCGCCTTGACGTAGTCGCCGGCCGCGATGAAGGCGCCGGGCAGCAGCTTGCGGCGGGTCACGTCGGCGTAATCCTCCGGCCGCTGCTGGAGGTCGCGCTCGTGCACGGCATAGGCCTCGGCGAACAGGATGGTGCGCCCGCAGCCGGCCCAGCGCGCCAGCGGCGACAGGCGGACCGGCCGCACTTCGGCGCCGAGCCGGCGCAGCACCTCGGCAGCTTCGGTTATGGCGGCGACCTGCTCCGGGGATCCGATCATATCTTCCGTGTAGAAATGAGCGATAACGCCGATCCGCAATCCCTTCACCCCCGCGTTGAGATCGGCCAGGCAATCCCCGAGCGCGCGTGTCGCATCCGGCCGGTCGGCCGGATCGGCGCCGGCGATCGCGCTGAGCAGGATCGCGTTGTCCTCGACTGTGCGGGTCAGCGGCCCGACGTGATCGAGCGAGAAGCTGAGCGGAAACACGCCGGTGCGGCTCACCACGCCGTAGGTCGGCTTCATCCCGATGACGCCGCAGCAGGTTGCGGGATTGCGCACGGACCCGCCGGTGTCGGTGCCGAGCGCGCCGGGTGCGAGGCCGGCCGCGACCGCGACGGCGGAGCCGCTCGAGGAGCCGCCGGGATGGAGGTCGAGGTTCCACGGGTTGAGCGCCGGCGGCCACGGCAATTCCCGGGTCGGGCCGCCGGTGGCGAACTCGTGCAGGGCGAGCTTGCCGAGCAGTACCGCGCCGGCCTCGCGCAGCCGCGCGACGACGGGGGCATCCGCCGCGGCGCGGTGATCGATGTGCAGCTTGGAGTGGCAGGTGGTCGCCATTCCCGCGACATCGAAGATGTCCTTCAGCGCATAGGGCACCCCGTGCAGCGGCCCCCGCCAGGCGCCGGCCGCGACCTCGGCCTCGGCCGCCTTCGCCTGGGCGAGGGCGGCTTGCGCCGTGACCGCGATATAGGCGTGGTAGATGCCGTCGAGCGCGGCGATGCGGGCGAGCAGGGCGGCCGTGAGTTCGACCGGCGAGAGCTTGCGCGCGCGGATCAGCCGCGAAGCCTCCGCCATGGTCATGAAAGCGAGATCGGTCATTCCGCCACCGTGAAAGCGGTCGGATCGAAGGTGACGGCCGGTTCGGTGAGCGCGGGGAATATCGCCGGCAGCGTGCTCAGGGATTGGCTGCCGCGCGCGAAGGCTGCGGCGACGGCATCGGGAAACAGCGCTTGGGCGCGCCCGAGGCCGCGCGCGGCGGCCAGGCGTTGCATCCATTCGGCGTCGGGGCTTTCGATTTTCGCGGTATCGGCCATCTCGTCCTCCCGTCGTCGATCCAATCCGGGCGCCATCCGATCAGGGGCATCCGGTCAGGGGATGGCGACGCCGGTCTCGCGCACCAGCCGCCTCCGGCCGGGGAGCATAACATGGGCGGCGCGAAACGAAGCCGGTTGCGCCGCGACCCGGAATCGGGAGGATGGCGGCGACACGGTCAACCGGAGAGCATCGATGAGCGAGTCTATTCTGAGCGAGCAGGATGGCGGCATCTTGCGGGTCACCATCAATCGGCCCGACGCCGGCAATGCGATGACCGACGCCATGGCGCTCGAATTGACCGCGATCGTCGCCGCGGCGCCGAAAACCTCGCGCCTGGTGCTGCTGCGCGGCGCCGGCAAGGACTTCTGCATCGGCCGGCAGGCGCCGCCGCCCCCCGCCACCGTGCCCGAGGCCATGGAACGGCGGCGCTTCTCCGATATCGTGTTCGACACCTACGGAACGATCCGCAATTCGCCGATCCCGGTGGTGTGCGTCGTGCAGGGGCGCGCGCTCGGCTTCGGCTGCGCGGTCGCGGCGGTCGCCGACATCACCATCGCGAGCGACGCCGCCACTTTCCAGGTGCCGGAAATGCTGCACAACATCCTGCCGACCATGGTGATGTCGGCGCTGGCCGATCGCGCCTCCCGCAAGGCACTCGCCTATCTCGTCTTCTCGACCAAGGAAGTGAGCGCCGAGCGGGCGCTTTCCTACGGCATCGTCAGCGACGTGGTGCCGCGTGATGCGCTCGAAGCGGAGGTCGAGACGTTGTGCGCGAACATTCTCCAAGCGCCCGCGATCGCGACCGAGGGCGTCAAGGATTACCTGCGCCATGCCCTGACCATGGACGTGCCGGCGGCGGTCGACTATGCGCGCAACCTTCACGCCGTGGTCAATTCATCGCGCGAAATCCGCAGGAAGCCCTGACGGCGGCGCCACCCGTCCAGCCGCCGACGCCACTCCGACCTTCGGATCGCCTACGGGAGCATCCACGTGGCGTTTCGTGCGGGCGCGTACCCGACCGGGATGAGCGCGACTTCCTTCAGGGACTTGATATCGACGACCGAGACGTCATTGGTATGTTCATTGGCCACGTAGGCCGTCTTGTCGTCGGGCGAGATCGTCAGCCAGCCGGCACCCTTGCCGCCGAGAGCGACGCCTCCCAGCAGTTTCAGGTCCGGCAGCGAATACGCGTAGAGGGTGCTGTTCAACCGGCTGTTGACCAACAGCGTCTTTTGATCCGCCGTCACGGCGATGCCGTGGGATGCGGCGGGCGGTCCGAACGGGACTTGTTTTTCGGGGGCTACGTCGGGAAGCTTGATTTGGTTGGTTCTCACATGGGTCGCAAAATCCACGACCGCAAATCCGTTAAAGCCACCCAACTGCGCGTATATCTTGTCGGTGGAGCCGTCGGGATGCTTCGATATGGCCATCGGAGAGGGGGATGGACTCATCGGCAGCGTCCATGCGAGCTCGTTGGTCCGCGTGTCGATCACGAACATCGAGTTCGCCGCAGGTTTGGCGCCTCTGGTGGCCCCGGCGACCACGTACTTGCCGTCCGGGGTGACGTTCAGGTCGTGGATGCCACCCTTGAGCGGGATGGTCTTGACGTTCTGCAGCGAGGCGGTGTCGATCACGTCGACGCCGCCGCTCGGTGCGGCCTTGATCTGCGGAAAATCGGATAAATCGTCCCATGTTTGGGCGATCGCTACATAAATCCACCGCCCATCGGGAGTGAGATCAATGAGGTTTGGGTTCCCGCTCAGAGGAATCCGCTTGGTCACCTGGAGGGTCTTGCCGTCGACGACGAGGAGAGACTTCCCAGCTTCTTCGCTGACGTAGATCCGGTTGCCGTCCGGGGACACCGCAAGCCCATGGGGCGCTTCGATCCCCTTGATCTCGCCCACCACCTTGTTGGTGACGGGATCGATGATGTGGATATTATCCCCGGCGGAGTTCGATTGAACGATCCGCAGCTTGGATTGCTGCGCGCTCAGCGAGGAGAAGGGCACCGTGCAAAGAAGGATCCCGGCCAAGGCGGCGAGACCTCCACGAAACATTTGCTTGTTCGTCATCTTCGTCCTCCCACTTTTCAACGACAAGTTATTCTCCTGAGGTATTTTTATCAGGAGACACGTCCGTCATCAGGAGACACGTCCGTTGTCGGCGTTATTTCGCCTTTGCGCCGAGCACGAATGCTTTCAACGTCAACCACTCCGGGTCGTCCTGCGAACCGAATTGCTGGCCGCCGCCGTGATGGGGATCACCACCAGCCTGTTCGGCGAGCGGATGGGTGAGCAGCTTGCTCCCCTCGTAGCCGGGCACAACCACCTTCTGGACCAACAGGAAATTCCGGCGCGACTGCTCTTCGTTCCAACTCGTGCTTCCGGGTGTGAGCGGCACCAAGTGTAACGGCGCGTTGTTGATCGTATGGCAAACGACGCATCGCGTGTGTCCGGGACGCTTGGCGAGGAAGACGGGCTCTACCTTGTCCTTGAAAAATTCGTAATCCAGCGACGGCGATGCGGTGGAGGGAGAAGCTGGTTGGCTGTTCGCCTGCCTCAACGCCCCGGCCGCCGCCAACAACAGGCAAGCCATGACGACCAGATAAGACGAGGCTCTCTTACTTGGGTTCATAGAAGCCTCCCGATAAAAATTATTCTGATTAGTGGGGCTGCATTGTATGCTCAAGTGAAGGTTGGTCAAGCTGCCGCTGCAGTGTGAGACGAGAGTCTTTGTTTGGCCCATCGCGCTGGTTGCTGCGGTGCAACGGAGATTCGCGGTCAAGCGTCATGACGCGGTTGATCGGCCGTTTTAGCCGCAGCAAAAAAGGCGAGCCGAGATATGACCCGAAGTAAACCGGGTTCGCCGGCCCGCCATCGCGGCGGCGAGTCCGGTCCGGCGCGTCACCGCGGCGCAGCCGGTTTCGGCTTCGCCGCCTCCGGGCGTTTCGGCAGGTATTTGGCGACGACGGTCGGGTCGAGCTCGCGCAGGCTCGCGTCCGGCAGGCGATGCCAGATTTCGTCCATGCCGAGCAGCGGGATGCCGAGATAACCGCGCACCGTCAGCGTCTGGCCGTCGGGGCTGAGCGTCATGATGGCGTTGTAGATCTTGCCGTCGCGCGGATCGATGATCTGGCCGTTCTCGTATTTCATTCCCTGCCGTTCCATGCCGCGAATGAAGGAGAGGCCGAGGATCGGCGCGTTCCTGCGGTCGTCGGGACATTGGGTGCAGAGCGGATTGGCCGCCTCGCCGGGCTTCGGGAACACCTTGGCGATCGCGCCCTCGAAGACGCCGTCATGGTCGACGAACAGGAACCAGCCGATCGGCTTGCCGCTGCTGTCGTCGGTTTTTTGCCAAAGGCCGGCTACAGTCCGGTCCGCGGCCCCGGCCGGGCCCACGGCGAAGCTGAGCGCCGCGACGGCGGCCATGATCGGTAAGGTCAGGTGGTTTCTCGATCCGAAAATCCGCATATCAATCACCCGGCTGTTGGTCCAAGGGGCTCGATCATTCCGAATTCTTCGCGTTCGGCGGAGCTGGCCCGCCGGACGCACGACAACGCAAGCTCTGTCCGCGGCGCGTCATCGACCGCCCGCAACGTCAGATGGCTGACACCCGCCGGCGCGATCAAACAGCAATTTAACCAAGGAGTTCAATTGTCTACAATGGAGCACGCGGGGGCCTGCCTGATTGCTGCGGAAAACCACTAGAATTGATTTGCTGTTAGTGCAAGAGCACTTTCCATACGCGGTGCCGGCTCGGTCGCTGGGCCATCGAACGACCTCGATTGTCTGAGCTTTCTCACCTGGGTTCCCGTTCACCCCGACTCGTCCCTCGTAGACAGCGGCCGCACAATGTCTGGATCCAGTCTGGCACTCCGTAACCTGCGCGCGTTCGTCATCCTGATCGTGCTGGCCTTCCACTCCGTCCTGGCCTACTTGGGCTCGCTGCCCGACACGGCATTTCCCTTCGACATTGCGCCATTTCGATGGAACGCGTTCCCCATCGTCGATAGCCAGCGATGGTTCGGGTTCGACATCTTCTGCGCGTTCCAGGATGTGTATCTGATGTCGTTCATGTTTTTCATGTCGGGCCTGTTCGTGTGGCCGAGCCTCAAGCGCAAGGGAAGCCCGGTATTCCTGTACGATCGCTTCCTGCGGATCGGCCTGCCTTTCGTCCTGGTGGTGTACCTGCTGATGCCGATCGCGCTCTATCCGACCTATTTGCAGACCGCGGTCGACCCGAGCGTGGGCGCGTACTGGCAGCATTGGCGCGCGTTGCCGTTCTGGCCGAGCGGGCCGCCGTGGTTCTTGTGGCAGCTTCTGGTCCTCAATATCGCCGCCGCCGCGGTGTTTCGATTCGCGCCGGCATGGGGCGACCATCTCGGCCGGCTGTCCGCCGTCGCGGCGAACGATCCGCTGCGGTATTTCGCCGGCCTCGTCGCGGTCTCCGCCGTCGCCTATGTCCCGCTGGCTCTCGTATTCACGCCTTGGACGTGGAAGACCCTCGGCCCGTTCGCCCTCCAGCTGTGCCGTCCGCTGCATTATGCGGTCTATTTTTTCGCCGGCGCCGGAATCGGCATCTACGGGCTGGAGCGCGGGCTCCTGAGCGTGGACGGAGTGCTGGCCCGGCATTGGCGGGCCTGGCTCGGTGCATTCCTCGCGGCGTTCGTGGTGTGGTCGGCGCCGATCGCGTTGATGATGCCCGACCGCGACAATGGTCCGATCGGGCTGCAGACCGTCTCCGACTTCGGCTTCGTCCTGGCCTGCGCCTGCGGCTGCTTTTTCGTGGCAGGGGTCTCCCTGCGCTTCGCCCGGCGCCGCTGGGCTTGGCTCGACAACCTGTCGGACAACGCCTATGGCATGTTTCTGATCCATTATGTCTTCGTCGTCTGGCTGCAATATGCGTTGCTGGACGTCGAGCTGTTCGCCGTCGCCAAGGCGGCGATCGTGTTCGGCGGGACGCTGATCGCGAGCTGGGGTGCGATGATCGCCATGCGCCGCGGTGGCCGCCGTTTCGGCGCGACGGGGCCAGCGGGGGCCTTGCAAGGGCGCACGCGCCGCGTGGAAACGATGGCAGCCGCAAGCGGGGAGGCAGGGACCGCGCCGACCAGGATTATCGATTGAATCTCAACCTCGTACCGACCCCGGGCGATCGAACGTATTATGTCTCTGGTCTTCAGGCTCGCGCGCAGAAACCTGTTTCACGACCGGCTTCGATTTGTCGCGACGGTGGTCGGCATCGTGTTCTCCATCGTCCTCGTCACCGTGCAGATGGGACTGTTTCTGAGCTTCGATCGCATGGTGACGACGATGATCGACCATGCCGACGCCGATCTGTGGATCGTGCCGCGCGGCACCAAGTGCTTCGAGGATCCCTCGCTGATCGACGAGCGCGAACGCTTCAGGGCACTGTCGGTCGAAGGGGTTGTGGATGCGACGCCGGTGGTGATCGGCTTTGCGCAGTGGCGCATGCGCGACGGCGGCACCACGCCGGTCTTCGTGGTCGCGTCCGACATGCGGGGGAGCGGGCTGCACCCCTGGAATCTGGTCGGCGGCAGTGTCGACGCCCTTTCAATCCCGGGCGCGGTGGCGATCGACCGTTCCTATTTCGAGCGGCTCGGCTCCAACGGCCTCGGCGACAGCGCCGAGATCCGCGACCAGAAGGTCGAGGTCACCGCGGTGACCAGCGGTATCCGCTCGTTCACCACGACCCCCTATGTCTTCACCACGCTCGACCGCGGGCGCAGCTATGTGGGCACGTCGTCCAGCAAGGCGTCCTATTTCCTGGTCCGCCTCGCGCCCGGGGCGGACGCGGGAGCCGTCCGCGGCAAGCTCGACGCCACCCTCGTCGACGCCGTGGTGCTGACACCGCAGGAGTTTCGCAGCCGCAGCCGCTCGTTCTGGCTGTTCGGCACCGGGGCCGGCGCCGCCCTGTTCGCGGGGGCCTTGCTCGGCATGATCGTCGGCACCGTCATCGTCGCGCAGACGCTCTATTCCAGCACCAAGGACCACATCAACGAGTTCGCGACGCTGCGCGCGATCGGGTCGTCGGGCAGGTATATCCACAAGGTCATCATCTTCCAGGCGCTGCTGAGCGCGGTCATCGGCTTCGGCATCGCCGCCGCGATCGGCTGGATCATCGTCAGAGCGACCGCGAACTCGGCGCTGCCGGTGGTGATGACGCCGATGCTCCTCGCCGGCCTGTTCCTGCTCACGGTCGGCATGTGCGTGCTGTCGGCCATCGCGGCCATCGTCCAGGTGATGCGGATCGATCCCGCGATGGTCTTCACCAGATGACCGAGCCGGTCCTCGAGGCGGTCGACGTCGTGAAGGTCCTCGGCAATGGCGCCGGCCGGGTGGAGGCGCTCAGAGGCGTCAGCCTCCAGGTTGCGGGCGGCGAATTGACCCTCCTGATGGGGCCGTCGGGCAGCGGCAAGACCACGCTGCTTTCCATCCTCGGATGCATTCTGACCCCGACCAGGGGAACCGTCCGCATCGGCGGCCGATCCACGGCCGGCGCCGGTCCGGAGGATCTCGCCAGGCTGAGGCGCGAGCACATCGGATTCGTCTTCCAGTCCTACCATCTGTTTCCCACGCTTTCGGCGCTGGACAATGTCCGGCTGCCGCTGGACGTGCGCGGGGAGGGCGCCCGGATGGCCCGAGCCAAGGCCAAGGAAGCGATGGCGACGGTCGGTCTCTCCCACAAGGTCCGGTCCTACCCCCAGGCGCTCAGCGGTGGCGAACAGCAGCGGGTCGCGATCGCACGCGCCATCGTGGCGAATCCCTCGGCCGTCCTCGCCGACGAGCCGACGGCGGCCCTGGACAGCGCCAACGGACAGACCATCATGACGGTGCTGGCGCGGATCGCCAGGAATCCGTCGCGCGGCGTGCTGGTGGTGGCGCACGATCCGCGTATAATTCCTTTCGCCAATCGCATCATTCACATCGAGGACGGGCGCATCGTCGGCGTGGAGCCGGGCGGGGCCGGGCTGAAGTCAAGATAGCGGGGCAGTCGTGGGCTTCTTGTTCACATCGAAAAAAACGAAGGCGGGCCTCCGGGTCACGATGCTCGGCGCCATCGCGGCGGCCGCGGTCGCCGCCCAGATGGGCGTGGAGGAAGCGTCGCGTGCAGCCGATGCGCCGGATGACAAGGGCTGGCAAGCGGTTGCTCCCGGCCGGGTCGAGCCCTGGTCGGGCGAAATCAGGATCGCCGCGCCGGTCGTCGGCCGGATCGGGGAAGTGCTGGTCGGCGTCAACGACAAGGTGTTCGCCGGCGAACCCCTGATTCGCCTCGAAGACGGCGAAGCCCGGGCGCGGATGGCCGCCGCCGAAGCGCAGATCGCGCTGCGCAAGCGCGCCCGCAACGACCAGTCCACGGCGAACCGGGCGGCGGAGCGGCGCCGGGCCGAGGACTGGGTGGCCGACGCCGAACGCGGCGTGTTCGACGCGCAGGCCGCGGTCGACCAGATGGCAGTCGCGAAGCGGTCGGGGCACGCCTCGGATGCCGACCTCGCGGCGGCGCGTGCGGCGATGTCGCGCGAGGAAGAACGGCTCCGGCAGCGCAAGTCCGAACTGCAGATCCTGGAGGACGACAAGAACACGCCGTTGCCGACCCAGAACGAAGGCCAGCTCAACGTCGCGCGCGCCGAGCTTCTGGTCGAGCAGGCCGGTTTCGAGAAACTGACGATCCGGGCGCCGGTGGCCGGGACCGTGCTGCAGGTCAATGCCAAGCCGGGCGAATTGGCGACACCCTCCGCGGCCCAGCCGCTGCTGTTGGTCGGCGACATTTCGGCACTGCGCGTGCGCGCCGAAATGGACGAGCGCGACTTCGGGGAAGTCAAGGTCGGGCAACCCGTCATGGTGCGGGCTCCCGCATTTCGCGGACGAGAATTCGCAGGAAAGGTGTCTTCGATCGCCCCGATCGTCGATGCCGGGCGCATCAATGCGCGCGACCAGCGCGGCCTCAGCGATGTCCGCGTGGTGGAGGTGCTGGTCGATTTGGCCGCGGGCGGCCCGCTCGTGGTCGGGATGAAGGTCGATGTGTATTTCCGTCATGACGGTGCCGCGCGCCTGTAGGGGCAGACGCACGGATGTCTGCGGTCCCCGGCGCCGAGACGGCATCGCCGCGGGCGCTTCCGCCTTGAAGGCTCGGTTCGATTGTGAAAAGAGTCCACCGCGATCGCTTTGGAGCACGGCGTGCCTGACGCAGACCACGAAACCGATCATCTCCGGCGGCTTTTCGATCAACTCCGCACGAAGCTGCTCGATCTCTCGCGCAGGAATCCGATGCTCGACTACCGGCATCGGGCCGGTTCGCGGCGGCAGCTCCGAATCGTCGATTGCAACCTCGAAACGGTACTGGCCGAACTCGCCGGCAGGCAAAGCGGGCTTCCCGTCGAGGCCCTGCCGGAGCCCGGCGACATCCCGGACGACGAACGCACCGCCGGCTTCCTCGCCGCGCTGGGGCAGGCCAAGGCGATGGACCTCGAATACCTCGCCCGGCTCCGCGCGCCCGACACGGTGGCGCGGCAGGACGCCGCCATCCTGGCCGATCTCGACCGCTGGCTGCGCGATCAGGTGCGCCAGCGGCTCGGCCTGCCGCCGCGGCCCGACCGGGACGCATTCGACGTCATGGAGCATGCGCGCAGACACGGCATCGCGCCCGGCTATGAGCTAGCGCTGACGCCGGGCGAGGCTGCACGTCCGCTTGCCGGCCTGCAAACCCTGTATGCCGCCGACGAGCTCGATTTGCGATTGGCGCGGATCGCCGCCGACGCCCGGTTGGCGGAACAGGAGACCGGATTATCTACCCTGTTCCTGGCATTCGGATTTCTGCGCTGGTATGGGCGTGACGACAGCGATGTCGCCAATCTCGCGCCGCTCCTCCTGCTGCCGGTCGAGCTCGAGAGGCGGATGGAGGGTTCTCGGGCGATCTATACCGTCCGCGCGATGGCGGAGTTCCCCGAAATCAATCTCAGCCTGGGTGAGCGGCTGGCGCGTGCCTCTCCGAGCCGCAAGCTGCCGGATTTCGACGACGAGAGCGACGGCATCGCGAGCTATTTCAAGGGCGTAGAGGAGGCCATCGCCGGCCTCGACCGCTGGCGGATTGAGCGCAATCTGACACTCGGCCATTTCGCGTTCGGGCGTCTCAACATGTATGCGGATCTCGCCGCGGAAAACTGGCCGACCCATCCGGCCGGCCATGCGCTGGTGCAAACGCTGCTTCGCGGCTCGCAGACCGCCCCCGGCGGCGAGGTGTCCTTCGCCCCGGACTACGATCTCGACGACGACGGGATCGAAGACATCGCCCCCATGCTCATCGATGATGCCGATGCTTCGCAGCACAGCGCCATCGTCGATGTCATGAAGGGCGAGAACCTCGTGATCGAAGGGCCGCCGGGGACCGGAAAGTCCCAGACCATCGCCAATATGCTGGCGAACGCCCTTTATGCCGGCAAGACCGTGCTCTTCATCGCCAACAAGCTCGCGGCCCTCGATGCCGTCAAGGGGCGGATGGATGCCGCCGGCCTCGGCGATTTCTGCCTCGATCTGCATTCCGGCGAGGCGCAGCCCAAATCGATCATCCTCAGCCTGCAGCAGCGCTACGAAATGGGCCGGGACCGCGGCTATGAACCGGCCTGGTCGATCGACCTGAGAAAGCTGCGAACGGCGCGAAGCCGCGTGCGCGAATATCTCTCGGCGCTCCACGCCAGGGACGAGACGGGCCGGACGCCGTTTGGGTTGTATTGGTCGGCGATCGCCGGCCGCCGCGAGTTCGGTCGCGAGTTCGAGGCGGTCCGCCGCATCGATCTGTCGCAAATCTTCGCCGGCGGCCCGGACAGGATCGGACAAGATGCCGGCGTATTGAAGCGCTTCGTTTCGGCGGTAGGGAGCTACGAACAGCGCTACGGCAGGTTTGCCGATTCGCCATGGACCAAAGCGAATTGCGCGCCGGCCGCCGACTGCGAACCGCGCGCGATCGCGGATCTCGTACGCGAAGCCCACGATGCGGCGCTTCGGCTGCTCGAGGTGGTGGCGGCGAGATCGGCGAAACTGCAGATCGTGCTCCCCGGGCTTGCCTCCAAGCTCACCGAATGGATGGAGGCGGCGGCCCGGCTTCCGGCCATCCCCGAGGACACGCTGCTCGCCCGGGTATGGTCATTTGCGCCGGGCGAAATCCTGGCGGCCGCCGACCTCGCCCAGATGCGCCTCGCCCTCGAGGACGGCAGCGCACACCCCATTGTGCAGGCCGATCCGGTCGCGGTGGAATACCTCGCCAAGGAGGCGGACGCGTGCGGGGTCGTTGCGGCGACGCCGGCCGAGGTCGTCGCCCGGGCCGCCAAGATGATGAAGCTCGATGCCTCCCTGCGCGAAGGGCTCAGGAAGATGTCGTCCCTGGTGGCCGCATTCGAGCCGGAGACCGAGCCCGATGTCGCGGCCGGGAAAGCGATGGCCGAGACCGTGCAACTCGCGGCGGCGATACCGCCGCACCTCGATGAATTTCTCCGGTTCGAGGGTACGAGCCATGACGATGTCCTGTCGGACGGGGCGCAGCGGGTTCGCTTGCTGACGGAAGCCGAACGTGGGCTCGATGAGAAATTCCGGCGCGACGAACGCGGCGAATGGCCGCCGGTCGAAGAGCTGCGGATCGCCGCAGGCGTCGCTTCGGCGACCGGCCTGCGGCCGTTCGCCACTCTGGTCACCGGGCAGCGGACGCGGGCGAACCACGTGTTGCGGACGCTCGGCGTCGGGTTCGACACTCCCGACCTTGCGTCCGACCTCGAGACGCTGATCTTCCACATCGAGGCGCGCGCGAGATTCCTCGCAGACGGACGGCTGGCCGCGGCGGCCGGATCGTTCTGGGCTGGATTTGCGACGCCGTTCGAGCAACTCGCCGCCGTCACGCGCTTGCGCGCCGCCTTCGAGGCGCGCACGGCCGGCCTCGGGGAGATCGGCCCGGCCCTGAAATCGCATCTGTTTTCGGCGAACACCGGGATCATCGAGAAGCTGCGGTCCTATAAGCCGTGGGTGGCAAGGCTGCGATCGGACCTGGACGAGTGGCCGGAACCTTTCGGCGAGATGGCACTGCGGCAGGCAGCGCCATGGGTCGCGGACCGGGCAGCCAAGCTCGGCCGGCTGGCGGACGGGGTCCGGGAATTGGGGCTCGCGGAGGTCGTTGCGCCGTTCGAGCTCTTGCGTCGAAACGCCGAACGCCGGCTCCAGCTCCGGGAGTTCGAAGCGAAGAGCGCTGCCGATCCCGTCCTTGCGGCGGTGGGGGAAGCGATCTGGCGCTCGCCCCGCGGGCACGAGGCGCTGCGCGCCACGGTCGGCCTGTCCCAGGCGATTGCGGCGGCCGATCCGCCCGTCGGAATCCGCGCCCGCCTGAATTCGCCCGAAGGGCCGTCCTTCGCCCGGCTTCTGGAGGGCTCGGTGGTATCGATCGGGCTCGCGGCCGAACGGTATCGCCGTGACGTCGCGCGGCTCACGGCGGTGACCGGCATTCGTTTGAACTCCGATGCCGACGATCCGGCGGAGGCGGCCGGTTCGCTGGCGCCGCTGCTGGCGGAGTTGCCCTCCCTCGGCGAATGGCTCGATGCCGCACGGCGGCGCGCTCATGTCGGCGCGATCGGGCTCGAACCGCTGGTCGCGGCGTTCGAAGAGTCCGGACTTTCATTCCAGCGGCTGACCGGCACCTTCGAGGCGATCGAGGCGTTCTACCGCGTGGTGCTGGCGCGGCGGCGCCATGCGCCGCTGCGGAACATGAAGGGTCCCGACATCGAAAACGAGCGTCGACGTTTTGCGGCGATCGACCAGACGTTCAAGCAGCACCAGCGCGAGGCAGTCCGCATCAAGCTGCTCGGCAATGCCATTCCGACCGGAACATGCGCCGGGCGAAAGAAGGATTGGACAGAGCTTCATTGCATTCGCAACGAACTGACCAAGCCGACGCGGCACATTCCGCTCCGCAGCCTGCTGTCGCGGTCGCGGCGCGCGATCCAGGCGATGAAGCCTTGCTTCATGATGTCGCCGCTGTCGCTCGCGAAATATCTGCCGTCCCAGCTGAATTTCGATCTTCTGGTCGTCGACGAAGCATCGCAGATGAAGCCGCAAGACGCCCTCGGCGGGTTGTTGCGCGCCAAGCAGGTCGTCGTAGTCGGCGATCGCAGCCAGTTGCCGCCGACGGATTTTTTCACCCGCATCGCGCCGGCCGAGGAGTTCGGCGCCGACGCCGACGAAGACGCCGGCGACATCGATGCCGAATCGATCCTCGATTGGGCCTTCGGGACGTTCCAGGCGCCGCGCCGGCTCAAATCGCATTATCGCAGCCGATGCGAGAGCCTGATCGCGTTCTCCAATCGCGAATTCTATGGCTCCGAACCCGGCTCCGGCGGGGATCTCATCACCTTTCCGAATGCCCGGCCGGGGGCCTTTTCGATCGATCTCGTGCGGGTCGACGGCGGCTGCAAGGCCGGCCGCAATGCCGCCGAGGCCGGTCGCGTCGTCGAAGCGGCGATCGCGTTCATGATCGCCAATTCCGGCCTCCCGCCCGGGGAGATACCCACGCTCGGAATTGCAGCAGTGAATCCCGACCAGCGCGAGGCGATCCGCGAGGAGTTCAACCGGGTTGCGCGGGACGAGGCGGTCGAGCGGTACCTTTCCGCCTGCGATACCGCCACCGGCACCCGCAACCGCGAACCGTTCTTCGTCAAGGACCTGGAGAACCTGCAGGGTGACGAGCGCGACGTGATCATGATTTCGCTCACCTATGGCCGTGAACCCGGACAGAACCGCGTGGCGCAGTGGTTCGGCCCGATCATGGGCAACTGCGGGCATCGCCTTTTGAACGTCTTGTTCACGCGGGCGAGGCAGCGCGTCGTGCTGTTCTCATCGGTGGGATCGAACGACATTCTCGCCAACGCCGGGAGCGGGCGCGGCGTGCGGGTGCTCCGCGACTATCTGCGCTACGTCGAGGGCGGGCGGCTGGAGGCGGACAACGCGGCCGGGGCCGGCAGCGATTTCGAGCGGGAGGTTCGCTCGCGGCTGGAAGCGCATGGATTTTCGGTCGATCCGCAGGTGGGTGTGTCCGCCCATCGTATCGACCTTGCGGTGCGACATCCGGGCGATCCTTCCGTCTATCTCGCGGGGATCGCATGCGACGGCGCCGCATTCAACAGTGCCAAGAGCGCGCGGGAACGCGACCGCCTGCGCGAAGCGGTGCTGCAGGGATTGGGGTGGAACATCCTGCGGGTGTGGTCGATCGATTGGTTTGCCGACCCGGACGGCCAGACCGCCAAGCTGGTCGACGAACTTTTTCGCTTGGCGCAACAGCCGGCCGCTGCCGACGCGCCGTTTGTGCCGGATGAAAGCGCCCGCGTCGATGCAGCCGTGGCGGAGCCGTCGGCGCCGGCGGACGCGGCAGGTGCCGGCAGCGATGTCGCCGCGGAACTGCCGCGCGCCGAGGAGCCGCCCGCAGGTGAGCCCGTCGCCGAGGCGGCCCCGCCAGACGTTCGCGCGGCCTCGGCTTAGTTGTTTAAGTGTACTGTGAATCGAGATTGCCGGGACAAGCCCGGCAATGATGCTTTGAAGAGAACTACATCCGCAACGCCTGCTCGGCGGGGACGTAGGGGAGCTTCAGCGCCTCGGCGACCGCCTTGTAGGTGATGCGGCCTTCGTAGACGTTGAGGCCGGCGCGCAAATGCGGGTCCTGGCCGAGCGCCACCCGGCAGCCCTTGTCGGCGAGCGCGAGGACGAACGGCAGGGTCATGTTGTTGAGGGCGAAGGTCGAGGTGCGCGCGACCGCGCCCGGCATGTTGGCGACGCAGTAATGCACGACCTCGTCGACGACGTAGGTCGGATGCGAATGCGTGGTCGGCCGTGACGTCTCCGCGCAGCCGCCCTGGTCTATGGAGACGTCGACGATGACCGAGCCGGGCTTCATCGCCCGCACGGTTTGCGCGGTGATCAGCTTGGGCGCCTTGGCGCCGGGAATGAGCACGGTGCCGATGACGAGATCGGCGCGCCGGCACAGGGTCTCGACCGCGTCGCGGGTGGAGAACACCGTGCGCACGCCGCCGCCGAAGCCGTTGTCGATGCGCCGCAGCGCATCGGGATTGCGGTCGACCACGGTCACGTCGGCGCCCATCCCGGCGGCGATCCGCGCCGCGTTGATGCCCACCGTGCCGCCGCCGAGCACCAGCACGTCTGCGGCCGGCACGCCGGGGACCCCGCCCAGCAGCACGCCGCGGCCGCCATTCCCCTTTTCGAGGCAATGGGCGCCGGCCTGGGGCGCCATGCGCCCCGCCACCTCCGACATCGGCACCAGCAGCGGCAGGCCGCCCTGCGGGCTCGTCACCGTCTCATAGGCGATGGCGACCGCGCCCGAGGCCAAGAGGTCCTCGGCCTGCCCGAGATCGGCCGCGAGGTGCAGATAGGTGAACAGCACCTGTCCGGGCCGCAGCTTCTTGCGTTCCGCGGCGAGCGGCTCCTTGACCTTCACGATCAACTCCGCCTCCGCGAACACGCGATCGGCGTCGGCGGCGATCTCCGCGCCGGCCGCCGCATAGGCGTCGTCGGAAAGGCCCGCCCCGAGCCCTGCGTCCTTCTGCACCAGGACCCGATGCCCGCGCAGCGTCAGCTCGCGCACCGTGGAAGGCACCAGACCGACCCGATATTCGCTGTCCTTGATCTCCTTCGGTATGCCGACCAGCATGTTTCGCCTCCCGTTCGGGCAGCTCCTGCGCCATAGGAAAATCCAATAGCGCGAAAAGGAAAAACCTCGGAAGCCAAGGTCGATCAAGCATGTATGCTGCGCAACCCTGGCGGCCAGTTGAACTTGCGCCCTGCCACGCCGGGCGATTGGGATACGCGCAAACGAAACGCAAATGCGACGGAGGAAAACGATGATGGGGGGCGTAGCGGCATCGCTGCAAGAGCGAGCCGGTCGCAGTTTACGCGAGATCTGGCACGGAGCGCGAGGGCTTTTGCCGCTCTGGGCGTCCCTGTGCGTAGGGCTCTCGCTCGCCACGTCCGCCCCGGCCGCCGATCGCATTCGCATTGCGGCGCAGAAGACCGGCACCCTCGCATGGGAGCTGGAAATCATCCGCGCCCACGGCCTCGACAAGGCGGCCGATCTCGACATCCAGGTGGTGGAGCTCGCCTCGACCGAGGCCGGCCGGATCGCTCTCGCCAGCGGCTCGGCCGACATGATCGTATCGGACTGGCTGTGGGTCGCGCGCGAGCGCTCGCTCGGCGCCAAGCTGGTGTACTACCCCTATTCGAGCACGCTCGGCGCGGTCATGGCTCCCGCCGCATCGGAGATCGCCGGCGTCGCCGATCTCAAGGGCAAGAAGCTGGCGATCGCCGGCGGACCGCTCGACAAGAGCTGGCTGATGCTCCAGGCGGCGGCGCGCCGCGGCGGCCTCGATCTCAAGAACGAGGCCAAGATCGTGTTCGGCGCCCCGCCTTTGTTGACGCAAAAGGCGTTGCAGGGCGAGAACGAGGCGACGCTGACATTCTGGAATTTCTGCGCCGAGCTCGAGGGAAAGGGCTTCAAGCGCGCCATCGACATGGAGGCGGTCGAGAAGCAGCTCGGCGCCGGCGGCCCGGTCGCCTTGATCGGCTATGCGTTCGACGCCGACTGGGCGGCCAAGAACAAATCGGCTGTCGACCGCTTTCTCGAAGCCGCCGCCAAAGCGAAGAACATCCTGGCGACCTCGCAGGCGGAATGGCAGCGGCTCGCCCCGCGCATCGGCGTCACCGACAAGGCGGCGCTCGAGATCTATCGCAAGCGCTACAGCGAGGGCATTCCCCGCCGCCCCGTGGCGGACGAGGAACGCGACTCCCGCGCGCTGTATCAGGTGCTCGCTGAAATCGGCGGCACCAACCTGGTCGGCGCGGCCCGGGAGATGGACAAGGGCACGTTCTACGATCCTGGGAAGAGCGATTGAACCTCGTTCCGAGACTGGCGTCTTTGGGGCTCCTGGTTGCGGCCTGGTATGTGGGCTCGCGGATCGCCGGTCCGCGGATGCTGCCGGACCCGCAGGCGGTCGGGCTCGCCATGTGGACCGAGGCGAAGTCGGGCGACCTCGCCTTCGCGCTCGGTGTCACCCTGGCGCGGGTCGCGGTCTCCTTCACCATCGCCATGGCGCTCGGCACAGTGCTCGGCGTGATGATGGGCCGCTGGCGCCTCGCCGACCGGCTCGCCGACCCCTGGCTGGTGGTGCTGCTCAACCTGCCGGCGCTGGTGATCATCGTGCTCGCCTATGTGTGGGCGGGCCTGACCGAGACGGCGGCGATCGCGGCGGTCGCGCTCAACAAGCTCCCCAACGCGACGGTGACCGTACGTGAGGGCGCCCGCTCGTTCGACCGCCAGCTCGACGAGATGGCGGACGTGTTCCGCATGGGAAGCTGGACGCGGCTGCGCCACGTGCTCATTCCGCAGCTCGCGCCCTACCTCGCCGCGGCGGCGCGCTCGGGGCTGTCGCTGGTGTGGAAGATCGTCCTCATCGTCGAGCTGCTGGGACGGCCGAACGGCGTGGGCTTCGAGATCGGGATCGCGTTCCAGCTGTTCGACGTCACCCGCATCCTCGCCTATGCTATCGCCTTCGTCGTCGTCATGCTGGCGATCGAAACATTCCTGGTGCAGCCGATTGAACGACATGTCTCCCGCTGGCGTCCCCGCCCAGCTTGATGTCAGCATCGAAAGCAAATCCTACCGGGCGGCGTCGGGCGGCCGGCTCGACGTGCTGCGGGGGCTGAAGTTCGCCCTCCCGGCCGGGGCGGTGGCCGCGCTGGTGGGCCCGTCGGGCTGCGGCAAGACGACGCTGCTGCGCATCATCACCGGCCTCGACCGCGACTTTTCCGGGGTGGTGAACCTGCCCGAGCACGGCAAGCTCGGCATGGTGTTCCAGGAACCGCGTCTGCTGCCCTGGCGCACGGTGGAGCAGAACGTGCGGCTGGGGGCGCCGGAGGCGACAGACGCCGATCTCGACATGCTGTTCGCAGCGCTCGGGCTCGATTCGCATCGCGAGCATTTTCCCGGCGAGCTGTCGCTCGGCCAGGCGCGCCGCGTCGCGCTCGCTCGCGCCTTCGCGGTCAAGCCCGACCTGCTGGTGCTCGACGAACCCTTCGTGTCGCTCGACGACGCCCTGGCGGAACGGCTGCGCGACGAACTGGCCGCCCTGGTGACGAGCCGGCGGGTCACTACCCTTCTCGTCACCCACAATATCGACGAGGCGATCGGGCTCGCCGACCGCCTGTTCCTGTTGTCGTCGAGCCCGACCCGGGTGGTCGCCGAAGTCCCGATCGCGCGCCCGCGCGGACTGCACTCGGTGAACGAGCGCGCCGAGATCCGCGCCGAGATCGCGCAAAGGCTCGGCAAGGCGGTGTAGTTCCTCTGACCCCGTCATCCTGAGGTGCTCGCGCTCTTCGCGAGCCTCGAAGGATGCTGCTGCAGCCGTGCCACGGGCACGCTTGCTTCACCGCCTCGCCGCATCCTTCGAGGCTCGCGCGAAGAGCGCTCGCGCCTCAGGATGACGGGTTGAGGTCGAAGAGCAGGGCAAAAGTCGGTCAGCGAAATCCGCCGAGTCACGCCGGCTGCGGGGCGCGGCGGATCATGCCGCGCTGCGGATTGTAGCCGATCACCGCCAGCATGAAGAAGATCACCGTGCAACCGACGACGACGGCGGCGGAGATCGGCTCGAACTCGTCGTAGAGCGCGAAGCGGATCAGTTCGACCGCATGGGTGAACGGATTGGCCAGAGAGATGTAGTAGAGCGCCTCCGAGCCGCCCTCGCGCAGCTTCCACAGCGGATAGAGCGCGGAGGAAAAGAAGAACATCGGAAACATCACGAAGTTCATGGCGCCGGCGAAATTCTCGAGCTGCTTGATATGCACCGACAGGAACAGCCACAGCGACCCCAGCATCATGCCGGAAATGATCAACGCCGGCAGCACGCTGAGCCAGCCGCTCGGCTCGAAGGTCACGTCGAACAGGATGCAGATGGCGAGAAAGACGTAGCAGGTGAGTACTGACAGCACCGTTCCCGCCATCAGCTTGCACACCAGCAGCACCCAGCGCGGCAACGGTGCGGTGAGCAGCAGCCGCATCACCCCCATCTCGCGGTCATAGACCATCGACAGCGAGGACTGCATGCCGTGGAACAGCAGGATGATGCCGAGCAGGCCCGGCACGATATAGACTTGGTAGGTGATGTAGGTCTTGTAGGGCGGGATGATCGAGACGCCGAACACGTTGTAGAAGCCGGCCGCGAACACCGCGAGCCACATCAGCGGCCGCACCAGCGCCGACAGCAGCCGCCCACGCTGCTGGGTGAACTTGCTGATTTCGCGCATGGTGACGGCGGAGAGCGCGCGACCGGCGTGAGCGAGTTGCATGGCGCCTACTTGTTCAGATGGCAGGGGGTTTCGGGCTCGTCGTCGCCGAGCGTGTCGAGATCGTTGATGCGGTGGAGAAAGCCTTCCACCGGGGCGCTGGCGACCACCATATAGGGCGCGGCGAGAAGCACCGCCTGGCGCAACTGGTGGTCCCACGGCCGCACCCCTACGGGCAAGCCCTTGTCGCCGTCGAAGCCGTTATCGCCGAGAATGAAATCGCGCTGCTTGGCGAAATCGACCGAGCGTGTCCGCAGCGCCGACTGCACGATCATCTTCACCGCGATCCAGGCGGCCCAGTCGGGGCCTTCCATGCGACGGCCGCCGGACTTCTTGTCGAAGCGCGCATTGACCTGCGGCGCGCCGTTGTGCTCCCAGGTCCAGTGCCAGGCGACGGGCTCCAAATCGATGCTGCCGACCACCGGGCGCGGTCGCACGGTGTGGTAGGGCACCTCGCGCACGAAGTCGAAGGCGTCGTCGGCGACGAACACCACGTCGTAGTCGCGATTGACGGCGCTGAGCAGGGCGGGATTGTTCTGCTCGCGGTCGCGCGGATCGGTGCCGGGCTTGAAGTGCTGGCGGGCGACGATGCGGGCGCCGAACTTCTGCGCCGAATGGACAAAGGCGTCGGCGCGCTGGGTATCGGCCGGCAACGGTCCCTCGAACACCAGCATGTCCCGCCACTTGTGCGACACCAGGAACTGCATCAGGGCGTCCATGCCCATGGCGAGGCTCGGGATGGTATGCACAATCTCGCGCGCGCACACCTCGCGGCGCAGCGAATCGTCCGGCGCCGATACGTTGAACAGCAGCACGTCGCGGCCCTTGACCGCCGCCGCCAGCGGCTTGAACGCCTCGGCCGGCGCATCGATGAGGAAAAACTTGATGCCGCGATCGGCCATCGCCTTGGTGACGGCGTCCGCCACCTCGCCGGGCGCCTTCACGGTGATGCGCTCGAGGGCGAAATCGGTGTTGAGCACCCGCACCAGCGCCAGGGCTTCGTCGACGCCGATCTGGGCGCCAGGGAAGGGATGATCGCGCGTCTTCAATATCAGCCGCTCATAGGCACGCACCGGCTCGTAGCGCGGGTCGCCCTCGATGTCGATGAAGCCGATCACGATGTGCTGGCGGGGCGCCGCCGGCGCGGCCGCCGGAGGCGGCGCGGGCGCGGGCTGGGGAGGGGCGGGCTGGGCCGATGCGGTCGCCGTCAGAGTCAGCGCGAATAGCAGCGCGGCGACGTTCGTAGGGTGGGCAAAGGCGCGCTCTTTACGCCGTGCCCACGCTATGAGGCCGCACGTGGGCACGCGGAGCCTGTCATCGGGCCGGCCGAAGGCGGGACCCGTTGGCTTTGCCCACCCCACAAGTGATTTCCGGCGATCAAAATCGGCGCTAGTCATCGATCACCACGCCCCAGGGGATCCGGCCGACCGGGATCGATATGACGGCCTTGCGCGTATTCAGGTCGATGATGGTGACGTCGTCGCCGAAACCGTTGGCGACGTACAGCGTCTTTTCGTCGCGCGACATACCCAGGCCCCAGGACCGCTTGCCGACCAGGATGTAGCTCAGGACCTTGCGGGTGGCGACGTCGACCACCGCGACATGGGCGGCGTGGCCGAGGGTGACGTAGGCGGTCTTGCCGTCCTTGGTGATCTTGAGATCGACCGGGGTCACGTCGGTCTTGCGCATGCCCGGCGGCAGGAACTCGATCTTGCCTTCGACGGTGAAGCTCTTGCGGTCGATGATGTAGACCTCGCCGGACAATTCGGTCGACACCCACAGCTCCTTGCCGTCGGGCGTCGCGGCGAACCGGCGCGGGCGGGTGCCCACCACCACGTCCTGCACCACGTTGCCGCTGTCGGCGTCGATGAGATGGACGAGGTCGCCCACTTCGGAGGTCACATAGACGAAATGGCCGTCCTCGCTGATGAAGACTCCTTCGGGCTCGGCGCCGGTGGGGATTTCCTGGATGATGATGTTCTGGTCCATGTCGATGACCGACAGGGAAGAGCCTTCCTCGTTGGAGACGTAGATGCGTCGCCGCTTCTCGTCGATGCCGAAGGTCTCGGGGCTCGATCCCGTCGTGAGCTTGCCGATCACCTCGAGCTTGGCGACATCGATGATGTCGATCACGTCGTCGTCACCGCAGGCGACGTAGAGCTTGGTATGATCGGCGCTGAAATGCATGTCGCGCGGCCGCCTCGACGTTCTCAGGTCCTTCACCACCATATTGGTCTTGGGATCGATGACGATGATGTTGTTGGTCTTCTCGTTGCTGACGAAAATCAGGCCGGTGCCCTTGGCGGATGCACCGGAGCACGGGGCGGCCAGGAACGTCGCGACGAGGCCGAGGGCCAACAGGGTGCGCAGCAGGGGACGCAACAGGGGACGCAACAGGGGACTGAGGGGCACGACGGGTTCTCTTTACTTGCGCTTGCGGAGATGGTTGCCGCCAGCGTACGACTTATCGAAGCGCCGGGGCAAGACATGAGCCGAACGGCTTCGCCGGGCCGCCGATACGAACCTGCCGCGCGCGGGAGGGAACATTGCTGATGGACGAACGCTCGCGCGGGGCAAACACCGCGCCTGCCCTGCTGTTGGACAAGGTCGTCAAGACATATGGACCGGTGCGCGCGGTCGACGGCGTCAGCTTCACGGCGCATCCCGGCGAGTTCATCGCGCTGCTCGGTCCTAACGGCGCCGGCAAGTCGACCTTGTTTCAGCTTCTTTCAGGGCTGTTCGTGCCGGATTCCGGGCGCATCGAGGTCATGGGCCACGACATGACACGCAAGCCGGTGCCGGCGCTGGCGCGGCTCGGCATCGTGTTCCAGCAGCCGACCCTCGACCTCGAACTGACGGTCACATCCAACCTGCTGTTCCACGCCGGCCTGCACGGCATTCCCCGTGCGATCGCCAAGGCGCGGATCGAGAAGGAGCTCGTGCGTCTCGGGCTCGCCGACCGCGCCCATGACAAAGCCGCAACGTTGAGCGGCGGAAATCGACGCCGCGTCGAGCTCGCCCGGGCGCTGCTTCACGAGCCGCGCGTGCTGCTGATGGACGAGGCGACGGTCGGGCTCGACCCCGCGAGCCGCAGCGAATTGCTCAGGTTTCTGCTGACGATGCGCCGCGAACGCGCGGTCGCCGTGCTGTGGGCGACGCATCTGTGCGACGAGGTCGCCGACGCGGACCGCGTCATAGTGATGCACAAAGGCAAGGTGCTGACCGACACGACGCCGGCCGCGCTCCTGACGGCGACGGGGACCGCGACCATCGAGCAGGCGTTTCTGGCGATGACGGAAACGCAGCCCGAGCGGGTGTGAGCAAGGGTCCGAGCAGGTTTCTGCTGTTGCCGGGCGCGTCTATTTCGCGGGTAATACCGGCCCGGACAGCGGCTTGAACTCGACCTGTTGCGCCTGCTTGATCAGCATATCCAGGTCGATGTTCGCGCTTCCCAGCTCATTGCGGTTCGGACCGTTGAGCTGCTCGGCGTGCTCCTGGGTGTTGGCCTTGGCTTCGTCGCTTTCCATGTCGTTGGCGGTGCCCTCCTGGGGATTGCCGGCCATGATCTCGTCGCGCGCCTTGAGCGACCGGTCCGCGAGCGGCGGCGTGTAGCGCAGCCGAAACGAGCGCGGCGTGCCGCTGGGCACGTTGTTGTCGTCGAGTTCCTCGACCCAGAGGAAGATCGCGCCGGGATCGCTGATTTTCGGGTCGGGCTCGACCACCCGGGTCCACAGCAATTGGAAGCGGGGCGGCAGCTGTCCGGCCCCGGGCCAGCCGAGCAGGCTCTTGGTCGAAAAGAACGCCTCGATGAAGAAGCCGCAGGTCACCACGATGACCGTCGCCTTGATCCACCACGCGTAGCGGGAGGCGAGGCCCATGTTCAGCAGCAGCACGCCGATGACGACGTAGGCAGCCGATATAGCGAGCACGATCCCGGTCATCACCCTGCCTTCCGCCCTACTCCTCGCTCGTCACTTGGCCGAAGAAGAGCGGCGGACGCTGCGGGTCAATTGAATCAGAGACTTGTCGCGATGATTGACGTCGAGCACATCGCCGTTGGCTGCGATCTTGAATCGCGCCGCCGTCTTCTCCTGTCCCATGTGATCCAGGGTGACGGTGTCGTAGGCGACCACCTCGACATGGGGGTTCACCTTCTCGATCTTCACCGTCACCGGCACCGGGGCCGGCTGGGTGGCGAGGTAGTAATTCACGTTCACCGTGTATTCGCCGGCGATGATGCCGCGAATGCTGATGGTTTCCTGGCGGATCGGGTTCGCCACCTTGCGACCGTTCACGGTGATCGAATTGTTGAGGCCGCCGCGGTCGTCGCGGTCGAGCACCATGAAGCCGGCCTCGCGCTCATGATACCAGACGATATTGCCGAGCGGATCCTCGGCGTAGAGGTCGATGTCGTCGGGATGGCTGTCCGGCCAGCTCAGCGTGATGATGTATTCCGCCTTGGTGTCGATCTTGCCCTCTTTGGTCTCGGGGTTCATCGCGATCAGGGCGATGAAGAACAAAAAGGCAACGACCTGCAGCGCCTTGAAAAGCATGACGCTGAAGGGATCGAACGGTCTTTCGGCGGGATAGTTACCGAACGTTTCCATCCGGACCTCGCTCGAGGACGGAGACCACGAACACCTCGGTCAGGTTGGTGGCCAGCGCGAACAGCTTCGCGGTCGCCTTGTCGAGCATGTAGTACTGGGTCTGCACCAGAATCGAGCCGATCAGGCCGGTCAGGGTCGTGTACATCGCGACCGCCATGCCGTCGCTCATCAGGCCCATGGAGCTCTTGACCGAGGCGTGATCGGCCGCATCGAGGCCGGCGATGGGCGCCAGCATCATGATGAAGCCGATGATGGTGCCGAGCAGGCCGAGCTTGATCAAGGCATCGCCGGCATACGCGCCGAGCTGGTTGGGCCCGCGCAATGCGTCCGCCAGTCCGCGCAGCAGCAACGTCTGGTCGATCCGGTGCTCATCGCCCTGCAATCCGGCCTTGAGGATGAGATTGCGGATGTGGGTGGTGACTTCCCCGCGCGGCAGCTTGGCCCCGGTTCCCGTCACCACATCCTCTCCCTCGACGCTCAAACGATGCGTCCCGCTGCTCACCAATGTGAGCACACGGTGAGCCCTGTCGAGTTCCCGGGAGATCGCCACGGTGCGCACCATGCAGTGCAGCGAAGCGGCGACATAGAGGACCAGGATGATCACCGAGATGTAGGTCTTGTCGCTGTTGAGCATCATGCGGACGAGGCCGAAATGCCATGCCAGGACGAATCCGAACAGGCAGACGCCGGTGAAAATCATCCAGCGCAGCAGCGGCAGGTGATCGGTAGGCAGGTGGATGTCGGCACGGAAGTCGCTTGGGACTGCAGTTATGGCCATTGGGATCATCTTCTCAAATGGACGATACGGGATAGTGCCGTTGGCGCGCTCGCTGTCAAGTTGTCCGGCCGCTTTCCGGCCGGCGGCGTGAGGGCTATCGCAGTGCGGGCGCGGTGGTGGAGCGGTCGAACGCGGCGGAGCGCCATTCATAGCATCGCTCGCTTTCGCTGTCCTGTCGACCCGGCTAGTCTGTGCGCAAAATAGGAGGAAACATGAAAACGCCCATCCGCATTCTGTTGGCGCTCGTCGCGACGGCTGCAACCGCGCTCGCCGCCGACCGTCCGGTCCGGTTCTGGAACCTGACGCGCCACACCATCTCGGAATTCCGCCTGGCGCCCGCCGGCACCAACAAATGGGGCGACAACCAGTGCAAGAACGACAAGGACGGCACCGTGGATTCCGACGAGCGGTTGCGCATTACGGCGACCGAACCGGGCCTCTACGACGCCAGTCTCAAGGACACCTCCGGCCGGGTCTGCCTGGTCCGCAACATCAAGGTCGAGGCAGGGGAAGTCTTCTCCATCGAGGAGAAGGATCTGACCTCCTGCCAGCCATGAGCGGTGCACCGCCGAGCGCTTGCGAATCCTACGCAATGGGGGAGCCGGAATGCTGCCCACAATTGCCCACCTGTGTGCAACGGCAGCGGTGTTGGGCGGGTGCCGACGACGGCGCATAGCAGCCCGCCCGCATGCGGCTTGGAGATATATTGACCCCCCCACAGGCCCCGCCTAGGGTGCGGCGAACGTGCCGATTTGACGACGCGGGTAAAGCTTTCGAGCACGATGTCCATGCCGGCAAATTCGTTCGGCACCAAGGGGAGAAAAGCCATGAGGACAGTATCCATCGCCGGCGCATTGGCCAGCTCATTGCTGGTAGCGACCGCGCTGTCGCCGGTTCGCGCCGCCGACATGACCAACGAGCGCGAACTCAATCCGCAGCGGGAGCCGCAGAACTGGATTCTGCATCACGGCAACTACCAGGGCCACCGATTCTCCGCGCTCAAGGAGATCAACACCGACACCGTCAAGAACCTCAAGCCGGTATTCACGGTGGCGTTGAGCGGGTTCCAGAGCGGCGGCCGCTACGCCTTCGGCAATCTCGAAGCGACGCCCATCGTCGAGGACGGCATCATCTATGTGCCGGACGGCTGGGGCTCGGTCTATGCCATCGATGTCACCGCCGGCAAGAAGGGCGTCATCAAGTGGAAGATGGATCCCGGCACCGACCGCGCCTGGGCCGGTGATGTCGCCTGCTGCGGGGTCAACAACCGCGGCGTCGCGCTGTGGAAGGACAAGGTGATCTCGATCGCCCTCGACGGCCGCATGTTCGCCATCAACAAGGCGACCGGAGAAGTCGTGTGGGAGCGCAAGATCGCCGACCCCGCAAACGCCGAGGTTCTCACCATCGCGCCGCTGGTCATTCGCGACCTCGCCATCGTCGGCATCGCCGGCGGTGAATTCGGTATCCGCGGCTTCATCGAGGCGACCGACCTCAACACCGGCAAGGCCGCCTGGCGCACCTACACCATTCCCGGCACCGGCGAGCCCGGCAACGAGACCTGGAAGGACGGCAAGGACCACTGGAAGCACGGCGGCGGTTCGGTGTGGGAGACCGCGACCTATGATCCCGAGAGCGACACCTTCTACCAGGGCATCGGCAATGCCGGCCCGGACTGGGATGCCGAATACCGGCCCGGCGACAACAAATGGGCGGCGAGCGTCCTCGCCATCAATCCGAACGACGGCAAGATCAAGTGGGGTTATCAGTACACCCCCAACGACCCCTATGATTTCGACGAGATTTCCGAGCACCCCATCATCAACGCCAAGGTCAACGGCGAAGACCGCAAGCTCGTGGTTCACGCGGCCCGCAACGGCTTCTTCTACGCGCTCGACCGCACCAACGGCTCGTTCGTCGCCGGCAAGCAGTATGTCGACCAGTTGAACTGGACGCCCGGCCTCGATCCCAAGACCGGCCGGCCGCTCAACTACAACCCGGACGGCGGCTTCCAGGTTTACAACGTCGGCAGCCACGGCACCCGCGCCGAGCCGAAGGGTCGCCAGCTTTGCCCGGCGCATTTCGGCGGCAAGAATTGGGAGCCCTCCGCCTACAATCCGGAACTCGGCCTGCTCTACATCCCCTCGATCGAAGGCTGCAACTACATCGAGACCGTCGAGCAGAAGGACATGCAGGACCAGGGCGGGCCGGCAAAGGTGCGCGAAAGATTCACTGGGGGAGGAATCAAGACCCCCGACCGTCTGTACGGCAGCCTGAAGGCGGTCGATCCCACGACAGGCGACATCAAGGCCGCGCTGAGGCTCGATTACCCCAACTACAGCGGCGCAATGGCGACCGCCGGCAATCTGGTGTTCTTAGGCCATATGGACGGCTCCTTCACCGCCCATGACGCCAAGACCCTCAAGGAGCTCTGGAGCTTCAACGTCGGCACCGGCATCAATGCGCCGGCGGTCACCTATTCGGTGAACGGCAAACAGTACGTTGCGGTGCTGGTAGGTTCGAAACAGCCGGCCAACGTCATCCCGTTGTCGCCGGAGCTCAAGAACACCTCGACGGCCTCGATGCTGTTCGTGTTCGCGCTGTAACGCCCGTCGCGTGGACGCGCCGACCGGTCCCGGCAACGCGACGACAGGAAAGCGCGCGGCTTGCATCCGCAGGCCCCGCAACCCTCGGTACCACGATGGCGGGCCGTCCGGCCCGGGCATAAAAGGAGACGTTTCATGACCACCAAATCCCTCGTCGGTGCGTGTGCGGGCTCGCTGCTCCTGGCGACGGCGCTGACGCCGGTGCGTGCCGCCGACATGACCAATGAGCGCCTGCTCAATCCGCAGCGGGAGCCGCAGAACTGGATTCTCAATCACGGCAATTACCAGGGCTACCGCTTCTCCGCCCTCAAGGAGATCGACACCGACTCCGTGAAGAACCTCAAGCCGGTGTTCACGGTGGCATTGGGCGGATTCCAGAGCGGCGGACGCTATGCGTCCGGAGCACTCGAGGCGACGCCGCTGGTCGAAGACGGCATCATGTACGTGCCGGACGGCTGGGGCTCGGTCTACGCGATCGACGTCACCGCCGGCAAGAAGGGCGTCATCAAGTGGAAGATGGACCCCGGCACCGACCGTGCCTGGGCGGGCGATGTCGCCTGCTGCGGCGTCAACAACCGCGGCGTCGCGCTGTGGAAGGACAAGGTGATCTCGATCGCCCTCGACGGCCGCATGTTCGCCATCAACAAGGCGACCGGCGAAGTCGTGTGGGAGCGCAAGATCGCCGACCCCGCATTGGGCGAAACCCTCACGGTCGCGCCCCTGATCATCCGCGACCTCGCGATCGTCGGCCCGGCCGGCGGCGAATTCGGCATCCGCGGTTACATCGAGGCGACCGACCTCAACACCGGCAAGGCCGCGTGGCGCACCTACACCATTCCGGGCGCCGGCGAGCCCGGCAACGAGACCTGGAAGGACGGCAAGGACCGCTGGAAGCACGGCGGGGGTTCGGTCTGGGAGACCGCGACCTACGACGCCGAGAGCGATACGTTCTACCAGGGCGTCGGCAATGCCGGACCGGACTACGACATCCAGTATCGTCCGGGCGACAACAAATGGGCGGCGAGCGTTCTCGCCCTCAGCCCGAACGACGGCAAGATCAAGTGGGGCTTCCAGTACACCCCGCAGGATCCCTATGACTACGACGAGATTTCCGAGCACCCCATCATCAACGCCAAGGTCAATGGCGAAGACCGCAAGCTGCTTGTACACGCGGCCCGCAACGGCTTCTTCTACGCGCTCGATCGCACCAACGGCTCGTTCGTCGCCGGCAAGCAGTATGTCGACGAGTTGAACTGGACGCCCGGCCTCGATCCCAAGACCGGGCGGCCGCTCAACTACAATCCAAACACCGATATCCAGATGTATGGCGCCGGCTCGCACGGCATGCGGGGAATGCCGTCGACACGGACCTGTCCGTCCAATGTCGGCGGCAAGAACTGGGAGCCGTCCGCCTACAATCCCGAGCTCAGGCTGCTTTTCATTCCCTCGATCGAAGGCTGCAATACCATCGAGACCCTCGAGCAGAAGGACATGGAGGACCAGGGCGGCACCGCCAAGGTCCGCGAACGCTTCACCGGCGGCAGCGCCAAGACGGTCCAGCGGCTCTACGGCAGCCTCAAGGCCGTCGATCCCGTGACCGGCGAGACCAAGGCCGCGCTGAAGATGACCTACCCGAACTACGGCGGCGCGCTCGCGACCGCCGGGAATCTCGTGTTCCTCGGCGAGTCCGACGGCACCTTCGGGGCTTACGATGCAAAGTCCCTGAAGCAACTGTGGAGCTTCAACATCGGCACCGGCATCAACGCGCCGCCCATCACCTATGCGGTGAACGGCAAGCAGTATGTGGCGGTGCTGGCGGGCTCCCGGCAGAACGTCAACATCTATGGACTGGCGCCGGAGTTGAAGAACATGTCGACGGCATCGATGCTGTACGTGTTCGCACTCTAGCCGCGACGCGACGAAGCCGCGCCGTTCAAATCCGCGGCGCGGAAATACCTTCCGGTCGGGCCGGGCGCCCGATCCGGCAGTGCCAAGGAGAATTCGATGACGACCAAGTGTTTCGCCGGCGCGTTCCTCGCCACCGGGTGTGTCGCCGGTGCATTCGCGGGTTCGCTGCTGCTGGCGACCGCGCTGACGCCGGCCGGCGCCGCCGACATGACCAATGAGCGCCTGCTCAATCCGCAGCGGGAACCGCAGAACTGGATCCTCCATCACGGCAATTACCAGGGTCACCGCTTCTCGCTCCTCAAGGAGATCAATACCGACACCGTCAAGAACATGAGGCTCGCCTACACGGTGGGGCTCGGCGGGTTCCAGAGCGGCGGGCGCTACGCGTTCGGCAATCTCGAAGCGACGCCCATCGTCGAGGACGGCATGATGTACGTGCCGGACGGCTGGGGCTCGGTCTATGCCATCGATGTCACCGCCGGCAAGAAGGGCGTCATCAAGTGGAAGATGGATCCCGGCACCGACCGCGCCTGGGCCGGTGACGTCGCCTGCTGTGGGGTCAACAACCGCGGCGTCGCGCTGTGGAAGGACAAGGTGATCTCGATCGCCCTCGACGGCCGCATGTTCGCCATCAACAAGGCGACCGGAGAAGTCGTGTGGGAGCGCAAGATCGCCGAGCCTGCCCTCGGCGAAACGCTCACCGTCGCGCCGCTGGTCATCCGCGACCTCGCCATCGTCGGCATCGCCGGCGGTGAATTCGGTATCCGCGGCTTCATCGAGGCGACCGATCTCAACACCGGCAAGGCGGCCTGGCGCACCTACACCATTCCCGGCACCGGCGAGCCCGGCAACGAGAGCTGGAAGGACGGCAAGGACCGCTGGAAGCATGGCGGCGGCTCGGTGTGGGAGACCGCGACCTACGATCCCGACACCGATACGTTCTACCAGGGCATCGGCAATGCCGGGCCGGACTACGACATCGCGTACCGGCCGGGCGACAACAAGTGGGCGGCGAGCGTTCTGGCCATCAGCCCGAACGACGGCAAGATCAAGTGGGGCTTCCAGTACACCCCGCAGGACCCCTATGACTTCGACGAGATTTCCGAACACCCCATCATAAACGGCAAGGTGAACGGGGAGGACCGCAAGCTCGTGGTGCACGCCGCGCGCAACGGCTTCTTCTATGCCCTCGACCGCACCAACGGCTCGTTCGTCGCCGGCAAGCAGTATGTCGACCAATTGACCTGGACGACCGGCCTCGATCCCAAGACCGGCCGGCCGCTCAATTACGATCCGAACTCGGACATTCAGATCTACAGCCCGGGCAGCCACGGCATGCGCGGCCAGGGACCGGGACGCACCTGTCCGACCAACCAAGGCGGCAAGAACTGGGAACCTTCCGCCTACAATCCCCAGCTCAACCTGATCTACCTCCCGACCATCGAAGGCTGCAACGTCATCGAGACGGTCGAGCAGAAGGACTTCGCCGACCAGGGGGGCACCATCAAGCCGCGCGAGCGCTTTACCGGTGGCAGCACCAAGAGTCCCGAGCGCCGCTACGGCAGCCTCAAGGCCATCGATCCGATCACCGGCGAGACCAAGGTCAATGTGAGGCTCACCTACGCCAACTATGCGGGCGCGTTGGCCACGGCCGGGGACCTGGTTTTCCTCGGTCACTACGATGGCACGTTCTCGGCGTATGACGGCAAGACGCTGCAGGAGCTGTGGAGCTTCAATATCGGCACCGGCATCAACGCGCCGGCCGTCAGCTTTGCGGTCAACGGCAAGCAGTACGTCGCGGTCCTCGCGGGGTCTGCCATGCGCGACCAGGTGCTGGGCACCGCGCCGGAGTTGCGGAATAATGCAACGGCGTCGATGCTGTTCGTGTTCACGCTGTAGGGAGAACCCGTCCACCGGAACCCGACCGGGCGCGACATGCCCGTCGCGGCGGTTGCGTTCCCCTTTCAACACGCGTCATCCGGTCCGTGGAAATGAAGATGAAAGCTGCTCGCGACAACGCCCTTCGCTTCAAGTTTCTTGCTCTTGCCATGCTGTCGGTTGCGGCGCTGGTGCCGACTCCAGGCCGTGCCCAGGCCCCGCCCAGTGCCCAGGCTCCCAGTACCGCGGCCCCGCTCAGTGCCCAGGCCCCCGCTGCGAAGGCCCCGCTCAGCGCCGAAGAGGCGCGCTTCATCGAATTCGGCAAGGAGATCTTCAAGAGCAAGGCCGTCTGCCAGTATTGCCATAAGTGGGACGCCTCGGGCGACCAGGGCTATGGCGGCAACGCCTTGTCGCTGCGCGCCACCCAGCTCACGCCCGAACAGATGACGGAAGTCGTCAAATGCGGCCGGCCCGGCACCGGCATGCCCTATCACGACCGCTTCGCCTATACGGACAAGCGGTGCTACGGTTATACCCGTGAGCAGATGGGCAACGACATGCCGCCCGCCGGGAACGACTTCCTGGCAAATCGCGAGGTCGACGCGGTGGTGAAGTATCTGTTCGCGAAGGATGTCGGGCGCGGGCCCGCAACGTATCAGGATTGCGTCGACTTCTGGGGTGTCGATACCAAGCAATGCGAACCGATGAAGAAATGACCCCGGCCCCCCGCGCACGAAACTGCGCCGCGACGGCATTGACGGCGCTCTGCTTGCTGTCCGGCGCCGCCGCGGCACAGGAGCAGAAGCGGCCCGATCCCGGCGAGATCCACGGTCTCAAGCTCGGCCTGAAGGCGGCGGAGATGTCCACCGACACCTTCGGCGACCTCGCCTGCGGCAGCAATGGCGGCCCGCCGCGGCAGACGATCGACGCGTGGACTGACTTTGGCAAATGCCGGCCAGAGGCGAGCGGTCTCTACGAGATCTATGCCCCGTTCGACGACGAGCAGGACTATGTCGGCCGTGCCATCGACGATCCGCTGTACGCCCAGGGCCAAGTCGGCACCCGGGTGGCCGGGCATCCCGTGATCCTCTCGGTGCTGTTCGACAAGGACGGCGTGCTGCGCGGCATCCGCATGATCAGCGACCCCCGCGCCTCGCCGCTGGAGCGGCGGATGGCCCACATGCTGCGGCTCGCCATCATCAACCGCTACGAGCCCGACGGCTGGAATTGCACGGACATGCCTCCGGCACCGGGAGAAACGCCGGTCGGCGGCGGCGTGTTCATCAAGCAGCGCTGCGAGAAGGCCTTGCCCGGGAAGAACCTCATGGTCGAGACCCACTTCCTGCGCAAGCCCGGCCAGAGCGAAGTCAACCCCGCGACGGGCGAAGCCACGTCGGGCCAATTCGAGAGCTGGACCCGTTTCGAGATCATGGACCCGAACTACCGCAAGCCGTGACGGCGGGTGGTGCGATCGTTCTCCGCTCAATACGGCCCGGCGGAACGCAGGATTTCTTTTGTGGGGGTAAGCTCATTTCCGGCTTGAGGGACAGCGACGACTCGCTGATATGCTTGCGGCAGCAATCGTGCGAACAGGTCCGCCCACCGGCGCTGGCCTGCTTCGTCCGTAATGAGGTCCTGGCGAATTTCGATGGCGACATGATGCAGATGGCGCTGCTCGCCATGAACGGGGATCGTGTAATCCGTCGCGTCGGTCACACTGTAGGGTTCGTTGTCGCCGACCGTGAGGCCGTGCTCGCCCTTTGGCTCGCCCCGCAGGAGATCCATCAGGGCATGAGCAAAACGGGGATCACGGTTGTAGAGCAGCCCGACATGCCACGGCCGCGCGACGCCCATGAACAACGGGGTGAAGCTGTGCATGGCGATCAGTGCCGTCGGCCGGCCAGCCTGCCGCCGCCGGTCCAGTTCGCCCGTGATCGCGTCGTGATAGGGCTGAAATATCTCGCGAATCCGGGCCTCCATTTGAGCTTTGCTCAGCCCGATGTTTCCGGGAACGGTGGTGCGTTCGCTCAATGCGGCGATCGAGGTCTCCGAGCCCGGCATCCGGTTGCAGTCGATGGCGAGGCGGGAATAGTTCTGCGAGATGACGACCGCATCGAGTACGTCCCCGATCAGGCGGCAGACCGCGCCGATACCGATATCCCAGGCAATGTGGCGCTCGAGTTCCGCCGGCCCGAGGCCGAGCTTCTGCAGGCGCCGAGGCAAAGTATTGCCGGCGTGATCGGCAACGATGACGAGCGGCGATCGGCCACCCTCGTTGGCCACCGTGACGGGCTGCGGTTCGTCCGGGGCGAGAAGCCTCATCGGCACGTCATCCATGGGGGCTCGCTGGTTCGCCGAAGCCGTCGGCAGCGGTTGGGGGACGTTCATTGGCGCAAAAGTTGCATAAAATTTTCGGACTTCGATCGGGGGTTGGAATGCCCACGCTGACCATCAAGCACATCACGACCTACCAGTACAGGCAGCCGGTCGTCTTCGGCGAGCACCGGATGATGCTGCGTCCGCGCGACGGCCATGACCAAAGCCTGATCGACGCAAAGCTCGTGATCGCCCCGACCCCGATTCGGATTCGCCGGACCAAGGATGCTTTCGGCAACCATGTGGACATCGCGCACTTTGCCGGGCGGGCCAGGGAGCTTCGGTTCGAGAGCACCATTCGTCTCGACCACTCTCATGGGGACCTTCGCGACCTCGATATCGCCGAGTCCGCTCGCACCTATCCGTTCGTCTATGGCGCGGAAGAGCTGCCGGAACTGGCCCATCTGATCAAACGACGATCGGTCGACCCGGAACGCCGGGTCGAGCGGTGGGCTCGAACGTTCCTGCGAAACGACCGGCCGATCGATACCAGCGAGCTTCTGGTCGACCTCACCCACGGCATCAACCAAACCTTCAAGTATACCCGCAGGCTCGAAAAGGGCATTCAGGCTCCGATGGAGACGCTCACGCTCGGAAGCGGGAGCTGTCGTGACCTTGCCATGCTGATGATCGATGCTGCCCGCTCGCTCGGAATGGCGGCACGCTTCGTTTCCGGATATCTCTACGTTCCCGATGACGACGATATCGATGGCGGCGACATGCAAGGCGGCAACACGCATGCCTGGGCCCAAGTCTATCTGCCCGGGGCCGGCTGGGTCGATTTCGATCCGTCCAGCGGCGTGGTCGGCAACCGCGACCTTGTTCGCGTCGCGGTGGTGCGCGATCCGCGCCAAGCCATACCGCTCCAAGGTACCTGGATGGGCCGTCCGTCCGACTACCTCGGAATGAACGTCGCGGTCGCCGTCAGCCGGGCACCGCCAAAATGGGATGAGCAAGCGCCGATGGAGCGCTACGCGTGAAGCTGGCACACCACGGCTGATCGCCGCGGTCGTCGTCCCGGCGACAAAAAAAGGAACTTGCGCCCGGCACGGCGGTTATTCCCCGGGCCTTGAGGGTATCTCGGCGAATATTCGCACGGGTTACGAGATTTCCGCGATCGCGGCCGAAGCGCGTGATTTCGGCGTTGCACTTCAGACAAACCTCGGAATTCCCTGTCCCGGAGGAATTCTTCGTCCTGGCGGCGCTCGAGGCGATGGAGGACGGGTCACTCACGTCCCGAGGAGACATGTCTTGGAAATCAGGGTGGGCTACGAGCTGATCTACGATTGTCCGCAGCCGACACCGATGATGCTGGTGCTGCACATCCACTATTCGCGGGCATCCGACGTCATCGTCCCGGATCATGTGACGACCACCCCGTCGATTCCACTGTCGGCCTATCGCGACGGCTTCGGCAACTGGTGCACGCGCCTCGTCGCACCCGCCGGGCGGTTGCGGATCGCCAGTGCGGCCCTGGTCAGGGATTCCGGCGAGCCCGATATCATCGCACCTTACGCGCAACAACATTCGATCCAGGAACTGCCCGAAGACGCGCTGGTTTTTCTGCTGGGCAGCCGATACTGCGACACCGAGAAATTCTCCGAAGTGGCCTGGAGCCTGTTCGGTCACACTCCCATGGGCTGGGCCCGGGTCCAGGCCATCTGCGATTTCGTGCACAACCATATCTCGTTCGGCTATGAGCATGCCCGCGCCACCAGGACGGCCTGGGAGGCGTTCAACGAGCGCAGAGGCGTGTGCCGCGACTTCGCGCATCTCGCCGTCTCCTTGTGCCGGTGCATGAACATTCCGGCACGCTACTGCACTGGTTATCTCGGCGATATCGGGATGCTGCCGCCCTACGGTCCGATGGACTTCGCCGCGTGGTTCGAAGCCTATCTCGGCGGCCGCTGGTACACCTTCGATCCCCGCAACAACATACCGCGGATCGGACGGGTGCTGATGGCAAGGGGCCGCGACGCCATCGACGTCGCCATCGCCACCACGTTCGGACCCAACACGCTCACCGGCTTTCAGGTCTGGACCGACGAGATGGTCAATTGAGCAACGTAGCCCGGATGGAGCGACGGCATCTTCGCCGTCGCGTAATCCGGGGACAGCCTCTCCGCATCGCTGCAACTGGAACGCCGTCCCGGATTTCGCTGCCGCTCAATCCGGGCTACATCTCTACGCCGCGGCGGCACCCACGGTCGCTTTCGTCCCGTCGGGCCGGGTGAGGATCGCGCGGTAGCCCGGCGAGGCCGCGATGAGCGCGGCGGCGCTCGCCTCGCCGGCGACGCAGAGCGCGGTGGAAAGCCCGTTGGCGGCCGTCGCCCGGGGGCCGATCACGGCGGCATCGAGCAGCCCGTGGGCGCTGTCCCCGGTATGCGGATCGAAGATGTGATGGAACCGGCCGGACGGCTCGAAGGTGGTGCCGTAACCGCCGGACACCGCCATGGCGGTGTCCGCGAGCTCGACGGTTTCCGCCAAGGCTGATTGCGCCACCCCCGCTTGCACCAAACCCGCCTGCGCATTGCGGATGCCGACCCGCCAGGCCCGCCCGTCGGGATGGCGGCCGAGCGCCCGGACCTCGCCGAGATCGACGAAGGCGGTTGCAAAGCCCTCGTTGCGCAGGAGGTCGGCGCATGCGTCGGTGACAAATCCCTGCGCCAGGCTGTTCAGCGTCACCGCCATGCCTTCGCGCGCGAAGGCGATGCGGGCGGAGCCGATGTCGATGGCGCGGAAATCGACGAGGTCGCGCGCGACATCGCGGGCGCGGGCGAGAACGTCGTCCTGGACCGCGGTGCGCGACCAGAAATGCGCTTCGTAGAGACGCCACAGCGGCTGCACCGAGATATCGAACGCGCCTGCGCTCAGGACGGAGAACCGCCGGCTCTCCTCCATCAACCCGCGCAGCTCCGGCGAAGACCTGGTCAATGCGCCCGCGGCGTTGAGCCTGGAAATCTCGCTGTCCGCCACGGCGAGACTGAAAATGCGCTCATAGCGTGCGATCTCGCCCTCGACCTTGCGGATGGCGCGTCGCGCGGCCGCTTCGTCGGTGTGCCAGAGCGAGAGTTCGGCCAGCGCGCCGAGCACCTCGCCCTGCCAGTCGTACAACCGGCCCGCGGGGACGGTGGCGCGGACGGCCGCGATCATCAGCGGCAGCCCGGCGGCGGCCGCGACGATCCGCACCGCGCGGCGGCGCGTCATCCCGCGCACAGCGGGGGTCACCGTCGGATTTCGCTGTGTATCAGACATGATTCGCCATTGCTGCCACCGGAACCGTCGTGTCCGCATCCGCGCCGCCGCGGCGCTTGGCTGCCTGCACCAGCGGCGGGCAGCGCTTGTCGTCATAATATTCGACCTGGCAATCCAGGCACTGGAAGCATTCCGCGGTGATGATCTTACCCGACTTCTCGATCGCCCGCACCGGGCACGAACGCTCGCACAGCCGGCACGGGCTTCCGCATTCGGGACGGCGCTTGAGCAGGTCGATCAGATGCAGCCGGTCGAGCGCCGCGAGCACGCCGCCGAGCGGACACAGGAAGCGGCAATAGGCCCGCTCGGAGAACAGCCCGATGGCGAGCAGCGCCCCGGCATAGAAGACGTAGGGCCAGGCGCGGGTGAACTTGGAGGTGATCGCGGTCTTGAAGGGCTCGATCTCGGTGGTCGCGCCGGACCCGTCGATCGAGGTCAACACCAGCACCAGCACGACGGCCGCAGCGATATACTTGCCCAGCCACAGGCGCTTCTCCAGCGCCTCCGGCGGGTTCCATTGCGGCAGCCCGGCCGCCCGCGAAAGCTGGGCCAGCAGTTCCTGCAGCGCGCCGAACGGGCACAGCCAGCCGCAGAACACGCCGCGCCCGATCAGCACCATCGACACCAGCGTGTAGGCGGCGATGATCGCCATCAGCGGCTCGGCGAGATAGAAGCCGATGTCGAGGCCGCGGAACGGGGCTTCGATGTAGTTGATGACGTTGACGATGGAGAGCTGCACTTCGGCGGTCCAGCCGAGCCAGACCAGCACGATCAGCAGAAACCCGTTGCGCACCAGACGGTGGGCGCGGCGCGACCGCGACAGCTGCGCCTGGAACACGAAGATCAGGGTGAGCGCGGTCAGCAGCGCCGCGAGGATCGCGATGTTGCCCCGGGCGTCGCGCCACGCCTCGACCCAGGCCGCGACCGGCGGCTCGTCCGGCATGAGGACGAACGCGCCCGGAAGCCGGTATTCGACCGGAAACGCGATGCTCACCGGTTGCGCACCGGCGCCGTTCACCACGAGTTCCAGCCGCCACGGCGCGAGCGGATCGAATTTCGCGTTGGCCGGCAGCGCGAACAACCCGGCGTTCTGCTGCGCCCTGATGCCGTCGGCAGCGCCGGTGCCGAGCCGCTGATAGTTGTCGTTGACGAAGGAGAACGTCTCGCCGCCCTGCACCACGCGGATGCGGTCGAACTCGAAGCCTTCGGACTGGCGATAATGCTTGGTGCCGAGGAAATCATAGGGCCCGTTGGACGCAACGAAGATCGCCGGGGCGCCGCGCGGCAGCCGGGCCCTGTAGTCGTCGAAATTGCGCAGGCCGAGCAGGTTGCCGCCGACCGCGGCCGGCGTCAGCAGGCCGGTGAACACCTCGATGTAGAGATCGTCGGGCTTGCCGGGCGGCACGTCGAGGGTGGCGTCCGCGGCGCCGGCCGCCTTGAGTGCCGCCGCCACCTCTCCCGAAGTGATGCGGTGGCGCACGACCGCGCCCTCGGCGACGAGTTCCTGCCACGACATCAGACGAAAGCCGTCGACATCGAGCGTCGGCGCGGTGACCACCGGGCGCGAAATCCGCGCCCGTGCGATGAGCCGCGCCGAATCGAGGATTGCGCCGCGCATGGCCCGCGCGCTGATGGAGGCGCCCTTGACGAAATCCGGCGGCAGCATCGCCGCAAAGCCGCCCTGCAGCGGCATTCCCGCCTGCCGGGCAAGGAAGGTATCGAGCAGCGGCTGACGCACTGCGTCGTGATAAATGTAGGGCTCGACGTGGAAGACCACCTTGGCGCCGGTGATGTGGCCGCTCAAATCGACCCCGGCAATGACGTCGAACGGGACCACCGAATACCCGGGCGTGGCGACGATATCGAGGGTCGAGAAAATGTAGGCGGCGACCTTGCCGTCCTTGTAGGCGGCGATCGCCGGCGGCGAACCCTCTTCCGGCCCCAGCCGCTCGGCGCCGGGAAACACCACCGCCATCACCTCGGGCGTCAACCGCTCGCGCAGCTTGCCCTTTTCGGCGGCGGCCGGCGTCGCCACCGCGAGCGCGACGAGCGCCAGCGAGAATGCTTCGCGCAGGAAGGAAACCGGCCCCGGGCTCATTCGTTGCGCTTTCCGTCCGGCATGATGGCGGCGTCGAAATTAGCGCCCTCGGTCTGTGCGTCGGTCATGATCGCGTTCTTCAGGTTGGCACCCTCGAAGCTCACGCCGCGCAGGTCGGCACCGTGGAAATCGGCGCCGAACAGATCGACGCCGGCGAGGGTCGAGCCGCGCAGGTCGGCGCCGTAGAAGTCCGCTTCGGGCATGTCGGAAAGGGTGAAATCGACGCCGCGGAGATCCATCTCGCGCATCTTCTGGCCGTCGAGGTGGGCGCTTCGCAGGTTCGCCCCGGCGAGCTTGGCACCCGCGAGCCGGGCCCCGCGCAGGTCGGTGCCGGCAAGGATCGCGCCTTCGAGATTGGCCTGGTTGAGGCGCGCCTGGCCGAGACGGGCGTTGATGAGGTTGGCGCCGGCGAGGTTGGCGCTCGACAGGTCGGCTTCGTAGAGCAGCGCCTTGGACATGTCGGCGCCGCGAAAATCCGCCCATTTGGCGTCGATCCGGTTGAGATCGGCCTCGACCAGCTTGGCGCCGGAAAGATCGGCGTGCTGCAGCGAGCTGCGAAACAGGGACGCCGCAGAGAGGTCGGCATTCTTCAGAATGGCGCGATCGAGCTTGGAGCGCTTGAGATCGCGGTCCTGGAAGTTCCGTCCGGACAGATCGCATGCGATGCAGGATTTCGCGGTACCGGCAAGAAACGCAGCGACATCGTCGGGCGCGGCGGCGGCGAGCGTCGCGAACGCGACCACCCCCGCGGCAATCAAGCCCGTCCTCCCGTCCATCGCGCGCTCCCTGCTCGTTACCCCGTTGGGGGGTTCCCGAACGGCGCAAGTCCGCGATCTTGTTCTGATGCGGTGATCGGCGCAAGGCCCGCAACGCTTGGGACGATTCGGGGCTTGTGCGAACGACCGCCGCACCCCGCCGGGTGGGCGGCGTCCAACTCCGGCAAGCGCACGGCGCATGGGACGCGTGCCCCGGAATGACGAGCCTGCGAGATGTTCGAGGGGCCTATTTCGGGAACTCGCTGCAGGGCTCGGCCTCCTCGCCCCAGAACTCGACGCACTTGGCGTGGTCCATCGGGCCCTTGCCGATGACCTTGGCGAACATGAAATCGGCGATGAACTCGATTTCCCGGTTCTGCAGCGTCGCCGGCGGATCGCTCATGCGGTGGCCGGCTTTGGCGAGGTCGGCCTGCTTGAGGCCATAGCAACGGCCGTCGCTGTAAGCGAACTTGTCGAACGGCGGCATTCCCGTGCCGGGCAGGCCGCATTTGATGGTCATGACCAGGGCGGCGCGGTCGAGCCGGGTTTCGCGCAAATTGGCGCCGTCCGGCATCTGGCTGTCCATCTTGCGGCCGTCGCCGGCCCAGCCGTGGCAGGACTGGCAATTGCCCTTCTGCCGGAACAGCCGCGCGCCTTCGGCGATATCGCTGGCATCGGGGGTCTGTGCGGCGAGGGGCAGGGTCGAGACCAGCACCGCCGCCGTGACGGCGGCCACTGCCGCCGCGTTCCGCAAGGCGCGCAGGCCGGCCGATTTGCATGAGTAACGCACGTGTCGCTCCGTTTCCTTGCCGACGTTTCTTCCCGATCATGCACTAGCGTCTTGATGTCACGTGATCAACGGCAAGATTGGCGCACGCAGCCATGCGCGCTACGATGAGCGCCAAAAAGGATGAGTCCATGCGCCTTGCGGCAGTGCTGATGCTGGGGATGTTGGGGTCGACCGCGGCGGCCGCCGCCGCGGAGGAGGAGCTGCATCGTTCCACCATCTGGGACCTCGTGCTCGGCGCGCCGGTATCGGCGCAGCCCGCGCCGCAGGAATTCCAGGCCTTCGCCTGCGGCTCCAATGGCGGCTCGCCGCGCGCGCCGCTCACCGGCTGGGCCGATTTCAAGCGCTGTCCGGCCGAAGCCGACGGCCTGCATGAGGTCTATTTCGAGTACGATGACGAAATCGAATACATCGCCCGTGCCCATGACAATGACCGCGAGATCTCGCGCTGGGCCGGCACCCATGAGGTGACGTTTCCGGTGATCGCCAGCGCGTTGTTCGACGACGCCGGCATCCTCCAGGGCATCCGCCTCGTCACCGATCCGCGCCCCGACCACCGCAACGACATCACCGAGGCCGACCGCAAGAAGCGCGAGGAGTCCTACCTGTTCGGCGGCGTCATGGCGTCCCGTTTCGGGATCGAAGCGGAACGCGACTGCAAGTCGGTGCCGCCGGGGGAGGGCGAGAGCGCGGTCGGCTCGCTCTTCATCAAGCAGGTCTGCGAGCGCAACGACCCCGCCGCCGGGCGTCGCATCGCCATCCGTGCCAATCTCTTCCGCAAGCCCGGCCAGAGCGGCGTCAATCCGCAATTGCCGACACAGCTGACCCAAGGCCAGTTCGAGAGCTCGGCCCGCCTCGAAATCTACGCACTCGGCGCGCGCTGACGCATTTCCGATTTGGTCGAGCTCTCGATTTTGTCATTGCCCGGCTCGACCGGGCAATCCAGTACTCCCGGTCGGTGTCTACTGGATCGCCCGGTCGAGCCGGGCGATGACAGCGTAGGTTGAACGTCCTGAACATCAGGGTTGGGTGGTACCGTCGGGCATGATCGTCGCGCGCAGGATCGCGTCGTCGAGCTTGGCTTCGTAGAGGTCCGCCATCCGCAGATTGGCGTCGGTGAGATTTGCGCGGGTGAGGTCGGCGCCGCGCAGATTGGCATGCAGCGCATCGGCCTCGTGCAGGTCGGCACCGACGAGGCTCGCCTCGACCAGTTCGGCGCCCATCAACCGGGTGCCGGACAGCGTCGCGCCGTCGAGCCGGGCACCGCGGGCGAATGCCTCGTCGAGCGCGGCGTCGGTGAGGTCCGCGCCGGTGAGCACCGCATCGGTGAGGCGGGTCTTGCGCATGTCGGCATTGCGCAGGATCGCCTTGGCGAGGTTGCTGCGCAGCAGGCGCGCGGTCCCCATCATCGCGTCGGTGAAATCGGCGCCGTCGAGCGCCGCGCCGTCGAGAACGGCGCCGTACAGCATCGCCTCGTGCAGCACCGCGCCGGTGAGCCGGGCGCGGCTCAGATTGGCCTTGTTGAGGTTCGCGCCGGAGAGGTCGGCGCCCTCGAGCCGGGCGCCGGCGAGCTTGGCGTCGTGGAAGTTGGCGTCCTTGAGCTTGGCCCCGGTCAGGTCGGCGCCGGTGAGGTCGCGGCGCTTGAAATTGGCGCCGGTCAGGTCGCAGCCGGCACACGCCTTGGTGCGGCCGGCGAGGAAATCGTCGCGCGGTTCGGCGCGCGCGCTTGCCGCCGCCAGCATCGACGCCAGCGCCGCCGCCAGCAGCGGGGCCGACACGTATGCTCGGAATTTTGCGCAAATCATGCGTTCGCCGCTTGTCGACAGGCCCCCGGCCGGACGACTACCATAGCATCCCATGCCGGAAATCGCCCGAACAATCGGAGTGCCCATGCGTACCAAACCGTGCCTGACTTCGGCCGACGTGAAGACGATGATGGCGGCCTGTGCCGCCGAGGCCGAGAAGAACAGCTGGAAGGTCGCCATCGCCATCGTCGACGACGGCGGCTTCCTGCTTCATCTCGACCGCATGGACGGGGCCGCGGTGACCACCGCGGAGGTCGCGACCGGCAAGGCGCGCACATCCGCACTGACGCGGCGGCCCAGCAAGGATTTCGAGGAGCGCGTCAAGGAACGCCCGTCCTTCATTTCGTTTCCGGCCGGGCTGTTCATTCAGGGCGCGGTCCCGATCATGCACGACAATGAATGCGTCGGCGCCATCGGCGTATCGGGCGTGCAGTCGTTCGAGGACGAGCAGATCGCGCGCGCCGGCATCGCGGCCCTTAAATAGCGCGAGCCGGCCGATCCGGGATAACGGCAGCACCCGCGGGACATGGCGATGGTCATCAGCACCGACATAGCAAAGCGCGTCTACGATCACACCTTCAAGCTCGACCCGATCGTGCGCAGCCTGCTCGACACCGACTTCTACAAGCTGATGATGCTCCAGATGATCTGGGGCCTCTATCGCGACGTGCAGGTGACGTTTTCGCTGCTCAACCGGACCACGCGGGTGCGCGTCGCCGACGACATCGACGAAGGCGAGCTGCGCACCCAGCTCGATCACGCCCGCTCGCTGCGCTTCACCAAGAAGGAGATGATCTGGCTAGGCGGCAACAATTTCTACGGCCGCGCCCATATTTTCGATCCGAAATTCCTCGCCTGGCTCGCCGACTTCTCGCTGCCCGAATACGAGCTGCGCCGGGAAGACGGCCAGTATGTCCTCCAGTTCGCGGGACCGTGGACCCACACCACCATGTGGGAAATCCCCGCGCTCGCAATCATCAACGAGCTGCGCTCGCGCGCCGCGCTGCGCCATTACGGGCGCTTCACCCTCGACGTCGTCTATGCGCGGGCGAAGGCCAAGCTGTGGTCCAAGGTCGAGCGGCTGCGCCTGTTGCCGGACCTGCGCATCTCCGATTTCGGGACCAGGCGGCGCCACGGTTTCCTATGGCAGCGCTGGTGCGTCGAGGCGCTCAAGGAAGGATTGGGCGACGCCCTGATCGGCACCAGCAACGTGCTGATGGCGATGGACAACGACCTCGAGGCGATCGGCACCAATGCCCACGAGCTGCCCATGGTGCTGGCGGCCATGGCGGAAAACGACGAGGAGTTGCGCCGCGCGCCCTATCAGGTGCTGTGCGACTGGCAGCGCTATTACGCCGGCAACCTGCTGATCGTGCTGCCGGACTCGTTCGGCACCACGGCGTTCCTGCGCGACGCGCCGGACTGGGTCGCCGATTGGACCGGGTTCCGGCCGGATTCCGCCCCGCCGGTGCCCGGCGGCGAACAGATCATGGCGTGGTGGAAATCGAAGCGACGCGACCCCGCCGACAAGCTCCTCGTATTCTCGGACGCGCTCGACATCGACACCATCGAGGCGACCTACAAGCACTTCGCCGGCAGGGTGCGCATGAGCTTCGGCTGGGGCACCAACCTCACCAATGATTTCAAGGGCTGCGCCCCGGAGCCCAATGACGGCCTCGCCGCCATCTCGCTGGTCTGCAAGGTGACAGAGGCGAACGGCCGGCCGGCGGTGAAGCTCTCCGACAATCCGCGCAAGGCGACCGGGACGCCGGCCGAGATCGCCCGCTACCTGCGGGTGTTCGGCGGCGAAGGGCGGGTGGAGAAGCCGGTGGTCATTTGAATTGCTTCGGAGATGCAGCCTGTAGGGTGGGCAAAGCGAAGCGTGCCCACGTGCGGTCTCACAGCGTGGGCACGGCGCGAAGAACGCGCCTTTGCCACCCTACGAGCTCCAGCTTTTGTTTTTGCATGTGCTTGTGGCATCAATCCAGTGCCCGAACGAGAGGCCGGAATTTATGGATGATGATGATGATGACGATGATGAATTGCCGCCCGATATCCGGCCTCCCGAGACATTGGCGGACGCACTGGGTTTTGCGATTTCGGATGGCGGCCGAAATATTATTTTTATAGGCGCGCAAATCGCGGGAATGCGAAAAGCGGGGAATATGCGCGCACGCGATTTGTTCGTGGCCGCGCTGGTCATCGGTCAACAACCGCCGAAGGACGATGACACAGCAGACACTTGGCTCTATGACTGGTTGACGAGCCGGGTCGGTCGAAACAAGGTTGACGATTTCATTACGGAGCAAGCTCCCAACATCCAACGGCCGCGTTCCAGTGCGCTCCGCGGCTTGCCGCCGGGTATGGGTCTAACGTCTCACGCGCGAGCCCTCCTCGGGCGCGCCCGCGCGATGGCGCAGATAACGATCGGCGAGAATCGATATGGTGTCCGGCACATCCTCGCGGCCATGATCCTGCCCGACCCGCACATGTGCAACGTGAATATCCACACAGTTGCTCGAGAAAGCTTCGAACTCGATCTGATCGATGCGAAAGAGATGATCCTCTCGCGAGTCGCGGTTGGCGGGGAACCTGTCGAGTTCGTAGAAGCGTGGAGGCGGATGAGCGCCAATCCGCCATCCTCTCCCAGCGTTACGGAGGGAGACAGTACCGGCGATCAACCAAGCAACACTTCGCCCGGCTTCACGCCGGACAATCTTGCGACGGGCGACACCGATCCACTCGGTATCAACGCCGATGTCAGGGCGTTCGCGCGTTTGATTTGCCTCGAGGAGGCGACGCCACCGCTTTCAATTTGCCTGTTCGGCGAATGGGGTTCAGGCAAATCGACGTTTATGGAAAGGCTCCAGCATGAGGTCACGAGGCTATGTCGGCCGGATCCGGATCGGACGGCGGACAGCGGTAAGGCGGAAGGTGCCAAGCCGCTTCAGTTCGTCGAGAACATCGTGCAAATTCGCTTTAACGCTTGGCATTTCGCCGATGCGAATCTATGGGCAAGTCTGACCGCGGTCTTTTTCGATCAACTCAGGCGCGGTGGCTATGACGGCGGCCGGGCCGCCGATTACAAAGCTTTGATCGGCAAGGTCGCTGATCGGGTGCGCAGCCTCGAAGCCGGAGCGCTACAGGCCGAGAAACAGGTCGAAGATGCGAAACGAAAGTCGGATGCTGCGCAGAAAGCACTCGATTCCGCAGAGACGCGGCTCACGGCCAGCGACTTTGCGCTCGCGTCAAAGCAGTTGAACCAAGATTTGGAGGCCATTCGCAGTCAGAATGCCGATAAACTGAAGGAGGTCGGGCGCCGCCTATACCGAGACGACCTTGCGGAGGACGTGAAGGGGTTCACCGCCGCGGTCGTCGAAGCCGCATCCGTTCCCGGAAAGCTCGCGTTAATTGCACGTATCCTGATTAGTGGCGGGTGGCCGACCGGCCTTTGTATCGCTGCGGTCATGATCCTCGCCGGGCTGGGTATGGGCCTGAAGGCGGCTGATCCTACCGATCTTGCGACATGGTTTCAAAGGTTGGCAGCCTGGGGTGTGGGCACGTTTGCCGCGTTCGGGGCGCTGTGGCAGGCGTTTAGGTCAGCCAAGCCGATTTTAGACGGGGCCTGGAAATATGCCCGGGCGGTCGAGGAAGCGCGCGAGAAATTGGCGTCCGAAATTCAGTCCAAACGACAGGAAGCCGAAGACGCGGCGAACAAGCTCGCGAAGGCTGAAAAGGATTTGGCTGAGGCGCGTAAGCCTCTGCTTGACTATGGGCCCGGTTTTCACACTCACGCGCCAGCGACAATTCTCCGCTACTTCCTGTTCGAGGACGGAGACGTCCGCGAATACGACAAGCAGGTCGGGATCGTCAGCCGTGCCCGCCGCTCCTTCGAACAGCTCAACTCCATAGTGACCACGACACGCTTAGGCCGCAGAGCGGACGAGAAGGAGAAGCGGGGAGAGGCGTTGAGCGCCGAGGAGCGCCAAGCTCTCAAGCAGTGGCGCAATACGTCGGACCAGAACGCGCTGCAGGTGCCAGACCGCATTGCATTATACATAGACGATCTGGATCGTTGCACGCACGATCAAGTGTATGCGGTATTGCAGGCCATTCATCTGCTGCTCGCGTTCGAACTGTTCGTCGTGGTCGTGGGCGTCGACGTGCGATGGATCGAAGGCGCGGTCGCCAAGCATTTTGAGGCCGACGTCGTTAGGGACGATGGGCAGGCGGCTCGTCGCAAGCGAGCCATCGACTATCTGGAAAAGATATTCCAGATCCCGTTTTGGCTTGACCGCTTGAGGACAGACGACGCCACCGGCAAGGGAGGCACTTACGCCGCATATGTGCGTGAGCTGTTAAAAAAGAACGAAAAGAGCGAAGGCGGTGAAAACATCTTCAAGGGATTAGTGGCGCCGGCCGCCGGGTCGCGCGAATCCGACTTCGTCCGCGGCGAACCGGAGCCGGAAGCGGACACGAACGAGACCAAGGCATTCGCCGATCGAGACGAATTTGAGGCCGTCGACGCGGCGCTTGCCTCCATGCGATTGGAAAAAGTCGAGATTGACTTTCTTGCCAGCCCTGAGATCGGAGTAATTGCGAGCAAGAGCCCGCGCGCCGTCAAGCGCTTGGTCAATATCTACCGCATTGTCCGCGCCCGGCTTTCTGACGCTCAATTGGATGAATTTCTCGGTCGCGACGGCAAAAAGCCTCTCTATCCTGTCGTGGCCTTGCTTGCCGCAGTTGAGACCGGACAATCAGTCGATGTCGCCGATGCGTTCTATGCCGCTCTGCATTCGCTGGATGCCCAGGAGCGCCTCGAGTCCGCGTGGACAAAATTGGAACGACCGATTGACGGGGGACCGGACAAACACTGGGAAGCGCTGAAGCGAGTCAAGAATGATGCACCGGGCCTTGGTTTGGCAATTCGTTCGATCGACAGATTGTCTCCGCCGGAAGGAGCAACAGTCGAAAAATATCTGAAGCTCGCCCGCGTAGTCCGCCGCTATTCATTCAACAGGTATAGATGAGCCGGGCTTCAGTCACGATCCGAATCGGACGGGTCGATCCTCCTTCTGGTCGCGCCGGCGGCCTGTTGCAATTCACGAGGCCCAATTTCGACTATGGAGCCTTGCGGAGCGCCGCAACGGCCGACAACGGCTCTACGCTGGCTTTGGGGATTTCATGCCGATTCATCGAGGATTCCTTCACGATTTGCATGCACCCTAGTTCGCCGCGCGGACCGTGCTGACGCGGTGCGCGGGTGCTGGAATGGCCTCAACGATCACTGGCGGCGGCAGAGACGGCGTCGCCCGCGGAATTCACGTTTTCGTGATGGCGTCGATCGACGGGTCGCCCTGTCGCCGGCGCAGGACGATGGGCCGCAGGCGACCGTCGCTTCCGCCGGGAGTGTCATCCGGTTGGGTGCGGCAAACGGCGGCTGGTCGAAAAAGATTGCTCCGGTCCGACTTCCCCGGGCGGGCGCCCCGCATTAGAGTCCGCGCCATAAAAGCCAATGGGAGGAGACCAATGAAATATCTGTTCGGACTATCGGCGGCGTTGCTGGTGGGCACCGCGCCGATTCAATACGCGGCGGCCAAGGACAGCCCCGCCGATCTCGTGAAAGCGGCCGTCACCGCCGAGGGCGGCGCCGACGCGCTCAAGGCGCTGAAGGGCCTCACCGTCAAGGGCGAGGCAAAGCACTGGGAGCCGGGCCAGTCCTACAAGGCTGGCGGCGAGCCCCGCTTCCTCGGCGACACCGCCTTCACCGCGACGGTCGATCTTTCCTCCGGCGCGGCGCGCCTGAACGTCGACCGTGCGATGAAATACCCGGCGACGGAGCAGATCAAATACACCGAGGTCATCACGCCCACGCTCGGCTTCGTCAGCAACGACAAAGGCAGCACGGCCGCCTCGGGTGTCCGGCTCGCGGCGCAATTGCGCGAGTTGGAGCGGATGTCGCCGACACTGCTGCTCAAGGCGATGGACGATGCCAAGAACCTCTCCGCCGCCGGCAACCAGAAGCTCGGCAAGGCGTCGCTGCCGGCCGTCAATTACACCGACGGCGCCACCAGGTTCACCATCCTGTTCGATCCCAAGACGCATCTGCCGGCGGCGATCCGCACCCGGGACGACGACAACATCTCGGGCGATTCCAATTACGATCTCGTGCTGAGCGACTGGAAAGCGGTCGGCGGCGTGCAGATGGCGCATAAGCTGACCTACAATCTCAACGACGTGGCGGTGGGCAAGGTCGACTACACCGATGTCTCCGCCAACCCGTCGATCCCCGCCGACGCCTTCACGCCGGCCGACACGGTCAAGTCGGCCGCCAAGGGGCCGGCCACCGGCAACGTGCCGTACCAGTGGGTGCTTCGCCGCATTGCGCTCGGCCGCTATCTCGATGCCGATACGTTGTTCTATCCGCCGAACGCCCCGCCGAAGGTGGTCGATCTCGGGCCGAACGTGGCGCAGGTCGTGACCGGCACGGCCAACAGCCTGATCGTCAACATGAAGGACGGTCTTGCGGTGTTCGACGCGCCGATGGGCGAGGTGCAGTCGAAATGGACGATCGACGCGGCCAAGCAGAAGTTCCCGGGCAAGCCGATCAAGTACCTGATCCTCACCCATCATCACATGGACCACACCGGCGGCATGCGCACTTACGCGGCGGAAGGCGCGACCATCGTGGTGCCGGCGCCCGACAAGGCCTATTTCGAGAAGGATCTCAAGACGACCCATACCGTGGTGCCGGACGCCTATCAGAAGAGCCCGAAGAAGGTCCAGGTCGTCGAGGTCAAGGACCAGATGAGCCTCAAGGACGCCGACGGCAACGAGATCAAGCTGACCCGCATCGACAATCCTCACGTCGACGGCATGCTGCTCGGCCACGTGGTGAAGGACAATGTGGTGTGGGTGACCGACCTCTACTCGCCCGGCCGCGACACCACCAAGAATGCCGGTTCCGAATCGGTCGAGGCGGCCGTGAAGAAGCTCGGCATCTCCGGCGCGACCTTCGCCGGCGGCCATGGCAGCAACGGCCCGCAGTCCGGCCTCGAAGCCATCATGGCGCAGAAGTAAAGCCGGCGCGTCCTGCATGGCGGCATCCGGCGCGAGCCGGGTGCCGTTTTCTTCTGTGGGGGCGTATGATCGGCGTCGATCGTATCGCTGGCCGCAGCGAGGCCAACAATGTCAAAGAATTGCGTGAGGCGCGCATGAATCCCTTCGACCGCCGCGAGTTTCTGCGCGGCTCGACCGCGGCGGCACTCGGGCTTGCCGCGCCGCCCGATCTTTTTGCCGCTTCGGCCAAACCGGATCCCGCGGGACAGACCTGGGACGCCGGCCGGGTGCAGCATTTGCTGCCGGCGGTCAGCGACAGCCGCGTGTTGATCAAGGCATCGTTTCGCGAGCCGCTGTTCGATGCCCCGACGTTGCGCGTCGGCGGCACGTCGGTGCAGGGACGCATGAGCGATACGCGCGGCGAATTCTGGCAGTTCCAGGTTACCGACCTCGCGCCGGGACGTCCCTATACGCTCTCACTTGCCGGCAGCCGCGGCGCGGCACTGTGCGAGCCGTGGACGCTCTCGACATTTCCGGGGCCGGACGCGCGGCCGGCATCGTTCCGGGTGCTGATCTACACCTGCGCCGGCGGCCATGACGCCTTCGACTTCCTGCCCACCGCGGTGCGCAAGCGGCTGCTGCTGCGCGGCCTCGCATTCGAACCGGATGCCCTCGTCGCCAATGGCGACCAGGTCTATTGGGACCTGCTGGCGCCGCAGTTCGCGCGGATCACCGGCGGCGCCTCGCCGCTCGGCGAACGCATTGCCGGGAAATTCGACCGCTCCGCCCTGGTGCTCGGCAGCGACAACGAGACCGTGCTCAAGCGCGCCGCCGGTCCGCAGATTCTGCCGATCTACGGGACCGACTTCCGCTCGATCCCGACCTTTTTCCTCCAGGACGATCACGACTATTTCGACAATGACGAGGCGACCGACGAGATCGTGACGTTTCCGCCGCCGTATTTCTCGCTTCAACTCGCGCGCACCACGAGGAGCATGTTCTATCCGGAGTTCCTTCCCGACCCGGCGCGGCCGCTCGGGCTGCCCTGGACCTCGGTCGACGACCGATCAGGACTGTCGGAGTGCTTCGGCACGGTGCGCTACGGCCGGCTCGCGGAAATCCTGCTCTACGACATCAGGCGCACCCAGACGCTGGCCGGAGAGAGCGCGGTCTATGTCGACCTCGAAGCCGAGAAATGGCTCAAGGCGCGCAGCGCCGCGCGCGACGTGACCCATCTCGTGCATGTGCCCTCGAACCCGCCCGGCTGGACCGCCGGCAAATGGGGCGAGTGGTACCCGGACGTGCTCGCGGCGGACGGCAAGCTGACCACGGCGAAGCGCAAGCCCTACTGGCAGCCGGGCTGGCTCAAGCAGCACGACCGGCTGATGGAGGCGATCCACGCCATGCCCGGCCGCATTCCGCTGGTGATGAGCGGCGACCTCCATGCCATTGCGATCGGCCGCATGCTGCGCAGCGGCACGCTCGACATGCACGCCAATCCCATCAACGCGGTGCTGACCGGACCGATCAGCACCGGCCCGAGCAAATGGCCCTCGGCGCGCCGCGGCACCGGCGCAATGCCGCCGGCGCATCTCGACATGGATGAAGAGGTCAAGCCGATCGAGCAGCACGGCTTCACCATCGCCGATTTCTCGCCCGACAAGATCGTGCTGCGGATGTTCAAATGGGACGTGAAGACGCAAAGCCCCGATGCGATCGATACGCTGGAGCCGTTCCACACCGTGGAGCTGGCGAAGCCGGTGTGACAAGTGAACAAATGCGATCCGGCTTGGTTGCAGGCCACCTATCCCCGCGTGCGGGAGAGGGAGAAGAGTCTTCCGCCTACACCCCGAACTGCTCGCGCAGGATGCGTTCGTCGAGCGCGTGGCCGGGGTCGAACAGCATGTGCATGGCGATGCTGCGTTCCAGGCGCGTCTCGACGGTGTGCACGAAACGCACCTCGGCGTGGTCGGCGACGGCGGCGACTGGGCGCTTGTCGGCTTCGAGCACCTCGATGGTGACGACCGCGCGGTCGGGCAGCAGCGCGCCGTGCCAGCGGCGCGGCCGGAACGGGCTGATCGGCGTCAACGCCAGCAGCGGCGTTCCGATCGGGATGATCGGTCCCTGGACCGAGAGGTTGTAGGCGGTCGAGCCGGCCGGCGTCGCCACCATGATGCCGTCGGCCACGAGTTCCGACAGCCGCTCCTTGCCGTCGACCAGCACCCGCAGGCGCGCCGCCTGGTAGGTCTGGCGGAACAGCGCCACCTCGTTGATGGCGCGCGCCTTGTGCACTTGGCCTTCGGCATCGACCACGCGCATCATCAGGGGATGGATCACCGACTCCGTGGCCGCGGCGAGGCGCTCCTTGAGGTGATCCTCGCGGTATTCGTTCATGAGGAAGCCGACGGTGCCGCGGTGCATGCCGTAGATCGGCTTGCCTGTGTCCATGAAGTTGTGCAGGGTTTGCAGCATCAGGCCGTCGCCGCCGAGCGCGACGATGACGTCGGCCTCCTGCGGCGTCGCATTGCCGTAGCGGCGGACGAGGGCGTCGCGCGCCGTTTCGGCCTCGGGCGTCGTGGCCGTCACGAAGGCGATGCGGTCGCGGGTGGTCATGATGCCGTCTCGGTCAAGGCGGCTGCGCGGCGGCCGCAGGATCAGAGGCAGATATGGACCGCGCGGTGTTCGTCTATACGACCTTCCCTTCGGTTGTCGAGGCTGAGAAGGCCGGCAAGGCGCTGGTGGACGGCCGGCTCGCGGCCTGCGTTAACATCCTGCCCGGCATGATTTCCCATTACCGCTGGCAGGGTGCGGTCGAGCGCAGCGAGGAAGCGGTGATGATCGTCAAGACGCGGGCGTCGCTCGCCGAGCCGGTACGGGCGGCGGTCAAAGCGTCGCACCCCTACGACACGCCGGCAATTCTCGTGCTGCCGATCGAGAGCGTGGACGAAACCTATTTCGCCTGGATCATGGCCTCCACCCAGCCTTGCGACGCGGTTTGACCCCGCGCATGTGAACGCCCGGCAACGGCGCCGTTCGCTCGGCTTCATCTACATGAACGGCGTACGCCGCCGCGCTTCAGACCCGGTTCAGCGCCGCACCGGCATGGTGGCGTCAGGATCGGTCTTGAGCCGGTCGAACAGGTCAACCGGTTCGCCGCAGGCGAACCCCCGAAAGGCAATTCCCATGTTCCGTAAAGTCGCCATCGCGCTCATCGCGGCCTCCATGCTCACGGCGCCGGTGATGGCAAAGGCTCCCACGCCCACCGCCAAGCCCGCGGCCGCCGCGTCTTCGACCACCGTCAAGACGGTCAAGGCCAGCAAGACGGTGAATTACCACAAGCATGCGCGCGTCCATCGCGGCACCCGCATGGCCAGCCACAAGCATATGAATGGCGTGAAGCATGCGCGCCATCTCGACGCCGGCAAGGGCCACAAGGTCGCCGGCACCGCCAACAAGGTCGTTTCCACGAAGCCGGCGACGCGGTCGGGCACCAACTGAGCTCCCTGCCACCACCGAACGCGTAACCGAGCGGAGGCCGGCGTGAATGCCGGCCTCTTGTTGTTTGGAATGTGGATGCGACCACCGACATCTCGCGCTTCGAGATCATCCTTACCCCGCGGCTGGCGCTGTCCGGTTCGTCACGCGATCATTCCGGGGCGGTGCGAAGCACCGAACCCGAAATCCAGACGGCATCGCGGTCTGCGCCGCAGCCTGGATTCCGGGTTCACGCGAAGCACTACTGCGTCAAAAAGGGATCGTCAGGTAGCGAGGCCCGGTATTTCCCTCCCCCGCGAGCGGGAGAGGGGGAACGCACTTATGACGCAGTAGTGGAAGGCGCGTGCCCCGGAATGACGTTGCCGAGTCGAGCGCCGTCATCTGATCTTCATATTGTTCCACACCTGTGTAACGCGTCGCCGCACGCGTCGTGAGAAAAGGCAGGGGCATGGATTTCTTCAGGCGGTTCACGTTTCTCGTCTGCGCGCCGGCGTTCGACGCCGAGGACCTCGAAGGGCTGCGGCTCGCCCAGATCACGGTCGCGATCGAGAAGCTCGGCTTCCAGGTGGTGCGCGCGCGGCGGATCGAGGATGCCGAGATCGCCGTGCAGACCGATGCCGCCATCGGCTGCATGGTGGTGGACTGGGGCAAGAAGGGCCTCGAAGGCAAGACCGCCGCGCTGATCAACCTGATGCGCCGGCGTGGGCTCGAAATGCCGATCGTGATGCTGGTGCGGCGCAAGCGGTTCGAGGACATCCCGGTCGAGGTGCTCGACTACATCGACGGCTACATCTTCCTCGCCGAGGAGACGCCGGAATTCATCGCCACCAACCTGGTGAGCCGGCTCAAGCAATATGCCGAGAACTTGAAGACGCCGTTCTTCGGCGCCCTGGTCGACTACGGCGAGCGCGGCAACCAGCTGTGGACCTGCCCCGGCCATAACGGCGGCGTCTTCTACAACCGCAGCCCGATCGGCCGCATCTTCGTGGAGCATCTCGGCCAGGCGGTGTTCCGCGACGACCTCGACAATTCCGTGCTGGAACTGGGCGACCTCCTCGTCCACGAAGGCCCGGCGCTCAAGGCGCAGCAGGAGGCCGCCGCGATCTTCGGCGCCGAGAAGACCTATTTCGTCCTCAACGGCACCTCGTCATCGAACAAGATCGTGCTGTCCGCGCTGGTCACCGAGGGCGACCTCGTATTGTTCGACCGCAACAACCACAAGGCGGCGCATCACGGCGCGCTCTTCATCGGCGGCGGCATCCCGATCTTTCTGGAGACCGACCGCAATGCCTATGGGTTGATCGGGCCCATCTACAGCGAGGCGTTCGACGAGGATCGCATCCGCGAAAAAATCCGCAATCATCCGCTGGTCGCCGACAAGGAGGCATGGCGGCGCGAACGGCCGTTCCGCGCCGCCGTGATCGAGCAATGCACCTATGACGGCACCATCTACGACGCCAATGCGATCGTCAGCAAAATCGGACATCTGTGCGACTACATCCTGTTCGACGAGGCCTGGGCCGGCTTCATGAAATTCCACCCGCTCTATGCCGGGCGGTTCGCCATGGGGCTCGATCATCTCGGCGCCGACCAACCCGGTATCATCGCCACCCAATCGACCCACAAGCAGCTGGCGAGCTTCTCCCAGGCGTCCCAGATCCACGTCAAGGACCGCCACATCAAAGGGCAGCGCCGGCGCATCGAGCATCGCCGCTTCAACGAGTTCTTCATGCTGCACGCCTCGACGTCGCCGTTCTATCCGCTGTTCGCCTCCCTCGATGTGGGTGCGCAGATGATGAAAGGGCGCTCCGGCGAGGTGCTGTGGGACGACACCATCCGGCTCGGCATCGAACTGCGCAAGAAGGTGCGCGCGATCCGGCGCGAGTTCGAGGACAAGGAACACGACCCGGCGCGGCGCTGGTTCTTCGAGGCCTTCGTGCCCGACCGCGTCACCGTCACCGACGGCGACGGCGCCTCGCGCGAAATCGCCTGGGAGAGCGTGTCGACCGACGATCTCGCCACCAATGCCCGCTACTGGGAGCTGGCGCCGGGCGCGAGCTGGCACGGCTTCACCCATGTGGCGCCGGGCTACGCCATCACCGACCCCAACAAGCTCACCTTGTTGACGCCGGGGTTCGACCGCGCCACCGGCACCTATGCGGACTACGGCATTCCGGCGCCGGTGGTCGCGCAATATCTGCGCGAGAACCGCGTGGTGGCGGAGAAGAACGACCTCAACTCGCTGCTGTTCCTGCTCACGCCGGGCGTCGAATCGAGCAAGGCCGGCACGCTTTTGAGCGCGCTCGTGGCCTTCAAGAAGCTGCACGACGACAACGCCCGTCTCGACGACGCCATCGGGGAATTCGTGCGGCGGCGGCCGGCGCGCTATGCGGGCGTGCGGCTGCGCGACCTCTGTGCGCAGATGCACGGGTTTTTCCGCGACAGCGCGACCAGCACCTTGCAGCGTGCCCAGTTCGCGCCGCAACACCTGCCGACCCTCGTCATGCCGCCCAACCAAGCGGTGCGCCAGATGGTGCGCAACAACGTCGACTACGTGCCGGTCGACCAGGCGTTCGGCCGGATCGCCACCACGATGTTCGTGGTCTACCCACCCGGCATCGCCACCATCGTGCCGGGTGAGCGCCTCGACGAGCGGGCGCGGCCGATGCTCGACTATCTCGAGATGTTCCAGCGCAGCGCCAACCTGTTCCCAGGCTTCGAAGCCGAGGTCCAGGGGGTCTACCGGGAGACCGAGAAGGACGGCACGGTGCGGTTCTATACCTACGTGGTGCGGGAATAACGCTTCTCGCCAATCGTATTCACAGAACGCGGCCGAGCATTTGTCATTTTGGCGGGGCGCTTGCGCCCCCTCTCCCGCTTGCGGGGGAGGGTCGGGGAGGGGGCCTGCGGAGGATGTGCGATCGCGTCGAGGTGTTGACGAAATGACCGATGCTGAGCGCGCCGTCCGGTGCGAGTTGTGGCCGCTTTGGACACAAAACGCGGCGACGCGGCCGTCTTGCGGCCCAAGCCCCCTCCCTATCCCTCCCCCGCGAGCGGGAGAGGGGACGCGATCCGCGGCGCCCTGGAATGACCGGGTATATGAATCGCCGACCTAAT
>Ga0302325_10001602_pt1 | contig 57246 bp, 43 predicted proteins | sample Palsa_T0_2_FD_201948 | JGI IMG/M metagenome (GOLD analysis project Ga0302325, IMG submission 201948) | Peat permafrost microbial communities from Stordalen Mire near Abisko, Sweden - Palsa_T0_2 | ecosystem: Environmental > Terrestrial > Soil > Palsa > Peat permafrost | place: Sweden: Abisko... | reverse complement strand
CTCTGCTTCGCCGCTGCGGTGCTAATCTTCTTCATTGCCGGTCTCCTTTTTTATCTGTGCCTTGAGCACGTCGATAACTTGGGAGCGTACAGCATCCCGTCCGGAGACCGGCCTTCTCATCCCATCTGATTGCGTCACTTGTGCTAGGAACTCACGGGCTTTCAGTGGTGTCTAGACTATGTGAAGTGACCGACACTCACTCAAAGCCAATTGATACCCGCCGTCGATTCCGAGCCATCTTGCGCTGGGTGGCTCGACTGACCCTCGTATCGATTGCTGGTAGCTGGCTATTCCTATATCTCGACTCGGTCTATCAGCGTCGTAGAGCAGAGGCGTTCTTTGCTGACCTAAGATCTCTTGACTTCGCGACCGCCGGCTTTCCCGAGGTTCGGGACATCATGATTCGTAACGGGGGCACTGCGATGCAGAGGAAATTGCTGCCTCGGGCTCCTGATCCAGACTACCCGAGGGTCGATGACCACGGGAACGTGACCTTCCCACGGAGGCCCCAGACTACGTGCACGCCGCGGGATTGCTGGTTTCTGTTGCAGATCATGACTCAGCTTCCACGGATTCCTCTACTAGACAGAAAGGCAAGATTTTTTTATACGACTCTTCCTTACATCGGGGTCCGTTCGTGGGTTGTCGGTGCGCAGTTTGAAGTTCGAGACGGAAAGCTCTATATGAGCCACACGGGTGTCGGGGAATATAGGATGGAACGTGTAGACTACAGTGCGTATCGGCAGCTGATTCCCCGCGGATATGAGGTTGTGACTCGGAAAGACTCGGCGGCCTTTGAGTACGGCCCGTGCAGCAGTCAGGACTACCAGGTGTGGGTTAGTCACGGCGGCTTCAAGTTTCCCGCAAATGAGCTCGCAACTTGCGTTGTGCAGTCCGCCAGGGCATCCGTGAAACGGGCATTTGATGTTCACCTGAGCTGTCTCAACGGCCCTTTTCGCAGTTGCCGGTTCGACGAACTCGCGCCATCGGCATGGGCTGACTATTCCGCGAAGAATGTCACAGGAAGTCACGACCCGCAGAAGTAACCTTGAATGGACTCGGAGAACAGACACGGAAGAATTGGTTTGGCATACCGCCCGGTTGGCGAAACATCGCCATAACACTTATTGGCCAGGAATGCCGTTCGCCACGATCAAGGTCAGCCCCAGGACTGCGCGATTTACCATCCCGTGCAATAAACTACCTCCATGCCTCGGTCCTGTAAGTCAGGTAACCCTTTAAGTGCCGCCCCGGCAGCTTCCGGCTACTGCATGCCCGCCGAGTGGGAGCCTCACGCCGCCACCTGGCTTGCGTGGCCGCACAACCACGACGACTGGCCGGGAAAATTCGAGCCTATCCCGTGGGTCTACGCCGAAATCATCCGCAACCTCGCCCGCCACGAATGCGTCGAGTTGATCGTCAACAACGCCCGCGCTCAAACCCAAGCTCGCAGGTTGCTGCAGCGCGCCAACGCGCTCACGCCCAACGTCCACTTCCACCGCTGGCCCACCAACCGCGTCTGGCTGCGCGACTCCGGCTGCATCTTCCTGACGCCGCAACCGGGCTTCGCCCGGTCGGACAGCCGAGGGCGGCTGTCCCCACATGAACACCGGGAAGGGCACGACTTAAGTCGTGCCGATCAGCGACCAAAAAAGATCAGGGCTTTAGCCCCTGAGGGTGGCTCCCTCGCCCTTAAATTCCGCTTCAACGCCTGGGCCAAATATCCGAACTGGCGTCACGACGAAAAAATCGGCACGCTGATGGCGAAAGCCGCCCAGGCCCACGAAATCCGCCCCATCACGAACGCAGCTCTGCCCACCCGCACCCGCATTGTGCTGGAAGGCGGCTCCATCGACGTCAACGGACGCGGCACCCTCCTCACCACCGAAGAATGCCTGCTCAGCAAAGTGCAGGAGCGCAATCCCGGCATGACCCGCGTCCACTACGAGAAAGCGTTCGCCGACTACCTGGGCGCGCCCAACGTCATCTGGCTCGGCCGCGGCATCGCGGGCGACGACACTCACGGTCACGTCGACGACCTCGCGCGCTTCGTCTCCCCCGACACCGTCGTCACCATGGTCGAACCCAACTCCCGCGACACGAACCACGGACCGCTGCTCGCCAATCTTCGCCGCCTGCAAGCCGCGCGCGATCAGCACGGCAAGCCGCTGAACATCGTCGAACTCCCCATGCCGGGTCCGATTGTCTTCGAAGGGCAACGCCTGCCCGCGAGCTACGCCAATTTCTATATCGCGAACGGCGTCGTGCTGGTTCCCGTCTTCAACGATCCCAACGACCGCATCGCCCTCAACACTCTGACCCGCCTGTTTCCGACCCGCACGATCGTTCCCATTTACGCGGGCGACCTGATCTGGGGACTCGGCACCATGCACTGCATGACGCAACAACAGCCGGCCTGATAGCGCATGGCTGACTTCAACCACAACTCGACTCCTTCAGTGAGGGCGTGATCGCTATCATCTTGACTATCGTGGTGCTCGAACTGCGGCCGCTCTCGGCCATCCGCAAAATGTTGAACCTTCCTTAATGCAATCAACCTCTTGGCAGTGGTCCCATTTCGGTACTCAAAAGACACGACCACCAACCTTTAGAGGGAAAGCTGAATCGATCTATCTGTATCATATTGCTCAGATCAACACTGATCTGAGTCGCTACCCTCAATCGCGTAGGGGTTTCAGTAGACGTTCTCCCCACGATATTCAAGGCTCAGGATGTCCGAGATTAAGAAAGGTGAGGATAATTGAATGAACGGATTTAAGTTGTTCACTTTAGCTGCCATCGCCGCAATCTGCTTCGCGGTAACCGCTCCCAAAACGCAGGCTCAGGTACAGGTCGACATCGGCGTCGCGCCTGAATGCCCGTACGGCTACTATGACGTTGCTCCGTACGACTGTGCCCCCTACGGCTACTACGGTCCAGAGTGGTTTACCGGCGGCCTCTTCATTGGCGCCGGCCCGTGGTTTCATGGTCCCGCAGGCTTCCACGGCCACGTAAATAACCATTTCCATCCCGAACATGGCTATAACGGCCCCAAGCCCGCTCGCGGTGAAAGACCCGATCCCAACAAGCATCTCGATAAGATTGACCACTTCAAAGGCAATGAAGTGCGGGATGGGCGCGGTCACGTCGGCAAGAAATAGCATCCACTCGACAGAGGATTGAGAGCGGAAGGCTGACCGTTTCAAACGTACGTGGCGAGCGAGAGATCCACTCTCGCTCGCGTTCTTTTTTCCTCAGTTGTCATTCCGAGCCAAGTCTGCGCCGAAGCTTGCGGGGGGAAGACAGAAGCAGAGATAGAAATAAAGTCAAGAGCGGCGGACAAGAGTGTCCGCCCCACACAAATCCAGGAAGGCCTGGTGCACCCGCGTGTCGTCGGAAAGCTCGGGATGGAATGTCGCGGCCATGATTTTTCCCTGGCGGACGGCGACCGGGTCTGAGCCTTCCGTGGCGATTACTTCGACGTTGGGGCCGACGCGTTCGATTTTCGGGGCGCGGATGAAGACCATTTCCAGCGGCGAGTCACCCAGTCGACCCTCGCGGATAGAGCTGTCAATCTGGCGTCCGTAGGCGTTGCGGCGGATGCGGATGTCGAGAGCGCCGAGGCCGGCCTGCTTCGGATTTTCTACTTCGGTCGCCAGGAGAATCGCCCCGGCGCAGGTGCCGAACGTGGGCTTGGCGTGGACAAATTCTTTCAGCTTTGCGAAACCTTCTTCTCCCAACAGTTTCAGGAAAGTCCCTGACTCGCCTCCCGGAATCACGAGGCCGTCGAGGCCGTCGAGTTGCTCCGGCTTTTTGACGAGCAGAACTTCAGCGCCCAGCTCTTCGAGCCGGCGGCGATGGGCGTCGAAATCGCCCTGTAAGGCCAGGACACCTACGATCATGCGAAACCCTTAACTACAGTGCCCAGAGAAACTTGCTCGAACGACCCGTTCGGATCGCTGATTCCAATTTGATTCTAACGGATAAGCGAAACAGCGCAGTCAGCGTTGGATTTCCACCAAAAGAACCCAGGCGCCGAAAACGCCGGCCGCAAACGACAACAGTACGCCGGGGACAATCCAGTACACGCCTGCGGGTCGGCCCGCGATCAGCAATACGCCTGAGACAACGAAAGGCAGCGGAGGGAGTTGATTCACGACAAATCGCGCTGCGAATCCAACATACCGGCGGTCGAATTTACGGGAGCGAATCAGTGAGACCGTGTGGATCGCCCAGATGAGCAGTCCGGTCGCGCCGATCTCGACGCCGTACGCAGCGGCACTTTGCCGCGGGACTAACGCGAACGTGGTGACGAACATCACGGATATGAGCGCAAGAAGCGCTTCCGCCGCCCGCGTGGGCAAATGCGAAAACTGCAGGATGCGGCTCAGATTAATCGAGACAGCGACGAACAGGAGTCCAGTCAGCGCAGCACCGGCGCCAAGCTCGCCCACGAGGAAGTTGCTCCAGCCCTGCATGACATCGGTTGTCATCGAATTCTCGTCCGGGTTCTCGTTTGGGTGGATTGTAACGGATGGCGGATCGATCAGTGGCTGGAGTTGCGCGACTCGCAATACCGTTCATCGAAACTGCGATCAAAGCGGCAAAGCGCTGGGAAACCGCGTCTGAAAATCCAGCAGGCCCACCCAGGTCGGGGTGATCGTGACCCGCACCATCGACTGCACCATCTTTCCCATTTGCGCGACCCAGGCTTTGCCCTGCTCCGGTCCGAAGTAGCGCTCGGCGGCCGTAGCGTATTCGGGCACAACTCCGTCCACGGGCTCCAGACGCGCGGTGCCGCGAATCAGCAGCACCTTGTGAGGAAAAACATTGTCGTCGATGGTGAGCGAAACTCTGGGATTCCTGGCTAGCGCCTTGAGCTTGGGCGCCTTGGGCGGCGTCCCCATGACAATTTCCTTTCCATTCCAGTGAAACCAGATGGGAATTACGCGCGGCGATCCGTCGGTCCAGACATAAGCCAAGCGCGCGGGAATTTTCGATGCGAGAAGTTCCTGCGATGCAGGATGCTGCAGCAGCGCGAGGTCCCCTTGTTTGACGGGCATAGTGAACTCCCTTCGGGCTAAAGATATCGCGGGGAGTATAACCGAATTGCAGCTGCGGAGTGAGTGCCCCGCCTCCATCACGAAGCTCCGTCACAAAGCTTCGCTCACAGGATTTCCTTCGTGCAACTTTGTGCCCTTAGTGGTGAATGATTTTTCCTTCAGCTGTCTCGTCTTCCAACCCGAGTTGCGGCCCACGTCTCTGCCAGCTATTCTTCTCCCTTATGTCCACGCTCGTAGAATGCGTCCCGAATTTTTCCGAAGGCCGCGACAAATCGAAAGTTGACGCCATTATTGACGCTATGAAAGTGCCCGGCGTCTATCTGCTCGACCGCGAAAGTGACACGGACCACAATCGCTCGGTCATCACTCTGGTCGGCGAGCGCGAAGCGATTCAGGAAGCCGCCGTCCGCGGCGTCGGCAAGGCCGCAGAACTGATCGACCTCAACGTTCACACCGGGGCGCATCCCCGCATGGGCGCGGCCGACGTTGTGCCATTCATCCCGATCGACGGCGTCACCATCGAAGACTGCGTCGCGATGGCGCGCCACGTCGGCGAAGAAATCTGGAAGCGCTATCAGATCCCTGTCTATCTTTACGAATCCGCCGCGACCACTCCCGAGCGCCAGAATCTGGAAAACATTCGCCGCGGACAGTTCGAAGGCATTCGCTCCGACATCGCCACCAACCCGGCGCGGCGTCCCGACTTCGGCGAACCCCGCGTACATCCCACCGCCGGCGCCACGGTCGTGGGCGCGCGCAAGTTTCTCATCGCCTACAACATTTTCCTCAACACGCCCGACGTCGACATCGCCAAGAAAATCGCCAAGGCCGTGCGCTTCTCCACCGGCGGCATGCGCTTCGTCAAAGGCGCTGGATTTCTGGTCCGCGGCCTGGCGCAAGTTTCCATGAATCTCACCGATTTTGAGCAAACGCCCGTCCATCGCGTCTTCGAGATGGTGAAGCGCGAAGCCGCGCGTTACGGCGTCATCCCAGTCTCCAGCGAAATCGTAGGACTGATTCCCAAGAAAGCCCTGGAGCAGGCCGCCGAGTGGTTTCTGCAAGTCGAGAACTTCGATTCGTCGCTGATCCTCGAGAACCGCCTGGCCGCGGTGATGGGAGGCAAAACTGCCGTCGGTGGATTGCGAGCCGGTGTCGAGCCATTCGTCGAGCAACTCGCCGCTCCCACCGCCACTCCCGGAGGCGGCAGCGCCTCCGCGGCCGCCGCTGCGATGGCCGCAGGCCTGGCCGTGATGGTCGCCTCCATGTCGCGTGGCAAGAAAGCCTACGTGCAATACGAGGCTCAACTCAGCGCCGCCATCGCCCGCCTCACTCCGCTTCGCGAAGAACTCAAAGCTGCTATTGACGCCGATGCCGAAGCCTATAACGCCGTCATGAAGGCCTACAAGCAATCCAAAATCGACGCCGCGAGTGCCGACTCGCTCATCGATGCCAGTTTGAAACTGGCTACCGGCGTGCCCCTCAGCGTCGCCGAAAAAGCGCACGAAGTTGCCGCCATCGCGCAAAGCCTGGAACCCATCACCAACCCCAACATGAAGTCGGACCTGACTACATCCGTGGCCCTGGCGCGCGCCGCCGTCACGGGCGCCCTCGCCAACGTGGAAATCAACTTGGCGTCGCTGAAAGATGCAGCCTTCGTCGCCGAGGTGCGCAGGCGTGTGCAAGCCCTGACCGCGTGACCGGCGACGACGAGCACGTGGAGGGGCGGACGCCCTCGTCCGCCCGCTTTCGACTCTGCACAGGACCCATTTCAGGTCTTCGTTCGCTTTTTCCGAGTCAAAATCCCGCCCTTCGGGTTGCTATGGGATGGAACACACCCTGTATTGGCAAGGAGATCCCGCGATGAGCCCCCTGCGCTTTCCGTTTGTCTCTGGCACGTCTGCCCTTCGGCTCAGCATGAGTCTGATTATCTTCGGTCTGCTCAGCCTGAGTCTCCTTAGTATGACCGCATGCGGAGGCTCGCCATCCTCCACGAGCGCGGGCCCGGGCTACACTCTCACTGCGGCGGCGTTGAATCCGGCTTCCATCACTGCCGGCGCGACGTCCAGTGCCGCCATCACCATCACTCCGGCAACCGGATACAGCGGCAGCGTCAGTCTTTCCTGCCCCAATCTCGCAAGCGCTATGGCGATCACCTGTGCCTTCAGCACAAATCCCGTAGTGCTCTCGGGCGGCACCGCAGGCATCTCCACGCTGACCGTGACGACTACGAACAATACCCCCGGCGGCACTCAGTCAATTAGCGTCACCGGCAGCGATGTTCAAAGTCGAGCTCCCAGCAATGGTCCTCAAGCCCTTAGCCTGATCACGGCGGCCGTGTTCCAGCACATTGTGGTGATCTTTCAGGAAAACCGTACCCCCGACAACCTTTTCCACGATCAAACCCTGATAAACAACGGGGCCGACATCTCCTTCACCGCAAATTCGTTCGGCACGACGATTCCGCTCAGCCCCATCGACCTTGGCACGGCCGGCGCCAACCCCCAGAATTACGACTTGAGCCACGCCCATTCTGCGTTCGTCTCCATGTACGACGCCGGAAAAATGGATGGGGCCAGCCTGATTCCCTGCACTCCCGCGGCCAACTGCCCGCCCAACGCGCATCCCAACCCGCAGTTCATGTACGTGATGCCATCCGACGTGCAGCCTTACTTCGCATTGGCTGAGCAATACACTTTCGGCGACCGCATGTTTCAGACCAACCAGGGCCCCAGCTTTCCGGCGCACCAGTTCATTCTTTCCGGCACTTCAGCCCCCACCGCGACCAGCCCGCTCTTCGCCGCCGAAAATCCCGTCCAAACCACCGCCGGTTGCATCGCAGCGCTCACCAACACCGTCGCCATGATTGACGCCACCGGAAGTGAGACCAACTCGCCGCCCGAATATCCCTGCTTTGACCATCCCACGCTCACCGACTTGTTCGACACTGCAGGTATAACTTGGCGCTATTATGCTCCTTCCGCCGGATCCATCTGGACCGCACCCGACGCCATCGAACACATCTGCCAGCAGCAGACCATCAACGGCACGCTCACCTGCACCGGTCCCGACTGGACCAACAACGTGATCATCCCGGAGTGGATGGTTCTGGAGGACATTTCGAACGGCAACCTGCCGCAGGTAAGCTGGATCATCCCCGATGGCGCGGCTTCCGATCACGCCGAAAGCAATAATGGCAGCGGACCCTCCTGGGTCGCCTCCATTGTCAACGCGATTGGCAACAGCCAGTATTGGGCCAACACTGCCATCATCATCACCTGGGACGATTGGGGAGGCTGGTACGATCACGTCGCGCCCAAAGTAGTGGACGATGGCGTCAGCTGGGGATCAGGATATGTCTACGGCTTCCGTGTTCCTCTTGTCGTCGTTTCGCCCTACGCGAAAGCCGCTACCATCGACCACACCACCCACGACTTCGGCAGCGTGCTTAAGTTCGTCGAGACCACATTCAACCTGCCCTCGTTGAACTATGCCGATGCTCCCGCCGACGACCTTTCCAGTTGCTTCACCATGACCCAGACGCCGATCAAGTTTCAGACGATACCGGCGGCGCTCGACGCCGCGCATTTCATCAACGACAAGAGTCCGCCAACCGATCCCGATGATGACTAGCCCGCGTGGGGCGGACACTCTTGTCCGCCCGCTTTTGACTTTTTCCTGAAATCTTGTCAAGACCCTGAACCTGAGCTTCCGAAGCTAACTCATTGATTCGGAGTGAAATATAAAGTCCAAAAGCATGTTACATTCACCCCTTCAATTTGATATTCTGGATATATAGGGTAATCACAGCGGCGCAGGCCTTCAGGTCTGCGCCGTTCGTGTTTTCGGAGCGCCGATTTTGGACGAACCCAGCCGCAGAAGGTCAGCCCGCAGGCGGGGATGCCGTTGGGTCAGACGCAGGTAGCGCATTTCGTCGGAAGCCGCCTGGGCACGAATGATCTCGGCTATGTCGTGCTTCTCTTGCGGCGACCAGCGGCGCAGGTCGGGAATCAGCGCCAGCACCAACGACCAGTTTTCGAAAGCTTGGCACTCGGCGGGATTCCAGCGAGATAAGTTCACGTCGAGTGCGCGGCTGACTTCGTGCACCGAAGCTTCGCGGAGGCGAGCGCTGTCGCCGCCAAACTCGCGAGCCATCCGCTGGTTCACGCGCAGCGCGAGGTTGCGCGTGGAGAACGTGTCCCAGTCGCCACGAGGGCTAAAGCCCGCAGCTTTGATCAAATGCTCTACGCGGCCCTTGAAGGGCCGCTCTTCCACGGTCGTGCCGGCGGTTTGACGCTCGTCCGCCAAATTGCGCCGATCCAAATCATGCCGATCCAAATCGTAAAAGACGTGGGCTTCGGCCAGTCGTCGCAGGATTCGCGGCGGAGTCCGGTGCGCGGGATTGGCGGAAATCTTCTGCTCTTCCTTTCGAGCCAGTTGCTCAAGGTCGGCGCGGCCGCTGCGAAAACCTAGTTTCCGGTAGAACCAGAAAGCGCCGGAGTCGATGGCCTCGTCGTTGTTCTGGCCGATCTGATACGGATAGACGGAAATGCATCGTGCGCTCATGAAGGCGCAGAGGCTGCGCAACGTTTGCGCGTAGATCCACGCGGTCTCTCCGTGGCGGTACGTGTAGAAGGTGTTGAAGCCGACCTCGATCCATTCGCAGAGGCCGATGGCTTCGATGTAGTTGATGGGAACACCGTTCTTCAGAGTGAGGCCGGCAACGTAGGCGCGCAGCGGCAGACGCCGCGCCGGCGGCAGATTCCAGAGATGGATGACGACTCCGCGACCAAGGCTGATGCGAACCACAGAGCCCGCGTCGCCGAGCGTGGTGCCGTAGAGTTCGCGGTAGCGGACGGCCATGACTTCGCGGATGAAGCGCATCACCGACTCGCCGTGGTGGCGCGAAAGTTTGGTGAGGCGTGGCGCGGGCTGAGAAAGTTCGTGCGCCAGGGAAACCTGGCTGCGGATGATCAGTGGCTCGCGGTGATAATAAAAAACTGGCGGACGCTGCCAGTTGCGAGTGCGCGACATGCGCAGGTTTTCGAGCCTCCAACGCACGGGCAGGCGGAGAGCGTCGTAAAGCGCGGCGCGGGCGCGGTCTTGCTGGTCGTGGGCGAATTGCTTTTCCTGGGCGGTTTGTCTTCTGTTCTTCTGCTTTTCCTTGATTTTCCCGTTTGAAACGGCTTCGTTTGAAACTGCGGGATCGGCCCCGACGGGAAGTTGTTCGAAACGGCGAAGCAGCCATTCCAGCGGGCGCTCGCGGCCCCGGGCGGCCTCGAGCCAGCGCGTCCAGGGAATGTTTGCTTCCACGTCGGAATCTTCCGCCAGAAGCGGCAAGAGGCGAGGCCAGAGCGAACCGAGAGCACGCTCGTTCTGCGAATCGTCGAGGTAGTCCTCCCAGGCGATTTCGATCTGCCGCGGAATGCGGCGGGCGAGCCAGCGCACCGCGTCGAAGCTGAGCGCGTCCTGCATGGCCGTTCCGGCAATGCCGGAAGTGTCGAAATCGTCGAAGGCGGACATGTCCACGCCGAGGCGTCGAATGCGATCGACGCGCTCGTGGAAAGTGTTGAGCAGGTTTTCGAGCTTGGGAATCACTGACGCACCCGGCGGAAATGCGCGAAAAAAAAGCAGCGCTTCATGAAAGCGAACGAGCGCCGCCGGATCGCGGAATTTCTTCTGGGCAAGCTGCGCCAGCACTTTTTCGAGGGACACAACTGCGCCCGCTCCGAAGCGGCCCTTGGCGGCTTCGAGGAGATTCAAGAGACGCTCGACGGAATGCGTCGCGGTGGATCTGATGGGCTCGGACGCGGCAGAGCTCGATGGTGGCATGGGAATCGGCGGTGTGACGAGATTACGCAATCAGGTTACATAATGAAGTGACCAGATTACGCAATCAGGTTAGTCGGTTCGGTTGCTCGCGAATAAGCGGCCCGCCAGTGTACCGCAGTCGGTGGTTCGGGGCGAGACGTGGGCGGTCGCTGCGGGACCCAAGGCGAGTTCTACCGCTTTTCGTAGACCTTGGTAACGTGGAATACAAGTTGTCATATTAGACAATGTCCACAATGATCCATACTGTTGCAACAGTTTAAGTTACACATGCTTGTGTATGGTTCGCGGTTTGCACTGTTGTCTCAACACCTAACGCATGCCCACCGATGCTTGCGGTGGAAATAAGAACGAGGAGTTTACGATGCTACGAAGACTGATCCTGTTCGCTGTAGCCGCAAGTTTGACGCTGGTTCTGCTGCGGACCGCAGGGGCGCAAACCGCGTCGGTCAACGGAACTGTCACCGACACAACGGGCGCGTTGGTCCAAAATGCGACCGTAACGGCCACCAACACGGCGACCAACGTTGCTCGCAGCGTGCAGACCGGAGCCGCCGGGGTCTACAGCGTCAACGATATTGTGCCGGGTCTCTACGACCTGACGATCGGGAAGTCAGGTTTCCGAACGGTGAGATTTGCCGCGGTGACGCTGACGGTGGACCAGGCGCTCACTCTCAATACCAAGCTGGAGGTTGGCTCCAACCAGGAACAGGTCACGGTAGAAGACACGGGTATCGCCCCAATCAACACCACGGATGCCCAGGTCAGCAATGTCGTGGACGAAAAACATATGGAGGCACTTCCTCTAATTCTGCGGGATCCCTACCAGTTGATCCTGCTGACGCCTGGAACGACGCAAACCAACTCGGGACTGAACGGATTTTCGGTTAACGGAGGCCGGGAGCGAAACAACAATTTCGAATTGGATGGGACGAGCAACAATGACCCCGGCGTTCCGGGGAGCGGATTGGTGACGTTGAACCCAGACGCCACACAGGAATTTCGAGTGATCACGAGTAATTATCTTCCGGAATTTGGCAGAAACTCGAGCGCGGTGATCGACATCATCACGCGCAGCGGATCAAACAATCTTCACGGCGACGTGTACTACTTCGGCCGCTGGAACGCGCTGGGCGCAAGGGGCTTCTTTAACACTCCATCGACTGGCCCGCAGAGCCCCTATGTTCGCAACACCTTCGGAGCCTCGATTGGCGGGCCGGTCATCAAGAACAAGTTGTTCTTCTTTTTCAACTACGAAGGCAACCGGTTCGCGACGGCCACAACATCGGAAGCGATAGTCCCGGATGCGGCTTTTAAGACCGGCGACTTTACGTATACCGATCCGACGGCGGGGCCGGTCAGTATCGATGTGAGCACGCCGGGTTCGGCTAACAACGCGTATGGGCTCGCGCTCGATCCTCAAACCCAGAAGATTCTGAATTTCTATCCCGCCCCACAGCCGAATGCTCCGGCACAGATCCAGGGAATTTCGTCGCAGTATTTTTTCGGGGATACGGACCTTCTCAATGCCAGCAACTACACTGCGAAAGTCGACTACACGATCACGCCGAAAAACGCTCTGAGCGTGCGCTACCTCGCGAATGACGACAAAGACAACGGGGGAGGCACGAATCCCCTTCCTGGCATTGGAGGATATTCCTTCACGTCGCTTACGCAGAGCTTGAACTTCCATCTTACGACCACAATAACCACGACGCTGCAAAGCGATTTTTACGGCAGCGCGAACCGGTCGTTTCAAAACTACGTGTGCAACGGATTCAGCACAATCGATGGCCTAAGTCTCGCGGGGCTTGATCCGTTCGGCCGCGGGCGCGATTGGGCGCTTCCGGGCTTTACCTCGATTGGTTGCATAGGCCTGGGCGACAGCAACGGCCAAGACCGTCCCTTCGGCACCTACAACGTTGGCGACAATCTCACCTGGATCAAAGGGCGCCACTCCTGGAAATTTGGCTTCGAGTGGGGAGACAGCTACTCGAACGATTACGATGACTTCAGTACGCGATCGACGCCTAATTTCGGCATTTTCGGTAATACTGGCACGTCCGCTCTGACGAATACGGCTGCGTTCAATAACGGTACGGTTCAGGATGCGGTGTGGGGCCTGTTGGGAGGTGTTTTCAGCGAATCTCAAACGCAACTTTTCAACACGGGCGGAAACCGCATTTCCAGCGACGAGCGCGGTTTCCGCGAGCGCGACATGTTCGGTTTTTTTCAGGATCAGTTCAAGCTGGCCTCAAACTTCACGTTCAACTATGGGCTTCGCTACGAATGGGACGGGGTTCCCTGGGTGGTAAACGATCAACTCACCAGCGCAACGCCGGCAGCCCTGTCTGGCCCTCCGCCGATTACGTTTGTCCAGGTGACTCGCGGAGGAGCGAATCCGTTGTATGCCAATGACGTGCATGGATTTGAACCTCGGGTCGGGTTTGCCTGGGACCCGTTTAAGGACGGAAAGACGTCGGTTCGCGGCGGTTATGGAGTATTTCGTGACCGCCAGTTCTTTAATCTCACCGGCGACACACGGGCGAATCCGCCATTTTCGCTGCCGTACGTAAATAACGCGTTCTTTGATTTAGGACCCGGCACCGCCGACCAGATCTCGAGTATACCTCTCCCGGCAACGCAGCCTGCTCCTGGCTTCACGCTGCCGCAGTTCTCCTTTTCATTTCCGGCGACGATCAATCCAGACTTCCACGTTCCGTACGTGCAGCAGTGGAACTTTGGCATCCAGCGTCAACTGCCAGGGCATTTCACCCTCGAGATTAACTACGTAGGCAACACAGCTCACCGCCTGCTCCGCGTAGTGGACGGGAATGCTCCAATTCCTGCGCTGGTGGCGAAGTTGAGGACCTATTGCAGCGCGCCCAACCCTTACCACTGCGTTGATTCGCCCACTGCAAGCCCCGAGGTGGAAACCGTTCAAGGCGCAAATCTCTACTATGGTGCCGATCTCGCGTTGTTTGGCGAGGCGCCGGTGCTACCGTTCGATGCCGTTAACAACAATGCGGCGTTTCACTCGAATGAAGTATCCAGTGTTGCCAGTTCGAATAATAATGGCCTGCAGACTACGCTGAGCCGGCAGTTCAGCCACGGCATGTCGTTCCAGGTGAACTATACGTGGGCGCATGCGATCGATGATGCCAGCGACGCCTTCTTGCCACAGCAGAACCAGACGGTCTTCCCGGCTAACTCGTTCGAGCTTAATCGCGAGCGGGGAAACTCGTCCTATGATGTTCGCAACCGTTTGGTGTTCAACTATGTTGCGGAGTTACCTTTTGGACGCGGCAAGAGTCATCTCAGCAATGGTTTTATGGGCAGGGTTCTTGAGGGATGGACCTGGTCGGGGATCGGCACATTCCAAAGTGGGTTCCCGTTCGAAATCTTTGAGAGCGGGGTCGACAGCGATGCCACGGGCGCAACCCAGAGAGCGGATTACAGTACGAGCCCTACCGTCGTTCCGGTTACGATGCCGATCACTCAAACAGGGCCGAATGATGGACGTTTCACGTTTCCGCTATTCGGGGGGCCGGGCAACGTACAGCGCAACACTTTCTATGGCCCTGCGTACAAGAACTTCGATATGGTCATCTCAAAGAACACGAAACTTTCGGAACGGCTGAGGCTGGAGTTCCGTTCCGAGTACTACAACATTTTCAACCACCCGAACTTCCAACAGCCCGACAATTTCATCAATGATGGGTCAACCTTCGGGCAGTCGTCGGCCGAAGTAGGCCGCAATGATGGCACGACTGGAGCGAGGCAATTGCAGTTCGCAATGAAGCTCCATTTTTAATTGGTTGGGCTGGACGTTTGCCGGTTCACTTTCGCAGGTGGGGCAGAACGACGGTACGACGGGGGCGCGGCAGATTCAGATGGGAGCCAAGTTAACGTTCTGAGCTGCAAGTGGTTACGGGAATTGGCCTGTTAGTGGTGGGGGATGGCACGGACGAGCCATTTACCGAGATACGGGGTTACGTTAGTCTCCTGATTGAGCAGCACTTGGGGGAGGGCTGATCAACATACGTCCCGTGACTCTAACGAGTCTGGGGCGTTTTGTTTTGCGCGCAAGAATGGCGCGGGTGGTGGAAGAGGCATTCAGATTTGAGGGCGCAGGCCGTAAATCCCCACTTCTCGCAAAAAACGCGAGAAATGGGGCACCCAGGCACGTCGAAGCGGCGTGCTTCAGGATCGGCCGCGGAACTGGATGATTCTGCGGCGGTCGCGTTTGGATGGGCGGCCGGCGGGTAATTCTTCGAACTGCTTCATGGCTTTACGCTCGGCGGCTACTTTCATACGCAGCTCGCGGCTCGCATCGGTCTCGCGGTAGAGGGTTTGGGCGACCGATGCCGGGCCACGTACTTCGCTAAGCAACAAGACTTCCACATGAAACTCTCCGCCGTCGTTGGTGACCCGCACCATATCGCCGACGCGGACTTCACGCGCGGGCTTGGCGGGCTGGCCGTTCGATTGAACTCTGCCGAGTTCGCAGGCTCGGGCTGCCAGGGAGCGGGTCTTGAAAAATCTGGCGGCCCAGAGCCACTTGTCGATTCGTACGGAGGGCATGGGTTTGCGGCTTACACGTCAGCGATTCTAGTGCAAAATCTGTGGGGATGCGAGGGGCAGTGAACAGGGGTCAGGGGCTAGTTTCTGGAAACTGGAAACGCTTACTCAGTCTTTTTTCTTTTCCAGTTCTGCCCAGCGGGCGTAGAGATTGTCTACGGTGTTTTGCGCGGCTTCCAGTTCGGCGTGGGCGGTTAGGAGGCGTGGACCGTCGCTGGCGATGGCCGGGTCTTCGAGTTGGACGCGTTTCGATTGCAGGACTTCTTCGGCTTCGGCGACTCGCTGTTCCATGGTGGCATATTCGCGGGCTTCCAGATAGGCGAGCTTCTTTCTGGCGGGTGCGGCGGCTGTTGTGCCGGGAACCAGGCTTCCGTTGCTGCGAGGCTTTTCGGATTTCTTATCCGGCTGCTTTTCCGAGGCAGATGCGGACTTTTCGCGGTCGGCTTGCCAGGTTTCCCACTGGCGGTAGTCGGCGAAGGTTTCTGCGCCGCCGGCGCCATCGAGGCCCAGCACGACGGTCGATACGCGATCGAGCATGTAACGATCGTGCGTGACCAGCACCAGCGAGCCGCGAAATTCGAGCAGGCTTTCTTCGAGGATTTCGAGGGTCGGGATGTCGAGGTCGTTGGTGGGCTCGTCGAGCAGCAGGAGGTCGGCGGGCTGGAGCATGAGCTGAGCGATGAGCACGCGTGCGCGCTCACCTCCGGAGAGGCGGCCGACCGGTTGATTGAGTTGCTCGCCGGTGAACAGGAATCTCGATGCCCACGACGCCACGTGAATGACGCGGTCTTGATAGATGACGGAGTCGCCTTCGGGGGCGAGGGCGCGGCGGAGGGTTGATTTGGGATCGAGTTCGCGCTTCTGGTCGAAGTAAACGCTGCGCAGCCAGTCGGCGCGGCGGATGGTTCCGGTGGTTGGGGTCAACTCGCCGCGCAACAGACGGAGCAGCGTGGTTTTGCCGCTGCCGTTGGGGCCTACCAAGCCGACTCTTCGTCCGGCGGTGACGACGAAGCTGAGGTTGCTAAAGAGAGTGCGGTTTCCGATCTCGTAAGAAACGTCTTCCAGTTCGATCAGGCGCTTGGTCTGGCGGTCGGTGGCGGAGAAATCCAGTTGTGCGGTGGCGGTGCGGGTTCTGGTATTCAGGTCGGCGAGTTCGCCCATCAGATCGCTGGCTTTGCCGATGCGGGCCTTCGATTTTCTGGTGCGGGCTTTGGCGCCGCGGCGGAGCCATTCGATTTCGTTGTGAACCAGATTTTCCAGAGCTTCGTGGCGTTTCGATTGCGCATGCAGGAATTCTTCTTTCTTTTCCAGGAAGCGGGTGTAATTTCCGCGCACACGCAGTACGCCGTCGGGATAGACGCGGCTGAGTTCGACCATTTCGGTGGCGATACTTTCGAGGAAGTAGCGGTCGTGGCTGACGACTACGCAGGCGAATTCGGCTTGCTGGAGCAGATCTTCGAGCCACTCGATTCCGGCGAGGTCGAGGTGATTGGTGGGCTCGTCGAGCAGTAAGACATCGGGCGCCTGGACCAGAGCCTGGGCGATCGCCAGGCGTTTCTGCCAGCCTCCCGAGAGCTTGCTGGCTTCGGCGTCGAGGTCTTCGAAGCCGGCGCGGCCCAGGGTCTCGGCGAAGCGCGTGCCGCGCTCGGAATCTGGAAGCGAGGCGCTCGCCATCGCGTCCTGGATCACTGAGCGGACGGTTTCGCCCGATTCGAATTGCGAGTCCTGCTCGACGAAGCTGAAACGGAGGCGCTTGCGGACGGCTAATTCGCCGGAATCGGGGCTTACGATTCCGGCGAGAATGCGGAGGAGCGTGGATTTTCCGGAACCGTTGGGGCCGATGAGTCCGATGCGGTCGCCTTCGGAGACGGTGAAGGAGACATCCTGAAATAGCGGGTCGGCTCCGAAGGCTTTGGTGATTCCCTGAGCGTTGATGATCGGTGGCAAGGCTTCGGTTCTCCGTAACAATGCAGCTTGAGATTATAAGGAAATGAAAAATGGACTTTGCTGGAGGGCCCTTCGGGCTAACTCCGTCGCACTAACTCCGCCGCACAAGCCCCACCGGGAGACGCATCGCCGAGGAGGAACTGGGTAAGAAATCGAAAGGAGAGAAGGCGCGAGTTCGTGAACGATTTGGCTGCCCCCCAGGGATTCGAACCCCGATAACCTGCTCCAGAGGCAGGTGTCCTAGCCGTTGAACGAGGGGGCAGTTTTGGTTACGCCGGACGATTTTCGCCGCCTGTATTCGATTTTATGGTGCGGGAGGAAGTGCGGTCAACATAAACTGGGAATGATGGCGGGGGCGCGGGTTCACCACAAAGGGCACGAAGGTACACGAAGGAAAGCCTTCGCGATCCGCTCTCGTTCAGCTTCTCGGTGTCTGAGAACGTGGAGGAGTTTACATGGTCACGACTTTCGAGAAACTTTCTGCGAGTCCGGCCGATTATGCGGAAATTGCGCGGCGGCCGCTCGATGCCGACAAGTGCGCGCTGGTGGTGATCGATATTCAGGAGAGACTGCTGGCTCCGATCTTTCAGAAAGAACAGCTGGTGCGGAATTCGCAACTGCTGATCCGGGCAGCCGGGATTCTGAAGATTCCTGCGGTGGTGAGCACGCAATACGCCAAGGGACTGGGAGGGACCGTTGCGGACGTCGCTTCCCTGCTCTCCTCGGTGTATCCCGGGATCGAGGCCATCGACAAGCAGCTTTTCTCGTGTTTTGGCAGCGAGGTTTTTTGTTCCCTGCTGAAGCGGCTGCCCGGACAGCGCACTACGCTGCTGCTGTGCGGAATGGAGAGCCACATCTGCGTGACGCAGACGGCGCTGGCGGCGCTGCGCGAAGGCTATTTGGTGCACGTGGCTTCGGACGCCGTGAGTTCGCGGACGGAGTGGAACTGGAAAATTGGCCTCGATCGCATGCGGACTGCGGGAGCGGTGATTTCCTCGACGGAGATGATGATTTATGAACTGATGCGGTCGTCGGGGTCGCAGGCTTTCAAGGAGTTGCTGCCGTATTTGAAGGGATAGGACGTTCAGCCTGTCATCGGGTAAGATACTCCGGCTGCGAGGGGAGGCGTTGCAAGCGACGCCTCTACGACGGCATGGCGGGCGGCGCCTTCTCTTCATCATGAATCGCGAATACCACAAAGCTTATAGCCAGGAACTGCAGCGCGACATGGAGGCGCTGGTGTTCGGGCATGCGGGCACGCCGATTCTGGTCTTCCCGACTTCGATGGGAAGGTTCTTCGAGTATGAAGACCGGGGAATGATCGGAGTGCTGGCGCCGAAGATTGAGCGCGGCGAGTTGCAGGTGTTCTGTCCGGATGCCGTGGACTCGGAGAGCTGGTACAACAAGGGCGTGCATCCGCGGGTGCGGGTGATGCGGCATTTGCAGTATGAGCGCTATATTCTGCACGAGTTTTTACCCTTTGTGCGGTGGAAGAATCAGACGCCGCGGCTGGCGATGACGGGATGCAGCTTTGGCGGATATCACGCGGTGAACTTTGCGTTGAAGCATCCCGATGTGGTGACGCATTGCGTGAGCATGAGCGGGGCATTCGATATCCACCGGTTTCTGGATGGGTATTACGATGACGATTGCTATTTCAATAATCCTCCGGACTATTTGCCTAACCTGCATGACGACTGGTTTCTGAGCCGTTACCGGCAGATGAAGATTGTGCTGGGATCGGCGGACTGGGACATCTGTCTGGATCAGAATGTGAAGTTTTCGGCGATTTTGAATGCGAAGGCGGTGCCGCACTGGCTGGATATTTACGGGGATAACTCGAAGCATGACTGGCCGCTGTGGGCGCGGATGGCGGGGAAGTATTTTTAGAGCAGGGGTCAGGGGCTAGGGGTCAGGGGTCAGTTTTTTGGGGGAGAATTCTTGTGAAGAAGATTGGGATTTTGTTTGGGATGGAGAATACGTTTCCGCCGGCGTTGGTCGGGAAGATTAACTCGATGGGCGTCGAGGGGGTGGAGGCGGAGTTTGTGAAGATTGGCGGGATTCGGATGGATGAGCCGAAGAAGTATGACGTGATCATCGATCGGATTTCGCAGGATATTGAGTTTTACCGGGCGTATTTGAAAAACGCCGCGTTGCACGGAACTGTTGTGGTGAACAATCCGTTTTGGTGGACGGCGGACGACAAGTTTTTTAACTATGCGCTGGCGCACAAGATGGGCGTGGCTATTCCGCCGACGGTGATTCTGCCGCATAACAAGCATCCCGAGGGAACGACGGATCAGTCGATGCGGAATCTGATTTTCCCGCTGAACTGGCAGGAGCTTTTCGATTACGTCGGGTTCCCTGCTTTTCTCAAGCCTTATTCTGGAGGCGGATGGAAGCATGTTTATAAGGTGCATAACCCCGAGGAATTTTTTCATCACTACAACCAGACCGGGCGGCTGTGCATGACGCTGCAACGCGGCGTGGAGTTCGAGGAGTATTACCGCTGCTATGTAGTGGGGCAGGAAAAAGTGCACATCATGAAGTACGACCCGCGGGCGCCGCATCATGAGCGATATGTGAAGGGGAATCCAGCGCCGTCGACGGAGGCGCTCAGGGAGCGCATGGTGAAGGATGCGTTGTCTTTGTGCCGGGCGCTGGGGTACGACTTGAATACGGTGGAGTTTGCGGTGGAGGGCGGAGTGCCGTATGCGATTGACTTTCTGAATCCGGCGCCGGATGCGGAGATTACGTCGGTGGGTCAGGAGAATTTTGACTGGATCGTGAATGCGGTGGCGCAGATGGCGGTGAAGATGGCGCTGAGCGGGGAGAGCGTGGTGAGGGAGTTGCGGTGGGCGGGGTTTCTGGCGGGACCTTCCGCTGTGAAGCCGGAGAAAAAGGGCGAGCCGGAGTGGGTGGCGGCGCGGAAGCGAAAACCGGCGAAGTAGGCGTCCCATGTCGGTGAAAAAGATTATGAAGGTGCAGACTGCGGAGAAAGTAGAGTAACCGAAGCGACTGATCGCGACGAACTGTTTTCTGGTCATTGATATACTGGACAAGAGTTGAGGCAGAGACGGATTTAGTTCCTAGTTAGATTTCGCGGGCGGGAGTGCCCGCGCCACATGAGCTGCGCCACATGAGTGCACCCACTTTTACCATCGGGATTGAAGAGGAATATCAGACGGTGGATCCCTCGACGGGGGAACTGCGGTCGCATATTCAGGCGGAGCTTTTGCAGAAGGGCAAGATGTTGCTGCAGGAGCGCGTCAAGGCGGAGATGCACCAGTCGGTGATTGAGGTGGGGACCGGGATTTGCAACAACATCAAAGACGCCAAGGCGGAAGTGAAGATGCTGCGGCGGGATATTGTGCGGCTGGCCAAGGAGAATGGGTTGCGGCTGGCGTCGGTGGCGACGCATCCGTTTTCGGACTGGCGGGGGCAGGAGATTTATCCCGACGACCGCTATAAACACATTGTCGAAGATTTGCAACTGGTGGCGCGGGCGAATTTGATTTTTGGGCTGCACGTGCACATCGGGATTGAGGATCGCGAGACCGCGATCCACATGATGAATCATGCGCGATATTTTCTGCCGCATATGCTGGCGCTTTCGACGAATTCTCCGTTCTGGCTGGGGATGAATACGGGGCTGAAGTCGTACAGGTGCAAGGTGTTTGACAAGTTTCCGCGGACGAATATTCCGGACTATTTTCCCAGCTGGGGCGAGTATGAGAATTTCGTCAAACTGCTGATCAAGACCAACTGCATCGATAATGCGAAGAAGATCTGGTGGGACATCCGGCCGCATCCATTTTTTAATACGATCGAGTTCCGGGTGTGCGATGTTCCCATGCGGGCGGACGAGACGATTGCGATCGCGGCACTGATTCAGGCTACGGTGGCGAAGCTGTATAAACTGCACACCGCGAACCAGGGATTCCGGTTGTACCGGCGCGCGCTGATCATGGAAAACAAGTGGCGGGCGTCGCGCTACGGGCTGGATGGAAAAATGATCGACTTCGGCAAGCAGACGGAAGTGCCGGCACGCGATCTGATTTACGAGTATCTGGAATTCGTGGACGATGTGGTGGACGAACTGGACTCGCGGGAAGAGTTGAATTATGTTCACGAAATCCTGAAAAATGGGAGCGGGGCCGACCGTCAGCTGCGGGTGTTTGAGCAGACTGGAGATTTGAAGAAAGTGGTCGATTATATTGTGGAGGAGACGGAAGCGGGGCTGGAAGAAGAGCCGGCAGCCGCGAGAAAAGTAGGATGAGCCTTCCTGTGAGCCAAGACAAAATCCCCACCCTGTCGCAAAAAGCGCGACAAGGATGGGGCACCCGCCGCACAGAAGATACCGACGTCAACCACATCCCCTTCGATCCCGAGTTCACACCTGGGGCACGTAATGCGGTGAATATTTGCCTCCGCGTGCAACCGCAGGAAAAAGTTTGTGTGATTACCGACGAGGCTACGATCGAGATCGCGGCGGCACTGGCTCAGGAAATTCAAAAAGTGGGAGCACCTTATCGGGCGTGGGTGCTGGAGGATCTGGCGCCGCGTCCGTTGACGGATATGCCGGGCGAGATTTTGGAAGACCTGGAGACGAGCCAGGTTTCGATTTTCGCGGTGCAGGCTCAGACGAACGAGTTGCGATCGCGGATTCAGATGACGAACGTGGTGAACCGGAAAAAGATCCGGCACGCACACATGGTCAACATCAACCGGCAGATCATGCTGGAAGGGATGCGGGCCGACTTCCAGAAAGTGGACCGGTTGAGCGCCAAGGTGATTGCGATGGTGCGCAAGGCTCGCACGGTGCGGGCGAAGACCGCGGCGGGGACAGACCTGACGGCGGATTTGAATCCGAACTACAAGTGGCTGAAGACCAGCGGAATTATCACTCCGGAGAAATGGGGAAATTTGCCGGGAGGGGAAATCTTCACGACTCCGGGCGAAGTGAACGGGACGTTCGTGATCGATGGCGTGGTGGGGGATTATTTGTGCGCGAAGTTCGGAAATTTGCAGTCGCATCCGCTGACCGTGCGCGTTGAGAAGAACCGGCTCACGGAAGCGCACTCGGAGAATCGCGAACTGGAAGACGATTTCTGGAAATATACGCACACCGACGAGAACAGCGACCGGGTTGGCGAGTTTGCCATTGGGACGAACATTGATTTGAAGGAAGTGATTGGGGAGATTCTGCAGGACGAAAAATATCCCGGAGTGCACATTGCGTTTGGGAATCCGTATGGGGCGCATACGGGCGCGGAGTGGGATTCGACGACGCATATTGATGTGGTGGGGAGGGAGTTTAATATCTGGGTGGATGAGCAGCAGATCATGGCGGATGGGAAGTTTCTGGTGGAGGCGTAGAGCAGCGTTCGTATATTGAGAACCCCTCGCTGGGTCGCGTGAGAAAGTGATAGCTATAGGGATCCTTCGACTCCGCAAAAGACGCCGACCATGTCGGCGTTTTTTGCTACGCTCAGGATGACAGAACGTTGAAACCATGATTCCTTTCCTTCGTAAACAGTTTAACGACGGCTTTACCCTCGAAAAATATCAAGCGTTCTTGCGGCGGGTGGACGACTTGTCCGGGACGCATGTGTCGTTTCGGCTGTCGGAGACGCCTTGCTTTTTCCCGAAGGAGCTACTGGAGCGGATGGCGGAGGATGGGAAGGAATTGATCCGGCAGCTGGTGGAGAATCCGGAGTACCGGGCAAAATCGGACGAGGCGGTGCCGGCGGAGTTCAAGGTGCCGAACGAGCCGGATCATCCCATGTTTGTGCAGGTGGATTTTGGGTTGGTGCGCGATGCGCGCGGCGAGTTGCTGCCGAAGCTGGTGGAGTTGCAGGCCTTCCCTTCTCTCTATGCTTATCAGGGGCCGCTGGCGGAGGCTTATCTGGATGTGTATCAAATGCGGGCTGCGGGCTTCGGCTTTCGGGCTTCGGCCGATCCTACGCCGCGTTTGGCTTCTGGCGAACTCAAATATTTTCTTGGCGGGCTCGATCAAACCACTTATCTGGAGCTTTTGCGGCGGGCGATTGTTGGCGGGCATGATCCGGAGAATGTGATTTTGATGGAGATCGATCCGCTGCATCAGAAGACTTTGCCGGATTTTCTGCTTACCGAGAAGATGCTCGGGGTGCGGACCGTCGACATTATCGATATCAAGAAAGAAGGTTCGCGTCTTTATTATGAGCGCGACGGGAAGCTTGTGCCGATCCGGCGGATTTATAACCGGACGATTGTGGACGAACTGGAACGCAAGGGCGTGAAGTTTGGGTTCGACTGGCGCGACGAGCTGGATGTGGAGTGGGCGGGGCATCCCAACTGGTATTTTCGGATCAGCAAGTTTTCCATTCCCTACCTGAAGCATGAGTCGGTGCCGAAGACGTGGTTTCTGGACCGGCTGCCGGAGATTCCGCGCGATCTGGAGAACTACGCGTTGAAGCCGTTGTATTCATTTGCCGGGCTGGGAGTGGTGATTGCGCCGACGAAAGAGGATATTGCGGCGATTCCGGCGGAGAAGCGGCCTTACTATATTTTGCAGGAGCGGCTGCATTTTGAGCCGGTGATTGAGACTCCGTTTGGCGGGACCAAGGCGGAGGTGCGGGTGATGTACGTGTGGCTGGAGGAGTTGACAGCGGTGCTGACGATCATCCGCATGGGGCGGGGGCTGATGATGGGTGTGGATCACAACAGAAATATGGAGTGGGTGGGAGCGTCGGCAGCGTTTTACTTGGAGTAAGGAAAATCCTCACCCATCGGCTTGGCTCAGCGCAGACTTTCTCGCGCAAGCAACGCGCGAGAAATGGGGCACCCGGCGCCGTAGATTTCAGCTGGCTGTGTTGATAATGGTGGTTTCGAGGTATTGGCCGTTAGGGCGGATCACGAACATTTTGCCGGACTCGAAACGAACGCGGACTGGGTCGCCGGCGACGAACTCCCCTGGAGTGTAGCCGGAGGCCAGAGCAGAATCGTATTCGCCGACGTATTGGACGCCTTCGACGTTGACGACCACCGCGGGTTTGCGGGCGAAGCGAGTGGCGGTTTCCCTGCGAATCTCAGCCTCGGCCATAAACCAATTCTGCAGGTCGCGGCCGGGAATTCTTCCACTCTTTTCGTAGATTTCTTCGGCGCGGCGGCGCATGGCTTCACGCAGTTCCGCCTCTGAGAATTTGCTCTGGGAGGGCCGATCTTGTGGATTCGAGTCGGGGGCAGGCTTTGCCAGGTGACGATTTGGCGTGGACATATCGGTCTTGGAATTGATAGTAACGCGAAGCCTTGCGAATTGAGCCACTGGAGCCACTCGGAAGGACGTGGCTGCGACTGATCCGGGAACCCTTGCCAGTTCGGACTGCTGGACGCGCCTTACGGCAGGCCAGAAACCTTAAAGCGCAGAGACCACGGAGCAAGTGCCGCGGAGGTCGCGGAGGCATGCGGTCAGGCTTTTGACACTTGCCCATTTGGCTGAAACTTCAGGAAAAGAAAGGCAGTTGACCGGATGCCAGCGACAGCCTAACATTACCGCTCGGAGCAGGAGCGCATGCGCTCATGATCGGCCAGACCGTCTCCCACTATCGCATCCTGGGCAAACTTGGGGGCGGTGGTATGGGTGTGGTTTACGAGGCGGAAGACCTCAAACTGGGGCGGCACGTTGCCCTTAAGTTCATTCCGGATAACCTCACCGGCGACCCCAAAGCGCTGGAGCGGTTCGAGCGGGAAGCGCGGGCGGCCTCACAGTTAAACCATCCTAATATCTGCACGATCCACGGCATTGAAGAGAACAACGGCCATCCGTTCATCGTGATGGAGAAGCTGGAGGGCCAGAGCCTGAAGCAGCGGATCAACGGTCAGGCAATGGATCTGGAGCCGGTGCTGGATATCAGCATTCAGGTGGCGGACGCGCTGGCCGCGTCGCATGCCAAGGGGATCGTGCACCGGGACATTAAGCCGGCGAATATTTTTCTGACGCCGAGCGGACAGGTCAAGGTGCTGGACTTTGGGCTGGCCAAGCTGGTGCACAACCTTGGAACCGACGATGATGCCGGCGCGGACAACTCGCTGACAGCAGTGGGTGTGATTCCCGGGACAGCGGTTTATATGTCGCCGGAGCAGGCGCGGGGCGAGACCATCGATGGCCGCAGCGACCTGTTTTCGTTTGGCGTGGTGATGTATGAGATGTCGACCGGGAAGAAGCCGTTTACGGGAAATAACTCGCTGGTCACGCTGGATGCGGTGTTGCATCAGAAACCGGTTCCGCCGCGGCAGTTGAATCCGAAGCTGCCGATGGAACTCGAGGGCATTGTCGGCAAGGCGATGGAGAAAGACCGCACGCACCGCTACCAGGGCGCGCTGGAAATGCGCTCGGATCTGGCGCTGCTGAAGCGGGAGACTGAGTCCGGAGTGGTGAGGAGCGGGCTCAACTCCGCGAAGCTGCGGGGCGGAACCAAAACGTTCGGGCAGAGCAACCGGCTGCAGTTGTACGTTCTTGTGGGCTTGGCAGCTGTGCTGTTAACAGTGCTGGCGGCAGTGGGGGCCTGGTGGCTGAAGCATCGCGAGCTGGCCAACGCGGAGCAGCGCAACGCGATTGCGGTGCTCCCCCTGCAAAACATGAACGGCGACTTCGCTGTCGATTACCTGCGCTTCGCCCTGGCTGACGAACTGACCAGTGTGTTGACGTATGCGCGCACGCTCGAGGTGCGGCCTTCGTCGTCGACCCGGAAGTATGTGGGGCTGGATCTCGATCCGCACAAAGTTGGGCAGGAATTGCGGGTGGGGCGGCTGCTGACCGGAAATTTCAGGAAGCAGGGTGACCAGCTCACGGTGACACTGGAATGCGTGGATGTGCCCAACGACCGGGTGCTGTGGGAGAACAGCGTCACCGCCAAGACGGATGATTTGATCGGAATGCGACAACAACTGAGCACGCTGGTGCAGCGTGGCTTGTTGCCGGCACTGGGCGGAGCGGGTGGCGAAATGGAAACCGCGTCCCAACCGAAAAATCAGCAGGCTTATGACTTTTATTTGCGCAGCGTAGCGGTGCCGCACGATCCGGCGCCGAATAAGGAAGCAATCAAAATGCTGGAGTGGGCGGTAGGAATCGACCCTAGCTACGCTCCGGCCTGGGAGGCGCTGGGGCAGCGCTATTACTACGATTCTTATTATGGCGGAGGAGGCGAGGCGAAATTTCAGGCTTCGAATGCGGCCTACGAGCGGGCGTTATCACTTGACCCGAACCGCGTGATGGCGGCGAGCAATTTGATTACGGCGCGAGTGGAACGAGGAGAACTGGGGCGGGCGTATGATGCGGCCACCGATCTGGTGCGGCGGCGTCCGCAGAGCGCGGATGCTCACTTCGCGCTGAGTTATGTTTTGCGGTATGCGGGCATGCTGGATCAGGCGATGCAGGAGTGCAACAAAGCGCGAGAACTGGATCCCGGAAACTTCAGCTTCCGTTCGTGTGCCCAGGCGTTTCTGGAAGATGGCAAGACGGATCGGGCCAACGACTTCGTGCATCTGGATGCGGGATCGGAGTGGGCGGCGTGGGTGACTCCGTATATATACGTGGCGGAGGGCCGGATACCCGAGGCGCGGGAGGCTGCGCGGGCTATGGGCAAGGCATCTTCCTATCACCGCGATTTAATGATTGCCTGCACCGCGACCCAACGGCCGCCAGATTTTGAAAAGATCGTCCGCGAATCGGAGTCGTCGGTAATGATCGAACCCGATCCGGAGGCGTGGTACCGCATTGGAGCGCTCATGGCGTATTGCGGGCAGAAGGAACCGGCTCTGCGTCTGCTGAAGGCGGCGGTGCAACAGAATTATTGCGCGTATTCGGCGCTGCTGGATGATCCGCTGCTGAAGGACCTGCGGAAAGAGACGGCGTTCAGCGAAGTGCTGACCGCAGCCAGCGCGTGCCAGGCGACGCTGAAGGAAGGGCGGTAGAGCAGTTGTCAGGGATCAGTTGTCAGTTGTCAGGTGTCAGTTGTCAGTTTCGGAAAGAATCCTCTTCATTATTTATTATTTATTATGTCTAAATTTACTCGACGGACGTTGCTGAAGTCTTCGGTTGCCGGTGTGGCAGCTATCGCGGTCCCATCGCATATGGCGAGCTTTGATACGGCGGCAACTCCGCGCAAGGGACGCATTCATCAGTCGGTGAGCCGTTGGTGCTATGAGAAGATTCCGCTGGATCAGTTGTGCGAATATGCGGCGAAGATCGGGCTGAAGGGAGTGGATCTGCTGCAAGTGGATGAATATGAAATCCCGCGACATTATGGGCTGATTTGCACCATGGGATACGCCGGCGGCGGCGACATCGGGAAGGCTCTGAATCGCACGGAGAATCATGCGGCGATTGAGCAGGCGTTTCGCGTGAACATTCCTCTGGCCGCGAAGGCGGGCGTGCCCAACGTGATTACGTTTTCCGGGAATCGCGGCGGCATGTCGGACGACGAAGGCGCGCGCAACACCATTGCCGGGCTGAATCGGGTGAAGAAGATTGGCGAAGATCACGGCGTCAATATTTGTATCGAACTGCTCAACAGCAAGCGCGACCATCATGATTACATGTGCGACCACACGGCCTGGGGAGTGCGCGTGGTCGAGGAAGTGAATTCGCCGAATGTGAAGCTCCTCTACGACATTTACCACATGCAGATTATGGAAGGCGACTTGATCGACACGATCCGGCAGAACATCCAGTGGATCGGCCACTTCCATACCGGAGGCGTGCCGGGGCGGCATGAACTGGATGGGACGCAGGAAGTTCGGTGGGATGGGGTGATGAGGGCAATCGCCGACGCCGGGTTCAAAGGGTATGTGGCGCACGAATTCGTGCCGAGCCGCGATCCGCTGGTGTCGCTGCGCGAGGCCACTGACTTGTGCGATGTTTGAGCACCGGCCTAGTTAAGAGAAGGAATTAAGAGAAGGACTGTCACTGCGGATGTGATTTTGAATTCGCATTTCGCAAAAGCCCCACTTCTCGCAAAAAACGCGAGAAATGGGGCACCCGACGTTCAATTGGATAGATGTTATTTTTGAGAAAGAATTTGCGTCGTAGCGTGGGTAGGCCCCATCCTTGTAGCGTGAGACATCCCGAAACGGTCAGCCTGGCGCGGCAGCCCTTGAGCCGCAATTCTTCCACTCTTCAGTCCTTCACTCGCTTTGTTCAGAAATCGATTCACCCTCTGCTGATCCTGCTTTGCCTAGTCGGGGCAATGGCGTCGCAGAATGCGGGCGAATCGCAAACTCCTGCAAGGCCTTCCCAAGCGAAAGCAGGTGGCGCACGACCTTCTTCTGCAGTTCCTGTTTCTGCAAACCCGGCCGAGTTGGTGGATCCGCGCTTTGCCTACTCCGGGGTGCCGGCGGAATTGCCGCAGGATCAGGGCGCGGCTGGATTGCGGCTGGCGCTGCGGCGGTTGGGGACGACGGCGCGGCTGATGCAGGTGGTGGCGCATCCGGATGATGAAGATGGCGGCATGTTGACGCTGGAGGCGCGGGGACGCGGCGTGAGTACGCTGCTGATGACGCTGAACCGCGGCGAAGGTGGGCAGAACAAGATCGGGAGCAACCTGTCGGATGTGCTGGGCGTGCTGCGAGCCGAAGAACTGCTGGCGTCGGATCAGTACTACGGCGTGCAGGAGAGATTCTCGCGGGTGGCGGACTTTGGATTTTCGAAATCGCCGGAAGAGACTTTTCAGAAGTGGGGCGGCCATGATGTGGCGCTGGGGGATATGGTACGGGTGATTCGGACATTCCGCCCCGATGTGCTGGTGGCGCGGTTTTCGGGGACGGATCGGGACGGCCACGGGCATCATCAGGCGTCGAGCATCCTGGCGAAAGAGGCGTTTCGCGCGGCGGCTGATCCCAAGCGGTTTCCGGAACAGATTGCCGCGGGCCTTGAACCGTGGCAGGCGAAGAAATTTTACATCGGAAATGTGTGCGGGTTCGGTGCGATGACGTGCCCCGACGATCAGTGGACTTTGAAGTTGAATACGGGCGAGCGCGACGCCGACCTGGGCATGGGCTATGTGCAGTTCGCGATGCTGGGACTGCGGCATCAGATGTCGCAGGGCGCGGCGAATTGGACCATTGACCCGGGAGACCGGTTTACGTTCTACAAGCTGGTGGATTCGGTTGCGCCGCCGAAGCTAGATAGGGATGGGCACGAGAAGGATTTCTTTGATGGGATCGATACGAGCCTGCCGGGGTTGGCGGAAAGGCTGGGAGCGGAGGAGAGCAAGGTTCCGTGGCTTGCGGAAGGGCTGGGAGGCATGGGGGCAGACGTTGCCGAGGCAGGCGAAAGCGTGAAAGACCCAGCGCGCGCGGCGAAGCCGCTCGCGTTTCTACTCCGAGGATTGAGTACTGTGCGCCTCCAGTTGGAGCAGAGCAGCATCAGCAGCGCGGCGAAGTCCGACCTGCTGATGCGGATCGACGAGAAAATAGGGCAGGCCGAGACAGGTTTGAATCTGGCATTGAATGTGAGCCTTGAGGCGGTGGTGGAATCGGGAGGGAGGAACACCCGGGCGTCGGCGCCACCGAAGGAAGCGGATGCGCTAACGACAGTATCTCCGGGGCAGGAATTCCTGGTCGCGGTGAAGTTTCACAATGGATCGAAGCTGCCGCTGACAGTGGACGGGCTCAAGCTGGAAGTTCCGGCGGGTTGGAACACGATTAGCGAGAGAATTCGCCCGGAGACGATAAAACCTGGGGACGAACTGCGCGTGACCTTTCGCTTGCGGGTTCCGAAGGATGCCGCATATACCCGGCCGTACTGGCATCGCGACGATCCGGAAACCGAGAGCATCAATCACATCGACAACGAGAAATACGCGACGCTGCCGTTTCCGCCGCCAGCCCTACAGGCGCGGGTGACCTATGCGGTACCTTCGATTTCCGGAGCGAACGTAGCGAATCGTATCGCTGCCCTGGTGGTGACCCCGTTTCTGGATGATGTGGGGAAAGTACGCTCACGTCCACTGGCCGTAGTGCCGGCGTTTTCGGTGATGCTGGAGCCAGGGACGCAGGTGATCTCCACGCATAACGGATCGAGTTCGACGGTGACAGTGGGAGTGACGAGCAATCTGCAGCGCCTCGAACATGGAGTGTTGCGGTTAGAACTGCCGGAGGGATGGAGGTCCGAACCCGCGGAGCAGGCAGTGGAATTGACCCATCGGGGCGAGAAGAAGGAAGTGCAGTTCAAAGTGTTCCTTGCCGGTATGCAGGAAGGCCGTGCGACGCTGCGGGCGGTGCTCGACGTGGCGGGAGAAAAATACGGCGAAGGTTACACGCTGGTGACACGCGAGGACCTGGGCAGCTTTTATTATTACCAGCCGGCGCGGCAGCGGGTGAGCATGGTGGATGTGCGCGTGCCGCACGATTTGAAGGTCGGGTACGTGATGGGAGCAGGGGATGATATCCCGACGGTGCTGGCGCAGGTTGGGATGGATGTGACTTTGATTTCGGCGGAGAAGCTAGGCAGCGATGACCTGAGTAGATTCGGAACGATCGTTCTCGGAATTCGAGCCTACGACACGCAGAAAGGCGTCGTGGAGAATAACCAGAAGCTGCTCGACTTCGTTTCCGCGGGCGGAACACTTGTGGTGCAGTACAACGCCGGGGTGGGAGATTTTAATGGCGGACACTTCACGCCATATTCAGCCGAATTGAGCCGGGCACGAGTTTCGGTGGAGGAGGCTCCGGTGGAGATTCTGGCGCCCGAGGATCAGGTGTTTCACTACCCGAACACGATTACGGCGCGCGATTTTGACGGTTGGGTACAGGAGCGCGGGCTGTACTTCATGGACAAATGGGATGAACATTTCGAGGCGCTGCTCAGCTGCCATGATCCGGGTGAGGATGCGCAGAAGGGCGGGCTCCTGAAGGCGAAGTATGGCAAGGGGATTTATATCTATACGGGCTACGCCTTCTTCCGCCAGCTGCCCGCGGGGGTGCCGGGTGCGGTGCGGCTGTATGTGAATTTGCTGAGTGCGAAGCAGTAGCCAGTCGTCGGTTGCAAGTTGCCAGTCTGAGGTTTCCTGTTTCCGGTTCCGTTCCAGTCGTTCGTGTTTGATCCGACCTTCGCATGGGATCTCCAACAGAAGCGTCCGCGAATTCGCCCGGCCTGATCCGCGGGATGGGGCTGGGGAGCGCCACCGCGCTCAACATGATCGACATGATCGGCGTGGGCCCGTTCATCACCATGCCGCTTATGCTGAGCTACATGGGCGGCCCGCAGGCAATGATCGGCTGGATCGCGGGAGCACTGTTTGCGGTGTGCGACGGGATGGTGTGGGCGGAACTGGGCGCGGCTATGCCGGGTTCGGGCGGGTCGTATCGCTACCTGCGTGAAATCTATGGGCCGCAGAAAATGGGACGGCTGATTTCGTTTCTGTTCATCTGGCAACTATCGTTTTCTGCGCCGTTATCGATTGCAACGGGGTGCATCGGGCTGGCCGGATATGCGGCTTATTACTGGCCGATGCTCGATACCGTCTACTTCGCGCACAATGCGGCTTTGCATATTCCATGGGCAGGATCGCTTCAGGTGGGATGGATCGTGACGCCGGGAACTTCGGTGGCGGTGGCAATTTGCTTCCTTACCATGCTGCTGCTTTACCGGGGGATTTCGGTGATCGGAAAATTGTCGAAGCTGCTATGGCTGGGCGTGATGGGCACGATAGGATGGATCATCTTTGCCGGGCTCACGCACTTCAACGTGACGCGGGTGTTCGATTTTCCCCCTGGAGCGTTCACGCTTTCGCGCGCTTTCTTTACCGGGCTGGGCGGCGCGATGCTGGTGGCGACCTACGATTATTGGGGCTACTACAACGTCTGCTTTCTGGGAGATGAAGTAAAAGATCCGGGACGGAATATTCCGCGTGCGCTCCTGCTTTCCATTCTGCTGGTTGCGTGTCTATACATAGTGATGAACGCGTGCATTCTGGCCGTGGTGCCGTGGCGGGAACTGGCGCAGGCGGGACAGAACAACAACGGCCTGTATGTGGTGTCTTTGTTCATGCAGCGGATTTATGGCGCATGGGCGGCGAAGCTGGTGACAGGGATGGTGATGTTCGCCGCGTTCGCGTCAGTGTTTTCGCTGATGCTCGGGTATTCGCGGGTGCCGTACGCGGCGGCGAAGGACGGAAATTATTTCCGCGCGTTTGCCCGGGTGCATCCGGTGTATCGCTTTCCTTATATCTCGCTGCTGGCGTTGGGAGTGGTCGCGGCGGCGTTTTGTTTTCTGCGGCTGAAGGATGCGATTGCGGCGCTGGTGGTGATTCGCATCCTGGTGCAGTTTCTGGTGCAGGCCGTAGGGCTGATTGTGCTTCGCAGCACGCGTCCGGATATGCCCAGGCCGTTTCGGATGTGGCTGTATCCTTTGCCAGCCTTGGCGGCCATTGCAGGTTTTCTCTTCATTTTATTCAATCGAGTAAATGCCTGGAAGGAAGTGCGGTACGCGGCCGTCATTCTGCTTACAGGATTGGCGATCTATATGTTTCGAGCTTGGAGGGGCCGGGAGTGGCCATTTAGAGTGGCTTCCAGCGTGGTGAATTCTTCCGGTTAATGAGCGGGAGCACAAGAAGAAAATCTCCACTACAGGGGACACAGAGGAACACAGAGAGTGGCTGATCACGCTGCAATTCCGGGAGGCCAGACCGTCGAGATCCAGCGGGTGGATCCGGCTTGGACGCCGCTGCGGGAGCCCCTGTTTCGATCACTGTGGATTGCAGCGGTAGTTTCTTATACCGGGACGTGGATGCAGAACGTCGGCGCGGGCTGGCTAATGACGCAGCTCACGACATCGCCGCTGATGGTGAGCCTGGTGCAGGGAGCGTCAGCGATTCCAGTTTTTCTGGTGGTGCTGCCGGCGGGAGCGTTGGCCGACATGGTGGACCGGCGGCGTCTGCTGCTGTTTACGCAGGGCTGGATGGTAGTGGCGGCAGCGGCCCTTGGCGGGCTCACGTTGTGGCATGTCGTGAGCCCGTGGACGCTGCTGGTGTTCACGTTTTTTCTGGGACTGGGCGCGGTGATGAACGATCCGGCGTGGCAAGCGATTACGCCCGAGGTAGTCTCTCCACAGCGGCATGCTTCTGCGGTGGCGCTGAACTCTGCGGGATTCAACGTGGCGCGAGCGGTGGGCCCGGCGCTGGGCGGAATCGTAGTTGCGGCGGCGGGGGCGGGATGGTCGTTCTTATTGAACGCAGCTTCTTTTTTCGGCGTGATCGTTTTCCTGTTGCGCTGGAAACATGCGCCGCACGAACCGCCAGCCGGGGGGCGTTTGCGCGATGCGATCCTGGAGGGGTTTCGTTATGTGCGCGGAGCACCGCAGGTGCGGTCCGTGCTGATCCGCACAGCGGCATTCAGCGTGGGCGCCACTTCCCTGCTCGCGCTGCTCCCAGTAATCTGCCAACCACACGGCGCGCAAGGATATGGATTCCTGCTGACGTGTTTTGGCCTGGGCGCAATGGCGGGAGCTACGCTATTGCCTCGCTTGCGGCTGCGCTATTCGGTAGATGGGTTGGTGGCAGGATCGACCGTATTGTTCGCCGCGATGACGGCAGCGGCCGGACAAGTGCATATATTTGAGGTGCTGTGTCTGGTATTGCTTACGGCGGGCGCAGGGTGGATCGGCATCCTGGCGTGTTTTAATTTTGTAGCGCAAACTATGTGCCCTTCGTGGATGCGAGCGCGGGCGCTCTCCATGTATCTGCTGGTGCTACAGGGCGGAATGGCCGTCGGCAGCGCGATTTGGGGAGAGTTGGCGCTACGCGTCGGAGTTCCGGCGGCGCTGGCCTGGTCGGCACTGGCTATGCTGGCGGGACTCGCGAGCATTCGGCGGCACCGGTTGACGTTGAGTGAGATGAAGATGACCCCGGCCGTGATGAGAGATTAGTAACTTAGATGGCGATGATTTATTCCAAGATTATTTGGGGAATCGAGAGGGCATCATGATCGAGATAAAGAGAAGAGCAAAGACAGTCTTTTGTGTTGTGATTTGTACGCTGGTTCTGGCGGCTGGAGCTTTCGCCCAAGCGAAGAAGGAAATCCCGCGAACCGTGACCCAAGTTTTGAGCAACACCGTCAAGAATCTCGAGCACGACCTGGTTCCCGCGGCGGAGGCCATGCCGGAAGATAAGTTCGGTTTCGCGCCGAGCAACGGAGAGTTCAAGGGCGTCCGAACATTTGCCGAGCAGATCAAGCACATTGCCGCCGTGAACTACGAACTGGGAGCGGCGATTCTGTCGGAGAAGCCGCCGGTGGACATTGGCGACGAGTCCGGACCAGCTTCAGTCACATCGAAGGCCGACATTCTGAAATACCTGAACGATTCGTTCGTATACGTTCATAAAGCGATCGATACTATCAACGAAAAGAACCTGACAGGGACCGTGAAGAGTCCCTTTGGCGAATACAAAGTGACGCGCCTAGGCCTGGCCACGACTGTAGCGTGGCACGGTTTCGACCACTATGGCCAGGTTGTGGAATACTTGCGCATGAATGGGGTCGTGCCGCCAGCCAGCCGTCCGGGCAACTGAGGAACTTGATGCGAGTCACATTCCCCGCGAAGGTTAGCCGCTTCCCCCTTACTCTGAGGACGAAGAGAACGACCGGCGAGCGCCGCGCAGCGTAATCGAGGTGGAAAACAGCTCGGCCGACAAACCGTAACGTAGAAGCCGCGCAGCCACGGCCTCGCGTGCCTTCTTCGCGTCAGTACGCGGATCGAGGAAAACCAACACCGAAGGGCCGGCGCCACTGAGCACCGCGCCGAGAAAACCATTCTTCCCTTTCAAGGGCTGCAAGCAAGGCAGCAGCGGGCAAAGCGGCGCGCGATAAGGCTGGTGAATTCGGTCTTCGAGCGCAGTAGACAATAGCTGGGGATTCCCCTGCATGAGCGCGGCAAGCAACAACATGGAATTTTGGATGTTGAACACCGCATCGGCGCGCGAATACTGGGCGGGCAGCACACGGCGAGCCTCTTCGGTCGGCAGACTGGCCTCGGGAACGGCCAGCAACAGCGGCCACTTCCCTTTCGGGCGCAAGGAAATAATCTGAGGCTCGGATTCGCGCCACATGCGGGCGACGGTGAGCCCTCCCATCCAGCATGCGGAAGCATTGTCGGGATGATGCTCGCGATGCGAGGCTTCGCCGACGATGCGCGCGTCAGTCCAGCCCAGGCGCCCGAAATGAACGGCAAGCGCAATTCCGGCGACACGCGCGGCGGCGGAAGATCCACATCCCTTCCCGATTGGAATGTCGTTGCGAACGCGCAGAGAAAGTGGAATAACTTCCTTTCTCTCACCTTCGAGAACCTGTCGGTAAGTGCTGAAGATGAGATGGTCCTCAAGTTTGCCGCAGATGTCGTGGTCGCGGCCGCTCGCTGAGATCGAGAACTCGTCGGCGGGGCGGGCGTCAAGCTGGATGTAGAGATCCATTGCGATCGCGGCCGCGTCGAACGCCGGCCCGAGGTTGGCCGAAGTCGCGGGCAAAACGAGTCGGAGAGGAGTTCGACGTTGCGGACTTTTCTTCTTAGACATGCTTCCTAGCAGCTTCTGTTCAGTATTTTCCTGAGTCTTGTCCATCACATGTGGAGATTCGACTTTTCTTGTTCTTCCAGAGTCCGGATCACGGCATCGAGCGTGGCGTCGAGGACGATGGGAGGACGGCGCAAAGCCTGGAGTTCCAAGACTGCGCTATCGCTCTCGGCAGTCGCCCGAAGCAGCTCGCCGCGATGAAATTCCATGGTGAAATCCGGATCTTTGAGTACATGTCCGGTGAGCACAAGGACAACCGATTCCCCCGGCTTGACGAAGTCTTGCTTCAACAATTTTCTTAGACCAGCCAGAGTCACTGCTGAAGCTGGTTCGCAGCCAATGCCCTCGGCGCCGATTTCTGCTTTCGCTCGGGCGATCTCGATCTCGCTCACCTGCTCGCACGCGCCTCCCGTGGCCTGCAACACCCGTATAGCTTTCTTCCAAGAAGCCGGATTTCCGATGCGAATGGCCGTGGCAGCAGTTTCAGCTTGCACGGTGACCAGACGTCTTCCACCAGCTTCGCGCAGGGTACGCACCAATGCATTCGCACCTTCCGCCTGGATGATGGAAAGTTTTGGCAGACGCGAAATCAGACCGAGATCATGCATCTCCAGCAAGGCCTTCCCAATCGCAGAACTGTTCCCAAGATTGCCGCCGGGGACGATGATGTGATCCGGCGGCTGCCAGTCGAGTTGTTCGAGCAATTCGAAGGCAAGAGTCTTTTGACCCTCCAGCCGAAACGGGTTGATGGAGTTCAGCTGATAAACGGGAGCGCGCAAAACCAGTTCCTGCAACAAGCGAAGGCACCCGTCAAAATCCGTGCGCAACTGACAAGTGACGGCGCCGTAGTCGAGGGCTTGCGAAAGCTTGCTCCAGGAAATTTTCCCTTCCGGTACCAATACCAGGCTGCGCAGCCCGCCCCGCGCGGCATACGCGGCCATGGACGCGGACGTATTGCCCGTGGAAGCGCAGGCCACCCAGCGGAACTCCGCCTGCCGCGCAAAGGACGCAGCCACCGTCATGCCAGTGTCTTTGAACGATCCGGTCGGATTCATGCCTTGATGCTTGGCGAAGAGATGTGGGAGGCCAAGTATGCGCGAACATTGCGGCAAGTCATACAGCGGAGTATTGCCCTCGCGCAGAGTAATCACGTGATGCAGGTTCTCGAGCGTGGGGAGAAGTTCGCGGAACCGCCAGACGCCACTCAGGTCGACGGGAGAAAGAGAAGCCCGGCGTTGCTTCCAGATTGTTTTCAAGTCGGCCGCGGTAGGAGCCGACGATCCCTGAGCGTGGCTCCAGTTTGGGCTGGTGATCTCGAGCAAGTCTCCGCAACGCGAGCAGCGAAAATTCTGAACCGCGGAGTCGGTGAGATCGCCGCATGCGATACAGCGGAAGCGGAAGCCGCTCATCGCGGGTTGTCCGGCAGGCCTCGCTTCGGCCTCGGGCGTATCGGCGGTCCTGGCTTCAACGGCCTTGGGTTCGATGGGAGTTGGAGGCGGCATTAGGTTCCGGGTGGAATCATCTTCCTATTTCTTTGCGCGGAGATACTGGTCGGTTTTGTTGATCCAGTCAGCGCGGGGAGGATTGAAAATATCGAGGTCCACCGTATCTTCGAGGGCTTCCGCCTTATGCGGCATGTTCGGAGGAATGGTGAGCACTTCGCCCGCGTGAACCACAATCTCGCGCCCGTCGATCCAGAACTTCAGCGCGCCTTCCAGAATGTATGTGATCTGTTCATTGTGGTGGCTGTGTTCGGGAACGATGCATCCCCTCTTCAACAGCACGCGCGCCAGCATAACCTCCTGGCCCACGACGAATTGCCGTTGCAGCAGCGGGTTGAGGTCTTCAAGGCCGACGGTGTGCCACGGGATGTGCTGGAGCCCGGCCTTCGCGGTTGTCCTCGTCACGGTTCCTGACAGTGCTGTCGTACTCTTTGATTTCTTACGCGCAGAAGTCTCGGCTTTCAGTTTTTTCTTTGCCATGGTTTTCTTCGCCACGTCCAGGCCTTGAAGAATACGATCTGCTCACACGGTTTAACGCGTTCAGTGCACCCGGCCGTCGTAGAGCTTCACCGCCGTATCATGCAAATAAGCATGCGCAAGTTCGAGGGCACGGGCTTCGCTGATTTCTCCCTCGGAAACCATCTCTGCCAGAGCCGCAGCCAGCGACACGCGCGCGGACTCCGCTCCCAACCAGTAGCTTTCCTCGGCACCCATAATGTCATTGTAGGGGAAACAGTCAGTGCCAAAGGTGACTTTGTCGGGGAAAGTTTCCAGCCACATCTTAAGAGTTTCCTTAAATGATGAAGGATACTGGGCGAGTTCGCCAAAGGAGGAATCCAAGTAAACATTTTTCATCGCGGCGAGCCAGATGGCTTCGCGCTCGAGCGGATAACCGCCGTGAATCATCACGAAAGTCGTGCCGCTGTAGCGTGGATCGCGCAGCACGCTTTCGAGATTCATGATGTTGCTGGCGGATAAATTAAAGTAGTCGCCGATACCGACGGCGGTGTGGATGTGCACAGGCAAGTGCTGGCGACCGGATTCGGTGACCAGATAGCGGAAGAGGTAATCCTGAAAAGCTCGGTATTCCTTTTCGGTGGGAATGCCGCCCGTAACGTAGCGTTGATAAATGTCTTCCGCTTGAGCCCGCGGGGGATCGGAGAAAGTCGTTGGCCGGAAATAGGCGACTTCAAACTTCATAGCTATGCCGCCTTTTTCCTTGTTCGTCGCGAGCACGCGCGCAATGAACTTCAAATAGTCGTCCAAGTTGGCGGGAAGCTTGCTGACATTTTCCTGTTGCATCCAGCGATGAAGCATTTTCTCTTGCAGCGGGATGTAGACACCTTCGTCGCCGTTGCGGGCCGTCTCCCGCTCGTTGTTGAACGGCCACATGAAAGCATCGCCGAAGAAAACCCACGAGAAACGCTTCGGGTCGAGGTAATCGGCCATCATGGCGCGGTTGGCGACCGAGCTTTCAGTATTGATTTTGTCAAGAACCATATTGAAATAGGCCTGACCCGGATATTGCTTCTTGAGTTCAGCCTTCTTGGCGATAAGCCACTTCGTATGCTCGGGAGAAAGATCGTTGTAAGGATATCCCCACATAGCTTTGGCGGCGGCGGCGAGTTCGGGATTATCGTCGCGGGTGCGCAGAGCTTCGCTGGCGTTAGGCGGAGCGGCCATGGCGTCGACGTCAGGATCGTCGGCAAAGCCGGGATGGGCATGATGATCGAATGCAGGAATCTTTTCGATCTGCGGCAATAGACGCAGATAAATCTGCTGAAGGTCTGGGCCGGGGAATGGGCGAGCCTGGCCGGTTGCGAGCGCGGACACGCCAACAACCACAACCAGCAAGAACGACTGGCGCAAAAATGCGAACGAGGATTTCATCGATATTCCTCAGGGTCCATAGGTTACTTGCCGGCCAGCGTTCCCTGCCAGGCAGCGGAAACTTTTATGATGCGTTCCACCGCTTCGTGCAAAGTCGCAGTCGACGACGCGAACGAGAAGCGGACGAAATCTTTGCCGGCGGCGCCAAAGGCGGCTCCAGGAATCGCAGCGACACCGGCGTCTTCGAGCAGAAGCTGGCAAATCTCTTCAGCAGTCATGCCCGTGGCAGTGATGTCGACCCAGGCATAGAAGGCGCCATCCGGTGGCTGGCAACGGAAACCGGGCACGTCGTTAAGGTCCCGCACAAATTGTTCGCGGCGGCGCGCAAACTCGCCCACCATACGGGGCGTGGAGCCTTCCCGGTCGCGCAGAGCTTCGATCGCGGCATGTTGCGTGAACTCGGCAACACACGTGTAGGTGTTGACGGCAAGTAACGCCAAAGCCGGCACCACCGCGGGTGGCGCGACGGCATATCCCAGACGCCATCCAGTCATGGCAAAGCTCTTTGAGAATCCGTCGATAATCAGAGTTCGTTCCTCCATGCCGGGATAGCGCAACATGGATTTATATTCGCCGCCATAGATAATGCGCGCGTAAATTTCATCAGAGAGAACCCAAAGGTCGTGCTTCACGGCGATCTCAGCAAGGGCGCGCTGCACCTCATCGCTGTAAACAGTTCCAGTGGGGTTGCCGGGGGCGTTGGTGATCAGCATGCGAGTGCGAGCCGTTATTTTGGACGCGACCTCGGCCGGATCAGGCTGAAAGCGATTCCGAGCGGACAGATCGAAAGGCACGGGGACCGCGCCCAATCCGCGCGCAATCGAAGGATAGCCCGGGAAGCCGGGATCAGGATAGAGAACTTCGTCACCCGGATCGAGCAGCGCCATCATCGCCAGAAACAGCGCGATCTTGCAGCCCGGAGCTATCACGATGTTGTCCGGCGAAATCGCGAGGCTGCGCGTGCGATGCAAATAGGCGGCAATCTCCTCGCGAAGCGCGGGAACTCCGACCACAGCGCAGTAGCGGTCTTTACCCTCGGCCAGCGCCTTCGAGGCAGACTCGATCACGGAGGCCCCGGGATGGAAGTCAGGCTCGCCGAGCTCCAGATGAATGATGGACCGGCCCTGCCTCTCCAACTCTTTGGCGCGAGCAAACACCGACAACGCGCCTTCACCGCTCATCACCGACATCCGGGAAGCAATCGACTTCATGGAGTCTCCGAACCCATTATTTCCAGTGCCAAAGTTTCTGAGGAATTTCACAAACCTTTGTAAATGCCACCATCCACCAGCAGCGTCTGGCCGGTGATGTAGGACGCTCGCTCAGACGCCAGCCACACGATCGTCTCTGCGACTTCGCGGGGTTGTCCCAGGCGCCTCAGCGGCGCGTCCGCAGCCCAGCCGTCGAATAAATCCTGTTCACTTTTTCCGGTGGACGCGGCGCGGGTTTTCGCCAACTCTTTCAGGCGGTCAGTCGCGGTAAATCCGGGGCCGACATTATTCACCAGAATTCCGTCCTTGCCGAATTCATTCGCCAGGCTCTTCACCAGGCCCACCACAGCGGCACGCACGGCATTCGAAAGCACAAGATCGGCGACGGGCTGCTTGGTAGTGATGGAGGTGAGAGTGATGATGCGCCCCCAGTGCTGCCGCTGCATGTGCGGGATCACCTCGCGGGCGAAATACACCGTACTCAGAAAGTTCAATTCGAGGGCACGCTGCCACTCGTCGAGGCTGGCGGAGAGGAATCCTTTCGCCGGCGGACCGCCGGCGTTCGTAATGCAGATATCGACGGCACCGAATTTCTGTGCGACCGCTGCAACAAAGCGGCCCACCGCAGCCGCGTCGATAACGTCGAAAGCTTCAGCCAGAACCTCGACGCCATATTCCTTTCGAATCCTGTCTGCCGCCGCCTGCAAGGTTTGCGAGTTGCGGGCACACATGGCCACGCGGCATCCCTCGGCTGCAAAGGCTTCGGCCGTGGCGCGGCCAATCCCCTGACTGGAGGCGGCAACCAGGGCAACGCGGTTTTTCAGACCCAGGTCCATGAACAGAGATCCATCACCAGAGACTCGTGAATGGGGAATTATAAACGGTGCGGCACGCATTCCTTCCCTTGCGGGAGTGCTCGCGCACAATTAATCTGGATGGAACGAGGAATCCATGAAACGGAACACGCATCGCACAGACACGAAAGCCGTCCGCGGCGGGTTTGATCTCGAGAAGAAGAATGGTCCGCTGGCCACGCCGATTTTCCAGACGTCGACCTTTGAGGTCACCGACAACGAAGAACAGCTGCGCGCGACGCCCACCGACCAGTTCTACACGCGCTATGGGAATCCTACGAACACAGTCGCGGAGAAGCGAATCGCGGAACTGGAAGGCGTGGACGCGGCGCTAACCTTTGCCTCCGGCATGGGCGCGATCACCACAACGATTCTGGCGCTGCTGAAGTCGGGCGACCACATTGTGGCGCAGCGCGATATATACGGTGGGGTAACGAAGTTTTTTGCGCAATGGCTGCCCCGGCTGGGCATCGACACCACGTTTGTCGACACCACGTCCCATGAGGAGCACGGGCGCGCGATCCAGCCGAACACCAAGCTGTTATATCTGGAATCGCCGACCAATCCTACTTTGCGCGTTGTGGACTTGAAAGCAGCCGCGGACCTGGCCAAGCAGCACGGCCTGATCAGCATGATTGACGGGACGTTTGGCACTCCCATCAACCAGCATCCAGCCGAGTATGGCATTGACCTGATTATGCATTCCGGAACAAAATTTCTGAGCGGACATACCGACCTGATCTGCGGCGTGGTGGCCGGCCCCGGCAATCTGATCGAAAAAATTCACGCCACGCGTACAACGCTGGGAAACTGCATGGACCCCCACGCTTCCTGGATGCTGGCGCGGGGGCTAAAAACGCTGGCAGTGCGGGTCGCGCGACAGAACGAGAATGCTCTCCAGGTGGCTCAGTTCCTCGAGCAGCATGCCAAGGTGCGGCACGCGCACTACCCGTTCTTGAAAAGCCATCCCCAATACGAAATTGCCAAAGAGCAGATGACCGGGGGCGGCGGCGTTGTTACGTTCGAGGTCAAAGGCTCGGGCGAGGACGCACGCCGGGCCAGCGAATCCATGCGGTTGTTTACGCTGGCGCCGAGCCTGGGCGGCGTGGAGTCGCTGGTGTCCATCCCGGTGTTGACGTCGCACGCCATGATTGAACCCGCACACCGCGTCCAGATGGGCGTGACCGAGCAGATGATCCGCCTCTCGGTCGGGATTGAGGACGTCAACGACCTGATCGCCGATTTGGATCACGCGCTCGAAGCGGTGCGGGCGCCGCAGGCCGTGGCCAGCGTTTAGCTCCGATCTAACTCTTAGCCGAGCGGCTGTCGCCTCGCGAACAAAAAAGAAATCCCGGCCTCTTACAAGGCCGGGATCATTTTTTGCTACCACTCGCGCGGTTAGAACAGGAACTTCAGGCCCAACTGCAAGATGCGCCCAAGGTGTGCCGAGTTGATCTCAAACATGTTGGCGCCTCCCGGACCCAGGCAGCTCGGATCTCCGGCAGAGTTATTCGCTCCGCCAGTGCAAGTCATGCCAGCGCCAAAACCGCTCCATTCGGGATGGTTGAAGATGTTGAAGGCCTCACCACGGAACTCGATGGAAAGTCGTTCCTTAATGGCAAAATGCTTGAACAGCGCCATATCAAAGTTGATGCGGCCCGGATTGTTTATGTCGTCTCTACCTGAGTCTCCAAACGTGAGTCCGGTTGGCAACGCAAACGCCGCCGGATTGAGCGCAAATTTGACGTAACTGCCACCCGCGAGCGCACTCGGTCCTGGGATATTGGACTTGGGATTGCCAATCACGTCGGCGTAGGAGCCTGTTCCGACGCCGTTGCCCACGCCCGCATTGTCCCCATACGTTGTGCCATTGGTGACGGTCGCCGGCGTTCCGGTGGAGAAGATAGCGATACCGGAATACTGCCAGCCACCGAGCAGAGAATGGCCAAGACCGGCCTTCCGCATGAACGGCAGATCGTAGACGTAACCGACGTTGAACATGTGGCGTTCGTCAAAAGTGGAACTCGCACGGTTAGAGGCGGGTGAGTAGGTGTTGACAAACGTCCCGTCATAACGATCCGAGGAGTCGTCGATGGAGTGGCTGTAAGTGTAAGCCGCGCTCAAGCTCAACGCTCCGACACTCTTGCGCAATGAAGCCTGGAGAGCGTTGTAATTGGAGGATGCGGCAGGTTCAAGTCGGGTAATGGTAGAGATGCCCTGGAATGGCCGGTACGGGTCTGCGTCGTTGCCACAAGCCGTCTGCAGGTTGGCGGCCGTCCCACCTGTAACTTGTTGCCCGTTAACCACGCCGTGCACGCTCGGAAGTCCGATGTTGACCAAACTGTTGCAGTCCGCAGCACTGATCGGCTGGTGTGGCTGATACGGGTTCTTCGAGGCAGGGGTCGGGTAGAGTTGGTTGAAGTCACTCTGCCGGCCAAGATGCGTACCTTTGCTGCCCACGTAGGAAACCGTGAGCACCGAGTGGCCGGACAGTTCCTGCTGCACATCAAGGTGGAACTGTTGCATGTAGGGCCAAATCGCTTGGTTGGGAATAGATATGAAGCTCAACGGGAAAGTAGGAGGTGTGGCATTGCTCGGATTTCCAATATTCGTGTACCCCCCGTTAGGTCCGGTCCCGACGATGTTGATTTGCGATGAGCTCTGGAGCAGAGGCGAGGACTGGCCTTCCATGCCCTCGGTGTTGGCTTCGTTTCCGTTGGCATGCTCAAAGAAGATGCCGTAGCCGCCGCGAATCGCAAGCTTGCCCTTCCCTCTGGGATCCCAGGCAAAACCCACGCGGGGAGCAGGGTTAAACAGGTGCCCCTTGGAGCAGCCGACGGCAGAGACTCCGCCGACCGACGCGTTCGGGAATCCAGCGAAAGTGGCGGGCCCTCCCGGACCTCCGCATTGCACAAGACCAACAAACGGATTACCCAACGGGTTGCCACCCATGCTCGGAGGAACCAGCGCGCCCGCATTCTGCGTAATCGAACCGTCCCCGTCGATCGTCGGTGCGCTTGCGATGTTGGCGGCGTAAACCGCGGGGTCCCAGTTATAAGCGTGCTGGTACCGATCGCGGTAAGTCCCTTCCAGGCTGATTCGTAAGCCTAAGTTCAAGGTCAGACGGTCCGTCGCGTGCCAATCATCCTGGAAATAGGGTTCGACGATCTTGTACCGGTTGTAGAACTTCAACTGGTTGCTTCCCTGGGAGAAGCTCGCGATGTTTCCCAGCAGCATGTCTGCGAAAGCATTTTTCGTGCTGACTGGAGAGCCAATGTCGTACGTGAGTGAGCCATTCACCTGCACGCTGCTCAACTCGTTCTTCTGGGCGGCTACAAAGTAAGCGCCAAACTGCAGGTTGTGGCGTCCGACAATCTTGGTGACGTTGTCACGATAAGTGTAAGTGGGATTGGCGTTATAGGGTCCTTCGGGCCAGATTCCGTCAGGATCCTCGGCGAACCCGCCTCCGTAGGCGGCTCCGCCGCTCACATTGATGGCGGGCAATTTACCAGCGGCGCCGTTAGGGTAGATATACCCCATTTGGAAGCCGGCAGGAAGTTGCCATGCCCCCTCGGACTTGAAGGCGATGTGATCGGTGGTGTAACTGGCTACAAATTCATTGAGCAAAGTGGGGGAGATGGTGCTGGTAAGGCGCGCCACGAAGCTTACGCCCGGCCCGTTGAAGAAGGTCTGTACGGTCGGGAAAGACGCGGAATCCCAGATGGGACCGGATTCCAGCGTGTTCCACGAATCGTGAATATAGCGGAACGTTACGCGGTTGTGGTCTGTAATGTTGTGGTCAACACGCGCCAGTTCTTCGCGCCAATTCGTCGGAAGCAGCGCGTTGGAGTTGTAAATAGCCGCGCCCTTGACATCTGAAGTTGCCACCGGAATCAACGCGAGCAGAGCCGTTCCCGTAGCGGTGGGAGTAATCAAATTGCCAGGGTAATACGTGCCCGTGGTGGGATTAATCGGACAGTCGATGTACGACCCCGACAGTTGGTTGGGGCACACGTCGTTGAAGTCGCCAGCACGCTCTTTGCTGTAAGGCACAGGGACGTTGAATGAAGCCGGGACGCGATCACGCCGCCACTCCTGCGACCAGAAGAAGAACGTCTTCTGCCGGTCCCTGTTGTAAACACCGGGAATATAGATCGGTCCACCGAACGTGTAGCCGAAATCGTTCTTCTTGTAGGGAGGAGTAACGCCAGTGCCGCCGGCAACTGTGCTATTGAAGTAGTTTTGCGCGTTGAACATATCGTTGCGCACGAACTCATAAACATCGCCGTGGAAGTCCTTCGTCCCGGATTTGGTTTCCACTTCCACCGTGCCCGATCCGTTGCGGCCATACTGCGCGCCGTAATTGGAAGTCAGAACTTTGAACTCCTCAATCGCATCAATGCTGGGATACACGTTCAATGTGCCGTTACTGCCGTTGTCCATGTTGTCGCCGCCGTCGAGTTCCCAGTTGTTGTATTCGACGCGTCCACCGTTCATGCTGAAACTGACGCTGCCGTTGATGCCGACCTGCGGCTCATCCATTCCCGTCTGGTTGCTCACGCCGGGCACCAGCGTAACCAGCGTCGTAAAGTTTCTGCCGTTCAACTGGAGTTGGGTCAGTTCTTTCCCCGTGATGGTACCCGCGAGTTCGGAGGACTGAGTCTCGACCTGGGCTACGTTTGCGCCCTCGACCAGCACTTCGACCGTCGCCGCGCCAACCTCGAGCGACACGTCGACGCGGGACTTCTGCGCCACGTCAAGCACCACGCCTTTAGCCTCGTACTTCTTGAAGCCGCTCGCGCTCACGATGACGTCGTACGAACCCGAGGGCAACGCCGACTCGTTGTATTCGCCCGTGGAGTTGGTGACCATTTGCCGATTGATGCCACGCTCCGGACTGGAGATGACGACAGTGGCGCCGGCAACCGCGGCTCCCGACTGATCCTTCACCGTGCCTGTGATCGAACCTGTAGTCTGACCCCAGGCCGCGACGCAGGCGACCATCACAACCAGCACGCTCCGCAACAGTTCCCGAGACGATTTCATGATTCAGTTCTCCCCTTTAGCGCGGGCACACCGGCGCGCGCTCCAATGAACCGCGCCGCCTGTTCGGCGGCACGGCGGCGTAATTTTTCAAACTCACAACGGTCGGCAGGTGATTCGAGACCCCAACAGCCTGCTATTAAAACGTATGAATAGTGCTTTTCGAAGGCATCCGCTGTCAAGAAAAAAAAACGAAGCAGCAGCCGGATCTTTTCCTTTTCTCCCGCTTTTCGGCGGGACGCCAGCCCCGCACCACCGCTCCCGGCTCGACCAAGCAGCCAGAAAAACCCAATTCTTGACGCCTACAGCAAACTTCGCGTGGATTCCCGCACCACCAGTTCCGGTGCCACCTTGCGGTGGTCGGCGGCCACTTCGCGTTTCTCGAGCACGCCGTTGATGCCTTCCACCACAATCCCCACCGCCGCTCCGCCCATGGACTCCAGGGGTTGGCGGACCGTGGTCAGCGAGGGCGTGTAGAGGGCAGAAGGAGCTACATCGTCGAATCCGATCACCGAGCAGTGCTCGGGCACTCGCAGGCCGGCCTTCGAGAGCGCACGAATCGCGCCAAAGGCGGTCATGTCATCAAAAGCCAGCAGCGCAGTGAAAGAATTCTTTTGCTTGATCAGCTCATCCGTCAGCCGCTGGCCGGCCTCGAAGCTCGAAGTAAAGTCCCGTGACTCGGGCAGATCCACAATCAGGCGCTGGTCGAGTTCCAGCCCGCAATCCTTGGCGCAGTTGCGGATTCCCCGCCAGCGCGGCGAGCTGTCGGCCAGAGTCTTGGGCCCGCGGATAATAGCAATTCTGCGATGTCCCATCGAATGCAAATGCTCAAGCGCCAGATAACCGCCGATTTCATTGTCCACGATCACGGAACTGATAGAGTCGGTGTTGAGCTCACAGCCGATCATGATGGTGGGGATGCTGCTTTTTTCCAGGTCCCCAAGCAGATTAATATCGAGAAAGAGCCAGTTGGCCACAACGATCAGCCCTTCGATGCGGCGGTCGAGCAAAAGCTCAAGATAGCGCTCGAAACGCGCGCGCTCGTTGTGCACGTCGGTGAGGATCGGAAGATACGAAGACTGGTAAAGTGTGTTCTCAATGCCGCGCAACACCAGCGTGCAAAACGGATCGGTCATGTCGAACACCATGACTCCGACGGTATGGCTGCGTTTGCTGCGCAGCGAGCGGGCAAACTGGTTTGGACGGTAGCCGAGTTTCTCGGCGGCGCGCTCAATCCGTTTCTTCGTGACGCTCGGAATGTAACGCGCCAGAGGAGCGTTATTCAGGACGATGGAAACTGTGGTGGAGGAGAATCCGCTCTCCTTGGCAACGTCTCGGATGGTGACCATCGAAGCCTTCAGCCTTGTCCTTAGCCCGCGCAGCTCGCCGGCGGCAAAAGCCGCAGCAAAAACCGCGGCGTTAAAACCGAAGCGCGAGTCTCCGATTCCCCCTCAGATTTCCACGCATCCCCGCACTTGAATTCACGGGGAGGCTGGCGGACACTACAGCAGAGACTACATCCAGTGTCAAGCATTCGAATCAAGCACGGGGTTCTTAGCACGTTGCTGGGCCTGCTCTCGCTCGCCGCCGCGACAGGGCAAACGAGCGCGCAGAATTCCGCTTCGACTTCAGCAGCCAAGCCGCAGCCAGCGTTGATTTTTCAGCATGGGCAAGATGCTCTGAATCACGGCAGACTAAGCGAAGCCGAGCGCGATTTTCGTCAGATTCTGGCTCTTGATCCGCAAGCGGGAGCAGCCTACGCGAATTTAGGCGTGGTCTACATGCGGCGCAAGCAGTGGAACAAGGCGCTCGAAATGCTGCGTAACGCCGAGCGCCTGCTCCCGCAAATGGCCGGCATTCGCCTCAACATCGGCCTCGCCTACTACCGGCAGAATGAATTTCTGCTGGCGATCCCTCCTTTTGAATGGGTCGTCCGCGATCAGCCCGACGCGCTGCAGCCGCGCTATCTGCTCGGGCAATGTTATTTTTTCGCCGATCGGTGGGCCGATGCCGCAGACGCTCTGGAACCGCTGTGGACGCAGGAATCCACGCAGCTTAATTATCTGTACGTGCTTTCGATCGCAGCCCATCGCGCTGGCCGCAAGGAGCTTGACGAGCGAGCAACCGCGCAGCTGGTGCGCGTCGGAGAGGGCTCGCCCGAATATCATCTCTTCATGGGCAAAGCGCACTTGAATCTGGAACAATATGACCTCGCGTTAGAGGATTTTCAGGCTGCCGCCGCAGCCGATTCCAGGCTGCCCTTTGTACATTTCAACCTTGGCCTGACCTATTTGAAGAAGCAGGATTACGAGCACTCGCGCGACGAGTTCCTGAAAGATGCCGCGGTGGAGCCGGACTTGGCACTGAACTACGACGAACTCGGCGACGTATATACCCTCATGCAGCAGGACAGCGATGCCGAGAAGAGTTATCGCAACGCGCTGCGCCTCGACTCGCGTCTGATAAATTCGGAAGTTGGGCTCGCCAAGGTCTACGAGAGACAAGAAAAATACACGCAAGCGCTGGCGGCCATCGAATCCGCCGGAAAACTGGATCGGGACCGCACCGACATTCACTACCTCCGGGGCAAGATTCTCTTGCACCTAGGGCGCAGGGCAGAAGGTCAGAAAGAACTCGAAACCGCTGTACGCATCGATAACGAACGTCGCACCGAACACCAGAAGCAGATAGAAACCGGAACCATCCCCTCGCCCGAACTCCTGCAGCAAGACCAGCAGTGACCCTTCCGCGACTACCGCAACCCCATGATGTTACTATTTAGAATTCGTTTCATCCCTGGAGAAACTACCGGGCACCCTTTACTTTATCCTGTGAATCGAAGGTAAGAGACCAGACCTGCTCATGTTGAAATCCAGCTTCTTGAAATCCCGAATCGCCGTTCCCGTCCGCCTGCTGCACCGGTTCTTATTTCTGGCTCTTCTGGCATCGCCCCTCATGGCTTTTGGGCAGGACTTTACCATGCTGGTCACGGAACCCTACCCGTCCGCGGTGGACGCCGGTCAGGACTCAAAATCCTACATAAACCTCGGAACCGTGAATGGCTTCACCGGCAACGTTTCTCTCAGTTGCACCGTGTCCCCGTTAGTCGCGAACGGCCCAACATGCACGCCCCCGGCCACAGCGACTCCTCCGCAGCAGGTCGCGATGTCGATCACCGTCGGCGACCTTGCTCCCGCCGGCTTTTATACCCTCACCGTGACCGCGACGGGCCCTGCCCCTAGCACCGCAAAAACTGCCAACATCTCCCTGACCGTGCTGTCGATAACCCCTGACTACACACTGGCGGTGACAACCGCGATTTTCCCCACCAGCGTGCATGCCGGTTACCCGGCCACGGCAACGGTGACCGTAAGCCCGATCAACGGCTACGCGGGAACTGTCACTCTTTCCTGCAGTTCCATCACGCCATTAGCTACCCCCGCTCCCTCCTGTTCGTTCAGTCCCGCTGCCGTTGACACTGGCCTGGAACCGCCTTACACCGCCGTCCTCACCATCACCACCACCGGACCCACGGCACCGCCGCCGCCAACTACAACGGCTTCGCTTGGCCGGAGCCCTGGGATCAACGGTGGAGTACGGCTCGCATCAAGCTCTAACAGCCTCTGGTTCGCATTCCTCGGACTGGGATTGGTCGCGCTCGCCCTGGCCACTTCTGGTCCACGGCGCCGCAGGCTCGGCCTGTTGTCAGTTCTCTTCCTAACTGTGGCGAGCTTACTGTTCGTGCCCGGCTGTGAGAACTACACCAACACCGGCCTGAACGGAAGCACGCCGAAAAATACCTACGTCTTCACACTGACCGGCGCGGACACCCAGGGAGTGGCGCCCAGCAACGAAGCCACGCCTGCCACCGTAAGTCTCACGGTAAACTAGCGCCGGTTGCAGCTATGGGCAGCTTCCGGTTACCGACACTTTCCCGCTCAATTTTTCGCTCAACGCGAAAGCTGGCCGCGGCATGCCTTTTCTGCTCTTACTTCTGCGCGATCCCCGCTGTAATCGGCAAAGACAAACCCAAACCAACTACCGTGCGCTGGGACGAACAACGTCCGGGCTGCACCTTCTCCCGTGGCGACGACGGAAAGTACCATTACGGACTATGGTCGGGCGACCTCGGCATCACGCTCGCGCTCGACGCCCAGGAGCTGGAAAAAGTCCGGCGCCGCCACGAGCCGTTTTTCGGCGTGCTCCTCGATATACGCTATCGCGGCCAGACTTCTATCGATATCGCCACGGAAGGCATTTCGCTGCAATTCCTCAAGCACTTCAAGGTCATCCAACCCGCCCTCGACCCGGACAGATTCGCGGAAAAAATCCAGAAAGATGCCGACACTCAGGATCACGAAACCGCCCGCGAAATTGAAAAACATCCCGAGCAGAAAGACGCGAAAGAAGCCTACACGCGGGCCTTTCAGAAGGATGCGGCTGAGTTGCTGGAGTTCGTCACCAAAGACACCTTGCGTCCAGCACATCTCGACCCCGGAAAACCGCAAGTCAGCGGATGGGTATTGTTCAACACGAACACCCGCTGGATCAGCGGCTGGAAAAAGCGGGAAATTTTCGTGCTGCGCGTTCCGATCGAGGGCACCGTCTTCGAGATTCCCTTCGAACTTCCCCCGGAAAGAGGTGAACTGATTCTGCGCCGCAGAGAGTAGAAAACCCGCTACGCGTGCGGGTGCCTCAAGCTAGCCGCGTTTCTTGCGGCTAGGGTGGGGATTCTGACTTTGCTTGAATTGGGGACTTTTAACTTTGTTTCAGCGCGGGAACTTTGGCTTTGTTTATGTTGGAGACTTCGACTTCCGGCTCGGCAATATTTCCTACGAAGCCGCCCGCCGCGTCCCGCGGTCGTTCTCCGCCGCCTGGCGCCTGAGGATATCGCGCAGCGAAACCAATCCCTTCAGCTCTTTTCCTTCAACGATCGGCAAATGGCGGAATCCGAATTCCTGCATGATGAACAGACATTCTTCCATGGTTTCATCGGCAGGCACGGCGCGCGGGTTCGCACTCATCACTTCCGCCACCGATGTCGATCCCGGATTCCTTCCCACCGCGACCACCCGGTTCATAATGTCGCGTTCCGAAAACATCCCTGCCAGTTCTCCATTGCGCAGCACGGGCAGCGCTCCGATGTTGTGTTCCATCATGTAGCGCGCCGCTTCCAGCACAGTCTTTCCGGCATCGATGGAATAAACTTTACGGTCCTTTACGATTTCACGGAGAGTGGTCATCGGTCACTCCTTATTGGGCTCTGGGATGGCGGCCTGGCCCGGGCCCACATCCCGGCCGTTGGGTGGGCAATACTTTATCACGACCAGCGGCGGCCAGACACCCCGGAAACAGGCCACGGACAGCCAGTGTCCGGTCGGCCGAAAGCCCACGAGCGCCGCACCAACTCTCTGCCTGCCAGCACCCTCCCGTGTTCTCAAAGTCCCCGACCTCCGCGATCCAAGCTCTACTCTGTGATCCCTGTGTCCCCGGTGGTCAACGAATTCAGACAGCCTGCCGTTTCCATTTGCAGCTTGGAAGCAACGAAAGTCTTCAGTAGAATTCGGAGCAATGGGGCAATGGAATAGCGGGCCGACCAGCCGGCCGTGGAGGATCACCATGAAGTTTCCCGTCAGCAAGCTTACAATCATAGTCGCGTCACTAGCGCTGCTCACAGTTGCTGAACCGCGCGCGTTTTTCGGTCAAACCACCAGCAACACCGCCACCCGCGCGAAAGGCAATCCTGCGCCGTCCTCCGTCGGCACAGGCACAGGCGTAATGGTCGGTGGCGTGACTTCCTTCGCATTCTCCAGCGTCCGCACCATCGCCGGCGAACCGTTTTCCGCCGAGGAAGAATCCGAACGTTCCCAGGTCCTGGCAGACGGTACCCACGTATCCCAGACCACCCAGGTGCACCTCTACCGCGACTCCGATGGCAGAACCCGAAGCGAGACCTTGCCAGCTCAACCGAAGGGAACCGGCTCTCCGGTGTTTTTCGCGCATATCTCCGATCCCGTCGCCAAGGTTCATTACACGCTCGACATGCAGCGACAGATAGCCCACGTAATATCAGTAGCGGGAGAGAATCGCGCGCGCCCCGAACCCACCCAGGCCGAGACCACTGGCCAATCGCCGCCCGCCCGAGTCGAACGCCCGCTGCGATCAGCCACGTCACAATTGGGTACAGACCCCGCGAGCGAGCCGGTTCGACGCAGCGTTTCGCACGTATCGCTCGGCACGCAAACCTTCGAAGGCATCGAGGCCCGGGGTACGCAGACGACCATGACGATTCCTGAGGGTGCCGAAGGCAACGATCGCCCGATTGAGATTGTTTGCGAGAATTGGGAATCCCCGGAACTGAAGCTGATGATGCTTACGAAGTGCACCGACCCGCTTCATGGCGACCACACCACGCGCGTCGTCAGCATCGACCGCTCAGAGCCGGACGCCTCCCTGTTCCAAGTGCCGCCAGATTTCAAAATCGAAAACCAGCAGACTCGTTCCACGCCGGAACCAACCACCAGCGAACACTGATCGAGAAATCCGGAAGTACACGAAATGTCACGAAGCGCTTTGCCGCCGGGATTTCCTTCGTGTACCTTCGCGTCCTTCGTGGTTAAGGCCGTTGCATTGACCCTGCCATTGCAGCCGGCTGGGTCTGGCAGTACCGAAGTCGCGGCAGACTTGAAGTTGCCCACCGCTCTACTAGTTCTTCCAGCGTAGCAAAAAACGCCGGGTAAGAAATCGCCGCGGATTCCGCCCCGCGAATCACCGTCTCGCCTTCCGCGCGCAGCGCCGCAATCGCAAAGCCCATGGCAATCCGGTGATCGCCGCAAGAATCAACCTCCGCGCCGTGCGGCTTCTGCCCGCCAGGAATCTTCAAACCGTCCCCGCGCTCCTCTACCTGCGCACCCATCCGCCGCAGATTGCTGGCCACCGCGGCAATGCGGTCCGATTCCTTCACCCGCAACTCCTTGGCGTCGCTCACCTCAATTCCCTGCTCTGTGTAAGGCGCAATCGCCGCCAGCACCGGAATCTCATCAATCAGCGCCGCCGAGTCCGCTCCGGAAATAGTCACACCCTTCAGTCGAGCGCCCTCCACCTGCAGCGTGCCCACCAGTTCGCCGTGAATCTCCTCAATCTGAGTCACGGAAATCTTCAGCCCCAGCACGGTGAGAATGTCGAGCAGCCGCGCCCGCGTAGGATTCATCAGCAGATTCGGAATGGTCAGCCGCGATCCCGGAAACAACGCCGCCGCGCACAAGAAAAAAGCCGCGCTCGATAAGTCGCCCGGAACCCGGGCTTCCAACCCCTTAAGCCTCTGTCCTCCGCGAATCTTCACTTCATTTCCCTTGCTCTCAAGTTGCGCTCCAAACGCGCGCAGCGCAACTTCCCCGTGATCGCGAGTGCGCAGCGGCTCCTCCACGCGGGTTTCTCCGTCAGCAAACAGCCCTGCAAACAGCAAACAGGATTTCACTTGCGCGCTGGCCACCGGCATCTTGTAGTCGATAGCTTTCAGCTCCCCGCCCGAAATCCGCAAAGGCGGAAGTCCGCTCTGTGAAGCAATCTGCGCGCCCATCGCCGTAAGAGGATTAATCACGCGCCCCATCGGCCGTCGCGAAAGTGACTCGTCGCCGACCATCTCACTCATAAATTTCTGCCCCGCGACAATCCCGCTCAACATGCGCATCGTCGAGCCAGAGTTGCCGCAATCAAGCGCCGCGCGCGGAGCAGCCAGCGCGGCCCCGCGCCCTGCAATCTCGATTACGTTGTCGCCGCCATCTCCGCTCCCGCGCTCCCACTTCACTCCCAGCGAGCGCATGCATCCCAGCGTGCTCGCGCAATCGGCGCCAGTGGAATAGTTTTCAATCCGCGACGGTCCCTCGGCGATGCCCGCCAGCATCGCATAACGGTGCGAAATAGATTTGTCCCCCGGCAGCCGCACACTGCCCCGCACACCGCGCGCCGGGCGCACCACTACCTGTGATTCACTTTTCATCTCGAGATCAATATAACGGAAACCGCCGGAAAGAATGGCCACGCAGGCCTGCAAAATTGTTGATTGCTAATTGCTGATTTAACCAAACGACCGCGGCACCCCGGTGCATTCAATTTTCAATCAGCAATCAGCAATTTCTCACGCCATCGCCCGCGCCTCGGCCGTAGCCTCCTTCAAAATGCTGGCAGGAACTTCCCTCATCGTCACCCCAAACTCAAACATCGCCGTCTCCGTCCCGCGTCCCCAGCGCGCCACATCCCAGTGCGCGCGAACAAACTTCAACTCCGGGTGCGCCGTCAGATCCAACAGCAATACTGCCTGATCCCGGTAGAATTTCTGCGGAAACGCCGCAATCGCCTTGGGACTCCACGCCGCCCCATCCGCCGAGCCGTAGATGCTCACATCCAGCGACTCCTGCTCGATAATGTTCGTAATGTTGAGCGTCAGCAGAAAAACGCGGCTGGTGGCCGCGCTCACATCGACGGCGGCGCCATCGCCCTTGGCAGTCACTACCGTCTTCGCCGCAACCAGATCAGCCAAAGAAGTATTTACCGTTGTCATTCGACCTCGATTCTTTTCCCGATTCTCCCGTCCTATACCCCACAGTAAAGCTGCTCACTCCGACGGATGTGGCCCCGTAAACTCCGAACAGCACGGCTTCTCAACCGGTTTGAACTCCATCAGTTCGATCCGCGTCAGATCGGGATCGTACACGTTCAGCTGCCACTTGCCATCTTTCCCCATCTGCGCCTTCTCGTCGCCGTGCGGCTTCCAGCCATGCGACTCCAAAATCGCCTGCGCCTTCTTCATGTCGACAACGCCCAGCGAGATGTGATTCATCACCCCCGTAACCCGCAGATCAGGATGCTCCGGCTGATTCAACATATACTCCAGCCACTCTGTGCCGTCCGGAACCTGCATCGCCACCCACTCGGTCCTGTCCGGCTTCATTCCCCCCTGCCAGTAAAGATGAAAGCCCAGCAGGTCGCGATAAAAGTGATCCTCCGCATCCCGGTTGTGCACCAGAAACCCGGCATGAATCATGCGCCGCGACACCGCCGCTGAGGATCCCGGCGCAGCCGCGTCTGCCTTGGTATTCTCAGCCGCATGTTCGACCGAGGCGTGTTCTACAAATTCAACCCGATGTCCCTCAGGATCAACAACAGAAAAACTCAAACTGTGATCAGACCAGCCCTGCACGCCGGAAACCTTCACCCCGTTCGCCGACAAATAATGCCGCAGCCCCACCAGGTTGTCAGTAATGAATGCAACGTGGTCCATGCGATCCGTAGCTTTCGGATCGGGTGCAGCACTGTAGCCCACCCACTGCGCGCCCACCATGTAGCGCACGATGCCGCCCGGTTCTATCGCCGGAGCGTCCGCCAGTCCGAGCACGCCACCGTAGAGCTTCTGCACTCCCTCAGGCTCAGTAGTGTAAAACGAAACATGATCAATCCCTAGAATGCGCGGCCTTGGAACGGCAGCGGCCTGCGCGAAAGCGCCAGCCGCAGAAAACAAGAATGCCAGTATCGCAACCAGTCTTCTCATAAGCAGGACGATTGTAGCCCGACCCGTCCCTCAAAACCTAGACCTGGATTCCGATTCACCCGGTGGTCCTCTGTGTAGTCAACGAATTCAGGAAACCGCTCGCATTTCACCCCTGGATTCCCTCCAGAAAGTTCGACACCAGCCCCGTCACATCCTCCGGCCGCTCCCATGCCGAGTAGTGCCCGACCTTCGGAATCACCCGCATCTGGCTCCCCAAAATATGCTGGCGCATCAACTCCGCTTCGTTCACGCCGGTAAGAACATCTTCTTCCCCCGTGATCAGCAGCACAGGAACATTGATGGTCTTCAATATATCCACCGAGTCCGGACGCTCCGCCATCCCCCGCTGCACCTGAGCGACATCCTCAGCCGACATTTTGCGCATCATGCCCAGCGCCCCTGCCACCAGGTCAGGGCGCGACTCGCGCGTGCTCTTGCCCAACAGTCGCGGAATCATACTTTCAAAAAATGGCTCCGTGCCGCGCTCCAAAACGTGATTCGCCGCTTGCAACCGTCCCGCGCGCGCTTCAGCGGAATCCGCCGGAGCTTTCGTATTGCACAGGCCCAGCGCAGCCACGCGGCCGCGAAATCTGCGCCAGAATTCAAACAACGCATATCCGCCAATCGACACTCCAATCAGCGCAGCGCGCCCCACTTCAGCGTCGTCCATTACGCGTGCGATGTCAGCAGCGTGCTTCGCCATCGTCGCTGGCCCCTCGCCAACTCCAGAATCGCCATGCCCGCGCAGGTCCGGCAAAATTATCCGGAAGCGCGCAGCCAGCGCCTCGGCCACGGGCAACCAGAACTCGTGATTTACGGGAAAAGGATGCAGCAGCACAACCGGAGCGCCCTCGCCCAGAACCCAGAAGGCGATGTCCGCGTCGCCACTCTTCACCTTCGAGACGCTAGCCTGCATGCAACCGATTTAAACACGAATGCCAATTTCTCCGCCCGGCTCTCGTGGGTAGTCTCTCAGTTTGTGGGATTTCTTATGTGGGGACGCCCTCGGCTGTCCAGTCGAGCGAAGCTCGACGACTCCTTCGCAGCCAGCGAGCTTACATGCTCGTCATCTGCTGCGCGCCCGCCGGAGCCGTAAGTTGCAACGGTTCCTCGGGCATCACGATCCACGCGACGAAGTAGGGAATGAAACCAACGCAGGTCATGAGCGCCGTAATCAGCCACACCAGCCGCACCACAGTCACGTCAATATCAAAATACTCAGCGCACCCCAGGC
>Ga0302325_10001601_pt1 | contig 57253 bp, 51 predicted proteins | sample Palsa_T0_2_FD_201948 | JGI IMG/M metagenome (GOLD analysis project Ga0302325, IMG submission 201948) | Peat permafrost microbial communities from Stordalen Mire near Abisko, Sweden - Palsa_T0_2 | ecosystem: Environmental > Terrestrial > Soil > Palsa > Peat permafrost | place: Sweden: Abisko... | reverse complement strand
CGAGGGGCATTTCCTCATCGGCCGGCTGCTGTTGCGCGACATCCAGCGGCTGGCGCCGGCGGCGGCTGCGGTGGGAGGGCTGACGCTGGGCGCGGACCCGCTGGCCTCGGCGGTGAGCCTCATGAGCTACCTCGCCGGGACGCCGCTGCCGGCCTTCATCGTCCGCAAGGAGCCCAAGGGCCACGGCACCGGCCAGTGGATGGAGGGCCGCACCCTCATCGCCGACGGCGCCGAGGTGGCCATCGTCGAGGACGTCGTCACCACCGGGGCCTCCACCCTCAAGGCCATCGAGCGGGCCGAGGCGGAGGGGCTCGTCGTGCGCTGCGCCTTCGGCCTCGTGGACAGGATGGAGGGGGGGAGGGCGGCCATCACCGAGAAGGGCTACGGGCTGTCCACCCTCTTCACCCGCAAGGACTTTCTGCCGTGAGTGCGGTGCCGCAGCGCCTCGCCCCGTTGCTGGCGCTGGCGGTGGCCCTGGCGTGCAGCGGCCTGCCTCCGCCCATGGTGGGGACGCCAGGGCCGGAGCTGGACGACGGCCCGGCCAACGCCAGCTACCATGCGCTCGTCGAGCGCTACAGCGCCCGTCGGCAACTCTTCATCGGCTTCGACACCATCCTCTTCGGAGGCGTGACGTACGAGAGCCCGTCCTTCCGCGAGGCACGCATCCGTCGGCGCGACACCTTCCAGGCGCAGAGCGCCACTCAGCTGGCCACGGACTTGCAGTCGGCCCAGCAGGAGGGTGCGGACTTCTACGAGTTCACCCTGGGCGTCTACATGCAGAACCCGCGGTTTGACGACATCGACTACCCGACCAGCATCTGGCACCTGGCCTTGCTGACGCCCACCGGAGAAGTCTCGCCAGCGCAGGTGAAGCGGCTGGGCAAGGCCAACATCAACACCCGCGCCTACTACCCCTACATGGGGGACTTCTGGACGGTGTACCGGGTGCGCTTCCCCAAGTCGGTGGACGCCCGGCCACTGGTGGGCCCCGAGCAGCAAACCTTCACCATCGTCCTGGCCTCCTCTTTGGGCCGGGCCGAGTTTCCTCTGCCCACTCAGTAGACGCGCAGCAAGAGGACGGTGACGGAGTCGCCGGAGCGGTAGAAGGCCCACTCGCTGCGCGTGCCGTCCGGGTGCAGGCCCGCGCCGTAGGCCGGCGGCTTGGGCACGGCGGCGAGGGCCAGGGCTGCTGACTTCTGCACCCAGGCGTCGAAGCCAGAGTCTCCCGAGGAGGCGACGAGGGCGGCCCGCGTCAGGTGGCCCTCGGCGTCCTGTTCCAGGCGCAGCACGGCGGCCGGCGGCATCTGCGTCCGCTTGAGGAGCTGGAAAGGCGCCACCAGGGACTCGGCGGTGGGCGCCATGGGGCCCAGCTGGCGGCGTAGCGCTTCGGCCTCGCGTCCGTCGGCGTCGTGCTGGGGCTGGGTGGGGCCGCGCTCGCCGCGCGCGCTATCCGGCGGGCCGTTGGCCTCGGCCAGCGCGTCCAGCCAACCCTGAAGGAAGCGCTGCCCGGCGGACGGGGTGCCATGACTTGCGGTACCGCGCTCGGGCGCGGGGCCCAGGCCGTCGCGGAGGGCGTGGGCCAGCGTCGAGAAGTAGCTGTCCACCCCCACCGCCACCCGGTTCTCGGCCAGGGCGCCCAGGCGCCAGCCTTGAACGCGAGCGGCGATGACTTCGGCGGGGCTTCCCGCGTCTGGTGCTTCGGGAGGCGGCCGGGCCGGGGCGGCCAGGGCCAGCGCACCTTCGGGAAAGAGGTCCAACGGCATGCGTGGCGCGTCCTCCACGCCCCGGCCCCGGGCCGCGGACGGCGGGGCCTGTTGCGCGGCCTGTGCTTCGGCAGCGCCATTCGGGCGCCCCGGAAGGGGGCGCGTCTGGCTTGGCCTCGGTGTCCTGCGCGCCGGGCGCTCCAGCACCTCCACCACCAGCGGCCGGGGAGGAGGCGTCGTCGCGGGCCTCATGGAAAGCCTCACCACGAGAAAAAAGACGAGAAGGTGAAGGCCGAGCGAGAGTGCAGCGGCGAGGGAGAGCCTGCGGCGCATGCTGGCGTGGCCCGCTGGAATAGCCCGGCTGCGCTGCGTCCGCAAAGGGGACTCCTCTTTCTGTCCGTCACGACGGAGAAAAGTCAGGCCCGCGGCGCCCCGAGGGCGTCGAGGAGTGTGTCCGCATCCCTGTGCGTCACGAGACGGGCCCTGTCCTCCGCGGCCAGGAGGCCGGCCTTCACCGCCCCGTCCAGAAAGGCCAGCAGCGATGCGAAGTAGCCGTCGTCGAGGAGTCCCACGGGCTTCTGATGCAGGCCGAGCTGCTGCCAGCTGAGGGCCTCGAAGAGCTCGTCCAGCGTCCCGAAGCCACCGGGGAGGGCCACGAAGGCATCGGCCCGGGCCGTCATCTCCGCCTTGCGCACATGAAGCCCCTCCGTGAGGCGCAGCTCCGTGAGGCCAGTGTGCGCCACCTCCGCGCTGGAGAGCGCGTGGGGAAGGACGCCCGTCACCGGCGCGCCGGTGGCCAGAGCGGCGTCGGCCAGGACGCCCATCAACCCCACCTGTGCCCCACCGTAGACGAGGGCAAGTCCGCGCGCCCCGAGGCGCTCTCCGAAGTGCCGGGCCTCGGCGCGGTAGCGAGCGTCAGTGCCCGTCTTCGCGCCGCAGAAGACGCACACCGTGAAGCGCTTCCTCACGGGAGGGAGAGGAAGGCCGGGTGCGCGAGCCAGACGATGGCCAGCGCCAGCAGAAGTGCCAGCGGGGGCCAGAGGAGGTTGAAGCGCGCGCGGCCGATATAGAGAAGCCCGCCGCAGGCCAGGCCGGCGAGGAAGCCCCCGAGGTGGGCCTGCCAGCTCACCCAGGACAGGAGGCTGAGGACGGCCACCTGCACCAGAAGCCAGGCCAGGCTTTGCCGTCCCTGGCGGTTGACGACGGGGAGGAGGGCCCCGGCCCAGCCGAGAATCATCCCCGAGGCGCCCACCGTGGGCAGCCGGAAGGCGAAGGCCAGCACCATCGCCGCGCTCCCCAGAGCCGAGACGAGGGAGACGGCCAGCATCCGCGGCGTGCCGAGAAGCCTCTCCACCGCGAAGCCGAGGTTCACCACCACCATCATGTTGAAGAAAATGTGCAGGACGTTGGCGTGCACCAGCACCGTCGTCAGGACGCGCCACCACTCGCCGGCCTGCACCGCCGGCCCGTAGAGAGCCCAGTTCTGGAGGCGAAAGAAGTCCGGCTCGAAGCCGACGGCCTGGGCCAAGAAGATGGCCACGCAGACGGCGATGAGGCCGGTGCAGAAGGGCGGAAGGGGAGCGCGCGGCCTGGCGACGGGCGTTGGCGCGGTCTCGGTGGGAAGCGAGGCGGGGGCAGGCCCGAAGGCGTCGTCGCGGCGGAGCACCATGGGCGGTTTTCAGGTCTCGCGGAAGACGACAGTGTCCTTGTTCCAGTTGTGGTCGTCGCGATTCGGGTAGTCGAGGTTGTAGTGCAGCCCTCGACTCTCCTTGCGCCGCGTGGCGCATTCCACGATGAGGTGGGCGACGTCGGCGATGTTGCGCAGCTCGATGATGTCGCGGGTGATTTTGAAGTTCCAGTAGTAGTCGCGAATCTCCTCGCGCAAGAGGTCCAGGCGCCGGCGGGCGCGCATCAGCCGCTTGTCGCTTCGGACGATGCCCACGTAATTCCACATCAGCCTGCGGACTTCCTCCCAGTTGTGGGTGACGATGACGCTCTCGTTGGGGTCCACCGCCGCCCCCGGGTCCCAGGCCGGGACGTCGGTGTCCGGGAGGGATGTGCCTTTCATCTCCTCAGCCGCGGCGCGGGCCGCGCGGTGCCCGAAGACGAGCCCCTCCAGAAGCGAGTTGGACGCGAGGCGGTTCGCGCCGTGCAGCCCGGTGTGCGCCACCTCGCCCACCGCGTAGAGGCCGGGCAGCGTGGTGCGCCCGTGGAGGTCCGTCACCGTGCCTCCGCACTGGTAGTGCGCCGCCGGGACGACGGGGATGGGCTGGACGGCCATGTCCACGCCGAATTGCTTGCAGACCTCATAGATGTTCGGGAAGCGCTCGATGAGGAAGGCGCGACCGAGGTGCGTCATGTCGAGGAGGACGAAGTCATCCCCGGTGCGCTTCAGCTCGCTGTCGATGGCCTTGGCCACCACGTCCCTCGGTGCGAGTTCCTTGAGTGGACTGTAGAGGTCCATGAATTGCGAGCCGTTTCGTAGCCGGAGCTTCCCGCCTTCCCCCCGGAGCGCCTCGCTGATGAGGAAATTCTTCGCCTCGGGACTGAAGAGGCAGGTGGGGTGGAACTGGTAGAATTCCATGTTGGCGATGTGCGCCCCGGCCCGGTAGGCCATCGCCACCCCGTCCCCCGTCGCGACGTCAGGGTTGGTGGTGTACAGGTAAACTTTCCCCGCCCCGCCGGTGGCGAGCACCACCGCCCGGCCGAGGAAGGTTTCAATCTCGCCGGTGGGTAGGAGGACGTAGACGCCCAGTGCCCGGGCGGAGCCCCCGGGCCCGGCGCGCCGGCTGAGCACCAAGTCAATGGCGGCGCTGTCGGAGTCGAAGTGGATGTTGGGCCGGTCGTCGCAGGCCGAGAGAAGGACGCGCTCCACCTCGCGGCCGGTGATGTCCCCGCTGTGGACGATGCGTCGGCGGGAATGGCCCCCCTCCCGGGTGAGGTCCCACTCCCCGTCCGGGCGACGGTTGAAGTCCGCTCCCAGCGCTGCCAGCTCGCGCACCCGCTCCGGGCCCTCCCGGACGGTGACCTCGACCGCGTCCCGGTGGTTGAGGCCGCTGCCGGCGGTGAAGGTGTCCTCCTCGTGCTGCGCAAACGAGTCCCGCGCCGAGAGGACCGAGGCGATGCCCCCTTGGGCGTAGACGGTGTTCGACTCGCTCCGGCTCCGCTTGGTCAGGACGCAGACCGAGCCATGCTTGGAGGCCTCCAGGGCGAAGGAGAGCCCGGCCACTCCGCCGCCGACGACGAGGAAGTCGAAGCGCTGGGGCATGCACCAGGGCGCTTAATCTTCACAAGTCCTGGAAACAAGGACGTTTCTTGAGGGCCCCGAGCGGGGGCGGTAAGTTGCTAAGCCTGTCCTCTGTGCGTCCCCTGCTTCTTCTCCTCGTTGTCTGCGCGGCGGCCCCCGCTCGCGCGAGCGCCATCTACACCTACACCCTGAAGGACGGGACCATCGTCTACACCAACGTCCCGCCCGCGGGGGTGAAGGCGCGCCGGCTCGGGCGGCAGTCGTCTGCCGTCCCCAGTCGCGGCTCCTCCGCCGCGCCGAAAGCCGACAACGGGCCGACGCCCGTCTTCATCGCCGATTCGCTCATCGAGGAGTGGATGACGCGCGCCTCGGACAAGTACAAGATTCCGCTTCCCTTGGTGCGCGCCGTCGTCCACGCCGAAAGCCACTACGACCGCTTCGCCGTCTCCTCCAAGGGCGCGCGGGGCCTCATGCAGCTCATGCCGGGGACTGCGCGCGACATGTACGTGCATGATATTTTCGACGTGCGCGACAACATCGACGGCGGCGTGCGCTACCTGCGGGTGCTGGCCAACGAGTTCGGCGGGCAGATGGAGAAAATCATCGCCGCCTACAACGCCGGCCCGGACGCCGTGCACCGCTTCGACGACAGCGTTCCTCCCTACGAGGAGACGCAAGCCTACGTTCGCAAGGTGCTGGCCCTCTACTACAAGTACAAAGAGCAGGAGCAGGCCTCGGCCGGCTCCAACTCGGCTGGGCACTCCTCATGGCAGTGATTCCGGGGACGGGGGGAGACGATGCCTTCCTCACGCTGCTCTACCGTGGCGGCGAGCTCCTGCAGGCCGGCCAGCTGGAGGATGCCCGCGCCCAGCTCGAGGCTGCCTACCAGCTCCAACCGGACAACGAGAAGGGCCAGAACCTGCTCGGTCTGGCCTACTTCAAGCTCGGGCATTTCGACCGGGCCGCGGAAATTTACGAGGGGCTGGTCCGCGAGAACGCCTCGGACCCCACCCTGCGCGTCAACCTCGGGCTCGTCTACCTGAAGTCCGGGCAGCTCCCGCGGGCCATCCGGGAATTCGAGCAGGCGGTGGAGCTGGCGCCGGACCATGCCAAGGCCCACAACTACCTGGGACTCGCCCTGGCGCAGGCCGGGGAATACGCGCGGGCGCGGGAGGCTTTCCTCCGTGCCGGCTCGGACGTCATGGCCGAGAAGATGGCGCGTGCACTGGCCACCGACCGCGCCCCGCGTCCGGCAACCGGACCCGGGCCGGCCGCTCTGACGCTTGCCGCCTCGACGACGTTCGTCGGCATGGTGGCCGCGGCCGCCCCGGCCGTGCCAGAGACGTCCGCCCCCGACTCGACGCCTGAACCCAAGCCCTACGACGCCATGCTGTCCCAGGCGTGGAGCGGCAACGGCGCTCCGGCGGCCTCCCGGCCGCCCCCCGCCGCCCCGGCCCCCATCCCGCTGGTGGTGGAGCAGAGTGCCCCCGCCGACAACGATGAGCCGCTCGTCGCGTCCGCCCCAGGTGGTTTCGAGGCGCCGGTGTCCGAATACCGACGGGCGCCTCCCGCGCATTCGACCAGCGCCGAGCTCTCGCAGCTGGCGGCAAGCCTGCGGCTGGTGGGCGAGGGAGAGGCCTCGCCCTTCGCGGTGACCGAGGACTCGGTGCTGGTGACGGTGCGGGGCGAGCTCATCGTCCGGACAGCCGGGATGATTGGCTTCACCGGCGCCCTGGACTTTCGTCCAGAGTTCAAGCGCTTCCGCGGGCGGGTGACCGACCGTCCCTTCGGCGATGGCGCCGACCGCGTGCAACGTGTCATCGGCACGGGCGCGGCCTGGGTGTCGCGCGAGGGCCGGCGCTTCCTCGCGGTCAGCCTCGGCGACGAGGGCGCCTACCTGCGGGAGCCGATGGTCTTTGGCTTCGAGGAGCAGGTGAATTTCGAGAATGGCCGCGTCCCGTCCGACGTGGCGCCGGACCTGGACCTCGTCCACCTGGCCGGCCTGGGGCAGGTGCTGCTCAGCCTCCCCGGTGCGCTTCGCTCGCTCGAGGTACGGCCCGACGCATCGGTGACAGTCCCGCTCGAGCACTGGGTGGGCTGGCAGGGCCAGATTGCGCCGCGCGTCCTGGCCATGCCCTGGGACCATCCTCGCGGCGGACCGGCCTTGGCGGTCGAGTTGACGGGCGAAGGTTTCGCGCTGCTCTGCGTCGGAATGGGTTAAAGCTTCGGTCGTGGACCGGCGGACGCGGAAACTGCGCCGGCGCGAGGCGCGCCGGGCGCGCAAGGCGGCGCGGAACCCCAGCGTGCTGTTGAAGGAGCTGTGGACCCTCCCCAACATGCTCACGCTGGGGCGGATTGTCATCATCCCCTTCTTCATCTGGCTCACCTACAAGGCCGACCCGCTGGACAGCTTTCTCGCCGCCTTCCTCTTCACGGTGGCGGCCGTCACCGACGTCATCGATGGGGTGCTTGCGCGCCGGATGCACCTGGTGACGGTGCTGGGAAAATTCCTCGACCCGCTCGCCGACAAGCTTATCGTCATGGCGGCACTGGTGATGCTGGTGCGACTCGGCCGCGTACCGGCGTGGGTGGTGATTGTCCTTCTGGCGCGCGAGTTCCTCGTGACTGGCCTGAGGAGCATCGCCGCCTCCGAGGGGATGGTGATTGCCGCGGGCCAGGAAGGAAAGTGGAAGACGAGCCTTCAGCTGACCGGCATCATCGCGCTCTGCGTGCACTACACGCATCCGCTCGACCTCATCTGGTGGACGGTGCCCGTCAACTACAACGCGGTCGGTCAGGTGCTCCTCTACATCTCCGTCTTCTTCAGCGTCTGGAGCGGCGTGGGTTACTTCCGAGCTTTTGGGCAGATGCTGTCTCACCGTGGCGGCACGGACAGGGCAGAGGGCGCTTGACGTCCGCGTCACCCGGCCGATACAAGGCTCGGCACAACAAGCCTTACAAGCAGTGCACACGCAGCACCGTGCGGGAATAGCTCAGTGGTAGAGCATCGCCTTGCCAAGGCGAGGGTCGAGGGTTCAAATCCCTTTTCCCGCTCCTCTAAGCCTCTGTAATGCCGAGGTTTTTTTCGTTTCTAGGGTCCATGTGCTGTCCATGTGCTGTGCGGCGGCTATTGAGCAGCTGCACCGCGTCTCGCGTGATGCTCGGCGCGAGATGCGCATAGCGCATTGTGGTGGTCAGGTCCGCGTGCCCTAGAAGCTCCTTCACGGCAACTGGCGTCACCCCGCGCATCGTCAGATGGCTCGCGAAAGTGTGACGCAAGTCATGCATCGTCAGCCGCTTCGCCAGCCCCGCTCTGCGGCAGGTGCGCGGCACGATGTCCTTCAGCTCCGAATGCGTGAAGGGGGAACCATCCTCGTGACAGAAGACGCGAGCACGAAGGTGGCGATGCCCCAGAAGCGCCCTGAGAACCTCATCTCCAAGCGGCACCTCACGCGCTCGGCCACTCTTCGGCGAGCCCTCCTGGCCATTCCAGAGCGTGCGCCGAACGACGAGGCGCCCAACTTTCAGGTCCACGTCCTCCCATTTCAGCGCCAGGAGCTCACCGACCCGAAGCCCAGTACGGAGTGCGACCAGGAGAAGCACACACCATTCGGGTTCTGCCGCTCCGAGGAACCGCTCTGCTTCCTCGAAGTCCAAGAAACTGAAGCCAGACTTCTCCACCCGGAGGCCCTTGACGCGGGAGATGTGTTCCACCTCGCCCATCTCGGCGGCGAGGTTGAGGAGTTTCCGGAGGACCGCGAGGTGGTTGTTGATGGACTTCGCTGAGAATTTTTCGTGCAGCTTCTTCGCCTTGTAGGACTCGATTGCTGCGAAGCGGACTGCCTCGAGGCGGAGCGCACCGAAGGTCGGGAGCAGGTGCTCTCGGACGACGATGCGCTTCGCGTAGACGGTAGACGGTTTGTTGTTGACCTCGGACCAGTCCAGGAACCGGTCCGCAAACTTCGCCACCGTTGTCGACTCCTTCGGTTTGCTCGCCTTGTCGAAGCTTCCGTTGAGCAGGCGAGTCCGTAGCTGGCGCTCGTATTCCTCAGCGCCACGACGGGTGTTGACGGGCGAGGTCCGCCGGATTTCCCGCACCTCGCCGTCAGGCCTTGGGAAACACACGTGCACTTGCCACGAGCTCTGCATTCGACCCTTCTTGTCCTTCCACCTGCGTTGCCGGACGCTCACACTCCACTCCTGTTGAGCGAGCCGACGGGTTGTCCGAGGACGGACCCTAGCAGGGCCGAGCGACGAATCCGGACAGCTCGAGGACCGAGATGCAAGACACCAGGCAGCGTCTTGGCACGAATCGCCGCGTAGATTGTTTTCCGGTTCACTCGCAGCAACTGCGCGGCTTCGTCCGGCGTGAGCATCTCCGGCGCAAGCTCCGAGGGTTCCGGAGTTTGTTCACCGCGGCGAGGAGGGAATGGCCGCGCAACGCCTGGGCCATTCCCTGAAGACTCAGCGTCTGACTTCCCCTCCGGTGGAGCATTCGAAGATCTCGCGGCCATGGTGGGCCTCTTGCGTGGACGTAAGTGAGACCGATAAAGGTCGCACAAACAACTCAACCATTCAAGGGTCGATGCGAACGGTCGCTGCAAACGGCTCGCCCCGCCCGTTTGCTGCTCGCGGCCAAGGTCGTCCGCTTCTGAAGCGGAGGGGAGGAGATCACCGAGCGTGGCAGCAGCCGTATAGCCAATCGGGGGTCGCGGGGAGCGCTCGATCGTCCCATGCGCTGCGAGCATCCTAGAGCGCATAGTGGACGGGGCTCGCAAGGGCCTCGCTGAAGAAACAGGACGTCGGCCTTCGGGGGTAGGGAGGATGACAGCCCATGTTCGTCCCCGTACTCCGCATCCCCGGCATGTCTCTGATGCCAGCCGACCCAGCCGCGTGGACGTTGCTGCTGCACGGAGAGACTCAGCTGACGGAAGCCGCGGTCGCGCTGGAGCTCTTCCTGCAAAACCCTAAGGGGAAGCAAACCAAAGAGCAGTGGCGGGCCCGCGTTGAAAACTCGCGACAGGTTCGAGAGGCCGCCGCGCACATCGCCGGCCTGCCTGACGACCGCTGGGCATTGCGGAGAAGTGATGCTGACATTCCCATCGCAGCTTGGGAGGCCGCGTGGGCCTCGGCTGCTCCGCCGATGGGTACTGAGCGCCGCCCTGCCTTCATATTCGCACGGTCCTTCGTCTTCGCCATCGACGGCATTGCGCGAGTGCTGATGCAACTTGAGAACAGACCAGGTGTGGCGCAAACCCTCGCGGACTTTCGGGCGGCCCTCCCGCATCTGAAGGGCGTGCGAGACTCAGCCCATCATGACGACCAGCGTATCCAGGGTCTCGACAGAAAGGGCAACGCCATCACGCCGGGTGGCCTTCATGGCGTTGTTCAACCTGGCGTCGCGGTCATCATGTCTGGGCTCGTAAACGATGCCCTAACGTACACGACCGAGGACGGCACTCAGGGACAGGTCCGCGTGTGCGTTGACACGTTGAAAGTGGCTCAGGCGGCCATGCAGAGAGCGCTTGATGCGTTCACCTGGCACGGGCCAGCGAGGATTTCGCCGTCCTAGCTGTGGCGCAGCTCTTACTCGGGCTTCACATACAACTGCCGCGCTTGCCGATAGTGGTAGATAGTTGGGGCGCCATCGGGCGACGGCATGCCGTAGACCCTGACGGCCCGATTGATTGACCCGTGAACGATGATATCCGCGAGGTCATCGGCGGCGACGTCTGGCGCTGAGTTCGCGTAGCGCAGGTCGTAGTTGGTGGCCTCCCGGAGCAACACGAGTCGCAAGTCGCTTAAGTAGCGCTCGAAGATTTTACATTTGCTCTTTCAGCTTCGGCAGGTCGAGGAACAGCTTCGGGTCAACGCTCTTCTCGAAGGCGTGCGCACTGACTCGGTTTCGGTGCTGGTCGAGAGGCTGAGTATCCTTGAGGAAGCGTCGTACAATCGCTGTCACACTTTCTTCTGAAGGTGTCTCACCGAACGTGAGTCGGTTTGGCGTTTGGCTCAAAGCGCGCAAGCCGAGACCTGCACTCGAAGCGGTCAATTCGGAGCACATTGTTCGGTACCTTGAGTCACGAAGCGCGTTTCACTCACGCTCTCTCGTGGCGACCGTCGTATCGACGCTGCGCTCGATGGGAGGGCTCGTTCGTGAAGGAATCTGGCGTTCAAGTCCGTTGCGGTGGATGCGCGGCCCCAAGATGCATCTCCATCGGCCGCTGCCTCGGTGCATCGACACGGCAAACCAGCAAGCGTTGTGGGCCGCGGCGGAAGGCCTGAGACAAGAGTACGCGCGATACCAGGCGGTGTGTGTGCTGGCAATTCTATATGGCGCCGGACTGCGTCGTGGAGAGCTCGAGCGGCTCGACGTGGCCGACTGGGACCGCGACGCGTCCGTACTGAGAATCGATGGGCAGAAGACAGGCGTCGAGCGCAGCGTGCCCGTGGGCGAGGGAGTCTGGCGCTGCATCGAGGGTACTTGCCGCATCGGCACAATCGGCTCGAAGCCACCGGGCACCTGGAATTGTCGGACTACAACGCCGGCCGGCTTCACGGCGTGTGGCTGAAGGCGACCGACATTCAAGAGGTACGCGCGGGAGTCGACGCCATGTTGAAGGCCTCCCCGGGTGGGCGCGCGGAGGAGTACGCCGTCCACGACTTCGAGGGCTTCAGCCGCTACCTGCCGTCAGAGCTCGTGAACCTGGAGCTCGTCTGCGCCATCGGCGCCTCTATCGTGGAGCATGGCACAGTCTTCACCGCTTACCGTGAGCATCTCGGCTTCCCGACGGAGACCGAGAGCGTCGCCAACCTGATGGCGGGCTTCACCGAGTCGTACCGAGGCGCGTACAAGTCTCTCGAAGACTGGGCCGAGCAATACCTCGAGGACGCTGGGCTTCTACACCAAGTGCCCGAGTCGCTCCGCCGCTACCTCGACTTGGAGAGCTGGGCCGACGACACCGAGCGGAACGGCGACATCTTCGCAGTGGAGTTTGAGGATAGCGTTCACGTCTTCGACTCGACAAACAACTAACGCGGCCGTGGCACCGTATCCAAATCTCGATGGCTATCCTCTAGGGTTCTCCAGACGAGCCCCTCGGCCGCGGTGAGAAGGCCCGTGTGCGAGAGCTCCGGCCTCACAACGAGCACATTTTCAGTCAACAAAATGAGATCATTTGACCATCCGGGGGACGATCCAGGCGTCGATCAGGTTTCCTGCGTAGCGGCGGTTCCGTGGTTCCGTTGCTCGCCGCCGAGCGCGTTACCCGGCGAATGACTGCGGGAACAATCACCGAGCGCCTCTGCCAAGTAGCCTCCGCGGTTCCACTCTTGCTCGCCTCCGCCCTGAAACGCTGTGGCCGGAAGAAGAGGAGCTCCCAGCCACCCTGGAACGCACGGGTGTACGCTTCGAGTGACCAGAACGGTGCAGTCCAAGACTGAAGCAACAGTGTATCGGGCAAGAGTCTCACTCCAGTCCCACCAGAAGTCAGGGCTATGCGATGTCGCGAAAACTCAAGTATCCATGTGCGACAAGGCGAGAAGCGAGATCTTTGGCAGCGCCTGCCTCAACCGTAGCGGCGAGGGCGACAAGGGTGGCACGAATTGCCGCTTCGCATCGATGAATGAGCGGACCTCCGTTCCGGACGGCCCGGCCGAGACATTGGATTACGACTTGAGGATGGCTAACAGCAAAGTCCTGGAGCATTTCGCAGACTTTGTGCTCGAACTCGATCGTGCCATGGGTCAGTTTGAGCACCTTGGCCAAGGTCGAGAGCGCCCAAGTCGAGTCAAATACATTACTCGAAAACCACCACCCAAACGCAGGGAGGTCCTCGCCAGGTTCACGATTCTGCGCGGACTGCTTCAACCACCAGTCGAAGACGACTTTGAGCCTCTCGATGTGCGCAGCCGGAAGCTTGACCGGGCCGTGGAGGTCTCGCCCGAGCACTCCCAAGGCATGGCGGCGGGCCCGAGCATTCGCGCGCCGACAGAAGATCTCCAACGGACTATGATCAGCATCGAGCGCGATCACGTCCCAAGCTGCTAGGGTTAGTAAGTGCACTCCGAGTGCCTCTACGACGTCGAGATCGTCCTCACCCGAGCGAGCAGAAGCAGCCGAGTATTCGTCCTTGAGCAAGCGATACGTTGCCTCTGAGGGGTTGTTCCATAGAATGAAAGCTCGCCACGCGTCGGCGCGACCAGGTGCGGTGGGGCCGAACAGCGTTGCAGCGACGTGCGAGGCCATCGCCGAATCTAGGGTGAAGAATAGGCTCAGATGGCGTGAGAGCACCGCCCGAATTGCTGAGGACGGCTCTACCTCGGGCGAGGCCCGAGCCGCCACCTCTAACGAGACGCGTTTGACAAAGTCCTCACCCGGAAGCGGCCGTTTTCCTAAAGCATGGAGGAATTCTATGGCTGAATATAACGCAATGCCGCGTGTTGAGTTGAGCGAGAGCGTGTCAGCATCGCTCGATTCCGCGTGCGAACGCTCGTTGTCAGGATCCACATGAGCTAGCAATTTACTCAGAGTCGTCCATGCCCGACGCACTACGTCCATCGAATCACAGTACTTTGCTATGTCGGCCGTTATTTCAGCCGCGCACATGCAAGCCCAAGAGCGGTTTGCGCCGTCGTTGCCGGCTGCTGCTGTTTGGGCCTCTGCGAGTTGAAGAAGTGAGGGCCAATCGAACGATTCTCGCAGTTCCGGCATCGAACCTGCACTTTCGTGGACGCCACGGAGCAGCTCGGCAGCGAAGCTAGGATGAATCTCGTTGAGTTGCCATGCCAATTGCGCCATGCGGATAGGGTCCCGGACCACTGCAGTGTGAATATCGCGCGCTTCTCCCTCCCAGAGGGATTTGCCTGGACTGCTGGATATGAGGCATTGAACCAATTCCGTATCCGATAGAGCGAGCAGTTCTGTTGCTGTCTTGCCCGCGCTCAAGGGCGGCCGGACGTGCTCGACCCAGGCATAATGAGACGGATGGGCCGGCGTTCCATGTACCCTAGCGAGAGAGGTGTATTCTGCTTCTAGTTCGGGTGGTCGAGACCGGCCAAGGACGGCAAGCCAGTGCAACCATCGGGACTCACTCCTACGTTCGATCTCTTCCAGGTTCATCCCCTCGCGTAGCTGCGCGGCGCGAATGTGCAAGGCCGAAGCATTCTCGCGGAGCGATTTGATCACCGCCGCCTGAGCTGCCTGAGTCAGTGTACCAAACCGGTCACGCAACAAGATGCGCACCTCATGATAGGCAGGCAGCGTCTCCAAGAGCGTCTGATCAGTCAACCGCGCTTCGACCAAAGCGGGGGTGCTGTCTCCAAATAGGCGGAGCAAATGAAGCGCTAACCGACGATGAACCATCTTGTCTGAGCGCTCAAGTTCCTCCACTGCAGCCTCAAGGCCGATAATGCCTTTCGACACCTGATCCTCATAGAGGGAACGGACTGTCGCCAACAGCGCGTCGAGCGAACTCGTAACGAGGTTTTGCTCGTGGTCCTCGATCGATGTTCGCCAATAGGGAGAGGCCTGCTCGGCGCCGGCTCCTAGTAGACCTATTAGGATTGTACGCGTCAGGCCCGGATCCTGGTCGCTCAGCGTAGGAACTAGATTCTGAAGCATCCTCTTGTACGTCCACTCAGGCATTCGCGAATGCGGAGCGATTGGAGTCCGAAGACGCGTGGGCTCTGTCGGAAAAGATAGCGCCACTTGGAGCAGTGCGAGAGCTGTTCCGCTTTCGCCTTGCGCGATCAACGACTCGATGACTTCAATAATCTTGTCTGCGAGGAGCCCATGGCGCCAACGGTGCGATTCGATCCACGGTATTTCGAGGAGAGCGACTCGACTCGAGAATGGTGCTGGCAGTCTCGTCACGGCATCAAGCAAGCCGACATGAATCGAGTCGTTGTCGGTCGGAGGTAGGCTCTCAATTGTGGCTAGAACCTCCTCTGGGGCCGCCGGCGCGATGCGCGCCAAATAATCTACTTGCGGCCACCTCGGGAGAGAGAAGGACCCGTCCTGATAAGTCCGCACCGATGGCGGATCTCTAAACAGCCCTCTGTCTCGGAGCGGCACTAGCCACGTGTGAGAGAGCTGGTTGAACACTGGTGCCAAAGCGGTCACGCCAGTCCCGAGATGCGTCGCGACCAAGTCTAGGTCTTCAGCAGTTGGCTCCGACTCAATGAGGATCTCTTCGAGGTGGTGTAACACTCGTGCATATTGACTTTCGGCGGCATCGAGAACCGACCCTAAGACGTCAACGAAGAGGTCGAAGCGCGCGACGAACTCATCCGTGGGTTTTCGAGGCGACCGCAGGGCATCTCGGTGCGACGCCGTCGCCCAACTCCCATCATCGGCGAATTCAATCCAGGCCCTCGCTTTGTCGTCCGTGACTAGTCCAAAGCCCACAAGGATCGCCGAGATCTCGAAGGTGTGTCGTCGCTTCTTTCCCTGTTTCTTCCTCGTCAAACGGCTGAGCTCGGCGGCCACTGCCGGCGATCGCACGAGAACGTCGCGAGCGGCACTCTCGACTTCCCGAAGGAGGTGCCCGACAACGTGCGTCGTCGACCCGTTAGGTAATTCTTCCTGCATCAAATGGCAGGCATCGGCGAAGAACGAGGCCGCACCTTCCGAGACCAGACGACGCAGAAGGTCATGAACTCGTTCATTACGTGGTGTTTGGGACACGAGAGACGTTGCGTCGAGGCCGGAAATATACTCGAAACCACTGACCTCCCGATTCTATCGGCTTGAGATGCACACTGGATCGATCGATTTGGACTGATACCCTGGTCCCCTCGGATAGCCGCTTCACCAATGAACTCTTTGGGCAGCTTCGCTCGAACGCGCCGTCGCTGATTGTGTCGGCGCCGCCCAGCGTTCTCGGTCTGGCGCCCTTCGGCCGTAAGACGGCGACGACACTCGCCGTAAGGTGCGGTCGAGTCGTCTCCGCGCTCCACCGAGTCAAGAAAGCTGGTAAGGTAACCCGTGAAGTGCGCAGAGAGGTGCCGTTGCGATTGACCCGTCGCAAATTTCCTTGGCTTGACGGCGGCGGCGTTCGTCAACTGCTAACTTGGGCTTGTTATGACGACGACCGAAGTCCCGCCAGCTACGAAGAGGGCACATGAAGTCACCTGCGCGTTCTTGTGTCGTTGGTCCAGTGTCGCGGCAAGTGGAAGGCGCGGACTCTGGTATTTCGACATTGAGCGGCAGGAGATCCGCTTCTCTACGGATGCCAGTCGACACCCATTCGCAACGGAGCGCTACCTCTACATGCCTCTCCAAAATGGAAGGCGGGACGCGAGTATTGAGCGGTGGTTCGCGACCATCGAGGGCGGGTTCATAGCCTTTTTACAGCGCGTCGATGCTGGTCCGTTAGCTGCACGACCGTCGCCGCTTCAGGTCGCGCAGACTGTGCTCTGCGCCGTGTCCTTCGGATATCGAAGCGGCTTCGATGTGCACGGGATAACGCGACTTCTGACCCAAGATGCCGTCTTCCGGAAGCTCTTCGGGGACTTCCCTCTAGCGGACGCACACCGGCTCGCGATCGAGAATCTGAGCAATTCAATCTGGAGCGAGTGGGAGAATTATCGCAAGCTTACTGTGCTGACCGAGATGGTTGCGCCCCTGCTCGTCTGCGACCATCCACTTCTCGCGCTGGAGGGTGGGCAACAGGCGTTCCTCCCAGTCGGGCCCTTTTCCCAGTTCGTTTTCGAACGCGCCGCAAATTCCGGTGGTTTCCTGCTTGAGTTCGCAACCGCAGACGAGATGAGCACGAATCTCGCGGAGAAGCTGAATCGATTCACAGTAGAGCGGGCGCGAAAGTGGGTCGTGGCGCGCGACGAACGACAGCTCGAAGCGCTCCGGCCGCAACTCACGTTGGAACTCGTTTCAGAACGCCGCAGACGCGATCGGGTCCAATACACTCCCTTTGGTCGAAGTCGCGGCACGTCGTTGTGGGAACTCGAGTCGTAGCGCGCTCTTGCACGGGCATCTGGGGCCTCGCCTCCAGTCGGGTGTCTCAATCAATCGTGCAAACGGGGGAAGCTATCTCCTTGCCCGACCACGAACAGCCCCTGATTAGAATCCATAAAGCACCCGAGCGTAGCCCGCTCCGACGCTCGTATGGCTCTGTCCACGAACTCGCCCCTCGATCCTGGCAGTCGCGCTACCGCGACCTTGCCACTACCATAAAGCAGAGCCCGAATTCTTCCGAGCCGTTCGAAACGCTCGCGGAATCGCACGTTCATGGCGTGAGGCTGCGCTTCGCTGGACCAGTTTGGACGAGCGCTGTCACGCTTTATGCACCGCGAGGCGATTCCTCCAAAGGAGTCCCCAATGGCCACCCTCCCCGAAGTCTCCGACCCGACAGCTCCTCCGCCCACCTGGCGGATCCCCCTCCCGCTACTTGATCCGAACCCCCATCAACCACGGCGAACCATCGACGAAGCCGCCCTGGCCGAGCTGGTCTCCAGCATTCGAGAGCACGGGCTACTTCAGCCCATCTCCGTAAGACGAGTTCCGGGAGGGCGTTACCAGCTTATCGCTGGGCATCGACGCCTTGAGGCCTATAAGCGCCTTCTGACCAGTGCCCTCAACGACCGGGACAGGGAACGATTCGAAACCATCCCCGCTCACGAGAAATTCGACGTTACCGACGAGGAGATGGCCCTTTTCGCGCTCGTCGAGAACCTCCAGCGAGACGACCTATCCCCCTTGGACGCGGCGCTCGGTCTTGCAAGTTTTCAGACGGCGAACGCGCTGTCGACGGACGCGCTGTGTCGGCGTACCGGCTTGGAGCTCGACCGCGTGAAACGACTGCTTCGGCTCGCCCGTGCGCCAAAGGTTGTTCAGGATGCGTGCCACGAGGGCGTGCTCATCGACCAGGTCGATGAGCAGGGCGCGGTTAAGCTCCTTCCATCTGGGAACGCCAAACATGAGCGTGCCCGGCTGGAGCTCATGGCGGCGCTCGAGTTCACGAAGTTCCACGTCGCCATCGAAAAGGCTGCGCCTAAGAAAGCTGACGAGCGGGCCGCCAAGGCAATCCAGCGCGCTCTGGCCGAGCGTTGGAGCTTTCGGCGCGTCCAGAGCTTCTGCCGCTCTGCCGTAGCCGGCTCGTCTCAGGATGGGAGCGCTCGAGTGGGCCCGTCGCCCACAGAGCGCACCATGCTCTTCACGGATGCACAAGAGCTTCGTATCCGGCGCGGTCTGCTGCGTACAGCGACGCCAGCCGAACGAGCCGCCCTCGTTGAGGTCTTGAAAGCACTCGTCGCGGAGTTGACGGCGTGAATGGCCGCTGCCATCGGGGCAACGCTGCTCCGGGTGCCGAACGCGATGCAAGCTAGGCCGCCGAATCGATTGCCGAGCCGAATTCGACGCCTCAGCAGACAGTGCGACCGGCGATCCATTCGGCATCAGGCATGCGCGAAACCCGCGAACTTCGCGGCGCCCGCCCCGCCGCCGAAAGGTGGCCCTCAGTGCGAGTCGGGGCGAAGACTGAACCAACCACTCCCTCCCAACGACAAAAGTAGGGATGGAGTGGTTGGTTCAGTCTCCTTTAATTTCGGCCGATTTTTCGGCGACGGGGCGGGGCAGTAAATGTTTTCAAAGCAGGTCTCAGTCAGTGAGAAATGAATTCTAGTTCACACTGAGGTCTCCAAAGAGAAGCCACGGGCGGTCCCGAGCGAGCTGTCAGCGCAGCGCAGAGGTGTTGACGAATGAGTGATGAGAGGGTGAGCGAGGAGGCGTGGTCGAGCGAAGGGGCTGTCAGCGCGAGGCGTGGTGGCGGAGTGAGGCTGACGGACAGAGACCGGGATGTGCTGGGGCTGCTGGTGTTGGCGAGGTATTTGACGGCGGCGCAGGTGCACCAGTTGGCATTTTCGGGAAAGCACGTTTCGTTGGCGTACCGTCGACTGCTGTTGCTTGCCCGGGCGAATGGGCAGCCACCTTTCGTGCGACAGCGTTTCTTCAGAGACTACGACGGCAAACGGCTTGCGGTGTGGGCGCCGACGGCGCACGCCATGTCGGCGGCGCTGTCCCGCTCGGCGCCTCTTCCGGAGCTGCCCAAGCATGATGTGGGTGCGCAGTTTCTCGAGCATCTGCTGCAGTTGAACGAGCTCTTCGTCGCGTTGTGGCGCGGCGGCGGTCGCTGCCCGAAAGCGGCGCACCCAGCCTTCCGTTGGATTCCCTCTGACAGGGTGCGTCTCGTCTGGGGCGAATGGGAAATGCGGGAGGGCCGCAGGCAACAGCGCGTCATCCAGCCTGACGCGGTGCTGGAACTGCCGAGGCAGCGTTGTCGCTACTTTCTCGAATGTGAGATGGGGACGCACAGCATCACGCCGCGAGGAGGGAATCATCCGGGCGCGACGCTTGCGAAAGTCGACCGGTACCAGCGCTTTCTCGGCGATGCCTCCGGCCTCGCTGGGCTGCGTGCGCACTACGACGCCCAGTACCCCGATGGGTTTGCGCCCGAGGTTCTCTTTCTCGTGCGGACGTTGGGACGTGCTGCATCCGTCAACGCGGCACTCGCCTCCTGGCGCAAGGAGCTTGGCGCCCGGAGGGCAAATCCGATGCGTGCCCTCACCTTCACGGAAGCCGCTGACGAACTCCGCCAAGTCGTTGGGCTTCGAGGCGTCGAAGCCGACGGAGCCGCGGGAGGGCCGGACGGGTCACTCCGCCACGAGGCGGGACTGAGCTCGGAGGACGTCGCGCTGCTCCGGCGGTACGTGCAGGAGTCAGCCGTTTCCATCAAGGGTGCGCGAGCGGCCTTCCGGAGCCTCGGACGTCCTGACTTGCCCGAGTACCCTGCGACATACGAGCGCGTCTACGCGCTCCTCGGCCGACTTTCAGGAGATGCGTCCCGCTGAACCGCAGGCCGAGCCCAAGTGGACGGAGCACCCAGGTTGTCTTCAAGCCCCGATGGAGTGGGGCTCTGTTTTCGACGTACCGGCTGGGACGTCGCTCACAAGAGGAACGTTCGCTTCACCCTGTCCGAAAGAAGGAAGTAGGACACCCAAAGCACTGCGCCACCGACAGCACCAAATTCCCGTGGCGCAAGTGAGTGGCTGCGCCCGAGCGCATAAAGGCAGCCAACCGCGGCTAGGTTGAAAAGGGATAAGGCAATGAAGAGCGTGGGGACATTGCGTCTTCGCCGAGCGAAGCGGACCCCGATCCAAACAATTACAAGAAAAAGAAGGAAGTGAAGAATCGTGAGAACCAGCAAGCTGAGGCTCCTTGGAGCATGGGGCAATCCCGGAGCCGATGCGGCCTGAGCTAGATGCTCCCGTTCGAGGAGGCTCCTGAAACTCCGTAGAGTCTCAAGAAGTGCTTCACCCGCCCCAAGCACGAGACTCAGGGCAGGAAGCCAAAGCCAGCCGCCAATGGGAAGAGCTGTGGGCGTGCTGTCGCTACTCTCGAGCGAAGCTGAAGTCTCGAGCGGTGCGGACGGTACGCCCTCCGACAGTTGGGTATCGGTCATGGGTTGTCACTGGAGTTGCTACCCAAGTGAATCCGAGCATCTGGACAGCGCCACCAGAATTGGGTCACAGTCCGAGCTCCAGCATTTTCCGCTTCAGCGTGTTGAGCGCGATGCCGAGAGCGCGGGCGGCGTGCGTCTTGTTGTTGCTGGCCGCTCGAAGCGCCGCTTCGACGTCCTCTCGAGTCAGGTCGCTGGGGCGCTTCCGCTGTCCAGGAGCGCGGTTGTGTGCCACGACAGTTTCCGTCTGGACGGGGGCTTGAGGCCGACGGCCAAATGCAACGGCCCGGGTGACGAGGTACTTTCGGAAGTCCTCGAGGCCGAGGAGGAGGCAAGCACCTTCGCTGGCTTCCCCGAGGTCGTCAGCGACGCGCTCCGCGACCGTCTGTACGGTGGCCTGGAGCTCACGCACCTCGCCGGGCCAGGGCTGTTCCATGAGGAATGCGAGTGCCTGCTCTGAAACCTGGGCCAAGAGAGGGTGGTGCGGCCTCCTTGCCAGGGCCGCGAGGAAATGCGGGACCAGCAGGGGAATGTCCTCGCGACGCTCTTGGAGAGAGGGAAGAGGGATGAGCTCCCCCAGCGCGAGCCGCTGTGAGAGGTCCCTCCGCAGCGGCGACTCCTCCAGGGGCTGCTTCGAGGCGGAGATGAGGCGGAACGCCGGCCTCCGTAGGCCTTGGGCGGACTGCGCGCCGAGCGGCGTCAGGTTGTCGTTGCCGTCCTCGAGGAGGTCCAAGAGAAACACCTGCGCCTCGGGGACGAGGGACTCGACCTCGTCCAGGAAGAGAGTCCCGCCGTCGGCCTCGAAGAGTTTCCCGACTCGTGAGTCCCGGGCGCCCGTGAACGCGCCCTTGGTATGGCCGAGCAGCTCGCTGTGCAGCATCGTGCGGTCCGCTGGGAGGGTCCCGCAGTTGATGTAGACGAAGCGGCCCTTGGCCGCGCTGAGTTCGTGGATGCGGTGAGCGACGTACATTTTGCCCCTGCCCGAGGAGCCCAGGAGAAACACGGGGCGGTGGAGGCGGCTTGCCCGGCGGGTGGCCCTGTCGAGCTCCATTCCAGCGGCGGACTTCCACTCGCTGTCTGAAAGCGAGTTGTCGGGCGTTGCTGGCAGCGTTTCGAGAAACTCGAGTCGGCTGTCGCCGTCTCCCAGCTGTACCGTCATCCCGACAGACAGCCCAACGGGAATACCGTGCGGGACCCTCCTGGGCGGAGCGGAGCTATCCACCCCCGGAAGGAAAGTGCCATTGGCGCTTCCGTTGTCGCGGAGCACCCACGCGGAGACTTCCGCCTCGAAGAAGAGGAAAGCGTGTTGCCGGGAGACAGTCTCGTCCTCGAACCACAAGTCCGACTTCTCGGCCCGGCCAACGAGGTACCATCGGTCGGCGACGAGCGGGACGACGACGGCCGTCCTCCCGGGCCGGACAATTCGGACGGCCTGGGGCGAGACCCCCTGGGCCAGCCACTCTCCAGTGGGCACCCGAAGCGCCTTACCGGTGGCGTCGTCCCAGGGCCTGGCCGTGGGGATGGCGGACGGGGGGAGGGACTCTACGGCTTCGACTTTGGCCATCGCGGCCGACCTCGGTGAGCTCCTGGCCCCGCGACTCTACCGAAAGGCCTTCCCGCCGGCATTAATCCTGCCTGTCAGGAGTGACTGGCACTTCTGACAGGGAGGGACGTCGCCCGCGCCCTGCGCCTTTCCCTGAGCCCGACCTTGGGCGACCCACCCCCGGCGTCCTCGGGTGCGCTCAGGCGTTTGGCGCTGCCCCGGCCCCTCGGTGCGCCGGTGATGGCCCACGCTGCCGCCTCGTCACGTTCCTTGCAGACGCGGCAGGGAATGCAAGCCCCAAAGCCTTCTCATTTCCTTCCCCGTCTCCTGGCGCTGGTTGTCCTCTACGTCTTCGTCATGCACATGACGCTCAGGGCTCAACTGAGGTGGGTGCGCGCGGAATTTCGAGGTAGGCCCTTCGGCAACTACGTCGAGGCGTTTGCCGCGGTGGACCGGCTGGCGATGCGGTACCCGGAAGCAGCTGTTTCCATCCTTGTGGGGGGCCTTTTGCTGGTCTTCATCCTGTACCGGAGCTGGGTGGTCTTCCGGAACAAGAGCTTCACCGTGAAGACCTCGGGAATGGCGAGCGAGCTCGAAGCAATGCGATTTCCGGCTCGCTCGGTCGACATCGCCGGCTACGTCTTCGATGACAAAGGGAGAGCCGGCCGCACCTTCGTTGGGTTGACACCAAGGCGCCGACTCTTCCCCCCGTGGGGGACTGCCTGGCGCCCTGTGTACCTGTCGCAGGAGGAGCGGAGCATGCACCGGCACGTCCTCGGGAAGACCGGCTGCGGCAAGACGAGCAGCATCCTCTGGCCCGAAGTGTTTCAGGACGTGCGAGACGGAAAGGGTGTCCTCGTCATTGACGCGAAGGGCTCGGACGAGAACGCGAAAACAATGGCGGCCATCGCTCACGCATGCGCGCGGACGCGCGACTTGCGGCTCTTCGCTTTGCCCGCGTGGAATAGGCCCCAACTGTTCTCGCACACCTACAACATGCTGTACGTCAAACCGCGGCCTCTCCAGGACCCGGGCGGCGACGTGGTTGCAATGGCGGAGCGCGTCTTCTCCGTCTTAAGCCTTGGAGACAACGGCTACTACAACACCCAGGCCTATTTGGCCTTCAGTCGAATCTGCCGGCTCCTCTTCGGAATGCTGGACCGCGCTGGTTTCGGGTTGCCTTTCAACCTCCAGGACGTGGCGGTCTGCCTGCGCGGTCTCACAGCGCCTGAAACCAATTCGGGCAAGGCACTCAAGCATTGTCTCGAAACCTCGCTGGACCGCCAGGCTGCGGAGGAGCTTCACGCCCAGACGCTTTCCCTTGGAAAGGACCTACCGCAGTGCCTTTCGGGACTCGCGGGGGCGGTGGACAGGTTTCAGTCCCCTCTCGTCAATGCGTATGACCCCGACATCTGCTTCGAGGACGTCCTGGAGAGGAACCGCATTGTCTATGTCCAGCTGCCCTCCAACCTCTTCAAGCTTCAGGCGCCGGTGCTGGGGAAAGTCATGCTGATGGACGTTCAGCAGGAGGCCTCGCTGCGGCAAGTCTTCCGTACGAGACGAAACCAGCGGCCATTCTCCGTCTGCGTCGACGAGTTCGGGACATTTGCCGACATGTCCATCATCGACTCGCTCAACAAGCTGCGGGATGCGCACATTCAATTCACCCTCTCGCACCAGTCGTTGTCCGACCTCGAGCTCGTCTCCAGGGAATTCGCCCAGGCCGTGTGGGACAACACGCGGACGAAGGACATCCTCGCCCAGGACAACCCGGAGCTCTGCGAGCGCATGGCGCGCAGCCTCGGGACGCTGCCGCGGCTCGAGCACACCCTGCAACAGGCTCCGGGCCTCTTCTCCACGGTGACGGCCACGGGTGTCCTCTCGACGCGTGCCGTCGAGGCGTACCGACTGCACCCCAACCAGCTGAAGTCGCTGGCTTCTCGTAGACAGGGGTATCTCTTTGCCTCGCGACCTCAGGGCATGAAGGCAATTCCCATCGCCTATGGCCCTATGCCCGAGCTGCCGGCGCCGCTAGAGCCGCTGCGGCAAACTAACCAAACGTGCGCCCCGGGCCTTCGGTTGTACGAGCGCTTCATTGCGAGCCCGGCCGCCGCGGCCGGGGAGAAACGGAGCCGGTTCATGGGCAACGAATCGAGCCGAAACGGCGCCCCTCCGCGACGCTCGATACCGTCCGGGCGACCGGGCGAGGTAGCCGCCATGCACCGTTGGAACACCCGAGAAGGAGGCAAGCCATGAGTGCGGTGCTATCTGACGTCGTCAGGATGCTCATCGCGATCTTTCTGGTCGCGGGGATAGCTGCGCTCTTTTTGTACCGGGCGTCCGCTTCCGTTCGTTTGTTCGAGTGGTCGCGGGGTCTCAAAGACTCCCGGCTTGGAATTCCTCTTCCTCTTGTTGTCATTGACGGCCGCCTCTTTATGGACGCCCTGCATCCAGCGGCTCCCTACGCGTTGGGCATCCTCAGGTTGAAGGCGGCTCGTTCCCTCGGCGAGGGCGAGATGTACGAGGTCAAAGACGTACCCCGCACGAAATCGTCCGATGGGCTGCAATGACTCGGTTCCTCGTCGCTACCTAGTCCTGATTTTCTCCATGCTTTGTTTCTGACATCAGGATTAGGAAGCGGCGTCCGAGCAAGACCGAGCGCTGCCGGGAAGTGTGACCAACCATGGTTCCCGGCAGCTAACAGCGCACAGTTACTAGCGGCCGTCGAAGTTGCTTGACCAAAACAGTTTCACTCTGCGAGCGTTTCCCCCGTCGAACAGGTCCAACTGGTTATCACCGATTTCCTGGTTTCGGCGACTGTTTCCTCGTTTTTTTGGGGGGGGTCCCATGGTGAGTCATCTCGTGCGGGTGGGCATTGCCTGCGCCCTCGCCGTCCTGAGCGTCGGTTGCAACCAACCTGCTGGTGTAACGACCGGTGCCGCTAGTGAGGACGGTGCCAGCCAACAGCAAGCGGTAGTGACTGAACATCGCTTCCAGGCGCTCCAGTCAGCGAAGGAAAGCGGGAACCCCATCGGGGCCGACTGCTCGGAGCATGGAGCGGACGCGTGTGCCTCTCGGCTTTGTCTGCACACAACTGCCAGTCGTATTAGTGGCTACGTTTGCTCAAAGGCGTGCGCCGGGAACGAGAGCTGTCCGGCTTCGTGGCGCTGCGCGCATACGTATCCAAGCGAAGACGCTGCCTTTTGCGTCCCCACGAACCAACATCTTCCCAATTGACTACATCCTTCTTCGCGACTCCGGCGAGGCCCTGGGAGGGAGATGCCGAGGAGAGCGGCAAGAGTAGCCGTTCAAACTCGGGATTCCCAGAAGAGACTAACGATTGACGAGGCCCGCAATGACTAGATCTAGAAACTACATTCATCAGGCCTTCAAAGCTCTGACCGCTATTTCCCCTCTCGTTGGGCTCCTTCTGTTTCTAGTGCCGCAGAACTTGGCTCTCGCTCAGTGTGACGAGTGTGAACAAGGCAGCGGACCACCTGGGAGTTTCGTTTGCTTTTGCCAACCCCCGAACAATGTAGCGCTTTGCTGCGCCCCCTGGGACCAGTGCGGACCAGATATGTGGGACCCGTGTGTAGCATTACCATTTCCGCCACCCGGCCCTCCTGACGCCGGAAACCCTCCACTTCCGCCATGCCCCACGGACAACAGCATGGGGCACCCCGTCAACGTCGCCGGAGGAGCCAGCGTTGAAATGGTCGAGGATATTCGGATTCGAGGCTCGCGCGAGGACTTCGTATTTAAGCGCTACTTCACGTCAACTGATGCCCAGTGGGACTACTACCTCGCGCTCCAGGGATTAGCACACTACCCCAGCATCCCGGCGGTCAAAGTTCCGAGCCCATTCGGCTCTTCGCCGACTGATGCGTACTCAGCGAAATGGTGGCACAATTTATATAGTTTTATACGCACCGATCTTCTTCAAGTCGAAGGATATCTAGCCGTTTGGGATACCTCTGGATACATAACACTCTTCAGCGGTGAGTCATGTGCGGTTACGCCTTGTACCTTCCCATTGGAGAACAGTTCCTCGATGGAGCCTAGCAGCCTCTATTTAGCAGACGGCGGTTATGTGATGGAGCGCGGGAACGGCGAACTCCTGTACTTCCAGGCTCCTTATACTGACACGACAATTGTCAACCGCTATTTCTTGACCAGCATTCAAGATGAATCTGGCGTTGTAAAAGTGAGTCTCACATATGCGCCAAGCACTCCCGACGGGGGAAGTCCTTCGGATGGGGGATGCGCATCCGGTGTACCGTACATCACGAACATCACGACCCTCGACGGTGTCAGCCTCAACCTCTCATACCGACTCGTCGCAAACGTCGAAGGAAGCCAGGACTGCGTCATCGGCGGAATCACTCTGCAGGGTAGTGACGCAGGACCGCTAGTCACCTACACCTACGCTGTCGACGGTGGAAAGGAGTATGGAGGGCTAGTGGCGCAGGCGGCGTACCTCGGACACAACGAAACATATGGATACTTGCCGAATGAGTTTGTTCGAAACGCAAGCGGCTTCGTAATAACGCACACTTACGCCGGTGGGCCGCAAGTTGTCGAAGCCAAAGCACCTACTGAAGACCTTGTCATTTCCGGGACCAGCAACGCCACCTGCCCGTCCGGGTCGGATTGCGGCAATCAAATCCCGCTCTCGCGCTCTGCGACAGACAACAGCGCTGGTATCGGCGACGGAACGACGGGAAATCCAGGGTTAACCGCAGCTTATCTGACATTAAGCATGTATCCAAGCTACCTCGCTCCGCGTGCCTTCCAAAGGACTGATAGCTGCACAAATAGCAAGAGTTGCTCACCTGGGACAATTGACGTCGAGTGGAGCAACTACGCAGGAGCCAACACCTACTACGTCGCCTTTCAGAAAGGCACGCAAGACAAGAGGGGCAACTGGACCGCATATACATACGACCAATACCTTTACGGAACCGGGGGCCCTCCTTTTGTCATTCCCGAGAAGACATCAACAATGACAGGAGCGATCGACGTAAACGGGACGTCAGCGCTCGAGACCGAGGCGTATAGTTACATTTATGGGCTTTACACGCGACAGCTTTTGAATACGAGTCAAAAGGCCAGCGTGCTTGGTGGCTCGGGTGCAGTGGAGCAGGTGAATAACACCTACGACCCTACGACGAACCGCCTCAAATCCGTCATTCGGTCCGGATACACGAACCTTTACAACGGCGCATCTTGGGTGACGCAGGCGCGATACCTAGGGACGTTCTATTTCTTAAACCATGCGTGCCTAGGTGATGCTAACGATGCACTGCAGCGCGTTCTTGAAGTGCATGGACCTTGTTTGGTCAATGGAACGAGTTCGACGGACTGTGACGGTGGCGGAAACGTGCCCCTTATGCAGTACACCTACTATCCGGCGAGCGCGGGTGGCTTTCTGTCTAACCGGTTGAAACAAGTGTCTCAATTTCCCGGGTATGTCGGCGGCAGCTGTTCCGGAGCGAAGGCTCTGACAACGACGTTTGGTGGGTACGATGGCTTCGGAAATGCAACGCAGTCGACGGACCCCAACGGGGTCGTGACGACGTACGCATACCAGGAAACGCGTCTCACGAGCCAGACGACCAACGGTGAGACGACTAACTACGGATATGACGGAATCAACCTCACGTATGTTCAATTGCCCGCGGGAAACTACGAGGTCCTCTGCTATCGGAGTGGGACATCTGGAGCCTGTAGCGGAGGTACTCTGACGAGCCAACTTCAATGGAGGGCTAAGTCCTCGTCATCCACTGGCGCCACCTGGAGTGAGAAGATTGTTTACTCCTATTGGCCTGATGGAACGGTCAATACGGAGACATACGAGACAAGCACTGGTGCCGTGCGCCGTGTGGTAGAGCACGCGGCAGACGCCCACCGACGGCCGACATGGGAACAGGTTGGTAATGCGACTGGGAGATTCACAAATGTCTCGTTCTTCGATCGTGCCAACAACCTTGCGGGTATTGGATTTGGCTACAACGGAGCCCCAGCTTTCTGCGGAGGGCCATCGTCCGGCTCGGGAACAGGTCTGGACAGTCCACTATCCGCACTCTGCGTAAGCTTGGGTTATGACGCAGCCAATCGCCTGATTGGCGTCGATGAATACCCCAAGTCAAGTGGTGCCGCGACGCGCACTTGCATGACATATGACGCGCAAGGGAACGTGGCCAGTATCGTAACTGGCTGCGCCGCCTCGGGCGGTCCGGGCAATTGCAGTAGTTGTACGGAGCCAGTCTCGATGTATCAATATGACGACTTCGGTAATGTGGTTTCGGCGACGCTGCCGTGGACTGGGTCGGGAAGCTCAGGCACTACGCGTTATGCCTATGACGCGAGCGGGAACGTCGTGACGAAGCAGACTCCTGCAATGGCAGCCGTCAACGACTATTTGCAATACGTCTACGACTCCTTGGGGCGCAGTCTTTCGCTGACGCACTACTACACGCAGCCGTCCTCTGGCAACGAAGTCCTCTATGCGCTTTCGTACGACAACTCTGCCAGCTTGGACAACAGTTGTCCGCAGCCAGTAAACACGCTGGGACGAATGCTGTACCGAAGCGACTCATTTGGAAGAACTTGGTACCAATATGATGTCTGGGGCCACACGACCGGCGAGGTCCGCCTGCGCTCGGGCACTACGACGTGCTCGACGAGCACGCCTCACGCGAACCCGCACACAACATACACATATTCGAGTAATGGAGACCTGACGTCCGTCGTTTACCCCTACGGCCGGACTGTCACGTATACATATGGTACCGGTGCTTTAGCCGACCGAGTCTCGAGCGTCTCCGTTACGAATTGGAGTGGGACCGCTTGGAGCACGCAATCCAATGTCATCTCGGGAGCCGTCTGGGAACCATATGGCGGCCTTCGAGGCTACCAAATCAACCACCCGACTTCTGGAAATTCGAGCGGTGTTGAGTACTTGCTCGGCGATGACGGGGCTGCAGCGCCATCGTCTAGCTGTCCGTCGAGTGTCCCTAGCTCGTCGTCGAGCGATAATACCGGCCGGGTGAGGGCTCTTTGGGTCTCGACCGGAACGTTCAGTCCCGGGTCGGGCAACGGCGCAACATACAAGCGGACCTTCACCTGGCAGGGAGACCAACTCAAGGAGGAAGACACTTGTCTGCTCGGTGCTACGACTGCGAAGACCGTGACCTACGCCTATGACCAGCTCCTGCGGGTCGCGACTGGCTCATCGACAACATTCGGCAATAGCGGCGGCGCATTTGGGACGCGCTCGTACACTTATGACGGGCGGGGAAACCGCACTGGCGAGACACACGAGGACTGCGCCTACGCAGACACCTACGGCTCCAGCACGCGCCCAGATTTACTGACACGTCAATCGTCGAGTTGCTCCGCCTCGCTGCTCTCGCACTCCTACGCTTACGACGCGGACGGACGCGTTTCTACGAAGACATGGCCAGTCGACTCGTCGGGCGACGCCGGTACGGTATTTGCGCTGGCATCGGGAGATTTAGGTGCTGCGTCAAATGGCGCCTTGGACAGCGTCTTTAAGGCCGTTTCAGTAAACGGCGCCGCCTACAACTATTACTATGACGCCTTCAATCGTCGTCGACTCAAAGTGTATCCGGCCGGTCCCATGGACGAAGCCTTTCAGGACCTTGCGAACGAGCTACTCGTGGACCAGGGTAATGACTCGGTTACAACGCCTGCTTGGTACCCGACGGACGAGTACGTCTGGCTCGGTGGTCGCCCGGTCATGCTCGTCCGGAGTAAGTTCAATAGCTCTTGGATTCGACAGGCAGACTTGACTGGAGACTGCACGCGCAATGCGGATCCAGCGCCATGTAGCTTCTACTTCCCAGTGACGGATGGAATCGGTAAGCCCGTCCTCATGCTCGACGCGTCACGGAATGTAACGGGCGCTGCTGACTATGACATTTTTGGCCTGCCAAATCGCGTAAGTCTCGATAAGGAGACCGCGCACCCTTATGCGAACAATACGAATATTACCCTTGCCGATTTTATTCAGCCGCTGGGCGGTACCTCGAACCCGTCAACTCAGGTGCGCGTACGAGCGGTGTTCGACCTGGTCGATACCCAGGGCCCCACTGGGAATCCGGTCGATTACTTCTACTTGAAGGACCCAGATGGCGGTACCGCGCTGACGGGCCACCTTGGAGGTCCGCACGTCGGGCAACTCTGGACGGCTTGGGTGATTCCCTCCGCTGGTCGCGTACAGGTGCCCTTCGTGTCGGATGCCACAGGCAACACGTATACTGGTGTTGCTATGGCGGGTTATGAGTACCAGCGCTTTCAAACAGGTGCTCAACCGTTTTGGACTCCACTCGGCTTTCCTGGGCAATACCGCGATGCTGAGACTGACCTCTTTCAGAACTGGAATCGTTTCTATGACCCGACTATCGGAAGATATTTGGAGTCGGAGCCCCTATCGCTTACACCGGAATACCTCAGCGCGAGTCTCGGTGGCGGCTTTAATCCTCCTGCCTACGGTTACGCCGGGAACAATCCTCTTGGGTACCAGGATCCAACAGGTAGGTGGGCGACCCCGCCCGTCGTAATACCTCTACCTCAAGCCATACCCGCCGTTGGCGCTTTCGGGCTAGGCTTTGGAATCGGCTGGGCAATTTGCAAAGCCACCGGAAACCCCTACTGCAACCCAAATACTTGGATCCCCGGTCTCGGACCGGCTGGAGGCCCTCCTGGAGCACCCAGCGGTCCGGGTCCCGGGGCGGGTTCACCTCCGGGGCCCCAACCGAGTCCAACGCCGAGTCCTGCAGGTCCGAGTGGAGGTGAAGGCGGCGGAGGAGGAGGAGGAGGAACTTGCGATAAGTGCCCGCCCTGTGTCGGGCCACTTCCGGGCCCAAGGACAGATATGAATCCACCTCCGACCCGGCGACACGGGTGTCCAGGAAGTGGGTCGCACGTTCACTATTTTGTATGGGAGCAGGTGCCACCACCTGATTGTTCGTGCTTCACTAAGGACCGGTATGCGTGCTTAGGATGAAGCACTAACCGACTTGGCTTTCACTTGTTTGCGTCGTTTCAGAGCCTCTGCGAGGAAAGACAGCGCTCCCAATGGAAGGGTATTTGCGAATAGTCGAGCCTCTGGCATGTAGCCTCCTCGCACCGGACAGCATCACGGACGTTGCCAGTACTACGTGGTGCCCACGTGGTGCTTCGCTACATCTTTTCGGTTAGATGTCGTCACTGTGAGCACGACGATGAAAATTGAAGAGCATCTGCTCGGCTTCGACGCCCGTGAAATGCTGCCGACGGCCGAGGGCTGGCCTGCGGAACGAAGGCAGTCCCTGTTGCTCGCCAACGTTCGGAAGCCCCTATCTGCCGATTCCGCGGTATGGCTCTCGTTATTCGATGATGGAATTTCTGGCATTCTTCGACCGGGGGTGCCAACGTTAATTCCGCCGAGGTGGACCGGGCCTAATGCAAGTCTATGGGATGACTTCACAAACCTAGAAGTGCATCTGGTGACTGCCAAAATCGCAATCCCGTATTGGCTGGTTGCGTTCACTTGGCACGCGGATTCCGCGTCGTTGCGGGAACCGCGAAGCTATGGTCCATATGACGAGCCAATGAGGCCTCCTGTGCGGGGACCCGACTGGATCCTTTTGGGCTTCGACGTTGGCACTGGGGGTCTGCTCAGCGGGCTCATGAACTGCGGCTTTGGAGGCGACCGCGAAAAGCTGAGTGAGGAGTGGGGTCCCCACCTGAACGATCACCACTTGTTTAAAGAACTTGAGATAGCGCTTGCCTTCCGTCCGGTTGCGAACAATGTGATTCCTGAGCATAAACCATTCTTTGTATATGGCTTGTGGCTAATCAGAAAGGCAAATGCCTTCTAGGCGGAGTCGAGTTTCCGAAGTCAATAATTATAAGTACAACTCCGATCCCGTGTTCCTCTCCCAGACTCTTTGGGGCAAGCGCCGGAGGGCGGACGCGACGCCTTATCGTCAGTCGCAAATGTTGCACAAGAGCACCTCGCGGCTTAGGAAATAGGGCAAGCCATCGACCGGCATCTTGCTTTTGGGCCACGGGCCAATTGCCTCATAAGAAATTGGCCTGTTTCGGCTTTGGATTGCATCTCGTTCGGGATCAACGTGTCGTCCAGGGAGAGCGTTCGCAGACGCGAAAGGAAACGTTCGTCGCTTGGGCACACGCCCGAAGAAGTTTCGCCGCGGCTGAGCCAGGCTCGATCGATTTGCGCCGCCGGTCAGTAAGGGGAATTTCACTCGGGCGAGTGCGAGTCCGCACCGAATGGCCGTCCGTACATTCGGACATCGCCGCGATGCGGGCGGGGAAGTAGAACGCGGCAGCGCAGGAGCGTCACCGGTGGGGTCATGTCGGGGAGCTATTTGAACGTTGGCGCCCTAGGCTAAACAAATGGTAGCCCGACGTACCGCACCGACCACGGCCCTCCTCTCAGCCCTGCTCGTTTTCCTATTGTTCCTTCCGTCCCAGGGGTGCTCGCAAAAGAGTCCTGCGCCTTCCGGCGCGGGTGCGCCGGCGGTTCAGAAGCCCTTTGGACCACTACCGGCAGGGGCTAAGGCTATTCGCACGGACTACGAGACGAACGAGGTAGCCGCGGACGTCAAATACAAGGGACATGACCTCCGCATCCCCGGCGTCGTCGAGGCCATCCGCAAGGATGCTTTCGACCACATCTTCGTGGTGCTTGATTCGGGTGAGCCCCTCCATCCGGTCGAGTGCCTCTTTGACGACAGCGAGACGGCGCAAGGGCAGCCCTGGCTCCACAGCAGGTGGTCGTCCTCCGTGGCACTGGCGGCGGGCTACACCTCGGAATGCCAGTCGTCGACAAGTGCACCGTCGAGTACGCCTATCACCCATATGCTGCGGGAGTTGCGCTGGCCGGCCAAAGCCTCTTCCTTGCGCGCTCGGCAGAGCGATGTGCGGGATGGCTATTCTACAGACACGCCCCCGGTACACCCTTAACTGCGGACGAGCTCTTGAAGACTGGGGGGCACGATGGAAAGAGTCCGACGAGGCCTCAGTTTGAGAGGGCTGCTTCTGACATAAACCAACTCATCGGAACCGCAGAGCACGACCTCGAGGCACTGAAGGTCGCACCGCTGGGATGCGAGAGTCCTATCCTGGCGGTCGTCTTGGGTGCACCGGTACCAGCGATGACGGGCCTGTTTGCCGTACCCCCCTACTAAGGGGCGCCAGGGCGCAACTGCAACAAGAGAGACCAAACGCACGAACTGAATTCGATGCCGCGCCCGCCAACGTCCACTGCCCGCAGGCCAAGAACACCTCAAATCATGTGCTGTCTATGTGCTGTTCCCCTGCGGAATCGGTCGGTTCAGGGCGGTACGAGACGGCATGGAAGGGAAGGGACTTGAATGGTCTCGCGGACTTGGCGGACAACCCGCCGAACTCGTTGGAGTATTTCCAAGCCTTGCGACAATTCAAATCCCTTTTCCCGCTCCTCGAAGACCCCGTAGTTGTTGCGGTTTTTTTCGTCGCAATTTGGACTGCCCGACGCCGTCCACATTTGCGGGGAAATTGTCGATGCGCACGGGCATCCGGTTGACCGCCGAACCGAGCTGCTCCAGGTCCACGTGCGTGCAGACCTCCTGCGTAATTCGGGGGTCGCAGTGCCGGAGCTTTCGCTACGCATCCACACCTCGGCCACAGCCGGCTTGTTGGCCATGGGGGGCACCCTAGACCCGAATCAGACCATGGCCTCGACTGTGGTCCGACCAGGCCAATCGCAGCTTGCGCCAACTCCCCAGTCCGGTCTTCGTGGATTCCATGCGCTCCTCCTAGAGCCCAGGGACTCCCGCGCACGTCGCAAAAATCTGGAACGCTCCGGTCATTTCTTGCGAAGGACCTCGGCTGGTAGGTTTCCCCGTCGTGTCTGGTTGATGATCGGGAACAGCACTACGGATAGGCCGGTCGGACTGGGCGCGAGGGGCGGGCGGTCATGAAAACCAAAGCCAAAGGCAAGACTGTCGCGAAGCTGCTCGTCGCGATGACAGGTAAGGCGAGCGCCGCGAAGGCGGCGGAGGGCGACGAGCCCGTGTTGGCCTACATCGCCACTTTGCCGCAGCCACAGCGTGGCATCGCGGAGCGCATCGATGCTCTGGCGGCGAAGACGTTGCCGGGGCTCCAGCGCGCGGTGAAGTGGGGCATGGCGTACTACGGCGTCGGCGGGGGCTGGTGCTTCTCGTCGGGGGCGTTCCTCGGCCACGTGAAGGTGATGTTCATCCGTGGCACCGAGCTCAAGCCGGAGCCGCCGGTAACTCCGATTGGGATGGGTAAGGCGACGCGGGGCGTGGAGCCCGCGTCCGTGGGCGAGCTCGACGAGCGCCAGTTGGCGTCGTGGATGAAGCAATCCGCCGCGATGCCGTTCTTTGGCGGTAAGAAGGGCTGAGGGCGGGCGCACCTGAGCCCCGGACGGGTTTGTGTTCTGAACGGGAGCGCCCAGCGCGCTGCTGCAGCACCCTCAGGCCGAGCGGCCCAGGGGCAGCCGGCGCTGGGGCTTCGGTGCGTTCGTCGACCGCGACGAGTCGGACGCTAATAGCGGCGCGTCACCTGCGTAACGGCGTTTCCGGCCCTAAGTGGGAATGAGCCAGTCATTCTTGCGGGGGCGTAGGCGCCGCAGCTCCGCGCTCGCCAGTGCGGCCGAGTTCCCGAACTCCCCTCTCGCTCTAGCAAGTGACGGTGCAGTTGGGCGTCTCGGACTTTATACGCTGGGAGGAACCGGCGAAATGAGCTGGGAGGGCACCGAACCCTCCCGGGCGAGACGCTCGCGATAGCGGAGATGGCGCCACCGCGTGAGCTCGACCAAGGGCCTCCACAGAGCATTCGTCAGCCTGTGACGAATGATCCATTTCCAGAGCCAATTTGAGCGTTTGTAGAGAAGAGACATCGCAACGTAAGGCACCACTGCCGACGATTGTCTTGGCCTGCGCGCGAGAATCGACGCTAGGCTGAAGACGCGTCGATAAATCCAGGCGTATCCGGTCTCGAGCTCCGCTGGGGTCATGTTCTTCGGCGTGAAGACGCAGTGTGCGGTGTCGTAAAGAGACCAGTCTTTGTGGAGGAGCCTCCGCTCAGCCTCCATTCTCCGAAACAACGGAGTGTTCGGGTACGGCGTTAGAATGTGAAAAGTAGCGTTCTCGAGCCTCTGCTCCTCAATCCAACGGGCAAGATTTTCGAACACCTCAGGACCGTCGTGGTCGAATCCGAGGACAAAGCTTCCATTCACCTGAATCCCATTTCGATGAAGAATCTCGATCCGTCGCGCATACTCGTCCGCTCTCGGGCTGCGCTTGCCCGCATCCCGGACATTGTCGTCGGTGAGGCTTTCGAACCCGATGAACACGCCCGTGCAACCCGCGAGCGCCATTTCGCGCACCAGGTCAGGCTCATTGGTCACGTCGAGCGTAATGGCGGCGCTCCAAATCTTCTTCAGGGGTGAGAGACTTTGGCAAAGGCGCCGGAGGTAGGCCCGATTCGAACCGAGGTTGTTGTCGATGAAGACGCCGTACGGCGCGCCGGTGGAAAGGAACTCGGATGCGACCTGTTCGGGCGAGCGCATTTGATACTTGATGCGCGTGTCGCCGGTCGCCAGGTAACAGAAATCGCACCGGTTGTGGCATCCTTGAGTCGCAATGAGCGATGCGTGGGTGAGAAATCCCCATCGAGGAAGAATGGAGCGAGCGGGCGGCGGGTCCTCCGCGTAGTTGCGGTAGATGGCTTCGTATCGCGGTTGAAGTGTTCCAGCCTCGATATCGCGCAGAATCTGAGGCCAGGTGGGCACTCCGTTTCCGATGGCTATAGCGTCGGCGTGACTTTGGACCTCGTCCGGACATGAAAGTGCGTGGAGCCCTCCGAGAATGACAGTGCATCCATGGGCCCTGAACCAGGCCGAAAGCTCATACGCCCGCCTCGCAAACGTGAGATGCACCGTGATGCCGACGACTTGTGGAAGGGGATGGACGGGCGGCGGACCCTGCAGGAGGTTCTCGTCCCAGTAGTTGACCGTCCATCCGGCCGGAGTGGCCCCAGCGATTGACGTCAAGGCCAGCGTCGGCGTGAGGACGTGCTTTCCAAAGCTGGCATTGACATCCTTTGGGTAGAACGGGTTCACGAGAAGGACGGTTCTAGAAACTGGAGTACCTTGGCTTGGAGCCGGAAGCATTGGTGCTGCCTGCATCGGATCGAACCGAGTCGGATGGAAAGACAACGGAGCCTCCTCAGGCTGGTTCTTCTACCGACGGGGCGCCCGAGGACTCGGGAGCGAAGCGCTGCCGTTTGGCCATCGCCCGCGGGAGCTCGGCCGCACTCGCGTGGCGCGCCAGCCACGCCGCCCGGGACAGGTAGCGCTTGAGGCTCTCTTCATGCGTACCGCAAGCTCGTGGAAGGCAGAGTCTGGTGAGCATGTCTACAGGCGCTAGTGCAGGAGACGCGCCAAGGCTTTCTGTTCCTGCGTGTCACCGCATGGCGCGACCCATTCGCGGCGGGCATCTGGCCACCGGCATGCCTCCGCGACCCCTGCTAGTCCCTACGCGTCGGAGAGCGTCCGCGTGCTCCTCCGCAGCACTTTGGATAGGGCACCGAGTATCACCACGAGCAGCGGCATCCCTCGGATGGCGAGGCCCGAGTCCTCATCCTCGTGGGGGATTCAACGTCAGCGTCTCTTCGGGCTCGCTCGCGCACCGCGGAGAACCTGTTCCACCAAGGCTTCGCCGTACGCTTCGGTCAACGGAGCGAACCGGAGCAGCAGCCGGAAGTAGATGGGGCCGACGATGGAATCAACCAGCAATTCGGCGTCGGTGTCTCGTCGGAACTCGCCGTTGGCCTTGGCCCGTTCCACGTCGGCGATGGCCCCCGCGCGGCGAGGGCGCATGTGCTGCTGGTAGAGGTCACGAAGGATTTCGGGCTCGCTCTGCCCTTCGGCAATGAGGTCGGCCATCACCTTGCCGAACAGCCCGTTGAAGCCCTGAATCAACAGTCGAACGCGGATGCGGAAGGCCTCCTCCGACGTTCGGGCCTCGGGTGCTTCCAGTTGACCGGCGAGGCGCTCCTGAAACATGGCCAGCACCAACGCTGCTTTGGACGGCCACCATTTGTAGAGCGTCGGCTTCCCAACCCGAGCGCGCCTCGCGACCGCTTCCATCGTCAGGTCGCGGGCGGACGTCTCCTGCAGTAGCGCGAAGACGGCGTCCATGATGGCCGCGTGGGACTCGGCCGTCTCATTGCGGGGACGGCCTGGACGGGACGTGCGACGCACGGTGTTGGAGGGTTACCGAAACGCACCGACAAGACAATTGACACCAGCGGTAGATATGATTACTGAACGTAACGACAATGTAAAGCCACCTGGAACGCGAGGAGCCCGGCATGCCGTCACAACCAACGAAGCAGAGTCCCGTCGAACCCTGGTCCACCTTGCACCCAGTGTCCCCCGAGGATGGGGCTGCTGTGGCCGCACTGCGAAAGATGGTGGAGCCGCAGAAGGGAATGCTGCAAGGAATCGCCGCTCGGCAGCCCTTCGACGACATCATGGCGCACGTGCCCTCCGCCCAAGGGGTCGTCTACGAAGCGGACACGGTCGGCGGTGTTTCGGGCTTTTGGTGCCGCCCCCCCAACGCCCGCCCCAAACAGGCACTCTTGTACCTGCACGGCGGCTGGTACGTCTGGGGCTCGGCCCGGGCCTATCGCAACTTCGTCGGGCAGTTTGCCGTCCGTGCTGGCGCTGCCGCGTTCATCCCCGACTACCGACTCGCGCCTGAGCATCCCTTCCCAGCCGCGGTGCTGGACGTGCAGGCCTGCTACCGGGGACTGGTGGAACGAGGGACGCAGCGCATTGCCCTCGTCGGCGACTCGGCCGGGGGTGGTCTGGCCCTAGCGCTCCTGTCACTCACCACCAGCGAAGCATCGGGTGGCGCCCTCCCGGTGGGGGCGGTGGCCTTGTCTCCGGTCACCGACTTGACGCTCGCCGGAGCGAGTTGGGAGAGCCGAGCCAAAGCCGAGCTGTATTTCACTCGGCCCCAGGCAGCTGCTTTGCGGGACGCCTACTTGAGTGGGCACGAGGCACAAGATCCGCGGGCGTCACCGCTTTTTGGAAGCTTCGTCGGGCTGCCGCCTATCCGCGTTCATGTGGGGGATGCGGAGTTGTTGCTCGACGACTCGCGTCGCTACGTCGAGCGGGCCGCCGCCGCAGGTGTCGATGCGAGACTCGATGTGTGGCAAGAAATGCCGCACGTTTTTCCGTCTGCGATTGGACAGTTCGCTGCGGCTGAGAAGGCGATGTCCGCCATCGGACCCTTCTTGGTGGAGCGGTTCAGGGCAGACGCCAGTTAGGTACGTCCTCACGTGCGCCCACCTTTCGGCCGCCGGGCGAAGTGGAGCGAGGAGCCGCTCCTCTGGACAGGTGCGAGAGTCGAAATCGATGTGCCGTCAAAGTCCGACGCCCCAAGCGTTATCCGGCGGTCCATAGTGAGACCAGGTGGTACGCATCTCGATGACGGGTAGCCGCGCCGCATCCCCGTCGTCAGGCTGCGTGCCCCGGCCACCTCTTCCTTCACCGCCGCCTCAGTTAGGCTCCGCCGTCAGTTGCCTCCCTGAAAGTGCTGCGGATGTCTATTCTGCTGCCCGCTTTGCCGACCTCGCTCTGCGGCAGGCAAGTCGCGGGGCGACCGAAAGTGCCTACCCGTCGTTTATCCGCGTTCGAAGGCGGGCAACATGGTCCGGATCCAAGTAGGCGCAGCGGCCACCCAAACTGAAATAGCTTGGTGCGGACGACGATTCGCGAGACAACAACTCGCAGGAGGAGTCCTAACAGATTCTCGCCAAATCGAGGCTAAGAAGATGAAAGATCAACAGCAAACGCAGCAGTCATCTGTAGTGCGAGATCAACAGATCCGGGCGGCATTGGACCAGCATTGGGCAGCATCCGATGCGAGTGACTTTGAAACGGAGCACCGCATCTATCTCGAAGACGCGGTGCTGGATTATCCCCAGTCGGGCGAGCGAACTCGCGGTCGAAGCAACATACAGAATCAACGCGCTAGTCAGCCGAACAAGAAGCGGTTTACTGTGCGACGAATGATTGGCAGCGGCGATCTTTGGGTTACCGAATTCATCCTGACCTATGACGGAAAGCCGTCCTACACCGTGAGTATCATGGAGTTTAGGGGCAACAAGGTTGCGCGGGAAACACAGTACTTCGCAGATCCATTCGTGGCTCCCGCATCGCGCGCCCAATGGGTCGAGCGGATGGATAGATAGCCTCGAAGCACGCGAGTTCGCCAACGTCGCTGCCATGCGGTTCCCTGCCCATTTACAAGACCGGAGATCAAGCCCGAGACCCGATAGATCCTGAGTGCCTCGGTCACCGGCCACATCGACCTGCACGATATGGAAGATCATCACAGGACATTCGCCGATGGAGGGGCAAAACGTGGATTGGAAACGGCTAGTCCAATTTGTGCTGTTGGGCAGCGGTGATTTAGAACAATACGCCATCCTGCTGGTACGCGTTTCGATCGGGTTGTTCTTCGCCATCTCGGGCGCAAACAAATTGTTCGTCGCCGGCGGCACGAACCCAGTTTACGAGACGCTTGTTAAGGCCAAGCTTCCGTTTCCCCGACAACTTGCTTATTTCGTCTCGGGCGTAGAGTTCGTTTGCGGATCTCTGGTGACAGTGGGGTTTCTCTCGAGCCCGGCCAGCGTTGCCTTGTTGATCGATATGATTGTCGCGACCTTCACCAATACGATCTCTACGATCCCTAAAGGACTTTCGTCCCTTAACTGGCTCGACGATTTCCTCTATCTTCCGGAAGTCCTGTATGTGCTGCTCTTTATCTGGCTGATCTGCTCTGGCCCTGGAAGGTTCAGTGTCGATTACTGGCTCGCCGACAAGGTATTGATGCAGCTCAGAAATCTATGAACCGGCTCCCCGTAGATGATCGGCGACGTCGTGGGACGGTCTGAACGAGCTGAAATTGTCTTGTGGATGATGCAGCCAAATTCTGGCATGACACCGAACGTCACGAACGCATTTACTGACTCGTTGGAGCAGAGGCATGGCGGCCTACCGGACGTCGGACACCCAGAGCTCGGCCGATCCCCGAGACCTGAAGGCTCTCTGCTGACCAGATTTTGGATGTCGCCGAGGTAGGAATGGCGCGATTGCTTTCGGTAAATGTCGGTCTGCCGCGCGACCTAACTTGGAACGGCAAGACTGTCCGAACCGCAATCTGGAAGTCGCCAGTGACGGGACGGCGAATGGTGCGCAAGCTTGATATCGATGGTGATGCGCAAGGCGATCTCACCGGTCACGGCGGAGAGCATCGCGCTGTATTTGTTTATCAGAGGGATTCTTATCACTACTGGGAACGCTTTCTCGGGCGGAAGGATTTTGTCTTCGGCCAGTTCGGAGAGAATTTCACTGTTGAGGGGCTTCCTGATGACGAGGTCTGCATTGGTGACCAGTACCGTATTGGAGACGCGACGTTTGAGGTGACGCAGCCGCGCGTGACCTGCTATCGCGTCGGCATCCGCATGAATGAACCTCGAATGCCGGCACTGCTGGTAGAACATCGACGGCCGGGGTTTTACTTTCGCGTGTTGAAGGAGGGAGAAGTTGGTGCAGGCGATGACATTGTTAAAATGAGTGACGGCCCCGAGCGAACCACTGTGGCCGTCGTCGACGGCCTTTTGTATTTGCCAGGACATTCGGTCGAGCTGCTCCAACGCGCGCTGCGGATTCCGGCACTTAGCGGGGGTTGGAAAAGTTCGCTCCAAGCAATGCTCGAACAGGACTTGAACCCGAAGACCATCGTGGGAAATCCCGGACTCGCAAATGAGGAACAGGCACCGGCATGGCCTGGTTTTCGACAGATGCGAGTTTCGAAGATCGAGAACGAAAGCGCGACTGTAACTTCTCTCACTCTGTCACCAGTCGATGGGCAGCCTCTTCCTCTCTTCCGGGCGGGTCAATTTGTGGTCTTACGCTTGCACCTTGACCCGGACAGACCGCCGGTTCTTCGCAGTTACTCGTTGTCTGATCTGCCCGTCGCTGACCATTTCCGTATCACCGTCAAGAACGAGCCGAATGGGATTGGAAGCTCATTCCTGTGCAGCCGGACGCGAGTAGGCGATGCATTGGACGTTAGTGCGCCCCGCGGAAGCTTCACTCTGCGGCCCAGCGGGGATGCCGTGGTCTTGCTCAGCGCTGGAGTCGGAGCAACGCCCGTGATGTCGATGCTGCACACACTCGTTGCCGAAAAGTCGGAACGAGAGGTCTGGTGGATCTACGGAGCGCACAATCGGGTCGACCATCCATTTGCAGACGAGTCGCGGTCATTGCTGAGACAGCTCTCTCGCGGACGCGGATATGTCGTGTACAGCAGGCCCACGGACGCTGACAAAGTTGGAGCGGACTTCGACGCTCCCGGGCATATTGACACAGCTTTGCTCGAGAGGCTTGGTGTATCACGGAGTGGTGATTTCTATCTGTGCGGGCCCTCTTCATTTTTGCGGGATATGCGCGATGGGCTCCGCACCTGGGGTGTGCTCCCGGGAAGTGTGCACACGGAGATCTTTGGTTCGCTCGAGGCGATTACCCCTGGAGTGGCGCAGGTTGAGCACACTCCTCATCAGCCAAAGGGACCGCCCGGGCTAGGCCCGCCAGTCTCATTCGCGCGTAGCGGCATAACGGCCGCGTGGGACCCGAAATGCGCGAACTTGCTCGAGCTGGCCGAAGCGTGTGACGTGCCAGTCAGGTGGTCGTGCCGCACGGGAGTCTGTCATACCTGCATGACCGGTCTGATTGCTGGCTCGATTCGTTATAAGCCCGATCCCTTGGAGATGCCCGCTGCCGGGAATGCGCTCCTATGCTGTTCCCAGCCAAACGCGGATGTTACTCTGGATCTTTGAGAGGAACGGGAAGCCCAATTATGCGCTCAGATATTGTACCCGGGGGCATTTTCCCCGACTACGAACTGCCCGATCACACGGAGACATTGCGCAAGCTCAGTGAGCTGCAGGGGGACGACCCGCTAATCCTTACTCTTGCGCGTGGCCACTATTGCCCTAAGGAGCACCAGCAGCATTTGGAACTCGCCGCCTTCTACCCGAAGATTGCGGTGGCCTACACGCAGATCGCCACGATCGCGACCGACGCTCATCACACTCTTCAGGAGTTCCGCGCGTCAGTTGGAGCGCAATGGACTTTTCTTTCGGATCCCGACCGAACGATTCAGAAGGATCTGGATATCCGAGAGTACACAGACCCAGAGAACGACCCGATGATCCCGCATACGCTCGTGCTCAAGCCAGGCCTCGTGATTCACAGCATCTATAACGGCTACTGGTTCTGGGGGCGTCCGTCGGTCATCGACCTGTGGCACGATCTCCGTGCGGTGACGAGCGAAATTCGACCCGACTGGGATCTGAGCACCCCTGGGCTTCGTGAGGCGTGGGATGCAGGTGACCTCTCCCGTTTCCACGGATGGGACAAGGAGGCCCGCACGGAAGCTGCCTCGATTGCGCGAAAGAAGTAATGCGGGCACCATCTTCCAACAAACGCGGTATTCAACGGCTCGGGAGAGGAACCATGAAGGAAGGGGAGCCGAAGGAGATCGACCGATGGACATGAAGCTCGAAATCGTGGTCGTTCCAGTCTCCGACGTCGACCGAGCGAAACGCTTCTACGAAGGCCTTGGGTGGCGTCTCGATGCCGATTTCGCTACCGGACCGGAATTCCGCGTCGTGCAATTCACGCCACCGGGCTCCGGGGCCTCGATTATTTTCGGGAAGGGCGTGACCACCTCTCCGCCGGGAACGCTCCAGGGCTTGCACCTCGTGGTGTTCGACATCGAGACGGTCCGCGCTGAGCTCGCGCGGCGTGGCGTCACGGTCTCCGAGGTCTTCCACGACGCTGGGGGCGTGTTCCATCACGCGGGCACCGCCGAGCGGGTTCCCGGGCCGAATCCGGAGCGAAAGTCCTACGCGTCCTTTGCGGCGTTTAGCGATCCCGACGGGAACGGGTGGTTGCTGCAGGAGGTTAGGCAGCGACTTCCCGGACGTGGCTCTGCTCCGCCTGCACCCTGACCGGAAGGACGGAACGATGGAACCGAATACGACCGAGCTCCTGCTAGACCTCTTGAAACGCACGGCGGCGGCGCACGGAGTCCACGAAAAGGAACTGGGCAAGCCCGACCCGGACTGGCCGCAATGGTACGCTGAGTACATGAGTCGCGCGTTGGGTGAGGCTGGGTACCGCATTAGCCGGGCCCCCGCGTGACGGCTGGAGCGCCGTCATCCGGGCCTGTGTCCGTCCCGGCAGAGGTGGCCGGAGCGCGGTGCTTAGTTCAAGGGGTAGGTGCGTACTTAGCGAAGACGTAGTCGCTCGCTTTGGCAGGCACGTGACAGGGGAAGCAGGTCTTGAGCGCAGCCTCGTCGGCAGACTTGCCATCTTTGAAATCGGCAAACCCCCAGCCACCCGTCGCGGCGTACTTCTTCGAGTCCTTGACCATAAACTGAACATTGACGGCGGACCCGATGACGAAGGATTGAGCGTCTGGGAACTCGACCGCCAGGACTTTGCGATTGTCCTCCGACGGGACACGAGTCCAATGCACTCCGGCGATGATTGCGCCGTCGGGGAACGGGAGCTTCCCCTCCTTATAAGCCTTGATCGCTATCTCATTGCCCAATTGGGCGCGCAATTGGTTCGTCTTACCCGTTACGAGTTGGTCGACGGCGATCAACTTCCAATCGCGGTACCCTGGCGGAATTGTAATGCCGAAGATCGGCGAAGCGTCACTCGTCGAGTTAGCAACCGTGGCAAGTTGTGGCCGGCTCTCTCTAGCTCCTAGTGCCACCGACTTGGTGACGTAAACAGCACAAAGAGCGATAGCAAGGCAACTGCCAATGGTGACCTGCCTGGGTTCTTAGGACCACGAGTTCTTAGAGACTTGCCTCTCGCGGTTGGTGTTGGACTGAATGCTGCTTCTGTTTGAATTCGTGCGGTGTGAGGTAGCCCAGGCTCGAGTGGGGCCGCACAGCGTTGTAGTGGCCTCGCCACGTCTCGATGAGGACGGTAGCTTCGGGCCGAGTACGAAACCACTCGAGACTGAGGCACTCGTCTCGAAGCTTGCCGTTGAAGCTCTCGTCCATCCCATTCTCCCACGGCTTTCCCGGAGCAATGTGCGCGGTGTCGATGTTGGCCGCGGCGAGCCAGCGGTGCACAGCAGCCGAAAGGAACTCCGGGCCATTGTCGGAACGCAGGTACTTCGGAGTTCCATGGAGGCTGACGAGCCGAGAGAGGACGTCGATGACGCGTCCGGAGCGGATGCTGCCGGCGACGTCGATGGCGAGGCATTCCCGCGTCCACTCGTCCACGACGGTGAGGCACTTCAGCTGCTGGCCATTGGCGCAGGCGTCGAAGACGAAGTCGTAGGCCCAGACGTGGTTTCGCCCACTCGCCGGCAGTGGCCTCGGCCTGCTTGAGGCTGCCCGTCTGCGACGGCGTCTACGAGGGACTTGGAGGCCTCCGGTGCGCCAGAGGCGGTAGGCCCGGTCTGCGCTCATTCGGTGGCCCTCCCGAGCGAGAAACACCTGCACCCGCCGGTAGCCGTACCGTGGGTACTGAGCTGCCAGTGCTGCCATCCTCTGTCGGACAGGCGCATCAGCTTTCTCCCTCTTCAACTCGTACCGCAGGCTCGAGCGCGCCACGCGAAGAAGCCAACAAGCTCGGCGACATGACAGGCCGCGCTTTCGCGCGAACTCCACCTGCAGTCGCCGCGCGGACGCGCTCACCATTTTTTTGCGGAAATCTCCTTCATCACCTCAATCTCGAGGTCTCTGTCGGCGAGTAGGCGTTTGAGTCGGCCATTCTCCGTCTCGAGCTGCTTCAGCCGCCGTGTGTCCTCGACGCTCATGCTGCCGAAGCGCCTGCGCCACACGTACAGCGTCTGCTCGCTCAGGCCGTGCTTCTTTGCCACCTCCGCCATCGGGGCCTGGTCGGCCTCGCGGAGAATCCGCACCATCTGCTCGTCTGTGAATCTGCTTTTGCGCACAGCGCCCTCCGGGCTCGCCGGAGAGGCATCGTCTCACGCTTCAACTGGTCCGAAAAACCCCGGGCAGGTCAATGGCACCCCAGTGTTTGAGAATGCGTGCCGAAACGCGGACCATGGGAGTCTCCTCTTGATTGGTGCGGTGACGAGTGCGGGACTTATCGAAAAAAGTTCTTGTTCATCCTTCCCGAGATTGACTGTGGCTGCTGAACCAGGCGAGGGCACGTGCGGTGTATTGGCCGACCTCGATTAGGTAGCCGTCGGGAGCACGCATGTAGCAGCGCCATTCCCAGCCTTGATTGTCTAACGGCTCGGTAAGAAAGGACGCGCCTTTGGCGGCCCATTGGCGGTAGCAGCCCCAGATATCGGCGACACGCAAATTAAGAAAAGAAGTCACTTTGTTCAGATCCGATGGCGTTTCCAGAAAGATCTCTGGTTTATCGGGAGTTGGGCTGCCACCAGAATTGAGAAGGATCCACGTGTTAGCGAGCTTGATGTAGCAGGGGTTGTCTGGCTTGATGACTTTTCCGCCAAGGATTCGGACGTAGAAGTCCTTCGACTTTTCCAGGTCGCTCACGGTGAAGAAGTGAGTTGCGAAGAAGCCTTCGTGTGCAATCGGGGCGTCAGAAAGATTCATGTGGCGGCTGTTGTCCTCAGATCAAGGTATGCCTGGAGGGCACAAGGTCTAAAGCAACCGTTTCCAATGGAGGCGATGCCCGGTTGGTCGCGCTCTTTCCGTGGGACGAAAAGTGATGCCGACACGGGCAGCGCGCTCGGTCTACACGGCTTTGACCTCTCGCAATCTGCCGGTGTCCACGTCGAAGATGAAACCGCGGACGGGGATGTCTTTGGCAATCCAAGGATGGGATCTGACCGTCTTGATTTGTTCTCGGGTATTCTCCTCGGGGTCCTTATAGGAGAAGAAGCGCATCGGAGCCGGCGAAGGATCCCCGGTGGAAGCACTCAGCTTCGCATTCAGAGCGGCATCTGTGAATGTCGTGAACCCGCAACCGGTATGGTTGAGAAGCAGTATCTCCTTGCTTCCGAGCACCCGCGTGGAAACGACGAGCTCACCGAGCACATCGTCTGTGACTGCAGGTCCTCCGGTTCGGATGACGTCGATGTCGGCCTGCGGCAGATCCAAGAGTCCAGGGAGATCTGAGAGGCGAGGATCCATGCAGGTCACAACTACGATCTTGGGTGCGGGAGGCTTCCCCAGGGCCGGATTGTAGCGTTTCGCATAATTGGGGTTTGCTGCGATCGCCTTATCGATAAGGCTCATCGTTTTGCTCCTGACAGGCCAACTCCACGGGACGAGTCGATGCTCTATAGCGTCGCTCGCCCGACTGACAGGACGATCACACTTCAGGTGCTTCCGCGAATCAATTGGGACATTGGTATCGCTGATACCTTGGTATTGGGCTGCTGGCGAAGAAGGGGATGCGGACGCGATTCGGATTCGAAGGCTCCGCCTCGTGGAGACCGTACCAATGCTGCGTCGGTAGACTTCGTTCTCCGCGCCAGCTGAGGGACTCACCGGGAGAGCGTTGGCGCTGCGAGTGACTCGCGGAAGCCCGAGCGTTGTTTTCGGAGTTGTCAGCGATCAGAGAATGTGCGCTCGAGCGTGGTCTAAGAACTGTAATTGCCCGACACAGCTTGGACGGGAGGGCGTGCACCTTTCTGTCATCACCAGGTTGGTCACGTCGCGACAACAAATGACGTGACGGCCAGGTTGGCAGCGAGGGCGAGAAACGAGAGGGCTCCCATGAGAGGGATGGGGGGCCGCGGCTTCTCATGCCCGCTCGTGGCCATGACTGGCATCGGAGGCATCTCAGGTGTTTCGGGTTGGCCGTGGCTTTCGGATGTTGGATGAGGCGACGCGGCGCCGGGGTCGTGCGTCGTGAGCATCCCATGCTTCAGATGGTAACGAACGAGCCACCAGTTGATCGGATAGGCGACGATAGCGCCGACCAGGAGGGCGAGCGACATGACGAACCAAAAGGCCGGCGTCCTGGGATCCGCACCCGTGCCGAGCAGCGTCCTCAGAATCATTGACGTCGGCACCATTCCCGCCATGAGGAAGTTCATCGAAAGCAACTCGGGGATGAACGTGTTTGCGAGCGATCGAGAGTACGAACCGCCGGCCATGTCGCGCATGAACAACGCTTGAAACACCGTCCAGCCGAAGCCGAAGCCGAGTGCGTACTCGAGAGCTACCTCGGCTAGGCCCGTTACACCGAGGACTCGCGCGAGCACAGCTCCCGCGAGAATCCCGACGCCATCGCCGGCGACACAATGCATCACGGATCCCAGAGTCTGCCGCCACTGCGGTGCGACGTACTGCGCGTGAGTGCCCGGTAGAGGTTCGCGGCACCCCAGGACGTAGAGGAAGGCGCCGACGACACCAGTGTATGCAGCCACAAGGACGAACCCCCACTTCAGTACGGGGGATTCTGGGGTATGGCGGATGTCGATTGCGACGAACAGTACTGCCGCGGCCGCGAGGATGAACCACAACAACATCACGCCATCGAGCATCTTGACCTCGATTGCCAACAAGGATCCCAGACGTCCGTCGTCTGGTGGTCGCATCGGTTTGAGTGTGCGTCAGTCTCGGCGCGTTGCCTACGGCTTACCGAACTGCGCAAAGGTGATCAGGTGGCCGGCAGGATCCTTCACCGTGAACTCCGTCGATCCGTAGAAGGTCCTGTGCACCGGCGCAACAAGGGGCGCGCCCTGCATTGCGTCCAGGGTCGCGTCCAGGTCGTCAACTTCGAGGAACAGGAAGGACGTGCCCCGCTCGAACGACCGCGAGACATCCACATCCTTCCTCAGACTCGCGTAACTGCCGTACATCAGTTCGATGGGGCCTTTTTGCAGGGCAGCGAACGCGAGCTTGCCGCTTTCCTCCGGTACTTCCACCGTTTTTTCAAAGTGTAGCCTGTCGACCCAGAACCGGACGGCTGCTTCAACGTCATCGGTGTAGAGGTTGGGCGTCATCCTCTTGACCGTCACCGCGGGTGCCTTCTTCTGGGTGGCGGCAAGAAGAGCGGAGGCAAGAAGGGTTGGTACCATCGCCAAAATCGTGAGCTTCATGGGAGGGCTCCTTGTTGGGCGAACTAGTCTTAGTTAGACTAGGCTTCCGAAGATGGCAAGCGAAAACCTCACCACGCCCGACCTTGTCCTTCTCAGCCTGCTGGCTGAGCGACCCATGCACGGCTACCAGGCGAACGCCTTGCTCGAGTTTCGCAAGGTCCGCGACTGGGCCGGCGTTTCACGCCCGCAGGTCTATTACTCGTTGGAGAAGCTTTCTCGGCTCGGTCTGGTGCGCGCCGACAAGAGGAGTGCCCAGAGCGGGGGGCCCGAACGCCGTGTCCTCGCAACCACTGAAGCTGGCCGGGCCGCGCTCGCGGATGCGCTCGAAGGTGAAGACTGGACGCGCGAGTTCGACCGCCCCGTGTTCCTTACCTGGCTAGCCCTCTCATGGCAGTGCCGCCCCGGAGTCGTTCAAAGGCAGCTCGATAGGCGCCGAGCGTTCCTCGAGGATGGACTCGCGCAGAAAAGGCAGGTTCTCGACGACGTTCGACGGGAAGTCGGTCACGGACATCATGAGGCAGTGTGGATGCTCGAGCTGGCGGTCGCGCAGATTGAGACTGAGCTCCGATGGCTGACGAAAGTGGATCGTGACCTTCCTAGGAGGGCGGCTGCCGCTCGGCCCGCCTATGACATGGGTGGGTAATTCATGGGGCGCTGCGCCAGAGAATTGGCTTGGCAGCCGAGGCGAAGTACGCGCCCGGCAGGTGGGTGTCGGCCCAAAGCGGCTTACTAAGGCGATGCCGACGCGTTCTGTATTCTCGTGCTTCGGTAACGAGGTGGGGCATTGATTGCTGCCCTGACGATGACCCTAGCCCTGAGCACTCTGCCGATCTCGCGATCGACCCGTTTGCCTGTGCTTTGGCGATTGGGTGAACTTGCACCGGGACAAGAGATCTCAGCCCACACTGCCACGCGCAGTACCTCTCAGATGGTGGAGATCGAGGGTCGGGTTGTCGGACCGGAGGGCGAACCGATCGCCGAGGCGCGACTCACCATCACCCTCAATGGAACGGTGGTGACGACGACGGACGCCGACCAGACTGGACGTTTTCGAACGCCCGAGATCGCGCCCGGAAAGTACACACTGGAGGTCGATGCCGTCGGCTACCTACCACGCAGCATGCCGTTGGAGGTTGATGAATCGCTTCACGATCTAAAGATCAGCCTGGGGATCCTGGGTGCAAACGCATATCGAACGGTGGTCCAGTCCACTCGAGCGCCGCTTCCCGCTCAGGATGGGACGACTGGCACCACCATCACCCGCCGGGACATCGAAGATATCCCCGGAGGAACTGCCCATCAGTTCAACGACATCATCGAAACCCAGCCCGGATTCATTCCGGATAATTACGGTGCGATCCACGTGCGCGGGAATTTTGCCGGTCTGCAACTCCGAGTCGATGGGGTCCAGCTGCCTCCTGCCATCCAGGATCGGCTCCAACAGCTTCTCGATCCGCAAATCATCCAGGAAGCGAATATCATCATCGGTGGGTTGCCGGCTGAATATGGAGAGGACGTTGCAGGCGTGATCGACGTCAAGACCCGTCATCCTCCACAGAATCTCCAGGGCGAAACACAGTTGACGTACGGCACCTACAATCACTTAGAACTGCAGGCCAACGTCGCCGGAAGCGTTGGGGCGTTTAGCGCCATCGCGGCTGGAATGATTCAGACGACTGATCGCGGACTCGATCCAGAGGCTGCGTCGCCGGTCCGTCATGATGAGCTTCACGAGGGTCGTGGCTTCCTTCGGCTGGACGACCGGATAGCGACTCGTGACAGGATCGAGCTGCTCGGCATCTATGCCGAGAGTCACTACCAAATCCCAATCGATCCAACACTCCTTCCCTTGTCGGCCGGTCCCGCCAATGCCGTTCGCGGCATGGACCAATATGGCAATAGCGCCCCAGATTTCGTTCCCTACGACTCAAATCCGACAGAGTTTGAGCGGGAGGTCTTCGGAGCCGTTTCCTACATCCACGACTTCGACGACAGAGCGCAGCTTCAGGTAACGCCATTCCTGCGTTTCCAGGAGTCCGTATTGACGTGTGACGTTGCGCACCAACTCGGCCCGAAGGCCGATCCGGGCCAGATGTGCAGTGACGTCAGCCACCGAGTCATCCAGGGCGGACTTCAGTTAAATGAGAGCTTTGGGGTCGGGGTCAACAACTTCAAAACGGGCGTTTTGATCGACGATCAGCACAGCTCCGTGGCCTATACCCAGTTCACCCGAAATGACCAGTCGCCGGTCGGAGGCGCGGACCCGTCCTTGACCCTCTCAGGGCAGGACGACATCGATACGCTTCTCGTCGGGGTCTACTTCGAGGATCGGATCGTACTTGGCAAGCTCACCCTGTTCCCCGGTGTTCGTTTCGACGCCGAACGGGCCGAACTGCAATCACCGAGGACTTCGAAATGGTTGCTCGGCCCGAGCGTTCGACTCGGGGCCGCCTATGCGTTCACCGACGAGATCGTCATTCACGCCTACGGTGGCAGGCTCTGGCAGCCGCCGTCGTTTGACGCCCCAGCCGCGGCACGAATTCTCGGGCTCGTTCCTCCAAATGCTCCGGTCCCTTTTGATCTCGTTGCCGAAGAGGACAATGTCCTAGAGATCGGCATTTCGGCACGTGTGATTCCACAGCTCACGGTCAGCCTCACCCCATGGGTACGGTTGTCTAAGTTCACGCTCGACGACAATGAGGTCGGAGATACCGCGCTGACGGCGGACTACAATTATGTCCGGGGTCGGGCTTGGGGGGCCGAACTCGGAGGGTCCGTAGTCATCGGTACGAACGTGAGAGCATTCGCGAATGTCAGCTATCAGGTCTCGCAGGGAGAAGGGATCGCCACATCGCGGTATCTCTTTAGTCCACAGCAGCTAGCCTTCACTGGCTATCAAGCCACGGACAACGCCCAACTCTTCACGGGCAATGCCGGAATCGACGTGACCGACAACGCGGGTACCACTCACCTCTCGGGTCTGCTCAATTGTGGCAGCGGTCTGCGAACTGGCCCCACCAACAACGCGACGCTCCCGCCCAGCTGCGTCTTCAACGTCAGTATCCGGCATCGACTCGACTGGTTCGGTCGTTTCAAGCCGGAGGTGGCGTTTGACGTGCGGAATCTCTTCAACGTCATCTACGCCTACCGCATTTCGACCGGGAGCCTAGCCGGAACGGCCTATGCGCCTCTGCGCGAAATCGGCGTACGACTCATCCTTCCCTTTGGGAGCTGACCGATGAAGAGCCCGAGCCTGGCACTCGCATTCAGCTTGCTGGTAGCAAGCGGTGCCTGCGGCTTCGGCTTCTATAATGACAGCGGGATTCCGGAGCCACCAACCAACTACTGGGGCTGGCAATGCGCGGATGGCACCGTGCCATTCCCGGACGCCGGCTGCCTTCCAAAGGCCTGCGACGACGCTTCGACTCCAACGCTCGACGGCGGAACTTGCGTCTGCGCGGATGGAACTGACGTGTTGCTCAGCACCTGTTCGAATGGTGGAAGCTGAGATCGCACAGGTCGCTGCCCAAGACAAGGGCATGCGAGCATTGGAGCGGCCCGCGGGCCGGTCTTGTCGTGCACTTGCGCGAGTCGGTCGCCTTTCGCTCCCGAGCAGAGAGTGCTAGTCGTGCGGGCGACGCTTCCTCAGCTGTCGCAGTAGGTACAAGACCATGACACATCAATTCGATTTCTTGCCCGACGAGCTCGACACGACGAAGGATGTCCTTGAAGCCGCGATTCGCCATGAGCGGGAAAGACTGAAAGATGAGTCATTGAGAACCAAGACGAGTCCAGAGGATCGCGTGCGCGTTGAAAGAAAGATCCGGGACCTCGAGGCTGCATTGGCCAAGCTGAACCAGGCTAACTGTGTGGGAAGTACGGCCAATCGTGAGCGCTGAAGCACAACGACTCGAGTGATTTTCGCCGGACTTCGCTGATGTTCCAATCACCGTGAGGAGAAAGGAATGATCGGGAAAGCTTTAATCGGCATTGTACTCGCGGTCTGTATTGGCATTGCTTGCCGCTGGTTCGGCATTCCACTACCAGGCCCCCCCGCCATTCTCGGGGCCATCCTTGCCGTGGCTATGGCGACTGGGTACACGGTCACGGACAGGATTCTGACGTCGTGGCACTCGCAGGTTGCGTCAACGGCTTCAGCCGCGACCAAGAGCGAGCTCGCCGCGCGTTCAAAGGATTAGCCAGTCCAAGGCGCAATAGGAACGGCGAGAAGCCGCGGTGGGCCTCTGAGAGTCGGGCTCCGAAGTCGAGATCCGCGCCGACTGCACGAGAAGCTGCGCGGACAACAAGGCGGATCGCGGACAGGAGGAGCGGTCAACCGCTCGGCCTGCGCGAACGTGCGGAAACTACCCGCTGGCTTCGTGGCACGAGACAGCGTCGGACGCCTGCCCGAAACGGCTGGACCGGTTGGTGCCGAACACATGTCCAGGCAGTGACCAAGGTGTCCATTGTGGGACACCTGGTTCAACGGGATGTGATTGCTCTGAGAGGAGGTCCTCGTGCAAAGCGAGCGACGAGTGCTCTCCTCCGATGCGCCATCGCATCCGCAAGAATTCGCAAGACCGCATAGTTTTGAAAGGCGTCCGCGCATGGGGGCAGCTCGAAAAGCCGAATCGTTACACCGGCAGACGGACGCTCTCGTGACGCAAGACGCAAACGCGTCGCGTCTTGAGTTCAAGTTGGCTTGAGCGCAGGAAGAGCGGCGCTGAAGGCGTGTCGTTCTCTGCTGATCGCGCCTTAAAACCCGCCGCTCTGAGGTTCAATTATGAAAAGCCGTCGTCTAATTCTCATTCTTGAGGCACTTGTGCTTGCGCTGGCCGTCGGACTTCCCGTCACGGCCCAGGCACGGCACCACGGCGACCCGGCGATGGTCGCCGCGCGCTCGAAGATCTTTGGCCCGGAGAATGTCAACCAGAGGAATGGAGAGGTGAATCCAAACCTCGTCATTTTCTCCTGGCTCACCAATGCGACCTTCGCACTCGCCGCGAACGGTCACGTGATGTTGCTCGATTCGTACGTCACCCGCCTGGAAATCATGCCCGGCCGCACCCCGTTCGTGATCCAAGACCTACTGGACCTGATGCCGGATGCGATCCTGCTCGGCCATGGGCACTTCGACCACGCTGACAACGCGGCCTACATCGCGCAAGAGACGGGCGCGACCATCTACGCCTCTCCAGAGACATGCGACAACATGGCGATCGACTCGAACAACAACTTTGTCGCGGGCTACACCTCGGTTCCGGCCGCTGTTTGCATTCCACTGTTGGCTCGCGGTTCTTTGCCGGGTGCGCAGATGGCAAGGATCGACCAGTTCGAGCCGGACATCCGGATCGAGGTCTTCAAGCACCTACACTCGACGAACACAGGTGTGTCCGATCCAGACGCAGTCCCGGTCGCTGCGACGGTGGCCGGCGTCTGTACGCCGACAGCGACGCATGGCAACACCTTCCCCTGCAACCTACAGGACCCGCGCGATCCGCTGCTCTTTCCCGCCGGCACGCTGCTCGAGCCAGCGTTCTTGAACATCGCCACCTCACGGCAGGGCCCAGGCGGACCGATTGCTCTGTTCTATGTCTTCACCGTCCGCGGGCTGCCGAATGACTTCAAATTCGTCTGGCACAACAGCACCGGCGACATCGTCGATAGCTGCGCCCTTCCCAACAACGATGCGGCGGACGGTGGAACACCCTGGGAGCCGCCCCAGAACACCGAAGGATGCTTCCCGGGCGTGACCGTCAACGGCAAGACGGTGGGTGCAAACCTCGCTGCGATCATGGATCACCTCGGGCCCGTCGACGTCGAAATCGGTTCGCCGGTGAGCCTCGGATACAACCAGAATGGAGAGCGCGACATCGTCAGCTACATCTCGCACATCAAGCCGAAGGTCTTCATTCCGAACCATGTGACCGCGGTCGCGGTGGAAGGCTCATCGCTAGAATGGAGGGTCGGGTTCTACGACGCGCTACGGCAGCCGTCGGGATTCACAACGAGCAGTCCACTCGGCGCCACCTACTCGGCCATTCCTGAAGCGAGCTGGCCCCAGGTCGACTGGCTTGTGGACCCGAACGACTATCTGCGGCCGCTGGTCTTCAAGCCGGCCGAGAAACGCTGGGAGAAGTAACCGAGCAGAAACAGAGGAGGGCGGGCCGCCGCGTACGAGTGGCGCGCCCTCCTCGCAGGGAATAAAGGCAGAGCGGAGGTTGCGGACTGCGAAGCTCGCGACCCTCTGAATGACGGCGCGAGAGCTGTGTTCCGAGCCGCACTCTTTCCAGGTTCTATGCGGATGATTCTTACCCTCGCTTGACGCGACGGTGATGCATTCGCGGCGAAGGGTGCTTGAAGGCGCGGGAACCCTTCGCAAAACTGGGCGCAATGACAAGAGCCGAAATGCTTCGCGTGTGCCCCGAAGAAGCTTCCCCAGCAGCTAGCATCGGCGGTCGTCCGGGCCGAGATGCGACGCGGCTGCTGAAGCCTTCCTTCTCTCAGGCTCGCTCATCGGCTTGACCGAAAAGGAAATATTTGTTCACGGAGACTGCGTAACGTACCCGTCGAACTCACAGTCCGGGCCAGCGGACCCGCCATCCGCCAATGCACCCTCCATATACACGCCAGTTGTCAACGCGCCGGTGATGTATGTCTGCAGGTCCGAGGAGAGCGCCGCGAAAGTGCCATCATACGGACCCTCGAGGTCGGATGATGTAGGGCTGTCCGAACAGGCCGTGTATTCAACGGAGAGGTAGCCCCCGTCTGCAGGAAAGGGAGTGTTGTTATTTTGCGAATTGTAGTCCGTGAGCTTTGCATGGGGATCAATGGAGTTGATTTCGAAGGTGGCACAGACAGACGTTTCGGACACATAGCAGAAGCCCGAGAGGTTGAAGGGACCCCAGGTACCCGCGTCCACCGTGTTGGACGTGGAAAAGTCCGCGCCAGCCGTAGCGACGGTTAAGCGCAGCCAGGCGGTATTCGACGGCCCCTCCGGACCCGTGGGCCCGGTATCTCCCTGCGGGCCTGTCGGACCGGCCGGGCCGGTGGAACCCGAGCACCCAACGACTATCACCCCCGCCATCAAGAGCGCAGCACTGAGAAACGGTCGCACGCACGAAGTGATCACAGTCATCATTGCCTTCCTACCTTTCAAGCTACTGCCGCCCAAAGGAGCGGAGCGCGAAGGTATTGCTGTAGAAGGCTCATCACCACGCACGGCTGGTTAATTTCACGGCACGCCAGGGTCCAGTATCGGAGATTCCAACGCTCTGACATGTAAGTATTACAGGTGCACCTTCAAATAGGGAGTGCGAGTGTTTTTCTCTCCAAAGGGGCGCATCGAATCCCAGTCACTTGCACTCGAAGAATTGCCCGACGTGCCTAGCGCCGACCTGTGCTTTGGATTGGACCGCCTTATCCCGCACCCCTCTGAAGTCGGGCCACCCTTAGTGCCGGTAATATCCGGCCGGAGAGGTGGTCATGTCGAAGGACGAGAAGGACCCGAAGGCTGAGCCGGAGGAGGTTCAGCGGTGGACGGCGAAGCGGCGAACAGCGCTCGTGGTGAGCATCATCAGGGGCGAGACGTCGCCACACCTCTGCTAGCAAATCATCCCAGTTAGCTGTAGGCGCTTCCGAAGTGTTGCGGGCGGCGGACGCATCGGAATGGTCAAACCCGGAATGCCACTCGGAGGGCGCCGCGCGAAGCGGAGGCGAGTTGTTTCGCGTATGCGAGTTGACGTCCGCCCAGTGCTTTCAGGCTCCAGCTCGTCAACGAATGCGATCCGCTAGCTCGCCGCGTATACGCACCAGTGTGCCCTCGGCCTCTGTCGGCGAGATGGCTTGAGTCGATGCTCGCAGCAGAATCAAGCGTGATGGCGAAAGCCTTCAACATTGCCATCGCCTTCGAGCGGCGAAGGAGCAGAACTTGCGAATGTTTGGAGCAAACCGGAAAACGGGAATGCAGTCCTTAGCTCTGAGACCGGCATCAAGCCCGTAGCCGAGCCGATGTGCGGAGCTGGCGTGATAGCTGGTCCGTGATGCGGCGCGCCTCGATGCCGGCCTCGCGGAGCATTCCGGTGGGGGCGACATGGAAGCCGCACAAATAGAGATGGGGCAGTGCCGTCTCGCGTCCGCTGGTGATGACCTTCCCGGAGGCGTCTACGACTCCGTCAGCAATTCCGAGGATCTCGGCCAGTTGGTTTCGGTACCCGGTGGCGAGCACGACGGCGCGATAACTCGCTTCGTCGCCATCACTGAAGCGTACGCCGCTAGAAGTGAACTCCCTGATGCCCGGCCGTACCTGGATGCCCTTGCGCCGAATGAGGGCGATCGTCCCGACGTCTATCAGTGGGACGCGGTTGCGAATGCTCAACTCAGTCATCGGCCCGGCCGAAGCCTTCCGCAATCCGAGCCGGGAGAGGTCTCCGAAGGTCATTCTGAGAAGCGGCGCAGACAATGCATCCGCGATGCGAGGAGGTAGTGAAGAGAGCGCGAGTGCCCAGGTAAGGATCGGGAGCCCCAGGAGCTCACGCGGGAGCAGGTTCACCGGGCCACGAACGACGAGGCTCGGGCGTGCCCCGTGCTCGAATAAATCGATGGCAATCTCTCCTCCCGAATTTCCGAAACCCACCACCAGCACGTCCTGACCGCGGAAGGGCTCGCCTGAGCGGTACTCTGAACTATGCAGAAGGAGCCCCTGGTAAGCGTCCATACCCGGCCATTGCGGCCGTTTCGGCTCGGCGTTGTAGCCAGTCGCGAGCACGAGTGCCCGCGCCCGGTAGTGACCAACATTCGTCGTCAGCTCCCAGGTGCCTTCGCTTGGCCGTACCTTGACCACTTCCTCCCCAAAACGAGGGGCTAGAGAGAAGGTGCGGGCATAGTCCTCAAGGTACGCGATGACCTGGTCGCGCGAAGGGTAGCGCGGGTAGGTCCGCGGCATTGGGAAGTAGGGCAGGCCCGAATGGTCGCGGTCGGTGTGCAGGTGCAGTCGATCATAGTGGCGCCGCCAGGATGGGGCGAGCACCTGCTCTTTCTCCAAGAGGAGAAAGTCGATGCCGGCCCGAGTCAAGCACGCCGCTACTGCAAGG
>Ga0302325_10001600_pt1 | contig 57269 bp, 46 predicted proteins | sample Palsa_T0_2_FD_201948 | JGI IMG/M metagenome (GOLD analysis project Ga0302325, IMG submission 201948) | Peat permafrost microbial communities from Stordalen Mire near Abisko, Sweden - Palsa_T0_2 | ecosystem: Environmental > Terrestrial > Soil > Palsa > Peat permafrost | place: Sweden: Abisko... | reverse complement strand
AGATTCACCTGGTCAACCGTCTCGCCCGCCGTTTCGCCAATGAAGGCAAGCGCATCATCACTCTCGACGACACCGGCTGCCTGTGCACCACCATGTACCGCATCAGCCCGCAGCACCTCGCCTGGGCCCTCGAAAACCTGATTGAAGGCCGCGTAGTCAACCGCATCCAGGTGCGCCCCGGCGTGAAGCACTGGGCGCGCGTTGCTCTTGACCGGATGCTGGAACTGCGGGGAACAGGGAACAGGGATTAGGGAACAGGGATCAGGGGGCGGCTATGGGGCAATCATTCAAGGATCTCGTGGTTTGGCAGCGGGCAGTTCAGATGGCACTGGAGATATATAAGCTGACCGCTGACTTTCCAGCCTCGGAAAGGTTCGGACTGACCAATCAGTTGCGACGAGCTTCCGTTTCCGTTGCAAGCAACATCGCGGAGGGTTACGGAAGGTCCACGAGAGGAGAGTACGTCCTGTTCCTCGGTCATGCAAGAGGCTCAAACTGCGAAGTTCAGACCCAACTCGTGATTTCAGAGGCACTCGGCTTTGGCTCAAAACCAATGCATCAATCGTCCCACGGCCTTTCAAGCGAGGTGAGCCGGATGATCGTCGCAATGATGAACAAGCTGCGGAAGTGACCAAAGCTTTTCTGTTCCCCGTTCCCACCTGTTCCCTGTTCCCTAATCCCTGTTCCCTGCATTTGTCGTATGCTTATATCCAGGGCATATCGATGAAAACCTTCACCCTCGACGAAGCGCAGTCTCTGCTCCCGGTGCTGGAGTCGCTGCTCAAGCGCGCCATCGAAGGCAAGCGCGACGCGGAGCAGTTCGAGTCCCAACTGACGGATGTGGCGCGGCGCGTCTCCAATGCCGGCGGCATGAGAGTGGACGTGGGCAGCGTGGCCAAACTGCGCGCGGAGATGGAGTCCCATCTACAGCGCGTCCGCGAAAGCATTGCCGAGATCGATTCCATCGGCGTGCAGGTAAAGGACCTCGACGCCGGCCTGCTCGACTTTCCCTGCAATTTCGATGGCGAGGTGGTGCTGCTCTGCTGGCGAATGGGCGAGACCGCCATCGAACACTGGCACACCGTAGAATCCGGCTTTCAGGGCCGTCAGCCAGTCGATGAGCGCTTCCGCCGCCGCACCAGCTCCGGCGGCCGGCCCAATTAAGCAATCATGATGGGTGCCCCATCTGGGAGCCCTCTGGGCACCGCGTCCTTTGCGGAATGGGTGGGAAACCACGAACCCAACCCGCCTCCCAGATGAGAATTCCCTAGTCCATGTACATCCCCGAGCAAGAAGTCCGCGCCGCCCTCACCTATGAATCCCTCATTCCGGCAATACGCCAGGCGCTGATCGACTACTCCGCCGGCCTTGTCGAGCAGCCCGCCCGCACCATTCTCCGCGCCGGCAATGCAGAGGGCTTCCGCAACGGCTGGTTCGCCGTGATGCCGGTCATCGCAGGCGATGTGATGGGTGTGAAGACGGTCACGTTCTACCCCGCCAATGCCGAGTTGGGCCTGCACACGCACATGGCCATCGTCGAACTTCTGCGCCGCTCCACCGGCGAGCCGCTCGCCATCATGGATGGCCGCCTGATTACCCAGATGCGCACCGCCGCCGTCTCCGCAGTCGCACTGGACGCGCTGGCTCCCAAACAGGCGCCCAGCCTGGGAATTCTCGGCAGCGGCGTGCAGGCTCGCTCGCACATTCAGGCATTCAGACTGGTGCGCCCCGCTCTCAGCGACATTCGCGTCTGGAGCCGCACGCCCGCCAACGCGCAACGTCTTGCAGGCGAGACCGGCGCACGCTTCGTAGCCATTGAAGAAGCTGCCGCGGCAGACGTGGTGCTGACGGTAACGGCCTCGCCATCTCCGGTGCTCGAAGGCCGCTGGCTCCAGCCCCATGCCCTGGTGCTGGCTGTCGGCGCAACTGGCGCAGTCCTCCGCGAACTGGACGATGACGCAATGCAGTCGAGCTTCGTGGTAGCCGAGTCCCGCTCCTGTGCCGAGCGCGAGTCTGGAGACGTCCGTCTCTCCGGCGTCAAGGTCCAGGCCGAAATCGGCGAAATCCTCTCCGGCTCCGCTGCCGCGCCTGTCGACCGCCGCATCGTCTTCAAATCCGTAGGCATGGCCATTGAAGACCTCACCGCGGCGCGACTCGTCTGGCAGGCACGGCAGACGCCAACGAAATGAGCGAACACTGGCCGCACTGCGTCTAAGCCTTAGGCCCTGCGCCGGCGCTTCGCATCCAATTTCAGGCAGAGGACCGATAGTGCGTCCGAGCGGCACTCTGTAAGCTAAATCTGGGCGGGCGATGAGTTTGCCTTTCAATAAGGAGCGGCAATGAAACCTGGACAGTGGGCAAAGCTGTTGTTTGTGGCGGCCCCGCTCCTGATCGGCTTTGGGGCCGGATGCGGCGATTTCTGGCAGGCGCCAACCACCACCACCACCGGCACATGCACCACCAACTGCACCACCGCCAGCAGCAACAATTTTTATATTCTCGATGGCGGCACCAGCCCCGGCATTGTCGGCAACTCGATCGTCAGTGGCACGCTGACCGCTATCTCCGGCAGTTCATGGCCGATCCAGGGGCTACCGTATTCCATGTCCATCGATCCGGCAGGGAATTTCCTCATTGTAAGCAGCACTTCCGGAGTCTTCTCATTTCCCATCACCAATGGCACGTTGGGAACGGCCGTGACAGTGAGCACGGATCAGGCCGCAGCCGTTCAGGTGGATACGACCAGTTCATGGCTCATCGAGGCCATAGCCGGCACCGGCGGAGTCACCATGGGCGCCATCCCCATTGACCCCACGACAGGCGCCGGCACTGGCACCGAACTGAATGTATCGCTCTCGGTGACCAACGCCGATTTGCAGAGCAACCAGATGGCGATTTCGGGGGATGACGACAATGTCTTCGTCGCGCTCGGCACGGGGGGCACCGTCATTGTCCCGTTTAACGCCGCCGCGGCCACCGGGACAAACCCGTTCGGCTCCAAGTACACCACTATTGGCGTGGCCAACACAGGCGGTTCGGCACTCTCCGTGGCCGTAGATCCCGGCGCCACTCCGCGTCTGTTCTACGTTGGCGAAGTGCTGGGAGATACAGCCGGAACTTCAGGCGGATTGCGCATTTTCAACTACAGTTCGCTGGGCGGCACCCTCACTCAGGCTACGGGCTCGCCCATCGCCAGCGGCGGGCTCGCGCCCAACTTCGTTCTGCCCGCCTCCACAGGCAACTATGTGTACGTTGCCAATGGACAAGGGACAAGCGCCGGCAACATCGCGGGATTTACCATCACCGCCAGCAGCGCCACACCTGCTGTGTACACCATAGCCACCGACACCACCACCGCAGCCGGCGAACAACCGCTCGGCATGGCTGAGGATTCAACAAACACGTTTGTCTTCGAGGTGGGTTCAGCGGGCAGCCCGTACTTCGATGCCTTCACCTTTGACTCCACCGTCCTCGGCCAGCTCGATTCGCAGATCACTTCTACCACGGAAGGAAACGCGGTAGCGATCGTGGCGGCGCCGCAATAAAGCAGGGAACAGGGATCAGGGATCAGTTTCTGCCGGAGGAACAGAAGCCGCCGATAATTGTGCCTTGGGCTTCTCCGTCTGACCCCTAAACCCTGACCCCTAACCCCTGTACTTCACTACATTGGCGGCATTCCAGTGCAGGCCAACTGCACGGCTGCTGCGCCGCTCAGCGCTGTCTGCAGCATGTAGGCGGTGGTGCCCGAACTCGACGAGAGAAACGGCGCGAGCGCGGCCGCCGCGGAGTTCATGCCGTTGTAGACGGTCTGCAGCGTGTCGGTTGACTCGTAGCAAACATCGTCGGATGGCAGAATGGTGACGCCATTGAAGGTAGGTGGGGGAGGGATGGCGCGGGCCAGAGTGCGATGTTCTGCTTCCACGCCCAGAATTGCGGCAGAAATCTTGGCGAATGCGGCAAGGTTGGCGGGCGTATAGGCTGTGCCGGTCGCGTCCATCTGGGTCGAGCTGTAGGGGGCAACATTGCCCAGCATCAGGCTGAACTCCTCCACCGCCGTCATGTAAGCGGCGATGAAGGCCGTTTCCAGTGCAATGATGATCGGGAAGAAGTTGGTCAAATTGTCAAAGGTGCCGGTAGGGAAGTAGAAGGTCTGCACCGGGTCGTTTGTCGATGCAGTAATGTTCAATTGCGTGCGCAGCAGGCTGGCGTGGCTCATCTCCTCGGCCAGCGCTCCGCGCAGGTAGCCCACGTTGGCCACGCTGCCGTTTGCGGTCACATTGGTGGCCGACCCGCCGGTTCCAGACAGGTTGGGATCCTGAATCACGCCGCCCACCAGCGCGTTGTAATACATGGTGATGGCAAGATCTTCGGCAATCAGCGCGGCTGTGAAGATCTGCTGGGCCGTGTCGGTGGTCGATCCTGACATTTGAGCAGAGGCCATGGAATTCGACCCGCATCCGGTCACCATTGCGGTGCCCGCCACGGCGCCAGCCGCACCCAGTCCGGTGAGAAACCGGCGGCGATTCATGGCTTGTTGAAGTTGTTTGAACGTTTCAGCGGATGGTTGCGAAGATCCAAATGGAATGACCGACAGATTTTTACGGGGAAACAGCATGAGTGTCCTCCTGATGCAAATACGCTTATGCTTCGCAATCGGATTGGCACGCGCGAGAAAAACTTCCGATCGCGGAAACTGATAATTGAGCGGTGACGCCTGTCGTCTGAAATCTGTTCCCTGCGATCGTTTGAGTGCTATCCTCATGGAGAACGCCACTGGCTGTGCTCACGAGATCCCCTATCTCATTCATCCATTGCGCGAAGCGCCGCGGAGCCTCTGCGCCCCCGCTGCTTTTGCTGGGTGTGCTCGTGCTTCCTTGCGCGTGCACCCGCTTCCATAAGGAACAGCACGAGACGGTGTACGTCTCCGCTCGCCAGATGTACCTCCACGATCGAGTGGCCGCGGTCTCGAATCGCGTGGCGGAAGTGGTTAACGGCCAGCAGCTGGAAGTGCTGGAACGCGGCCGCCGGTTCGTGAAAGTCAAGACCCAGAAAAACGAGATTGGCTGGATCGAAGATCATGCCGTGATTGACGCCAAGGCCTACGACGCATTCGCGCAGCTCGCCAGCCGGCATCAGAAGGACCCCGTAGTGGCCACTGCCACGGTGCGCGACGACATCTACCTGCACAATCTCCCCGGTCGCGAGACGGATCATTTTTATCTGCTTCCCGCCAACACCAAGGTGCAGCTTCTGGCCCGCGCGTCGGTTCCCAAGGTGCCGGCTGCATCCACCCCGGCGTCCAAATTCAACGCGCCTGGCTCTCAGCCTGCAAAGGGTCCCGACGCTAAAGCCACATCGGCCAAGCCTGCCGCGACCGTCCCCAAGCCGGCACCCACGCCCGATGATCTTCCGGGGGTGGTCATGGAAGACTGGTGGCTGGTGCGCGATGCCCAGGGTCACGCCGGCTGGCTGCTCGCCGGGCGGGTGGACGTGGAGGTGCCGGACGAAGTAGCCCAGTATGCCGAAGGCCAGCGCATGGTGGGCGCTTACGTGCTCACCAAAATTGAGGACGACGATTCAAATGCGGCCGACCACCAGGTTCCCGAATATGTGACCGTCCTGAGCCCGCCCAAAGCTGGATTGTCCTTCGACTTCGACCAGGTGCGGGTTTTTACGTGGAGCCTGAAGCACCACCGCTACGAGACAGCGTTCCGGCTCCATCCCATCCAGGGATATCTGCCGGTAAAAGTCGGCTCGCAGACCGACTCAAAAGGCGCCGTGCCCACCTTCAGCTTCCAGATCGCCGGCGGCCAGGACATGGCTGTCAACGCCGCCAGCGGAATCACGCGTCCGGCCGCCATGCGCACCATCAACTACGAGATGCTGGATACCTCAGTAAAACGCATCGGCCCGGACATGGGGCCGATTCCCGTCGGGCACCTCGAAGGGGAAAAGCCGAAAGCCGCTAAAGCAGGAAAACCGGGGAAGAAGCAAAAGTAAGCACTTGCTGATCAATCAAAGGAGAGGCGACGCCATGAAAAAGAAAATGGTTAGGTACACGCTGGTATCGTTGCCGCCACTGACCGGCGCGCAGCGCGCAAATCTGAAAGCATTGGCAGCGCGTCCGGAGAGCGCGATAGACACCAGCGACATTCCTGTCCTGACCGACGGCGAATGGGCAAAGACCAAGCGGGTGCGCGGGCATCTGTATCGCCCCATCAAGCGCCTTGTCACCGCACGGCTCAACGGAGATGTTCTGGAATGGCTGAAGTCTCATGGCAGGGGCTATCAATCGCGCATGAACGCCATTCTCAGACGCGAAATGCTGTCGTCCTGCAAGTCGGCCGCGGCAAAATAAATTGGGCGTCGGCAAGAATAAATGCGATACCTGGGCCCGCACGAACTCCGTCCTTTACCCTCGCCGCCGCAGCTCCAGTTCCACCACCCGCATCATCTCAGCTTCCGGCGCCGGTTTGCCGGTCCATATCTCGAACTGCCGCGCGCCCTGCTGCACAAACATTTCCAGGCCCGTCACCACGGGAATTCCGCGCGCCCGCGCCAGCTTCAGCAGCGGCGTCTCCAACGGGGTGTAAACCATATCGAAGACCAGCCCCGCGTTCAGTTCGTTTGCCTTCAGCGGCAACGCCTCTTTCGACCCAGTCATCCCGCACGGCGTCGAGTTGATCAGCACGTCGAAGTGGCTCTTGGCCAGCAACTCGTGCTTCAGGGACTTGGCTTTGGCTTGCTTCGCCAGCGCAACAGCCTTCTCATGAGTGCGGTTGACGATAAAGACTTCCGCTTCCTGTGCGACTAGCCCGAAGACGGCAGCCCGCGCCGCGCCTCCCGCACCCAAAACGGCAACGCGCGCTCCTTTCAGCCGCATGCGCCGCTCCAGCGGTCTCACCACGCCGTCCACATCGGTATTGAAGCCCACAATCTTCCCATCCGCGCTGACTCGCAGAGTATTGCAGGCGCCGATCTTCCTGGTCAGCGGCGCCGAGCCGGCAAGAACGGGATTGTCCAGGTGAGGCAGAATCTCCTGCTTCAGCGGCATGGTCACGGCCACGCCGGCCAGCGGAAGCTCGCGCACCACCTTAAGCAGGTCTCCCAAAGCGCGTACCTTCAGCGGCAGCAGCACCGCGTTGACGTTTTCCTTCCGGAATGCCGTGTTCTGCATCAGCGGCGAGAGCGAGTGGGAGATAGGATTGCCTGCCACGCCAAACAGGCGAGTGGCGCGATCCAATTGGTCAATGCGATAGAGTTCCCGCATTTCCTGCGAAGTCACTTGTCCCGGCGCCGTCTCCGCGCCGTTAGAAAACGATGCGAAGGTGAATGCCGCTCCTGCTCGGGGACTCAGCACGCGGCTCACCAGTCCCTCCTCGCCCATGGCGATGCCGATCACTTGCGCGGAGAGCGATCGCTCCTCAATCAGCCGCAGCATGGCAAGGTTGTCGGCCAGGGTCTTCGCAGTCGAAACCACCTTCACGAAATCCGGCGCAAAGGTCTCAATCCGCGCCGCCGCCTGTTCCAGTCCTTTGGTACGCGAGAAATCGTGGAAGCTTACCAACAGTGCCGCGCCTGCCGCCCGAAGCCCATCGCGAAACCTGGCCAGTTGCGACGGCTTTGCCGCCTCGGCCGATTCGACTTCGAGATCAACAATCTGGCAGCCGGACTCGGCGGCATTTAGGAGGATCTCCAACTCCGCGGCCAAGGCCCCCGAGAAGTTGCCTCCAAACTGCTTGCGCCGGCAGGTGGCAACCGCGATCACGTCCCGATTAGCGGCCAGGAATTCCTTCACCTTTGGCAGCGCCGCAGCCGGTTTGGCCAGGGAATCCAGGCGGAATTCCAGGAACCTCGAGTCGGCCAGCGCCGCCGCGGCCCGCTCCATCATTTCCGCCGGGGAGCTGGCCTGAATTGCCACGCACAGCCTGGGTACCCGCAGCCGGGGGCCGGCAATCGCGGGAGCGGGAGGGGGCGTGCTGGGCGCAGAGCGAGGCATGGGAATCAATTGACGCATCTTAGATGGGTTGCCGCCGGGATGCAACATGGGAATGCTGGTTTTGTTCCTCCGCGTTCCATGAGCGCGAACCCGCCTCGCTGTGGCAACCTAGATATTTGGAGGAATTCGCCCATCATGCCTGCTGAAATCCCTGCCGAAATTGCCGCCACAGAAGACCGTCACGCCTGGGAGGCAGGCGCCGCAGCCTCCGCGCCCGCGCTCACCGCCTGGGTAAGCGCCCGGCTGGCCGCGCATGAGGCCGCCCTGGCCGCTCTGCTTGCCGTTGACACCCCGCGCACGCCGGAAAACTCGTTGCGGCTCTATGACGAAGCAATTGAACAGCTTACACTAGCCGGAGCGCAGGCCGGCGTGCTCAACTCCGTGGCCGCCGACAAGGCCGTCCGCGACCAGGCGCAGGAGGAAGCACAACGGGTATCTATGGCGGGCTCAGCACTGAGCCTCAATCGCGCCGTCTACGATGCGCTGGTGGCAATTAATCTCGAAGGCGCCACCCCCGCAACCAGGCATTTTGTCGAGCGCACCCTGCTCGGCTATCGCCTGGCAGGCGTCGACAAGGACCAGGCCACGCGCGACCACCTGCAATCCCTCCACGAAAAGGCTACGCGGCTCTCGCTCGAGTTCAGCCGCAACATCCAGGAGGGCGGGAAGACCATTGAGGCGACGGAGGCGGAAATGGACGGACTGCCTCCCGACTACCTCGCACGCCATCAACCCGGCGAAAACGGCGTGATCACCCTAACCACCGACCAGCCCGATGTGCAGCCGGTGATAACCTTTGCCTCCAGCGCTGCGTTGCGAGAGCGCATGTTTCTGGCCTACAACACCCGCGCATATCCGGTAAACCAGCAAATCCTGCTCGACCTGCTCGCCGTCCGCCAGGAGATTGCGACAGTGCTTGGCTTCCGCAGTTGGGCCGACCTGGCTACCGCCGACCAGATGATGGAGTCGGCAGCCAACGTCCGCAAATTTCTGGCCAAGCTCAATGCTGCCAGCCTCGACGGCGCGCGCCGTGAGCACGAGCTGATCGTCAATTTCGCCCGCACCCGCCAGCCGGAATTGACCGCCATCGACGTTACCAGTCGAGGCTATTGGTACGAGCAATTCCGCCGCTCCGCTTTCGACTTCGACTCGCAGTCCGTGCGGCCCTATTTCCCGTATGCGCCGGTGGAGACAGGGGTGCTTGAGACCGCGGCGCGGCTGTTCAAGGTCGAGTTCCGACGGTCGGATGCCGCGGCCTGGCACGCGGATGTTTCCGTCTTCGACGTCTTCGATTCTGGGAAGCGCGTCGGCCGATTCTATCTCGACATGCACCCTCGCGATGGCAAGGACAAGTGGTTTTCCGCCGCGCCCATCGTCACCGGCGTTCGCGGACGCGCGCTGCCTGAGGCCGCGCTCATCTGCAACTTCCCGCAGGACGATGAAAACGATCCAGGCCTGCTGCAATACAGCGATGTCGTCACCTTCTTCCACGAATTCGGCCACCTGATGCACGCCATTCTGGGCGGCCAGACGGAGTGGGCCGGACTCTCCGGCTTTGCGACGGAGGGCGACTTCATCGAAGTCCCATCGCAGATGCTGGAGGAATTCTTCCGCGACGAAAAGCTGCTCCAGGCCTTTGCCAAGCACTACCAGACCGGGGAAATCCTCCCCTCTGAAACCATCCGCAAGATGAAGCTGGCCGGTGCCTTTGGCCGCGCCGACTGGGTGCGTTCGCAGCTTTACTACACCACCCTCTCGCTCGACCTGCACGATCAGGACCCCGCCGGCCTCGACCTCGACGAAATCACCAGGCGCCTTTACCAAAGCCTGCAGCCCTGGACCTGGTTCGAAGGCAACCGCATGTATGCGAGCTTCGGTCATCTCACCGGCTACTCGTCGAACTACTACACCTATGCCTTCGACAAGGTCATCGCGCTCGACTTCTTTGCCCAGTTCGATCCCGCCGATCTGCTCGGCTGCGACGCCGGAAGCCGCTACCGCAAAGCTGTGCTGGAGCAGGGAGGGTCCAAGCCCGGCCGCCAGATGGTGCGCGATTTCCTGGGCCGCGACGAAGAGTTTTCCGCGTTTTCAGAATGGTTGAATGAGGAGTTTGAAGGGGAAGTCGTGGGAGCATTTCGATGACCGCATCCGATTTTCGCCGCATCGCGCTCAGCTTTGAAGGCGCGGAAGAAGGCTCGCACATGGGCGCAGCCGATTTTCGCGTCGGCGGCCACATCTTCGCCACGCTCGCCTCAGTCAAGGAGGGCTACGGCAACCTGATGATTGCCCTGGAACATCAGACCGCCTTCATCGCCGAGCGCCCCGACCTTTTTCTTCCCGTTCATGGCGGCTGGGGCAGGAATGGCGTCACCCACATCCGGTTGGCCGCCACAGATGAGGACACACTCACCGGCGCATTACATACGGCCTGGAACCTCCGTGTCGAGAAGAACCGCAAGGGCGGCAAGAAGAGCAGCGATTCGTCCAGGCGCAAGCCATCGACGAAAAGCAAATCGGCGCAGCCCAGGTAATCCGCATCCAGATCAATCCGCATCCAATTTCCTCGGTGGCCCATCTACGGGCTCAGGGCCGATTGGCCAAAGGAGAAAAGCATGAAGGTCGGAGTTCTCGGATCAGGCGAAGTGGCGCAGACATTGGCGACCGGATTTCTCAAGCATGGCCATCAGGTCAAAATCGGAAGCCGGACGCCGGACAAGCTGGCAGATTGGGCGACGCAGAATCCTACAGGTTCCACCGGCACATTCGCTGAAGCAGCCGCGTTTGGCGACCTGCTCGTTCTTGCCGTCAAGGGCTCGGCCGCCGCGGACGCTCTTTGTCTGGCGGGTGAGGAGCACCTGGCCGGCAAGGGAGTGGTTGACACGTGCAATCCCATTGCCGATGGGCCTCCGGTAAAGGGCGTTCTGCCATTCTTTACTACTTACAACGAATCGCTCATGGAGCAATTGCAGCGCGAGTTTCCCGGTGCGAGATTTGTGAAAGCATTCAATTCCGTGGGCGCCCCCTTCATGGTGAACCCGCAGTTTCCCGGCGGTAAACCCACCATGTTCATCTGCGGCAACGGTGAGTCCGTAAAGAAGCAGGTGAACGAGATCCTCGACCAGTTTGGCTGGGAAACCGCGGACATGGGTGCAGCGGAGGCGGCGCGCGCCATCGAGCCTCTCTGCATGCTGTGGTGCATCCCCGGCTTACTATCGAACCAATGGACGCACGCCTTCAAATTGCTCAAGCTGTGACTCGCCCAGGATTGCCCCCCAAAATTCTGTCAAGCAAAATACTTTTATCCCGCTTCGTTCCGGCGTTCGTCACCACGGACTTACACACGCTGAATCACTCACTTGGCCCTCTCCCTCTTTCGCAGATTTTCTTCGCTCCGTTTTGCATTTGATTTCCACCCAAAAGCGCACAATGGAATTGGAAAGGATGAGCGGGCAACCGCACTCCGAAAACTCAGGCCATCTACCCCGCCCCGTTCTCTTGCAACCCCACCGGGTGCAGAAAACACGCGTTTTCGTCTGTGAAACTGTGGATTGTTCTCTCGATAAACCGCATCGAATCAGCCAAACCGGGCAGCAATCCGAAATAAAAAATCTCGCACCATTGCCTCAAAACCTGCCCCATCCTTCCAGCAAATGCAGCAGGACAAAACCTGCAGGGCCCAGGTTCTAAGATGATCCAATGGCAAATGTGAACGACTTCAACGGAAAATGGGCGCTAATCACCGGCGCCAGTGCAGGAATCGGTACCGCGCTCGCACGGGAACTGGCCTCCCACGGCGTCAAGCTCATCCTTACCGCGCGCCGCAAAGACCGCCTCGAAGCTCTCGCCGCAGAGTTAACAGCAAAGGGAACCGAAGTCCGCATTATCCTTGCAGACCTCAACGACCCCGCCGCGCCGCAACAGATCTATGACGCCACCGAAGGCGTCGGCCTCGCCGTAGACATTCTCATCAACAATGCAGGCCTTGGGCAGTTCGGCGTTTTCGCCGAAAGCCCTGTCGAACAGGAATTGAGCCAGGTGCGGGTTAACTGCGAATCCATGGTGCGCCTCACGCGGCTCTTCGTTCCGCGTATGGTCGAGCGCCGTCGCGGCTGGATCATGATTCTCGCCTCCACGGCCAGCTTCCAGCCGGTGCCCTACCTCAGCACCTACGCGGCCACCAAGGTATTCGATCGCTTCTTCGCACTCGGCCTCGCAGCCGAAGTGGCGCGCTTCGGCATCAAGGTCACCGCGCTTTGCCCCGGCCCCACCGAAAGCGAATTCTTCCTGGTTGCGCGTTCAGAGAACTTCATGCCGGGCGGGAAGCAGACAGCAGAAGCAGTAGCGCGAATCGGAGTGGCTGCATTGGCGCGCGGCCGGCGGACCATCGTCCCGTACTTCGGCGGCAAGGTCACCGCGTTTCTGGTGCGCTTCTTCCGGGTGAGCCTGATTACCCGCTTCATCGAAAAAGCCGCGCGCCCGAAGCCAGGAAAGCCTGATGCGGAGATCAGCTAGTGTCGCGAGTCTGAGATAAGAAACACAAAATGGGCTGTCATTCTGAGCGAAAGGGGCCCCGAACGTCTTTCAGTTCGGGGGTGGTGAGTCCGGGTCCCCGGCGACAGGTCCTCGTCGCTGGGGTGATGAGTCGAAGAATCTGCTGTTGTTCTTCGGCGAACCTAAGACTCACCACACTAGTTCAGCTCTCTAACCCAGATATTCCTGAAGCTGAGCGGCTCGCTCTTGTCTCCGTGCGCCTGCAATTTGATGGGTGCGCTGTCGTATTTCTTATAGAACGGCTTTCCGATATACAGCGTTTGCCCCAGCAGTTGAAAGTGATTCTGCACCAGCACGCCGTTGAACAACACCGTCACATACGCAGCCGTCTTCAGCGATCCGTCGTCATTGAATGTGGGCGCGGTCCACACCACGTCATACGTCTGCCACTCGCCCGGCTTGCGCGCGGGATTCACCAGCGGGATGCTCTGCTTATAGATGCTGCCGCCCATGCCGTTGACGTAGGTCGAGTTGTTGTAAGCGTCCAGCACCTGCAGCTCGTATCCGTCGTCGCCGGGTCCGGTCGAGGCGAGAAAGACGCCGCTATTGCCGCGCGCCTGGCCGCTGCCGGTAATGTTGGCCGGGATTTTGTACTCAAGGTGGAGCTGGTAATTCTTGAACTTCCGTTTGGTCTCAATGTTGCCTACGCCTGAAGCCTTCTTGACCATGAGGGTTCCATCGACAACCACCCATTGCGCCGGCGTGTGATCCTGCGCCGAGACCCATTCGTCCTCGTTCTTGCCGTCGAAGAGGATGATCGCGTCAGAGGGCGGTGCGGCGCAGGTGGCCCCCGGAGTGACGACGGTGGGCACGGGTGTCCAGATTTCGGTCTCTTCGGGTTTGGGCTTGGCTGCCTCCTGTGCAAGCAGGGCGGCGGAAACGGTGACCAGGGTTGCGAGCGTAAGGAACTGCGAGAGTCGGGTGTTCATAGTTGGACTAGAGAATACACCCGCCGAGGCGGGTGCGTCAGGCCGCATGGTCCGTTGACCGGGCCTCTATGCGTAAGCGTTGACGCTGGCGGCGCTGCCGGTGTTGCCGCTACCCGGCGCTGCGCTGGTAGGTGTGCTCGCATTGGCGCTGGAGCTTGAAGTGCCGGTCGTGCTTCCACTGCTTCCGTCTCCATAAGCGTTGTCGAGAATGCTCGTAGTCGGGTCGGTGCTGCTTGCGGACGTGTTCAGTCCGTAGGCGCTGTCGAGCATGGCGGTGGTCGGGTCGACGGGAGTGGTGGGCTGGCTGTTGGTGCTGGAAAGACTGAGCAGGTCGTCGACCCACTGCACGGTCTGCGCCACCGCCGTCTCCGCGTTGGTAATCGCCTGCGAGGGTGTTGCCTTCAAATCGCTTTGAACCGTTGCGAAAGCGGACTGCGCGTTGGTCAGATTGCCGGAACCGATTGCCGTGCCAAGAGCCGTCAAGTCCGTGGAGAATTGCGAAGCTCCCGTCGAGCTGGATGTGCTGGTTGAGCCCGAAGTGCTGGACGATCCGCTGCCAGCCGTCGAGCTCTGGTTCAGTTGCTGGTATGCATTGAAGGCCGATTGGGCCGCAGTCAGATTTCCTGACGCCAGACTCTGCTCGAGCGATTGAAATGCCTGCTGCGACGCTGAAACATTGCTCGAAGCAGAGATGTATTGGGAGAACCCCGCCGTACTGAGAGCGGCAACACTCATGGTCAACCCCGCGCGGGGAGCGACGCGCCTACCCGCATCTCAAGGTTTTCGGCAGTTTCCTGAAAACCTTTAGTCCGCATCTCTCACAGGTCGCCGAAGATTGTAGCGCCGGTCTCCAGACCGGCTGTTCTGAGGGCCTCCCGGCCCTCAGAGACTTCGCCAGACCTTGAATTCTCGCGGTGCCGCGCCGACTGTGAGAAATTCGAGTCAGTCCGCCTTGGAAGACCCGGATGACTCCGCCTTCGCACTCCCCGGCGTCGAGGTCACAACAAACGAGTTGAAGAACCTGCTTACATCCTTGTCGCGCCTGGCGCTTGCAGATGGGAAGGCCGCATTCAGCATGTAAAGCCGTGAACCGGCGTAGATCAGCCGGGAATTCATCACCCCGCCGCCGGAGTTGCGCGCCTCGAATTCCCGCCCCGGAAACCCCTGCGTAGTGTGCGATGCTTCGCTCACCAGAACGGTCTGGGTACGCGCCACCGCTCCTTCGCGCGCCATCTGCAGCGTACGGTCAGGGGCTCGATTGCTTACCCGGGCCACGGGCGGATTGTCCTCCCAGGCCACCGAAAACTGGGTGTCCGCATCAGGGTTGGAGAAGATCATATTCACTGCGTCTGCTCCGCCGCTCTCGTTGTAAGCCGGGATCTGTATCTGCTTCACGTCCGCCGGCATGTCCACTCTGAAGCCATCGGCGGAGCGGTCAAGCTTCGTCCAGACAATGGCGGGCGGGCGCGCAGCGGGCGAGGTGGGCTCGTTGCTGTCGCGGCTGTCATCGACGCCAATCGCGTGCGAACCCGCAAGCCCGAACTGCTGCCTGTGAGTACCCACATACGCGATTACTGCCAGGACGGCCCCAGCCACAACAATGGTTTGCCACCGCTTCACACCTTAGAGTGCCAATTCCGCCGCGCGTGTGCAAGATAAGGATGGTGGCTTTGTCATCGGGGAGTGCCCGATAGGTAATACACTGCACGCAGGTTACGGTGGGATGGGAATCTGGGATTCAGCGCAAAATGATCGCTCCTCGCAACCTTTTTTTCAATCCTGCATCTACCTATATAACAAGCAGAGGCTTCCCCGATTTGTTCCCTTCCACGAAGGTATCCTCCATTTCAGGCCCTTTAGGGACCTGAGTCTCCCAATCCCCCCTGGACCCCCTCCAAAAAAGCGCCTCTCAAGCGGGCCTGCCGGAAGGCAGGCCCATTGCTTTGCTGCCCGCTCTTTCTTCGATCTATCCGCCTCCAAGTAGAATCGAAGCAAGATGCGGTCATCCTCCAAGCGCGAACCGACGGTTGCTCCGACAAAACGGCAACAGTCCGGCGTAAAAAAGCCGATCCAGAACGAGTCGATCCAGGAAGTCGATGCTCTGTTCCGCATCGCCGGACTGGCTCACAACCTGCGCGGCAAGTCTGCCAGGGTCAGCCGCCGAGCCCGCTCCGTGCGAGTTGATCCCGAGGAGCTTTCCCGTCCCGCGCCTGTTCCGGCTGTCGCCTCAAACGGCGTCTATGTTTTGAAGATTCCGGCCTGGGACAAGTGGGGCACGGGGAAGGCGTCCTGGCTATGGCATGGTTTCAGCACACGTAAAGGCGGCCTCAGTCGGGCGTATTGCGCTGAGGATGCGCCTGGCGATTTGAATCTTGGATTTACGGCTGCGGACGATCGGGAAAACGTTCAGCAGAACCGCCGGCTGCTCGTCGAGGCGGTCAGCGGAGATCCGGCCACGCCTTTGGTTACCCTGCGCCAGATTCATTCCAGCGTGCTGGTTCTGGGCGCCCACGAGGACGCTTCACGCCAGAATCCCTGGAAAGGGGATGGACTCATGACCGCCGAGCCCGGCCTGCTGCTCGGCGTGCAGACGGCGGACTGCATTCCCGTCCTGGTGGCCGACCGCAAACGCCATGTGGTTGCTGCGTTCCACGCTGGATGGCGCGGCACGGTAAAGCGCATTGTCGAATCCGGCATTGGCCGCATGCGGATGGAGTTCGGCTCGCGCCCCGAAGATTTGACTGCCGCTATCGGCCCCGGCGTCGGACCCTGCTGCTATGCCGTCGGCGACGAAGTGTTCTCCAGCTTCGAGTCCCAGTTTGCCTATGCAGGCGACCTGTTCCATGAGGTCTACGACACGGATCCGGTGCGGACCAAATATCCCATGCTGTTTCTCACTCAGCGCGCCCCGGGCCACTCGAACATCGGCCCCAGCCTGCATGTGGACCTGGTCGAAGCCAATCGAAGACAATTGCTCGCTGCCGGACTCAAGCCCAGCTCAATTCACTCAACAGGCGGATGCACAAGTTGCCATCGGGAACTGTTCTTCTCGCATCGCGCCTCGCATGGGCACGCCGGCCGCATGATGAGCGTCATCGGCATCCGGCCGCGGTAGCGAGGCTTGGTCTGCTTGTGCCTCGCAGCCATCATCCGCGCTGTTTACGGCTCTTCCCAGTCCAGGGCGTACACGTCTGACGTTCCGGCATCGCGGAACAGCAATGGCGAGTCGTCGGGTGCAAGCGACAACCACCCATCGCCGAAACGACCCGTATAGACAAAATCCTTCAGGTCCGCAACCTGCTCCGTCTTGCCGTCGGCGAGGCGAATCTTGAGCACCGCACTCGCGCCTTTGGCGGTCAGGACAAAGACGTATTGGCCGTCTCTCGAAAAGTTCGGCCACGAGAAGAAGCCTTTGGCGAGCTCAGTCCATTTCTGAGTTTGAAAATCGAACAGGAGAAGCTTCGTCTCGTCCGTGTTGAACGCCACCAGATGCTTGCCGTCCGGAGACCACCGGGCCGAATAGAAGCCCTGCGATCCGGGTACTGTGGATACAGTGTGCGTGGCCAAGTCAAGAATATCGATTCCCGATGCAGCGCTCGCCGGACCACTGCCAAAGACGATCCTGCTTCCATCCGGCGACCAATTTGGGTCCCATTGTTCCCGCGGATCATCGGGGACAAGCTCTCTGAGATTTTCTCCCTGAGACGAAATTTCAAGGATTCTGTCAAGCTTATCCGGCAAAGTCTCAGCGAAGATAATCTTCTGACCGTCCGGCGACCAGCGAGGGTTCATAACGTAGCCCGGTGGATAAGTCAGTTGCAGACGCTCGCTCCCATCCGCTTTGCTGCGCCACAGGGCCCCATCCGGATAGGTAACGTAAACCACCCACTGGCGGTCTCGCGAGAAGTCAACAAATTCCGCCGAGATGCCCCCGAGGAATGGCGAGAACCTGCTGGCCTTCGGGTCGTATCGCACCAGTTCGCCGCGGAATGTGCGGCCGGTGACGAACAGCTTGTTTCCGTCTTTGCCGGGCAGCGGAAGGTTCAAAGACATGGGACTGGAAGTCAATTGAATTGGTTTAGTTCCGGAGCGAAAGAGTTTGTGCGGTTCCAGCCGTGCCCAGACTTGCCCGCGCGACTGGAATACGAAGTACTTTCCGTCGGCCGTCCAATTGCCGCAGCAGTCGGGCATCAGTGATTCTTCGGCGTCCGTAAACACGGGTCTCAACTGTGTGCCATCCACGGAGGCTTCCCAGATATTGCACCTGGCGCCAATGTCCAGCTTGCAGAAATCAAATCGCAGATGACCGCTGTCAGGCGACCACACCGGATGGGAGGTATATCCCGGGTCTCTCATCGTGGTCAGCTTTCGGGATTCGCTGCCGTCGCCCTTCGCCACATACAAGTCGTTCCCCTTGAAATAGGCCAGCATTTTGCCGTCGGGCGACCACGCGGCGGAGTTCGCGGCCGTATCAACCAATCTTCTCGGGGAACCACCCAGTACAGGCAGGCTGAGCAACGGCCCGCTGGCTGGGCTGCCGTTCCCATCGATGAGCAGAAATTCCGAGCCGTTCGGCGACAACGCCTCGGGGATCATATTGGGCGAAGGCACTGCAATTCGAATCGGTTCGCCGCCGGAGGTCGAGATTTCCCCTATGGAGTGGGATAGGACTGTCCCCAACGACAGGTAGAGTCTCGTACCGTCGGTTGCGAATATCTCCTTGGGCTGCCCGTCGTGCGTAAGCTGGACGTAGTTAGAAACTCTGGGCGCCGGCTCAGGCCGCGTCCAGAGATACGCAAGCACAGCCGCGCAGAGCACTGTTGCCACCGCCGACCCCGCGATTAGCGTCCTTCGGCGGTCCCAATTTTTCTTCTCCGGCTGATTGGCCGTCGCGCCGGACGATATTGCCGAGTCCGATAACGATTCCAGCGCAAACGCCAAATCGTGCGCTGAGTGGAAGCGCTGCTCCGGATTCTTCTCCAGACAGCGATGCACCACGCGCTGCAGACCAGGAGGCGTGTTGGGCACAACTTGCGAAATCGGCGTGGGATCGTCTTTCAAAATTGCGGTCATGGTTTCCGCTGAGGTCGGCTTGCGAAACGTCGGCTTGCCTGTCACCATCTCGTACAGAATTACCCCGAATGCAAAGATGTCAGAGCGATAGTCGGCAACCTGTCCCCGCACCTGCTCGGGCGACATGTAGCCTACGGTCCCCATCACTACGCCCGGTTCAGTGACAGCAGCCAGCGAACGGGTCTCTTCATTCTCGGACGAGGTTTCCGGCAGGGTCAGCTTGGCCAGGCCGAAGTCAAGAATCTTGATCCGTCCATCTTTGGTGAGGAACAGATTGTCCGGTTTCAGATCGCGATGAACGATGCCTTTGTCGTGCGCCGCAGCCAACCCGCGCGCAATCTGCTCGGCAGATTCAATCGCCTTGCGCACAGGCATGGCGCCGGCGCGCAGACGCTCGCGAAGAGTCTCGCCTTCCAGAAACTCGGTGACGATATAGGGCGAGCCGTCGTGCTCGCCGAAGTCGTGAATGGCCAGAATGTTGGGATGGTTCAGAGCGGCGACGGCCTGTGCCTCTTGCTGAAACCGGCGCATGCGGTCAGGATCACCGGCAAAAGCTGCCGGCAAAACCTTGAGAGCAACATCGCGGTTGAGCCGCGCATCGCGAGCGCGATACACCTCACCCATGCCGCCTGCGCCTGCAAGCGCCACGATCTCGTACGGCCCTAGTTTCGTCCCAGCAGCGAGCGTCATTGGTGCGCACGATTATATTGCATCGATGGAACGCGAAGCGGTGTTGAGCGATTTGATCGCCTTCTGGACAAATCAACTGAAGCAGAATTCGTAAGCCCTTTGTTTCAGGGGGTCGGAACGGTCATTTTTGCTTTAATCTATTTTGTTTCATTAGGATGAGACGAAAAGTGGGGAGGGGTGGGGTCGGCAGCTTCTACCTTCGAGATGAATCTGGAGGATGCATCTTCGAGCTGCCTTCCTTTCATGTCCTTTTTGATCTCCAATTCAATTGTGCGCCAACCGGGGTTAATTATGTGCAACTGTTTTGGCGGGACGGTAATTTTTTTTGCCCCCGGAGACCCGGAGATGAGGTACGGCCCTGCGGCTGTGTTTCACATGGCTATTTCTTGGAAACTGTAAATTTGTCGTCCGAGCTTTTGAATACAGAATTAGGTCAATCAAGGCAGCTAGAATGCTTGGCACAGCGTAAAGAGGCTGAATCGCGTGCGGTGCTGTTCCATCAAAGCGAGAAAGGGTTCGCCCAAATTGGGCGCCAATGAAAATCACCATTCATAAGGGCAGCCACGAAATTGGCGGAACCTGCATTCAGCTCTCATCCGGAAAAACCAGCATCCTTCTTGATGCCGGACTTCCCCTCAGCGGCGAAAGTGAGCCCGTAGACCTCTCGCGCCTTATCGTAGACGCCCTTCTGGTCAGCCATCCTCACCAGGACCACTTCGGTCTGATGGCTACACTGCCGCCCGGCACTCCGGTCTACATCGGCAGGCTGGCTCGCAGCCTGATCGATGCGCCGCTCCTGTTCGTCGGCAAAGAACGGTATGTGCTCAACTTTCACGACTTCAAGGCCTGGCAGCCGTTTACCATCGGCGACTTCACCATCACTCCCTATCTCGTAGACCACTCCGCCACCGATGCCTACGCTTTCCTCATCGAAGCCGAGGGCAAGCGCCTTTTCTACAGCGGCGATCTTCGCTCGCATGGCCGCAAGGGAAAGCTCTTCGACAATCTCTTAGAGCGGCTGCCTCGCAACATCGATGTCCTCTTCCTCGAAGGCACCATGCTGCGTCGCAGCAACGATCTCTTTCCCGACGAGACCGCGGTCGAAGACCTAATCTTCCAAACAATTCGACAGCAGAAGAATATCTCGTTTCTGCTTGCGTCCTCGCAAAACATCGACCGCATCGTCTCCGCCTATCGGGCCTGCAAACGTACCCGCAAACTCCTTGTCATCGACATCTATACCGCATGGGTGCTCGAACAACTCCGGCAAATCACAGAAAATACGCCCACCATGGATTGGCCCGAAGTGAGTGTTTTCGTCAAATACGGCTACGACGAAACGCTCAAGGCCAACCCTGACTACTTTGGAGACTTCAGAAAGCGACTCTATCGCTATCGGGTCAAGCGTGAGGAGCTACACGCGACTCCTGAAGCTTTCCTCTACTTCGGCAAAATGTCCAGCTTTCGCCTCATCAATGCGTTCAAGAGCCGCGCAGCCCCTGTCAACGTTATCTACTCACAGTGGCTCGGCTATATCGACGGGAAGCACGCCGGCCAATTCGGCAGTGACAAAATTTCCGCTTACCGAAAAGACCCAGAAGTGAACTTTATCTTCGCCCATACAAGCGGGCATGCACCATTGAAGGACCTGCAAAAACTGGCTGCGGCTTTGAAACCGAAAATGCTGGTTCCGATTCACACCGAAGATGCAGAGGGTTTCAGAAGCAAATTCGAGAATGTAACGACACTCATGGACGGAGAAGCGTTCGTTCTGAGTTAAAGAGGTGAGATATGGCTGTCAAAGAGCTTGCAAACGATAATGCCTCCGAGTTTAATAACCGCCGATGGGAAGAGGAATTGCGGGGGACAGCTTGCCTAATGCAGTGCCGATTCCCTGCGAGCAGCGAGATCGAGCTTGGTGGCACCCGCCAGCAAGCTACGATCACGATGAAAGAAAAAGGGCTCAACAAAAACATGCAGACCGACGCGGCCGCCTTCGAGTCGTGGGCATTGGCGCTCTTGCTCCACTGTGGGGTGCAATCTGTTCGGATCAGTATGGATACAGGAGCAACGCCCGAAGGACCGCACTATGAGAGATTTCTGTATCGCCTCAAGCGCTTCTCTGAGCTGTATCCCGATCGCGTAATTGCAACGTGGCCTAGCTCTCCATCGAATGCGTTGAGTTCAGAGATTAAACGATTCCTGAACCAACCGAACCCGCGCCCGAAGGTGACGGAGGATGATTCAGTGGAGCGGATGAAGGCAGCATCAGCGCCAGCGCCTTCTGAAACCGCCCTTGAACTTGCTTTGGAGATTTCAAGCGGCTTCCGAAGGCACTTTAAGCTCGAAAAGGTCATGCGCCAATGGCCGGTAGGATTGTTTAAGGAATCCGTTGCAAAAGGAAAGCAAATATTTACCGGAGGAAAGAGTGGGATTGATCTGATCGGTATCCGGAACGACACTCTGGTCCTATTCGAATTGAAGAAATCCGGCAATCAAAAAGCGGGGGCTGTCTCAGAATTGCTCTTCTATGCCAACGTTATGCGTGATGCCCTCGGGGACTCCGCTATTTTCAAGTTCGAACCCAGAGGGGCGAATGAGAACTGCACGATTAGGCCTGAGGATATCCTTCGGTGTTCCAAAATTTGTGCCGTCTTGCTGGCGCCGAAGTTTCACCCACTCATTTCAGAGCCACGCATATTTGAAGAACTGAATGAGGCAGCGATAAGACGGTTCGGCTCAGATAGACCGATCTGTTTCAAAACAACGAGTATCAGCCTGCCGCTGGGGGAACACGACGACTTCAAATTCTTCAACAGCAAATCCAACGAGTGAAAACCACATGAACGACGTTCCCTTCGCGAACGAGAAAATAGAGGAGACTCCAGGAACATGTCAGACTACAAGTTCGATCGCAATGAATTGCGAGATCGCCACGGAAGTAAAGTTGCAGTAATTGATGGGAAGTACATACGCGACCATCACGGAAGTAGGTTGGGGGAGATTGATGGTAAATACTTCAAAGATAACCATGGGACCAGATTGGGAGAATTCGATGGAAAGTACGTTCGCGATTCACATGGTTCTAGAATCGCCACTATTGATGATGTGAAGAAATCGATAGAAGGAATCGGCGGCGCATCGCTCGTTGCCATGTGGTTTTTCTTCGTTCGATAGTTATTGCGTTTGGACGCGGGGCGCTGGTCTGCGGCAGTGAGTTCCAGCATTAGGTATGAGTTTCCCAGTTCCCAGAAGAGGGGCACCCGGCCAGGAAACACAAGCACGGCAGCGGCGTCAACAAGGGCCGCTGGTGCGGCTCAACCAGCAGCGGTCGTGGATGCCCGAACAATCCCGACCACGTCCATGAGAAGTGATCGGCGACCATCGATAAAGAAGGCAATCCGGGAACCCGAGTCAGCCTCTGGTTGCCGGATTCCCTTTTGAGTCTCGTTGAGAAACGATTATGGAGGCCGAAAGGTGATTGTAAACAGCGGGCCTCTTCGCTTGCCTGAGTGGCCCGGTCAACACACATAACTCCTCAAAAGTCGGCAATTGTCCACCGACTTCCTGGGTGTGACAACGTCAGCTGCTGCCTGCGGATAGAGTCGCTCATCTGGGCGGAATTCGTGGTCGAATCGCGGGCCTTCGGCAGGGAGGCTGCAGGCTGCCCGAGCACTGAAGTTCCACGATCCGCGCGAGGACTCGGATTCAGGCCCGGCGAACGCTCAGGAAGCCTTCTTCGCTTCATCCGGGTTCACCAGGTCGCGGAGTTCCTTGGACGGCTTGAAGTAGGGGACGCGCTTGGCGGGGACTTCTACGCGCTCGCCGGTTTTGGGGTTGCGGCCAATGCGGGAGTTGCGCTGGCGGATGCGGAAGGAGCCGAAGCCGCGAATCTCGATCTTGTCTCCGCTTTGCAGGGCGCCGATGACGGAACCGAAGATAGTTTCAACAATCACTTCGCCGTCGCGCCGCGTCAGGTCTCCCAGGCTGGTTACCTTTTCCACCAGATCTGCCTTTGTCATTGTCCTCTACGCCTCCGCTCACAAGCATAACCGGATTTTACTCCGGAACGCGTCAAAAAAAAGAGTCTCTGTGGGAATTGAGCCTTTGCTCATCAATAAGATGCCGAAAAAGCTACTCTCGGCGGTTTGGCCGGGTGGGGAGCCGGAGTTGGGTTATCATGGCTGGAGTCCTTGCCCTGGATGCCGGTCTTTGTGGGCGCCCGGACACGAGACAGACGGTGGTCATCGGCTTGGCAACGTACCCCTATTACAGCATCGTTATCCCGGCCTTCAATGAGAGCGCGCGCATTCCGGCGACGCTCAAAACGGTGGTCGCCTGCGTTCGCGAGCGCGGATGGGATGCTGAAGTCATCGTAGTAAATGACGGTTCAACTGACTCGACGTCACAGATTGTTAGCGAATTTGCCGCCAGTAATCCGGAGGTGCGGCTGATTGAGAATCCGGGCAACCGCGGCAAGGGGTACAGCGTGCGGTCGGGGATATTGCAGGCGCTGGGCGAGGTGGTGATGTTCTCTGACGCAGATCTTTCCGCTCCCATTGAAGAGGCAGACCGGCTGTTTGCCGCTATTGCGGAGGGCGCGGATATCGCCATCGGTTCCAGATGGCTGGAGAAGGGGCGGCAGACGCATCGGCAGCCGCTCTACCGGCAGTTTTTCGGGCGCTGCTTCAACGCGGTGACGCGCGGCGTGATGGGCCTGCACTTCGCCGATACGCAATGCGGATTCAAGGCCTTTACGCGGGCCGCGGCGCAGACGGTGTTTCAGTTGCAGACCATTGAGCGGTGGGGATTCGATCCGGAGATTTTGTTTATCGCGCTGAAGTGCGGCTTGAAGGTAGTCGAGGTGCCGGTAAGCTGGGCGCACGACGCGCGCACCCGCATGAGCTACCTCAGAGACGGCATCCGGATGCTCGAGGATGTGGCCAAAATCCGGTGGAATGCGCTGCTGGGACGGTACGCCAAGCACACTGAACCGATCCGGCGCGCCAGCCTGGGAAAGCGGTAGCCGGTGGCGGTTGCCGCGCACGTTGATGTTGCGCGCATTGCGGCTGGGGTGGCGTTCTTTCTGCTGGTGGCGCTGCTGTTGTGGCGGCGTTGGCGGCGGAGATAGGGTGGTGCAATCGCCATCTCTCTTCGATCGCGGGATTTTCGGTGGAAGAGCCGGGAACGGGATGGTAGGGTTGTACGCAATCCCTCAGGAGGCCGATTGAACCCTTCTGCCTGTCCACGTTCCCTGCCTGCGCGCCGAATGCTTGCTGCTGCACTTTGGCTGGGCGTGGCCTGTTCCGCTTCGGGTTTGAAGGCGTTGCCCAACGCCCAGACGGTCGCATCGGCCGTTCCAATATTCGACGCCACCAACCTACGCCAGCCCACGACGCTCGGAGCCACCTGGCTGGTCAAGGCAGGAGACGACCCTGCGTATGCTCGCCCGGAATTCGATGACACTCAATGGACCCGCGTCGATCCCAGTGGAGACGTGAAGAGCATCTTTCCCAACAGCCGGCCTGAGGTCCTCTGGTACCGGCTGCATGTAAAGGTCGCGCCGGCTCAGATGGGCCTCGGTCTCGCGGAGCGGAGCCTCTCGAGCGCCTTTGAGATATTTGTCAACGGCCAACGGATCATGCAAACCGGCTCCGTGGCTCCTTTTGTGCGCTACACCCAGGACGCCCGGCTACTTGCACCAATTCCCGACGCACAGGTAGCCACGGGCTCTCTGGTGATCGCCCTGCGGGTACATGTGTCTGATAGCGAATGGAGCTCCGCCCATCCCGGACTTTACACGCCAAATCTCACCCTGGGGCTGCGACACGCAATGTGGGAACACATCTGGATCGTTGAAATTGGACAGGAAGCTTTGAATTCGATCGCTGTCCTTTCTGGACTCGGGCTTGGCTTTGTGGCTTTGGCGCTCTTTGCCGCGCAACGGCGTCAGTGGGAGTATCTGTGGATCTTCCTGCAGTTTTTCTTCGCAGCCTGCGCGTTGTCCCTGGTCCTCATTGCGGACTTTTATGATGTGCCTGTCGGCTGGACCTGGGTTCCGCAACCCTTCCGCATCCTGTGGTCCTTCTTCGTAGTCCTGATGTACTTTGCGATTCTGCGCATACGCTTTGGCTGGTGGATGCGCGCACTCACTGCGATCGGGTTCATCGCGTGGACGCTCTCCTGGATTGGACAGACGCACCTGGGCATGTCCCAGAATGCGGGGTTGATCGCCGTGATTCCATTCATCTTTCTTATTGCCGGTGTAATTCCCGTCCTGGTGATTGTGCAAATGCGGCGCGGCAACCGCGAGGCAGGCATCCTGCTGATTCCGGTGATTCTGATAAGTTTGGTTAACTATGCGGATATTCTGTTGGGGTTCCTCGGGCAATTTCCGGTCCTCCGGGGCACAGCCACTCGAGCAAGCAATCTGATCTTCAACACCAAGGCCGGGCCATTCGCCGTGAGTCTCACTTGGATCAGCGAATTGCTGTACATTCTCTCGCTCGCCATCATCATTGTCCTGCGATCCACGCGCATCAGCCGCCAGCAGGCAGTGCTTGAGGGCGAAGTCGAAGCCGCACGCGAAATTCAGCAGGTGCTCTTGCCAGAACAGGTCGAGCCTGTTCCTGGCTTTACTGTCGAATCCGCTTACGCGCCCGCACAGCAGGTCGGCGGCGACTTCTTCCAGATACTGCCTGACGGAAATGGCGGGTTGCTCGTCGTATTGGGCGATGTGGCCGGTAAGGGATTGCCCGCGGCCATGCTGGTCTCAGTACTGGTAGGAGCGATTCGCGGCGTGGCCGAGTACACAAAGGATCCAGCAGAACTACTTGCCAACCTCAACGAGCGGCTTGTTGGCCGCGGCGGAGGTGGATTTTCGACGGCGCTCGTAGCTCGCATCTCCGTTGCGGGCAGCGTCACTATCGCCAATGCCGGACACTTGTCGCCGTATCTGGACGGAAGAGAAGTGGAGTTGCCCGGTGCGTTGCCGCTCGGTGTCATGAGCGGCGTCGCATATGAAACCACTCGGTTCATTCTTGCTCCCGGTAGCCGGCTCACCTTCTACTCCGACGGTGTGATCGAAGCACAGAATCCGCAAGGCCAGCTCTTCGGCTTCGACCGCGCCAAGGCCATTTCCACGCAGCCCGCCGCCGCCATCGTCGAGGCAGCAAAGCTGTTTGGCCAGGAGGACGACATCACCGTCGTCGCCATCGAGCGCCTGATGCCCATAGCCGCGGTTGCCTGAAACTGAAACGCCGAGCGGGGACTGAATTACACTGCTCAGGTTGAATGTAGGTCAGCTTGAATATAGCCTTCAGGAGGGCCGCTTGAACGCTCTGGACTGGGTCAATGCCCGCCATCCGCGCCGGTTCGCGTGCGCCATTGCAAGCTTCATTCTTGTTTGTAGCGCGCCCGTTCTCGCCGCTCAGATCTTTGATGCCACCAATCTCCGCAAACCTGCGGATCTCGACAGCCCCTGGCTGGTGCATGCCGGGGACGACCCGTCCTACGCTCGTCCCGACTTCGACGACTCGCAATGGACTCTCTTCGACCCGCACAAACAACTCACGTCAGTTTTGAATCAGAGCCGGCCGGAGGTGGTCTGGTACCGGCTGCGCGTCAAGGTGAGCCCCGATCAAGCGGGTCCTGAGCAAGACCGCTCGGAGCTGATCCTGGATCGCCAGCGGGTCAAAGTTGCTGCGGATCAATCCGGTCTGGCGCTGCGGGAACAACTCATCTCCAGCGCGTTCGAGATTTACGTCAATGGGGAACGCGTGATCGCTTCGGGCAAAATGGCGCCCTATGTGGGATACACCGCGAACGCTCGCATTCTTGCGCCCATACCGGATCGGCTCCTGCAAACGGGTACGTTACTGATCGCCATGCGGGTCCATCTATCGAAGATCGACTGGAGCGGGCAGAACCCCGGATACTACGCCACCAATTTGACCATTGGGCAGGAGAGCACGCTTTATCGTGATGACTGGCTGACTGTTATTGGCGAAAACCTGATGGATTGGATCGATCACCTGCTCACGGTCGGTCTTGGCCTGGTTGCCCTGGTGCTCTTCGCCGCACAGCGCCGCAACAAAGAATACCTGTGGATTGCAGCCGCAGGTCTGCTTACGCTGCTGGAATTCCCGCAGCCGCTTATCTCCGACTTCGTGAACCTTCCCGTCTTTTGGCAGGCGCTTACTGCGTTGCTCCGGGTGTTTACTCCGTACGTTATGGCCAGAGTGTTCTTCTCATTCGTGCATCAGCGCGTAGGCTGGCGCTGGCGCATTTTTTTCATCTTTGCCGGCATTATGAACGCCTACACCGGCCTGCAAGGAATCCTGTTCACTGCTCCTCCAGCCCTTCAAGCACTCAGCAATCTTCCTTTCGTCGTCCTGTTTTCCGTCATCCTGCCCATCGTGCTGGCCATCCACTGGCGCCGCGGCAATCGCGAAGCAGGCATCCTGCTCATTCCCATCGGCCTGTTCAGTCTCTACATCTATGCCGAGATCAGCTTCGGCGTACTGTTCCAGATCCCCGGCTGGCACGACTTTGCGCTGCGCGGACTGAATATGATCGATCGATATCCTGCCGGTCCCATTTCCCTCTCGCTCAACAGCTTTTCGGGCATCATGTCCACACTTGCACTGGCTCTCATCATGCTTATCCGCTCCACGCGCATGAGCCGTCGGCAGGCGATTCTTGAAGGCGAGCTCGCCGCCGCGCAGCAGGTTCAGCAGGTCCTGCTTCCGGAGCAGACCGAGACGGTTCCGGGATTCGCTGTTGAAACCGTCTATCAGCCAGCCCAGCAGGTGGGTGGGGACTTCTTTCAGATTCTGCCCGACAGGAAAGGCGGGCTGCTGGCCGTTGTGGGCGACGTGGCAGGCAAGGGATTGCCCGCCGCCATGCTGGTCTCGGTGCTGGTCGGCGCCATTCGCGGGGTGGCGGAATATACGTCAGACCCTGCGGTGCTGCTGGCCAGCCTCAACGAGCGTCTTGTAGGCCGGGGCGGCGGAAGCTTCTCCACAGCATTGGTTGCCCACATCGAAGCCAACGGCCAAGTCACCATCGCCAATGCAGGCCATCTGTCGCCGTACCTGGACGGAAGAGAAGTGGAGTTGCCCGGCGCGCTCCCGCTCGGCGTCATGAGCGGCGCAACCTACGAGGCCATTGAGTTCTATCTCGCCTCAGGCAGCAAGCTGACCTTCTATTCCGACGGAGTAGTCGAGGCGCAGAATCAGCAAGGCGAACTCTTCGGCTTTGATCGCGCCAAGGCGGTTTCAACTGAGCCCGCCGCCGCCATTGTGGAAGCCGCAAAGCAGTTTGGCCAGGAGGACGACATCACCGTAGTCACCGTTGTCCGTCAAGCAGCGGTCGCGTCCGCGGCGTGAGGCCGAGGACCCTCCTCGAAGGTCCATGCGCCCGCCGGGAAACTTCTGGTGCCGCAGGAGTACCATGTTTGAGACTTGCAGCGCAGGTAGGCCGTCCATCTCGCAGGCGGCGTGTGTGCTTGCCCCAAGCCATGATTCTTGATTCCCGCAGGAGGCAATCTATGGTTCGCAAAGCGTTACTGGCAGTACTGTTCCTCACGCTCGGTTCCGTCGCAGCTCTGGCCACCGACTTCAGCGGCAAGTGGACAGCCGATGTCACCACGCCACGGGGCACGCAGACCCTTACCTTCGATTTTCATGTCGATGGCACGACGCTGACCGGCAAGATTTCGAGCCCGCGCGGAGACAGCGACATCACCGAAGGCAAGATCGATGGGGACAAGATCACGTTCACGCAGACGGTGAGCTTCAACGGCAATGATTTCAAGATGACCTACACCGGAAAAGCTGACGGCGCGACCATCAAGTTCACACGGCAGGCTGGCGATCGGCCTGCGGTCGACTTCGTCGCAACACGCCCCAAATAGCGTGGCGGCGTCCGGCTACGGCCGGATTTCGACCGGCGTTCCCACCGGAACCATGCTCCATATCTCGTCGATCTCTTCATCGGTCACGGCGATGCAGCCGAGCGTCCAATCGTAGAGCCGATGGGCCGCGCCGATCTTCTCCATCCCGTTGGGCAGGCCATGGATCATGATGGCTCCGCCGGGCGCAACACCGAGACGGGCTGCGCGCTTGCGGTCTTCGGCGTTGGGATAGGAGACATGCAGCGCGCGGTGGTAATGGCTGACATCGTTGCGGGCGTCGACCGTGTAATGGCCCTCCGGCGTTCGCCCGTCGCCCTCGCGTTGCTTTGGCGCCAGGCCGCCCTGGCCCAGCGCTACCTTGTACGTTTTGATGACCTTGCCCCCGGACAGCAACTCAAGAACATGATCCTTCTTCAGAATCAGGATCGAGTCCGCCTTTTGCGCCGCGGCCGGAGCCGGCTGCTGCGCGCCGAATCCACAGAAAGCCGGACAAGTTGCTGTGAGCGCAAGCAGGAGCGCGAATGCGCCGGGGACTTTCAAGGATTTCATGCTCCCAATTTTACCGAGCGTTGCACGACCAGTGCCGGGTCCATTGCGATTTTCAAGCCACCACGTAACTCACCGGAAGGAGAGCGAATGCGCTGCCACGACCGCCGCAATGCGCGCGGCCCAAACTTTAGAGTGCAAACTCGGTACCTGTCTGCCAATACAGACACACAAACAGCCGTCAAGTCTGAGAGAATCGTGGTTGAAAAATCAATCAATTACTTTGCAACAGGAGCTTCGGAATGAGAGTCGTTGCGGTTCCGGTATGTTGCCTTCTCGGCCTGGGTCTTCTGGTTTGCGGCTGCGGGTCGGGCAGTCAAAGCACCCCTCCACCACCTCCCGTCATCACTGTTTCACTCTCAGCGCAGCGCGCCGCTCTGGTCGTGAACCAAACGCTTACGGTGGCCGCGACGACCAATGACTCGGCGGGCGTGACCTGGAGCGCGATGAGCGGCAGCTTTTCTTCCAAGACCAGCTTGAGCGGAGCCAGCGTTACGTACACGGCGCCGAATTCTCCCGGCCCCTATTCCGTGACGGCCACCAGCGTGACCGATACCGCCAAGACCGCAACCATGATGGTTTACATCACCGACCTGGCAGGCGTTACCACCTACCACAACGACCTGGCGCGCGACGGCGTGAATAGCCAGGAATATGCGCTGACGCAGCAGACCGTGACCACGTCGGACTTCGGCAAGCTATTTTCATGTCCAACGGATGGGGCCATCTACACGCAGCCGCTTTGGATGCCCAACCTGAGCATCAACGGCGCCAGCCACAATGTCGTTTTCGTGGCCACCCAGCATGACAGCCTGTTCGCATTCGACGCCGACGCCAGCCCTTGCCAGCAGCTTTGGACGGTGAGCCTCATTGACACCAATCACGGCGCGGCAGCCGGCGAAGCACCCGTCCCTTCTGGTCCGACGGGAAACCTGGTGGGATCGGGTTATGGAGACATTACGCCTGAGGTCGGGATTACCGGAACGCCGGTGATCGATCCGTCGACCGGCACGCTTTACGTGGTTTCGAAGTCCATGAACTCGGCGGGCACCTCGTTCTACCAGCGTCTCCACGCCATCGACATTACCACCGGCAAGGAGAAGTTCAGCGGCCCGGCAAACATCGGGTCGAGCATCACCTTCCCGGGCACGGGCGATGGAGGAGCGACAGTGAGCTTCAACCCGCAGCAGCAGAATCAGCGGCCTGGCCTGGCGCTGGTCAATGGGGTGGTCTATATTGCGTGGTCGTCGCACGAGGACACATACCCCTACTACGGCTGGGTGATCGGGTTTAACGCCTCCAACCTCTCGCTTGCCAGCGTGCTCAACATCACGCCCAACGTGCTCTTTGGCGGGATATGGATGGGCGGCGGCGCGCCCTCGGCGGACTCTGCCAACCACCTCTACCTGATCACCGGGAACGCAACCTTTGACGCCAACAGCGCCACGCCGCCGAACAATGACTATGGAGACTCGTTCCTGCAGATCACGAACGGCACGGCCGTCTCGTCCTACTTCACGCCGTCAGACCAGGCGAACGACGCCTTGTACGATGCCGACTTTGGCTCGGGCGGCTCGGCCGTGGTGCTCAACCTGAACGCCGGCGCGCTGCAGCACCTGGTCATCGGCGGAGGCAAGGATGGGGGACTGTATCTTCTGAACGGCGACAGCATGGGCGGCCTGGGAGACGGGAATGCCCGGCAGACGTTCAACATTGGCGCCGGCATTTTCGCCACCGGGGCCTTCTGGAATAACAGCTACTTTATCGCTCCGGTGGGCGGTCAACTTGCCGAATACTCTTTTGACTCCACCGCCAATAAGTTCACGCCGATCGCCGCCCCGAGTCCAACATCTATCTCCGCTACCACGTACGGGTTCCCCGGCGCCACGCCATCGGTTTCAGCCACAGGCAACTCAAACGGCATCGTCTGGGCGCTTGACAACGGCCAGTACTGCACGCCGCAGTCGCCGGGATGCGGTCCGGCGGTACTGCACGCATATAGCGCCGCGTCGCTCTCTACCGAGCTTTGGAACAGCAGCCTGGTAGTCACGGACGCCGCAGGATACGCTGTCAAATTCACCGTGCCCACTATAGCCAACGGCAAGGTCTACGTCCCCACGCGCGGCAACAACATCGGCGGCGCGGAGAACTCGACATCGACTCCTGGCGAGGTGGATGTTTACGGGTTGCAGCCGAACTGAAAGCTGGTCTGCGCGTGTTCGCAGCGGCTACTTGATCGTGTAGCGCGCACCGCGTCCTTTGCCCACCTGCGCCAGATAGTGCTGCTCAGCCAGCTTCTTCACATGCACCTTGATGGTGTTGCGGTTTGCGCCGGTTGAATCCTCGATTTCCTTCACGGTGATTTCGCCGCGCGACTTTGCCAGTTCCAGAATCTGGCGGGAAAGAGCAGGCAGCGACGAGCGAAGCTCCTGCTCCTGCTTCACCTTTGCGGCCAGATTGTCTTTCTGCTTTGCCATCGTCTTCAGAAAGAACACCAGCCACGCTTCCCAGTTCTGTTTCTGCTTGCGGATGGTCTGCTGGGTGCGGCGCAGCGCAAGGTAATAGCTTTCCTTGTTTTGTTCGATTACGCTCTCCATCGAGCTATATGGAACGTAGCCATAGCCGGCCCGCAACAAGAGCAACATCGTCAGCACGCGCGAAAGCCGGCCATTGCCGTCTTTGAACGGGTGGATTGCCAGCAGAACGACAATGAAAATCCCGATCAGGATGAGTGGATGGTGGGTTTCCTCCTCGATGGACCGGTTGAACCAGTCAACGATGTCCTTCATCCACTCCGGCGTTTCAAAAGGCGTGGCGGTCTCGAACACTACGCCCAGACTCTTGCCGTCTGGTCCAAACGCTTCCACGTGGTTGGTCACCTTCTTGTATTCGCCGCGATGATCCCGATCCTTGGCGCTGTACTTGAGCAAGACGCCGTGCAACTGCTTGATGTGATTTTCAGTGGCAGCGATGGATTCGTAGCTCGAGAAGATCATCTCCATGGCGTCGGCATAGCCCGCCACTTCCTCCTCGTCGCGGCTGGCAAAGGATCTGGTCTGCAAACCGGAGAGCAGCTTTTCCACCTCAAGATCGCTGAGCCGGGCCCCCTCAATGCGCGTTGACGATCCTACGCTCTCAATCGTGGCGATGCGGCGCAGGCTGGTCAGCTTCTCGGGCGCAAGGGTCTCAATGACTTTCCAGCTCCCCTTGAACTCATCGACCTCGGCGATGAGCTTCAGGATTTCGGGTGTGATGACGATGTTTTTGATCTCGTGCATGGGTGATATCCATTTTCACCCATTTTCACCCATTTCGGCGCGGAAAGCAAATTATCCATTTATACCCATTTATAGCCGTTCTTTATCCAATTGCGAGCCGCGGGATTCGCCCGCCCAAGGGTCGAAACAATAAATGTGTATGGTGGGCGCTGCAGGATTCGAACCTGCGACTTCCACCGTGTGAAGGTGGCACTCTACCGCTGAGTTAAGCGCCCTGGAGATGGGTGGGAATCCTTGCGCAGGCAGGGCATTCCATGGGTTAGAGTAACACCAGCAGGGCTATGCGGCCAAACCCTTGTCTGCAAGCAGGGAAGCCACGAGTCTGGCATCAAATTACCTATGCGTTGGAGATCGAGATCAATCCGCCATTCCGCTGACTTGCCGCCCGATGGGGAGGCGGCGCTGCGCCCGCTGCCAGGGATTGGCGGGGTGGAACTGGCCGGCGCGGGGCTGGGTGGGACTGGCCTGGGCAGGCCCGGAATTGGCAAGGCTGGGATTGGAAAGCCGGGCGTGGGAGACGCTGGCGCGGCCCACCTTTCTGCTCGCTCCGGAGGGTCAAAACCGGGTATCGGGCCTGGGGGTCATCCGAATGGGGCGGAAAAGGGCCATTCCGGCGTTGAAAACAGGCGGGAAAGCGCACAAAGAGCGCAACCTTCCGGCGAGGATGGGGTTGAAGAAGACATGGCAACCCTGGTGCTGGACAACTCGGCCTTGGGAGCGGGACCGGCTAGACCGGACGCGCGGCCAGATCCCGGGACGAGCGTAAATGCCGCTTTGGATCCGGCCAGCGATGCAGCCATCATGCTGCGCGTGGCGGCGGGCGACGAATCCAGCTTCAACTTCCTGGTTGCGAAGTATCATCGGGCTATCATTCATTTTCTTTTTCGAATGGTGCGCAACGAGGCGGTTGCCGAAGAGATGGCGCAGGAAGTTTTCCTGCGCGTGTATCGTTCCAGGGAAAGCTACCGAGCCGAGGCTAAATTCACTACCTGGCTTTATCGGATTGCGACCAATCTGGCGGTGAATCACGCGCGGGACACCAAGCATGAGCGGTCGGCACAGACGGTTTATCTGGACGCGCCGGATGAGGAAACAGGCTCGACGCCGGATGTGGCCGACGATGAGCCGTCGGTGGAACAGAAGCTGATGCGCGATGAGCGCATGGCGGCCATTCGGTTGCATGTGATGGCGTTGCCTGAGCGGCAGCGCATGGCCGTGTTGATGCACAAGTATCAGGGGATGGATTACCGGCAGATCGGGGATGTGTTGAAGCTGAGCGAGTCGGCGACCAAGTCGCTGCTCTTTCGCGCATACCAGACGCTGCGGGACAAGTTGAAGGAGTTTGTTTAAGAGCTAAAGAGCCGGGCAACACCGGCGGGGAACTGGGAGGTAGCCATGGAAACGATGAAGCACACTTGCACTGGGATGGAATCGAAGCTGGCGGACATGCTGCTCGATCCGGACGCGGTGCCTGCCAAGGTTCGGATGCATGTGGAGCAGTGTGACCACTGCCAGGGGGAGCTTGCGGAGTTGCACGCGACCATGGCCCTGATGGACACCTGGAAAGGCCCTGAGCCCAGCGCCTACTTCATGACGCGGCTGGATGCGCGGATGCGGGAAGAGCGGCAGGCTGAGCCGGCCGGCTGGCTGGCCCGCCTGCGCGCCCGGTTCACTTATGGCCCGTCGATGCATGTGCGGCCGCTGGCTGCGATGGCGTTGACGGTTCTGCTGCTCATCGGCGGAGGCACATATCTGAGCGTCTCCGATGTGGACCAGACGAACCAGGCGACGCCACAACAAGCCGTAGTCCACGATCTGCAGACGCTGGATAACAACGCCCAGTTGCTGGACCAGATGGAAGCCATGTCCACAGCGCCTGACAACGGCAGCGACTAAGGGCTTTGCTGGCTGAGCGGAAAGAAGAATCGAAAAAGAAATTGGGAGAGATGATGACCGGGAGATACAACGCGGGATGCATGCGGCGCGCAGCTTTGGTTGCGGCGTTCGCGGTGGCCTGCGCTCCTGCGTCCTGGGGGTCTCATTGGCAGCAGCGGCCCAGCGCTCCGGCCCGCCCAGCACCTGCGCCGCATTATTCGGCTCCGGCAAAGCCTCCACAAAACAAGCCACAAACTCAAGGCCGGCCGGGCACCCAGTATCAGCCCCGGCCTCAGGGCAATGGGGCGCAGCGTCCTGCTTATCCGGCGGCTGCTCCTAACCGCGGCCCTGTCTACGGCGGCGCACCTTACGCAGGCCAGGCTAGGCCGGGCTACGGTTATCCGGGCGGCGCCTATCCCAGAAACAATTATCCTGGCTCCGCGCCTCCGGGACATCTTGGCGACTGGCTCAATCAGCATCGCGGCGTGCCAGTGCAGGACCAGGAACGGATGCTGCGCAGCGATCCCAGCTTCAACCGGCTTCCTCCAGGCGACCAGCAGCGGCTTTTGCAGCAGTTGCACCAGGTGAACCAGATGCCGGAAGAGCAGCGCCAACGGCGTCTGGCTCGCAGCGAGATGCTTGAGCACATGTCGCCGCAGGACCGGATGGGTGTGAATCTTGCCGGACGGCGGCTGGCCGCTCTGCCTCCGGATCGCCAGGCCATGGTTAGCCGCGCCTTCCGGGATTTGGGCGCCGTTCCGCTCGATCAGCGGCAGATGGTGCTCAACTCCAGCCGCTACCAGGGCGTGTTCAGCCCCGACGAGCGCGATATTCTCTCCAACATGCTGCGGGCTGAGCCTTACGCGCCGGCGCGGTAGGCGCTGAACCAGGCCTCTGCCTATTGCTTGAGCTTCAGTGGCGCTCGCAGGCGAATGTCGCGCGATGAGGCTCCGACCTCGATCTCGAATGTGCCCGGATCGGCGACCCAGTCTTTTTTCTCAGGGCTCCAATAAGACAGCGCCGCTCGGTCCAGCTTGAAATGCACTTCCTTTGATTCGCCTGGCTTCAACTCAACGCGCTGGAATCCCTTCAGCTCATGCACCGGGCGATCGATCTTCGAGTGGCCGTCGTGCACATAGAGTTCAACGACTTCGGCTCCCGCCCTCGTTCCCGTGTTGCGAACCTTCAGGCTAACCATGGTCCAATGGGTGGGCTTTGAGCCGAGGGTGTACTCCGTCGCGAATGGCGTCAGCCCTAAATCGCTGTATTCGAATTTCGTGTAGCTCAATCCATACCCAAATGGAAACTGCGGCTCGACATTCTTCGTGTCGAAATAGCGATAGCCGACATAGATACCTTCGGCGTAATCGACCTGCAAATTCTCGCCGGGATAGTGGCCGTAGGCAGGCGAATCTTCAAACCGCTTTGGCAGCGTGACGGGCAGCTTACCCGATGGATTTGCGTCGCCGAAGAGGATGGAAGCCAGCGCGTGGCCGCCCTCCTGCCCGCCGTACCACATGTCCAGCAGCGCCGGAGTCTTTGCGATCCACTTCGTCATGGTGACTGGGTCGCCTGTATTGAGCACAACAACGGTGTGCGGGTTCGCCTTCTCGACCGCCGCAATCAGGTCATCCTGTCCGGCGGGCAGGTCCATCGATTTCACGTCGGCACCCTCGCCCTCCAGCCGAGTGTATCGGCCCACCACTACAACGGCAACATCGGCCTGGGCTGCGGCTTCCGACGCTGCCTGCAACATTTTGGCGCGCGCTTCGGGCGTGCTCAGCTCCGCGTTTTCGCCTTCCATCGAAACGCCCATCTCATACCTGACGTGAATCGCATCGCCTGCGCGCTCCTTGATTGCGTCAAGAGGCGCAATCGCATTCTTGGGGCGGACCAGCGAACTGCCGCCGCCGCCCGTCCGCGCGACAGCGGCATTCGGCCCGATCACGGCGATCGAATGAATCTTGGTCGCATCCAGCGGCAGCAGCGCGCCGGAGTTTTTCAGCAGGACAATGCCTTCGGTCGCGCCCTGCAGCGCAACTGCACGCTGCGCCGGCGTGTCTACTTCGCCGCCGCCCTGATGTGGATGGTCAAACAGACCGCTCGCGAAGATTACGCGCAGTATGCGGCTCACATTGTCGTTGAGCGTGGCCTCGGTGATGTGGCCGGCCTTCATCTCGGCAAGCACTTTGTCGGCAGTGAGCCAGCCACCGCTATTGCCCGCTGCCAGCGGCTGACCGGTCGCGAGCCAGCGCTGCATTGGCGGACCGCCGGGCATTTCTAGGTCCATGCCCGCATTCACCGTGGGTGCGGTCGAATAGGTGCTGCCCCAGTCGGAGATCACGAAGCCCTTGAAGCCGAACTCCTTTTTCAGAACGTCAGTGAGCAGCGCCGTGCTCTCCGCGCAATGCACGCCGTTTACCTCGTTATACGCGGACATGACGGTCCAGACATTGGCCTCCTGCACGGCAGCTTTAAACGCAGGCAAATAGATTTCGTGCAGGGTGCGCTCGTCGATATGCGCGTCAATGCGGTGCCGCTCGAACTCTTCGTTGTTGGCGGCGAAGTGCTTCACGGACGGGATGACGCCCTCGCCCTGCACGCCTTTGATATAGGCCACGCCAAGCCGCGCGGCAAGATATGGGTCTTCACCATAGCCCTCAAAGTTGCGGCCCCACAGCGGCACGCGATTGATGTTGACCGTTGGCCCGAGGATCATGTCGCGGCCCAGCGCCTTCACCTCCTGCGCAATGGCTTGTCCTTCTCGTTGCACCAGGTCCGTATCCCATGTTGCGGCCATCGCAACGCCGGAGGGAAAGCTGGTGGCAAGCACCTGCGCCGGCCCCTTGGCGGCGTTGGTTACGGCTGAGCTGCCGCCCCACGAGCGCACGCCGAGCGGCCCATCGGCCATTTTTATGGCGGGAATGCCGAGCCGTTCGATAGGTGCCGACTCCATCCAGCCGGAGCCGGACAGCATGGCCGATTTCTCTTCGACTGTCATGCGGCTTAGCAGGTCTTGAACCCGCTGTTCAACGGGTGTCGAAGGATTCTTGTAGGGAGCATCTGCCGGGACGGCTTGTGCGGCAAGCATCGAAGAGTGAAGACAGGTTGCGACGGCGATGGCGGCTAGAAACGGAGAGAAGGGGCGGCGCATGATTGGAACTCCTGGAGCGGCGTTATTCTCCGCTGGGTTTCGCGGGCAATGTTAGCCGATCGCTGCGGCTCATAACAAATAGGCTAAGCCCTGAGGCAGGTGGTCGAAACCATGCCTAAGCTACAATGGAAGATGGGCCAAGGCCAAACATTTTTGCGTACAGAACGCAAATCGAGCAAGGAGCTTCAACTCTTATGGCGATTCCCGCCACGCAAATGCGTCCCGGCATGATCATCAAGCACAACGACCAATTGCACCTGGTTTTCAAGGTGGAGCACCGCACGCCGGGCAACCTGCGCGCGTTTATCCAGGCCAAGCTGCGCAATCTTCGCACTGGCGCCATGTTCGAGCACCGCTTCCGCTCCGCCGATGCCATTGAAAAAGTGGTGGTCGACGAAGTCTCCATGGACTTCCTCTACGCCGATGGCGATGACTATTACTTCATGAATCCTGTGGACTACGAGCAGACCGTGCTCAAGGGCTCCACGCTGGGCGACGCGATCGAGTACCTCACGCCGAATTTGCAGATCAAGGTCAGCTACCACGACGGGCAGGCTGTGGGCATCGAGCTTCCCTCCGCCGTTGAGCTTGAAGTAGTGGAGACCGAGCCGGGACTCAAGTCGGCGACTGCCTCCAGCGTCACCAAGCCGGCCAAGCTCGAGACCGGGCTGGTTGTCCAGGTGCCGTCCTTCATCAATGAGGGCGAGAAGATCCGCGTGGATACCAGCGAGGGCGCTTACCTCAGCCGCGCATAAGCAGCCTGTGATCCCGTCCGGCTTTGCATGGCGCGCTTTTCGGGATGGAGGGTTTCATGAAGTCGCTGCTGCTCATGCTTCCACTCTTGTTCATACAGGAGGGTTTCGGAATGGCGCAGACTCCAATAGCGCCCACGCCTGACCAGGCCGCGATTGTCCAGGGCAACAATGCTTTCGCCGTCGACCTCTACGGTCAGTTGCGCAGGCAGGACGGCAATCTCTTTTTCTCGCCGGAGAGCATCTCTACTGCATTCGCCATGGCCTACGCGGGGGCGCGCGGAAACACGGCGACGGAGATGGCCACCGCGCTGCACTTCACGCTGCCGCCGGACAAGTTGCATCCGGCGATGGGTGCGCTTCTCACTGGTCTTAACGGCGCGCATCCGGGCTATCAGCTTCATGTGGCCGACGCACTCTGGGCGGAGAAGGACTACACGTTTCTCGATGATTTCCTCAAGCTGACGAGCAGCGATTACGGGGCCGGCTTCAATCGCGTGGATTTCAAGGGAGCGCCCGAAGCTGCACGGTCGACGATCAACCAGTGGGTCGAGCAGAAAACTGAAGACAAGATCAAGGACCTGCTGCCTCCCGGCTCTGTGAAGGCCGACACGCGGCTGGTGCTGACCAACGCGATTTACTTCAAAGGCGACTGGGCGACGCAGTTCAGCAAAGCTGCCACTCAGGACGAGGACTTCCACTTGTCCGCGGCCCAGACCATCAAGGCGCCGCTGATGCATCTGCGGACGAAGCTCGGCTACTTCAATGGCGGGACGTTTCAGGCAGTCGCGATTCCCTACAAGAGCGGCGAGCTTTCGATGATCGTCCTGCTGCCGAACGATGCGGCGGGATTGCCGGTTCTTGAGCAATCCTTCACCGCAGCGAACGTGCAGAATTGGTTGAGCGGCAGCTGGCGCAATAACGAGATTATTCTCACGCTGCCGAAGTTCAGGATGAGCAGCGAATTTGAGCTTGCAGAGGCGCTTGGCGCGCTGGGCATGAAACAGGCATTCAAAGAGGGAGCGGCCGATTTCACCGGCATAACGGGCACGCGCGACCTATGGATCTCGGCGGCTGTACACAAGGCCTTTGTCGACGTGAATGAAGAAGGGACTGAGGCCGCAGCGGCAACGGCAGTCGGGATGCGGTCGATGGCCATGGCGTATGAGCCGCCGCCCATCGTCTTCCGCGCCGACCATCCGTTTGTCTTCCTGATTCGCGACAACCGATCAGGCGGGATTCTGTTTATGGGCCGGGTCACAGATCCGACAAAGTGAGCGTGCCAGATGTTTTTGCAGTCTCAGAACTTCGCTTCCGGCAAAGTTACCGCCCGCGCCTCGAGCATTGCCTCAATCTTTATCAAATCTTCCAGCACGGGCACCGATACTGGAGCGTCCACCTGCACCACGGCCAGCGCCTTCACCGGCTTGAGACCAGAGCGCTCGCGGCCCAGCGCGAAGTTGGCGATGTTGACGCCGTGCTCGCCGAGGATGGAGCCGATGCGGCCGATCACGCCGGGCACGTCGAGGTTGCGGCAAACTAGGAGGTTGCCCTCGAGCGGCGTCTCAATGTCGATGCCGTTGAATTCAAGCAGGCGCGGCTGTTCGCCGTGAATCACCGTTGCGCTGGCGTGGCTTGAACCCGTTGCCGTATGCAGCTCCACTTGCAACACGGAGGCGGATCCGCCGCGATGGCTCTCCGTCTTCTCCTCGTGCACGCGAATGCCGCGCTCCTGGGCCACGGCCGCGGCGTTGATGCGGTTCACGTTCTCCGAGCCTTGCAGCAGCCCTTCGATCGCCGCGTTGCGCACCAGATCGGTCTTGGCCTCGGCCAGGCCGCCGCCATAGGTGAGATGAACGGCCTCGATCCCGCCCTTGCCGGTCTGTGCAAGGAACGAGCCGAGACGACCAGCGAGATCAATGTAAGGCGCCAGCACCACATATTCTTCGTGGCTCAGCGACGGCAGGTTGACGGCATTTTGCGCCACGCCGAGCTTCAAATACTCACGCACCTGCATGGCAATCTGGATGCCGACGGCCTCCTGCGCTTCGGCTGTTGACCCGGCAATGTGGGGCGTGAGAATCACGTTGTCGAGCTCGAAATAGGGCGAGTCCTTGAGCGGCTCCACGGAGAATACATCGAGTGCTGCGCCGGCTACCTGGCCGGACTTGAGAGCGGAAATCAGCGCCGCGTCGTCGATCAGTTCGCCGCGCGCGCAGTTGATGATGCGCACACCCTTTTTCATTGCAGCGATCGACTTGGTATTCACCACTCCAGCCGTCTGCGGCGTAAGACCCACATGAAGCGTAATGTAGTCGGACGTCGCAATCAGCTCATCGAGCGCGACCAGCTTGATGCCGTTTTCGCGCGCCAATGCCGCCGACACAAACGGATCGCTGCCAATGACCTCGAGGCCGAAAGCCTTCGCACGCTTGGCCACTTCCAGGCCAATGCGCCCCAGCCCGAGAATGCCCAGCGTCTTGCCGCGCAGCTCCGCGCCCTGCAGGCTTTTCTTCTCCCATTTGCCGGCGTGCATGGTGCTGTTGGCCGCGGGTAGCTTGCGCGCCAGGGCCAGCATCAATCCGATAGTCAGTTCGGCAACGGCTACCGCGTTCGCTCCTGGCGTGTTCATCACCACAATGCCGCGCCGGGTAGCTGCATCGGCATCGATATTGTCCACTCCCACGCCCGCTCGGCCCACAACACGCAGCTTCGGCGCGTGTTCCATCAGCGCGTCATCCACCTGCACGGCACTGCGCACCACCAGCGCGTCTGCATCGGCAAGGGCAGCCGGTAGGCCATCCGGCAATTGATCGTGCGTCAGAACTTCCCATCCGGGCTCATCGGCAAACACCGCCAGCGTCGCTGGAGAAACTTTCTCTGCCAGAACAATCTTCATCTTGTCTCCCTTGCCGTTTTCCGCGGCCACATACGCGTCGAACTTGATGCCCTGTTGCTCGCACAGCAGATCGAACATCCGCACCACGGCCGCATGCGGCTTGCCTTCGCCGCGCTCGTAATTGGTGATGGAGTTGGGATGGACGCCCAACTTCTCCGCCATCTCGTATTGATAGAGGTCAAGCTGCTTGCGTGCTATCAGCAGCTTTTCTCCGAAGGTAAGGTCAGACATGAAATACAGCTCCCAGATAACTGTTGGCTGCGGCGAATTGAGATTCGTGCTTTCCCACCTTAGGCGCGATGAAGCCGCGCCGAAGATGGGGCACCCAGGTTCGTTGCCGATTGGACTCTGCTGATCTCTGTCAGCTGTTAGCTGTCTTCGCAAACACTTCCTGCGCTGCCGCCACTGCCTGGCCATAAACCACCGGCAGGCCCAGCGTGTCCTTTGCAATATGCTCCATGGCTCCCAGCAGCGCAACCGTATCCAGATAGTCGAAGAAACCGAGGTGCGCTACGCGGAAGATCTTGCCCTGCATCTCGCCCTGGCCGTTGGCGATCACCAGGCTGAACCGAGCCTTGAGCGCTTTTACCACGTCGCTGGAATTCATCCCCTCGGGCACCGCGACCGCCGTAGCTGCGGCTGCCGGCGCTGTGGGCGCGAACAGCGTGAAGCCCAGCGCTACAAGGCCAGCGCGCGTTGCTGCCGCGTTCACCTGCGCGTTGTCGATGAGCGCGATGCGGCCCTTTTCGAGATCGCCGCCCGCCTGTCCGGCAATGTAGTCGAGCGCCGCGCCCAGGCCGGCGATCAACGCCACAGCGGGCGTGTACGCGCTCTCGCCCTTGACAGCGTTCTTGCGTTCCTTGCGCAGGTCAAAGTAATAGCGCGGATTCTTCGACAGCTCCATCGCGGCCCATGCCTTCTCGCTCACACTCAAGTAAGCGAGACCCGGCGGAATCATCACCGCCTTCTGCGAGCCGCCGATCAACACGTCGATCCCCCAGCCGTCTACGTCGAAGTGCGTTGTTCCCAGGCCGGTGATTCCATCTACTACCAGCAGCGCATTGGTCTCTTTCACCAGCTTGGCGATGGCTTCCACATCGTGGCGCACGGCGGTCGAGGTCTCCGTCGCCTGCAGGAAAACCACCTTGTGTTCCGGCTTGATCGCGGCCTTCACTGCAGCCAGGTCAAATGTCTGACCATAGGGCGCCGTCAACACTTCAGGTTCGCAGCCGAAGGCCTTGGCCAGCCCTGTCCAGCGCTCGCCAAACTTCCCCGCGGTCAGCACCAGCACCTTGTCGCCCGGCGAGGTCAGATTCGAGACTGCAGCCTCCATGGCTCCTGTGCCCGAACAAGACAACAACAGCACGTCGTTCTGCGTGCCCACAAACACCTTCAACTGCGCCAGCACCTTCAGATAGAGGGCGCGAAACTCGGGGGTGCGATGGTGAATGTCGGCCGCCGCCATGGCAAACTGCGCCGCGGGAAGCAGCGGCGTGGGACCGGGAGTAAAAAGCCGCGTCTTGCGAATCATGGGTTTCTCCTCGACTGAGGCCGGAGTGAGCGGGTGGTTTAACCCGTCATTCGAACCCCAGAAATCACATAATACACAATTATGTGAATTTTGTGAATAAGAAACCTTCAAGAGTGTCGGATACAACCATTTTGGGAAGGATGAACGCCTCGGAAAAAGCGAAGCCGGAGAGCCGTTGCCGAATCCATCCGCGACGCAGAACTGCCGGGCCACATAGGCCCGGCAGCTTCATTCCCTGATTAGATAGACCTGCGACGTGCAGCCTCACTGCTTGGCAGAGCGGACCAGCAGCACCCGGCTCGCGGTGTCAGTAAAGGTAGGGGTGTCGGGGCGCGCGGCATCGCTTCCGGCATGGAAGTCGTAGACGGTTACGGAGCCCGGCTTGTCCGCCCGCTCCTGCGACGTCCAGATGCGGGTGCAGGAAAGATGAATCAATTCAGTTAGATGGACCTCGTCCGCAGCTTGGCCAATCTCGTCAACGGCAGCGGCGCAGTTGGTCTTGCGAGTTTTGTCCTTCTGGTACAGTGCCGCCAATTCCTCGGGAGTCGGCAGGCGCCAATCGGTGTACCCGCCCCCGCGGTAGCTGGCGGCATAAGTCTTTGCTGCCGGCCAGTTGAGAGCGACCCCGTTATCCCTGGAACTCCACATCAGGCTTGTTTTTGTATCCGCGACAGTCCCATCGTCGAAGGCGACTAACTTACCGTCCGTTCCGGTCTCTTTGGGTGTGGTCTTTTCGGAGACTCCTGAAGGCTTGGGCGGTGGAGGGGTTCGAGGGGCAGGCAGATCTTTGCCCCCGCCTTGGCCCAGCAGGTCCGCGACGTCCTTATGTTCCCAGAAGATGGCGGAGTGCATGGGCGACCAGCCGTCATTGTCGAGGGCGTTGACATCGGCCTTGTTCGAGAGCAGAAGCTCCACCATTTCTCTGAAGCCCTTTGCGGCGGCCAGGTGCAGCGGTGTCGATCCATTCTTTGCCTTGGCGTTGACATCGGCGTTGTCTGCGAGCAGCAGTTTAGCAACGTCGATGCGGTCATTGAAAGCGGCAATGTGTAAAGGGGTCTGGCCGTTTTGCTCGTCTTTACTTGAAATCAGGCTGGGTTGGTCCTTGAGCAGCGCCTCTACCTTCTGGAGGTCGCCGTCCCGAGCCGCCTCGTGAATCGGTCCGCAAAAGGCGGGCGAACTCCATGCCAGCGCGACAGTGATGAGCGACGCGGCGCAAGCGTAGCGGAGGGCGCCGAGACGACGCAGATTGAATTGGAAAGTGTTCATGGGTGCAGCTTTCTCCTTTGTTTCAGTGAAACGGCCCACAGTTTATCATCTCTGCGGGCGGGTGAAACAAGCACGCGAAGAGCGGACGCAGGCCGTACAATTTTGCTTTGAGCCGTCAAGCAGGCGGCCGGCAATCCGGCGACAAAAGGGAAGGAATCCATGACCGACGCAGGTGCACTCGAAGCCCAGATCAGCCAACACGTCATCACCGCCATGAAAGCTCACGACCCAGTCCGCACCACCACGCTGCGCCTTATCAAGAACGCGCTCAAAAACAAGGCGATTGAAAAGCGTGCGGTGCTCACCGCGGCCGAAGAGCAGCAGGCGCTGGCCACCATGATCAAGCAGCGTCGCGACTCCATTGAGCAGTTTACCAAGGGCCACCGCCCGGAACTGGCCGCCGCGGAAGCCGCGGAGATCGTCGTGATCGAGGAGTTCCTGCCCAAGGCTCTCGACGAAGCTGCCTTGCAGGCATTGGTTGCCGAAGCTATCGCCGAAGTTGCCGCCGCCACCGGCAACAAGCCGACTCCCAAGGAGATGGGCGCTGTGATGAAAGCTGTCCAGGTCAGGCTACAGGCTGCAGGCCTGCGCGCCGAGGGACGCATCGTCAGCGAGGAGGTCAAGAAGCAATTGGCGAGCTAACAAAGCGAACTAATTCGTGTTAGTGGCCGGCGCGCGTGCCAGAACCACCTGTTGCTGATCGGCTGTTGCCAGCTTCTGGTAGAACTCGTGGAGGCCTTCGTAATCCTTGGTCTCGACAACGGTGTAGTTGCTGGTCAGGGTCCGTGTCACATTCACCGCATCCCCATCGGATGCCGTTGCGATGGCGAGTTTGGCTTGATCCGCCCATTCGAGATTGGTAACCTGGGGGCCGTTCTCCAGCTTGTAATCGGCCGGCACGCGATACGTTACGTCATCGCTTTGGGACTTGGCGTATTGAACGTCCACCGGAACGGTGCGCTTTTCGTGCGTTGCGAAGGCGTGCTTTGCCTTCGTCTCAAAAAGGAGTCCAGGCAGAAACATCCGCCGACCAGTTGTGGTACCGAGACTTCCGCTCACGCGAACTATGCCGAGAAGATTCGAGTCGTACCGATCGAGCCCCAGGAAGTGGTCAAAATCTGGTTGAACGCCTTGTGGGAGGGACATCTTCATCCACTCGTTGAATGCTTTCTTCACCTCCTGCTCGTCGCTCACGATTGCGAGTTGACGCCAGCGAAGGGCGTCTTGCCCGCCGAGGATCACTCGAACCGTTCCTTGTACATTTCCCGTGTCGTCGATTTTCAGGTCGGCTACTCGCTCCACCGACGAGGAGTTGGAACCGCCTTCAGGAGTGTGGGCGAGGGTTGCAGTGCTGCCATACAGGCGGAAGCCCGTGGTCAGCGTGTGCCTCCATTGAAGCATCCCGAAGGGGCACATCTTTTCACCGGGGTCGAGGTACACCTGCTTTCCATCGAGCTTGGCTACGGCAATATAGTCGTTCAGTTGCCTCTCAGAAAGGACGTCAGGATCCCAAAGCGCCCGGCTCCGGTCCACAACGAACATGGGGTCCACAACGAGTCCCACCGATCTGCAGAGAGCCACATAGAGAAGCGCAATCTCACGCGACGTTCCGCTCTGCTCTTTCCAGATATCCTGCGCGTTGTGGATATCCTTGATTTTCTCTTTCTTTCTCTCCTCTTTGGACTTCTCACGCGTGAAATCTGTGTTCTCCAGTTTCATTACGGCCGCATAGATCTTTTGCGCTTTCTCGGTTTCCGTGTCGCTGGGCGCAATCATCGCCGACGCTGCACTTTTCAGCGAGGAGGTGGGTTTTGAGAACTCGCTGATGAACACTCCCCAATTCCGTTCCGCGTTCTCCCAAAATACCGGGCCGGGTGGGAATCTGGAATTGAAGAACCAGACGCGCCACTTGATGGTGTTGAGCGGCGGCATCCAGTCGTCGTCAGGCAGGGCGGGAATGTCTGAGATGTCGAGCGTGTAGGTGCCAATATTGTCCTTAAATTCTTTCTCCACCCTGGCGTCGTTCCCTATCCGGGATGAGTAGCCGGGCAGAGAGATGGCAGGTGACCGGTAAGCATAATGCGCCTTGTGAACGAAGGATGATTGCTGGATATTCCATGTGGGGTAATCCATGAAACCGGAATGATGAACTGTGATTCGGTATTCCAGGATACTTCCCACCTCGACGTTGGGCAGCGTGAAAACCATTTCATTTATCTGGAATCGTTTGGTTTTAAGATCCACGATGTCGGCTGGCTTCTCCGCCAGGAGAAGAATGGTTCCATCTGGGTGAATCGTGCGCGCCTGAATGTCGACTTTATCCGTAGCGGGATCGTACGGCATTTGCACGTTTGCCATCTCCTTTCCCTTTTCGGTGAGCACCTTGACCCGCTCATAGAAGCTGCGCGAGTGGCTTAACTGATCGGTCACATCTTCGCGATAAAGAATAGCCGCGGCGGCCCCCGGAGCTTTGGGATCGGCCGACATCAGCAGTTCTTCCTTGGTCGGATCCTGAAACTGCGCCAGGAGAGGCGGCTGGGAGCAGAGGATTGCAGACACCAAAGCGCCGGAACTTAGGAAGATGAAGCGTCGCATCACCACAGCCCTCAATCTCGTTGCAGATCGGATGCCTTCATGTATATCACTCGCGTTGCCGGGTGGAAGGTGACATTGACGCCGCGTGGGCAGAGTGCCGCCACGCTCGCCTCTCAGATTAATCCGGGCAGTCGCTCACGTGCATCGGAAAGGGAGATTGGCGTCTGCTTCAAAAGGCAGGCACTGCATTGAGATCCGAACCAGGCACTGCGCCAATCGAGGGAATCAGCTTCTAATTGCCTGGAGCCGTAGGCGCAGCTGGCGGAGGTGCATCGGCGGGCGCGGCTGGCTGGCCCTTCGAGAATGCGCGGATGTAGGCTACCAGGGCCCAGACATCGCCATCCTTGGCGCGATCCTCGGATTCGGGCGGCATCTTCTCGCCCTTGCCCTTGCGGATGGCGTCGAAGAGGTCCTTGTCCTGCACGCTGGCCAGGGACTTCGGATTGGTCCAATCGAGGAGCGTCAGTTGCATGCTTGTGGCAAGATCGGTTTTCCCGTTTCCGTTATCCCCGTGGCACATGGCGCAGTCCACTGCGTACAGCTTCTTTGCCTTCTCGCGCGAGGAAGGCGTTGTCTTGGGTGAATTGTTATCCTGGGGCGCGCCGCCGGCGGCAAGCGTGGGGGTCGGAATGGGAGTGGTCACAAACAGGACCACGGCAGAAAGGAGTACAAACGGCTTCAGCATCGTAGCCTCCTCAGTTGCAGGTGTCGCAAACAGGCATCCTGTAGCTGATTGTTTTTCACGCCGAATTATATGCCTAGCTGCCGGCCCTTGGGCTGTGAGCCAGCTCACATCGTACGAACGGGCGCCAGCAGCCCCAGTTCGGCTGCCAGCCGTTCCAGGCGAGCGCGAGTGGCGGCGGGGGGCGGAACAAGCGGCAGCCGCACGTGATGCGAGCAGCGGCCCATAATGCTGAGAATGGTCTTTACCGGGGTGGGGTTGGAGTCCCAGAAGTTGGCGTCGATCAGGCTCGCATAGCGGCGCTCAAGCTCGCGGGCTTCTGCCCAGTTGTTGGCGAGGGCGCTGCGGATCATGCGGCCCATTTCCGCTGGAATCTCGTTGGCGGCCACGCTGATGAGCCCGTGCGCCCCGACGCCGATCGAGGCTAGCGCCAGGTTGTCGTCGCCGGAGAAGATTTTGAAGCCGCGCGGCAGAATGTGCACGAGTTCAGTGATCTGCGGCAGCTTGCCGCTGGACTCCTTGACGGCCTGGATGTTGGGCGCTGCCTCAGCGAGGCGCAACACAGTCTCCGGTTCCAGGTTTACGCCGGTGCGACCGGGAATGTTGTAGAGCGTCACCGGCAGCGGATGCACCGTCTGCGCGAGGGCCTGAAAATGCTGAAACTGGCCCTCCTGCGATGGCTTGTTGTAGTAAGGATTGGCGGAAAGCACCGCGTCAACGCCCCGCAGACGGCTTGCCAGACGTACCAGTGTCCGGGTCGAATTGTGGGTACAACCGGCCCACACCGGCACGCGCCCGGCGGCTGCATCCACCACAATGCTCACTGCCGTAACCCACTCTTCTTCGTCCAGCGTGGCGGCCTCGCCGGTCGATCCGCAGGCCACGATGAAGTCGATCCCGGAGTCGATCTGCCAGTTCACCAGCGCCGTGAGCGCCGCTTCGTCGAGTGCGCCGTCCGCCCTGAATGGCGTAACGATTGCCGTACCGCAACCCATGGTTTCCATCACTGGAAAGTCTATAACGGGTGGGTGGGCCGTGCGCGCAGCGGTACGTGAATAAGATGGTCTTTAATTTTTGCGGCGCGCGGCGCCACCGCTATAGCTGATCGAAGATTTCGCGGAAGTCGTGGGCGCCGGAGTGTTGCGATAACCACTCGGCGGCGCGGACTGCGCCCAGAGCAAAGCCCCTGCGGCTGAAGGCGTCGTGGCGGAGTTCTATCACATCGTCGGGGCCGGTGGCTGTGACTGTGTGCTCGCCTTTGGCGTCGCCTACGCGGTAGGAAGTGACTTCGACACTTGCGCCGGCCCCCTTCTTGGCTTGCGCCGCCTCCACGATCTGTTGCAGCGTAATGGCGGTGCCGGACGGGGCGTCGAGCTTGGACTCGTGATGGGTCTCGGTGATGGAGAATTGATAGCCGTCGAGATTGGCCAGCTCGGCTGTGAGGCGGAAGAGCTTTTGCACTCCGATGGAGAAGTTGGTGCCGTAGAGCAGAGCGCCGCCGCGCTTTTCAGCAAGGGCGCGCATGTCGGCCAGGTGGGCGTACCAGCCGGTGGTGCCGACCACGATGCGGCCGCCAAGGGCGAGGACGGCGCGCATGTTTTCCAAAGCGGCCTCGGCGGTGGTGAAGTCGATTACCACGTCGACGCCGGCAAGCAATGGCGCAGTGAGGGCGGATGCGTGGCGGTTTTCAGCGAGATCAAGCACGCGCACGCCGTGTCCGCGCTCGCGGGCCACCTGGGCAACGAGCGAGCCGGTTTTGCCTTTACCGAGTACGAGAAGGAGCATGAGGTCCTTAGAGATCAGGGGTCAGTGAACAGTGGCCAGTGATCAGTCGTATGTCGTTAGTGAACAGGTTACAGCGAACAACTGAAGATTGTCAGTTGAGAATTTCCCTAGCGGGAATCTTGTGGATTTTCCCCTCCGTTTGCAAGCTGCGCGGAAGCTTGGCGTAAACGGGTGATTTCACTGACCACTGACCACTGAAAACTGTCAGCTGTCAGCTGTTCGCCGTCAGCTGCTTTCTCGCTTCCACATCGAACACGGCGGGGTCGGGGTTCTGGAAGAAGGCCGCGTGCAGCGAGCGGACGGCTTCGTCGGCGTCGTCTTCGTCGATCATGAAGCTCATGTTGATCTCGCTGGCGCCTTGGGAAATCATGCGCACGTTGATGTGGCGGACGGCAGTGAAGACCTGGGCAGCCATGCCGTTGCGGCCGCGGATATCCTCGCCGACCAGGCAGACCAGCGCCTTGCGGCCCTCGTACTTCACGTCGGCCAGTTGGCTGAGGTCGGCAGCGATGGCGGGGAGCTTGTCGTTCGAATCGACGCTTAGCGAGACGGAGACTTCGCTGGTGGAGACCATGTCGACGGGGCACTGGTGCTTGTCGAAGATGGTGAAGATGTCACGCATGTAGCCGTGAGTCATGAGCATGCGGCTGGCCACGACATCGATGATGGAGAGCCTCTTCTTTACGGCGATCGACTTGAAAGGGCTACTGCAGTGCGGCGCCAATGAAGCGATGCGCGTGCCCTCGCAAGTGGCGTTGCGGCTGTTGAGCACCAGCACCGGGATGTTCTTCTTGACGGCCGGCAGGATGGTGGCCGGGTGCAGGACTTTGGCGCCGAAGTAGGCCAGCTCGGCGGCTTCTTCAAAGCTGATGATCTTGACGCGCAGGGCATCGGGGCAAACTCTTGGATCGGCGGTCATGATGCCGTCCACGTCAGTCCAGATTTCGATTGCGTCGGCGGATAACGCGCTGCCCAGGAGTGCGCCGGTAAAGTCCGACCCGCCGCGGCCCAGGGTGGTGGTGATGCCGGCCTCGTTGGAGGCGATGAAGCCGCCCAGCACGGGGACCCGGCCCGCGAGAATGTGCGGATGCAGATGCTCGTGGACGCGCTTCTCAATCAGCGTGTCCTGCGGAACGGCCTTCTGAAATTGCGAATCGGTGACGATGACGTCGCGGGCGTCAACGTGGGTGGCGTCGATGGCGCGTTCACGGAACGCAGCGGCGACGATGCGGCTGGAAATGCGCTCGCCGTAGCTGACAATGAGGTCGGAGACGCGCGGGGTGAGCTCGAGAATGGCAGCCAGGCCGCGCAGGATTTCATCGAGGGAGTCGAATTTCTGGTCGATGAGGTTTTGCAATTCGGCGATGTCCGCGGGCGTCTTGACCAGGGCGAAGGCAGTGTCGCGATGGCGGCAGCGCAGGCGGGAACTGATGGCCAGAGCGCCGGTGCGGTCGCCTGCGGCGGCTGCCGCGGCGGCACGCAGCAACTGGTCGGTGACTTTGGACATCGCGCTGACAACGACCACTGGCCTCGTGCCTTGCGCGACTCGCCCGGCAACGATGTCCGCGGTGCGACCGATGGCAGCCGGGTCCTCGACCGACGTGCCGCCAAACTTCATGACTACCAGGCTCATTTGAATCTTCCCATGATTTATGTGCCGGCCTAACCCAGTATGGCGCTCACTCCTGCGGCAATTGCGTCACCAACCTCAATCGTCTTTTTACGATGCAACGCCCCGGATCGGTCAGGCGGGGCGACTGGTTCCAGCTTGCCCAGGCTGGCGAGGAGTTCGGCGTTGAGGATGGCGGCTCCGGCGGCTCCGCGGATGGTGTTGTGCGAAAGCACGGTGAATTTCCAGTCGAGCACCGGGCAGGGGCGCAGGCGGCCGACGGTCACGGCCATGCCGTTGCCGCGATTGCGGTCGAGCCGCGGCTGCGGGCGATCGTTTTGCGGCGCCCACTCGATGGGCTGATCGGGCGCGGTGGGCAAGCCCTGGCCGGCGAGCGGGCGGAATTCCGCCCATGCGGCGAGCAGATCCTCATGCGTGACGGCGCGGCCAAGCTTGTTGCCGAGTTTGATTGACACGCTTTCTGTGTGGCCATCCTCGACGGCGACGCGATTACATTGCGCGCTTATCCGGGCTGCTAAAGGCGAAACTGTATGACCATTCAGCTTACCAAGGAGCTTGAGCGTCTCGGCTTCCATTTTTTCTTCTTCGCTGCCGATGAAGGGCACTACGTTGCCCAAAATGTCCATGGAGGCAACGCCGGGATAGCCCGCGCCGCTGACGGCTTGCATGGTGGTGACAAAGATTTGCTCGATGCCGAAGCGGGCCTCGATGGGTTTGAGAGCGAGCGCCAAGCCAATGGTGGAACAGTTGGGATTGGTGACCATGTAGCCGCCTGATTCCGCGCGCGAGGTCTGCTCTTCGATCAGGTGCAGGTGCTCGGCGTTGATTTCGGGAATGACCAGGGGAACGTTGGGAGCCATACGGAAGGCGCTCGAATTGGAGATGACGGCGCATCCGGCGTTGGCGAAGGCGGGCTCCAATTCGCGGGCGATGGCAGCGTCGAGTGCTGCGAAGATGATCTTCGGTGCCCCAGATGGGTCGGCCGGACGAACGGTCATCTGCGCGATGCGCTCAGGCAGCGGAGTGTCGAGGCGCCACTTGGCAGCTTCGCCGTAGGTTTTGCCGCTTGACCGGTCACTTGCGGCGAGCCAGGCGACCTGAAACCATGGATGATTTTCGAGCAGCTGAATGAAGCGCTGGCCGACCATTCCGGTCGCGCCCAGGATTCCGACGGGAAGTTTTGTTCTGATGGCCATAAACACTCCAGTGTACAGGAGGATGGGTTCAGAAGCCGCAAAAACGCGGCCAACGAGGGCCAGGGATTCCCAGGTTGCAAACAGTCCCGGCGGGCGCATCTTCCCTTCTCAGCGGGTCGCCGGCAGAAGTAGTTTTGCCTCCGTCGTTGTTTGTCCTTTGGAAGGAGCGAGGGCATTTGGAGAGAGCAGCGGTGTTCGGAGGGAGCGGGGGCATTCATGCCCCCGAAACCTTGCTCGAAGCGATAGAGGCTTTAGCCTCCGGCCGTTCATTTGCGGCCGTGGGACCCCGGGCCTGAAGGCCATTCTTGATGAGTTTCACTCTTCAGGGGCATGAATGCCCCTGCTCCCTCCGGAAAAGACCAAAGCCGAAAAAACGAAAGCGCAAGTATCGGGGCGCGGGCAACTATACTGCCAGCCATGGACACCAGCCGGATGAGCGTCGTTCTCTTTTTCGCGACAGCAATTGCGGCGTGTCAATCGCAGGCGCCAGCATGGTCGCAGGCCCAGCCACTGTCTGATGGGCTGCAAGTCTGGCAGATGCAGGATTCGGGCACCACGGCCAGCTTACGCGGCATCGATTCGGTGGATGGGACGGTTGCGTGGGCCAGTGGCAGCGAGGGCACGGTGCTCAGGACCATTGATGGCGGCGCGCATTGGGTGAAGTGCGTGGTGCCGGATGCGGCGAAGGATGGAGCGACGCTGGATTTTCGCGGCGTGCAAGCATTTGACGCCAATACCGCCTTCATCATGTCGTCGGGGAAAGGGAAGCTCTCGCGGCTCTACAAGACCACGAATGGATGCAGGACGTGGAAGCTTGTCTTCACCAACCCAGACAGGGATGGGTTCTGGGACGCGCTCTATTTTGAAAGGCGCCATCAGGACTCACTGGGCGGGAAAGTTCCCGAATGGTTGGATGGCTGGCTGCTTGGGGATCCGGTCAACGGCAACTTCGCTGTTTTCAGCACGGACGGTTCGGGCAAGGATTGGTTCAGATACAAAGACGCTGGCTTGCGGGCGGATGCAACGAAACAGGGAGCATTCGCGGCGAGCAACTCATCGATGATGGCAGACGCCGGAGCACCCTTATTTGCTTCTGGTGGCTCAGCAGGAGCTCTTGTGTACTCGGTAACTTCGAAGTGGATTTGCATCCATTGCTCAGACGAGGACATTGAAACGAGAAGGCAAAAGGATACATGGGCCACTGAGGCGGTCTCGGTCGGGAATCACACCGACGCGTCGGGGATTTTTTCGATTGCCGCACGAGCCGAGCCTCGACCGCCCTTTAGTGACGACAATGTGCTCGTCGCGGTCGGCGGTGATTATTCCAAACCGAGCGAAGCCGCGAATACCGCCGCATTCAAACCCGCATACAATCAGCCATGGGCTGCCTCCACAACCCCGCCGCATGGCTATCGCTCTACCGTCCAGTGGTCCGAATCAGAAAAACTCTGGATCACCGCTGGCACCAACGGTTCCGACATCAGCCGCGACGACGGACGCACCTGGCAACCGCTCGACAACGGCAACTGGAATGCACTCTCGCTGCCTTTCATCGTCGGGCCGAAGGGACGTATTGCACGGATTAATCCGGCGGCGCTGCCGGTTGCAAAGTAATGCATCTGGCCCATTGGATAGTCGCGTTTGGGTACTTGGGATATCCCCATGCGGATTCGATTTGTGCAGATTCCCAACTTGATTTCAGCCGGACATTGTAAAATAACAAGCAATCGATGACTGAAACCTATTCAGCGGCTGCCGGTCCGACAATCCCATCCAGGTGGGAGTCAGAATCGCGAGCGCCGGGGGCGGGGCAGACACAGTCCAGTAACGCTCCCATCATCCAGGTTTCCAATCTCGAAAAGTCTTACAAGACTGCGCGCGGCGAGCTTTCGCTCTTTCGCGGCCTGAGCCTTGAGGTTCAGGCAGGGGAAATGGTGGCCATCGTCGGCCAGTCGGGCGCGGGAAAAAGCACTCTTTTGCACATTCTGGGCGCGCTTGATGCACCCTCCGCGGGGACTGTATACTGCGCGTCAACCAACGTGGCCCAGCTTGCCCCGCGGCAGGCGGCAGCTTTTCGCAATCGGGAGATCGGCTACGTGTGGCAGTTCCATTACCTGCTGCCGGAGTTCTCGGCGCTGGAAAACGTGGCCATGCCGCTGCTTGCGCGCGGCGTAACAAAAAGAGAGGCGTTGACGGTGGCGGGAAACTGGCTCAGGGAAGTTGGCCTGGACGACCGCGCAGATCATCGTCCCGGCGAGCTTTCCGGCGGCGAGCAGCAGCGCGTGGCGCTGGCCCGCGCGCTGGTCAACAATCCCCGCCTGCTTTTGGCAGACGAACCCACCGGCGATCTGGACGAGATCACCGCCGGCCGCGTCTTCGACTTGATCGAAAGGCTGCACGCGAGCCACGGGCTTACGTCCATTCTTGTAACCCACAACCTGGATCTGGCCGCACGCTGTAGCAGGGCTTTGCGCCTGGAATCGGGAAGGCTTGCCCCTTTGGCATCCGTTTCGCATTCGGGATCGCAGGCCTTCAATATCTGACGGAATTGAACCGTTACCGACGATTTTTGAGTCTTAACTAGTAAGGGGTTTGGAAGCCGGTTGAAGGTTTTCAGGCTCACAAGGGCAGGATGGAAGCCTCAAGGCAGCAAGACCGCCGGGGCTTGGGCAAGCTAGAAAAGAGCTCGCAACCATCCCAAAGGGCTGTTCGGGGCAGGAACCCTAATTTTCCTGGTGCCTCCGGCGGCGAAGTTTAAAGAAGGGCACGCGCGTGTTGGGCTGAGGCCGGCAAACTAACCGGACAGCCACTCAAGCCGATAGCCTGCATAGGGAGAAACACCATGTTCGAACGCTATACGGAGAAGGCACGACGCGTGATCTTCTTCGCGCGATATGAGGCCAGCCAGTTCGGCTCGCCCTATATCGAGACTGAGCACCTGCTGCTTGGCCTGCTGCGCGAGGACAAAGCTCTGACCAACCGTTTTCTGCGCTCGCATGCTTCGGTGGAGTCGATCCGCAAGCAGATCGAGGCGCACACCACGATTCGCGAAAAAGTTTCCACCAGTGTGGATCTGCCGCTTTCAAACGAGTGCAAGCGGGTGCTGGCTTATGCGGCGGAAGAAGCCGAACGCCTGGGACACAAGCACATTGGGACTGAACATCTGCTGCTTGGTTTGCTGCGCGAGGAAAAATGTTTTGCCGCGGAAATTCTGCAGGAGCGCGGTCTGAAGCTGACGCAAATCCGCGATGAGCTGGCGCGCGTGACGCAGGAAAAGGCTCCGGCACAGCAGCGCCAGCGCGAGAGCAGCCTGCTGGCTGAGTTCAGCCGCGACCTGACACAGGCCGCCATGGATGGGCAGCTTGATCCGCTGGTTGGCCGCGACGGTGAACTTGAACGCGTGATTCAGATTCTCTGCCGCCGCACCAAAAACAATCCCGTGCTGATTGGCGAGCCGGGCGTGGGCAAGACGGCTATTGTCGAGGGCCTAGCGCAACGCATCGCCGACGGTGAAGTGCCCAGCTTCCTGGCTGACAAGAAAGTGCTCGGCCTGGATCTCTCGCTCATCGTTGCCGGAACCAAATATCGCGGCCAGTTTGAAGAGCGGCTCAAGACCATCATGAAAGAGCTGATGGAGAATCAGAACTCGATCGTGTTTATCGACGAGTTGCACACGCTGGTTGGGGCAGGCTCGGCCGAGGGCTCGCTTGACGCCGCTAACATCCTCAAGCCGGCGCTGAGCCGTGGAGAAATTCAGTGCATCGGCGCCACCACTCCGGCCGAGTACCGCAAGTCCATCGAGAAAGATCGCTCGCTCGAGCGGCGCTTCCAGGCCGTCAAGGTGCCGCCGCCCAACGAGGCGGACGCCATCAAAATTATCCACGGCATCAAGGATCGCTATGAGAAATTCCATGCGGTCAGCTATACCGATGCGGCGGTCGAGTTTGCGGTTTCGCATTCCAACCGCTATATACCCGATCGCTTTCTGCCGGACAAGGCAATCGATTTGATCGATGAGGCCGGCGCGCGCGTGAAGCTGCGCCAGACTTCGCTGCCGGAAGAAATCACCGAAGTGCAGAAGCGCATCAAGTTCATCGTGCATCGCATGGACTCGGCCATCGCCAATCATGAGTTTGAGAAGGCGCGTTTCTATTCCGACGAGGAAAGAAAGGAGCGCGAAAACCTGCGCGCGCTGCGCGACAAATATCACCTTGACGATTCGGCTTCCGGCATTGTGGGCCGCGAAGACATTGAAGACGTCGTCAGCCGCTGGACCGGCGTGCCCGTGACCAGCATCAAGGAAGAAGAAACGCAGAAGCTGCTGCGCGTCGAAGGCGAACTGCACAAGCGCGTCATCTCGCAGGATAAGGCGATCTCCGCGCTGGCTCGGGCTATTCGCCGCTCGCGTGCGGGACTCAAGTCGCCGGCGCGGCCCATCGGAAGCTTTTTGTTCCTCGGCCCCACGGGCGTGGGGAAAACGGAAATGGCCCGCACGCTGGCCAACTTCCTCTTCGGCTCCGACAAGGCGCTCATCCGCTTCGATATGTCGGAGTTCATGGAGAAGCATTCGGTCTCGAAGCTCATCGGTTCGCCTCCGGGGTACGTTGGTTATGAGGAAGGCGGACAGCTCACTGAGCGCGTGAAGCGTTCGCCGTATTCGGTTGTGCTGCTGGACGAAATTGAGAAGGCGCATCCGGATGTGTTCAACATCCTGTTGCAGGTTTTTGAAGACGGCCAGTTAACCGACGGACTGGGCAACACGGTCGACTTCAAGAACGTGATCCTCATCATGACGTCGAACATCGGCTCCAAGTACCTCATCAAGGAGAAGAAGAACCTTGGCTTCCACAGCGACAGCGAAGACCAGATCAACGAAACTGTCGAAAAGAATGTCATGGCCGAGGTAAAGAAGGCATTCAACC